>SXGS01383309.1_pt1 | contig 78975 bp, 63 predicted proteins | sample 3174681 | NCBI WGS metagenome assembly SXGS01 (sample SAMN11356861, study PRJNA531348) | freshwater metagenome | isolation source: freshwater sample F1-80 | place: China: Fuxian Lake, Yuxi | collected 2017-12-25 | reverse complement strand
GGCCAGCAGCCGCTCGCTGGAGGCCGCGCCCATCTGCCAGCAGAATACCGTGCCGATGGTCTCGCCGGCATCCACCAACCCCAAGGTGACCCAGGCCGGCGACTGCATCTTCCGCGTGTGCTTCATCGATCCCTTTCAGGGCACCGTGATGGCGGACTTCGCGGCGCGGTCGTTGAAGCTCAAGAAGGTCGCCATCTTCACCGACGTGAGGAGCGACTACAGCAAGGGGCTGGCGAAGTTTTTCAAGGAGCGGTTCCTCTCCGGCGGCGGCGCGATTGCCGCGGAGCTGGACTACAACGGCGGCGACAAGGACTTCAAGGCGCAGCTCACCGCCATCAAGGGTGCCGCGCCCGACGGCGTGTTCGTGCCCGCCTATTACACCGACGCCGCGCTCATCTGCATTCAGGCGCGTCAGCTCGGGCTGGACGTGCCGCTCTTTGGCGGCGACGGCTGGGAGTCGGACAAGCTCATGGAGATCGGCAGGGAGGCGGTTGAAGGGCACTACTTCTCCACGCACTATCATCCTGAAGTGGGCACGGAACTGAGTCGCAAGTTTGTGACCAACTACCAGAAGCGGTTTGGTGGCAAGAAGCCCGACGCTCTGGCGGCGTGCGGTTATGATTCGGCGTTGGTGCTCATCGACGCGCTGCGCCGCGCGGGCAGCACCGACGGCCGGAAGCTTCGCGACGCGCTGGCCGCCACTCGCGACTTCCCGGCCGTCACCGGCACCATCACCATCAACGCGCAACGCGACGCGACCAAGTCGGCCGTCATCCTGCAGGTCAAGGATGGCCGGTTCAAGTACCTGGAGACCGTCCAGCCTTGAGGCATGACCGAGTTTGCGCAGCAGTTGCTCAACGGCCTGGCGCTCGGTTCCATCTATGCCCTCATCGCGCTGGGCTACACGATGGTGTATGGCGTGCTCCGGTTCATCAATTTTGCGCACAGTGACGTGCTGATGCTGGGAGCCTTCGCGGCGTTCTACCTCGCGGCCGCGACCCCGCACATGGCCGCCGCCACCCCCCTGCTTCACGCAGGCATGGTCGTCCTTGGTGCCGCGCTCATCTGCGCCGTCTTGGGGGCACTCATCGAACGGCTGGCCTACCGCCCGCTGCGCGATCGCCCCCGCATCACCGTGCTCATCACGGCCATCGGGGTTTCGCTGCTCATCGAATACACCTGCCAGCATCCGGCCGTGTTCGGCGCCGCCACCCGTTCGTTCCCCCAGTTGTTCCCCCAGCACAATCTGACGCTGGGCGGCCTCACCCTCAGCAGCAATGATCTGGCGGTGCTGGGGATCACGGCGCTGCTGCTGGCGCTGCTCTGGTTCGTGGTGCAGAAGACAAAGTTGGGCGTGGCGATGCGGGCCGTTGCGTTTAATCCGCAGGCGGCGTCGCTCATGGGGGTGGACGTGGGCCGGATCATCAGCGTCACCTTCGCGTTGGGCTCAGCCCTGGCCGCGGTGGCCGGCATCGCCTATGCGCTGCGTGCGCCGGGCATCGAGCCGCTCATGGGAGTGCAGCCGGGCATCAAGGCGTTTATCGCCGCCGTGCTGGGAGGCATTGGCAACCTGCCTGGCGCGGTTCTGGGCGGGCTCTTGCTCGGCCTCATCGAGACCTTCGCGGGCGGGCTCAAACAGCTTTCCAATTATCGCGATGCGATCGCCTTCGCGCTGCTGATTATCATTCTGATTCTGCGCCCGGCCGGACTCTTGGGGCGCGAGCAGCCCGAAAAAGTATGAGCGGCGCGGGTGGCAAACGCTGGCTCTGCGCGGCGGTGATGGCCGCCCTCGCACTGCAGTGGTGCGCGGTGCGCTGGGATTTTAACCGCTACTACCTCGGGGTGGCCGTGGATGCCGGCATCAACGTCATCCTCGCCGTGAGCCTCAACCTTATCAACGGACACACGGGCCAGTTTAGTCTGGGCCACGCCGGATTCATGGCCGTGGGTGGGTACACGGCGGCCAAGCTCACGCTGGTGCTGGGCGGCGGCTGTCCCTCTTGGGCGCAGCCAGCACTCTTCCTGGGCGGCCTGCTCTGCGGCGGCATGCTGGCGGCGCTGGTGGGGTTGGCCGTGGGGCTGCCCACCCTGCGATTGCGCGGCGACTACCTCGCCATCGTCACGCTGGGTTTTGGAGAGATCATCCGGGTTGTCTTCCAGAACTCCGAATTCTTTGGCGCCGCCACCGGGCTTACCGGCATTCCCAACTGGACGCATCTGGGTTGGACCTGCGGCTTCGCGGCGCTCACGGTGTACGCGATTCTCAGCGTCGTGGACTCCACCTACGGCCGCGGTTTCCCCGCGGTGCGCGACAACGAGGTGGCCGCGGCAGCCTCGGGCATCAATCCCGTGCGCTACAAGGTGAGTGCGTTTGTGGTGGGCGCGTTTTTCGCGGGCGTGGCAGGCGGCCTCTATGCACATCACAAGACCGTGCTCAATCCCACCGGCTTCGACTTCCTTAAAAGCATCGACATCGTGGTGATGGTGATCCTGGGCGGGATGGGCCGCACGGCGGGCGTCGTCGCGGCGGCGGTGCTGCTGACACTGCTTCCAGAGCTGCTGCGGGGCTTCGCCGAGTACCGCATGATCCTCTACGCCCTGCTCATCATCCTGCTGATGCTGCTTCGGCCGCAGGGCCTTTTCAACTTTGGGCCCAGCACCCGCGCCTGACCTTGAAAAAGCCCCTGCTCCAGATGGACGGCGTGACGCTGCGGTTTGGCGGACTCATGGCGCTGGCCGGGTTGGACCTGCGCGTGGAGGAGGGCGAAATCCTCGGCCTCATCGGCCCCAATGGCGCGGGCACGACCAGCGCGTTCAACCTCGTGACGGGGGTGTACGCGCCCGGCGAGGGCGACATCCGGCTGGCAGGCCAGTCCACGGTGGGGCTGTTGCCGCACGAGCTCGCCTCTCGCGGCATCGCGCGCACGTTTCAAAACATCCGCCTCTTTGGCAGCCTGTCGGTGCTGGATAATGTGCGTGTGGCCGTGGCATCGCGCCAGCACGGTGGCTTCTGGAACGCGCTTTGGCGCGGGAGGGCATTTCACGCAGGCGAACGCGCGGCGGAGGTTGAGGCCATGGACTTGCTCTCGCTCTTCGGGCTGGAGCGGCAAAGCGCCACGCTCGCCAGCGGTCTGCCCTACGGCGACCAGCGCCGGCTGGAGCTCGCGCGCGCGCCGGCGCTGCGGCCACGGCTGCTGCTGCTCGACGCGCCTGCCGCCGGAATGAATCCCACCGAGAAGGCTGCGCTCGCCGAGCTCATCCGGTTTATCCGGCAGAAATTCCAGCTCGCGGTGCTGCTGGTGGAACACGACATGCCGGTGGTGATGGGGCTATGCGAGCGCATCGTGGTGCTCGACCACGGCGTCAAAATTGCCGAGGGGACGCCCGCGCAGGTGCGCGTCCATCCCCAGGTCATCGAAGCCTATCTGGGCGCGGAGCCGGCGCATGCTTGAGATCAAAGACCTTACCGTCCGGTACGGCGCAGTCACCGCGCTGCACGGCGTGTCGCTCTCGGTGAAGGCGGGCGAAATCGTCACCTTGCTGGGCGCCAACGGCGCCGGAAAGACCACGACCCTTCGCGCCATCTCCGGCCTGCAACGCGCGGTGTCGGGCACGGTGAGCTTTGAGGGATGTGACATCACCCGTATGCCGCCGCACGAAATTGTCCGGCGCGGCTTGGGCCATGTCCCCGAGGGGCGCATGATTTTTGCCAACCTTACCGTGGTGGAAAACCTCCTGATGGGCGCCTACCTTTTGGGCGAGGCCCAGGCGGCCGAGCAACGCGAACGGGTCTTCCAGACATTCCCCCGGTTGCAGGAGCGGCAGGCGCAGGTGGCGGGCACGCTCTCAGGAGGCGAGCAGCAGATGTTGGCCATCGGGCGCGCCCTCATGGGCCGGCCCAAGTGCCTGCTGCTGGATGAACCCTCGCTGGGAATCGCACCACTGCTGGTGCGCGCCATCTTCGAAAAAATCGTGGAGATCAATCACACGCAGGGCATCACCATCCTGCTGGTGGAGCAGAACGCCAACCTCGCGCTGGCCGTTGCACACCGCGGCTGCGTTCTGGAGACCGGCCGCGTGGTTCTCTCGGATGACTCCGCCGCACTGCGGGCCAATCCGCAGGTGAAGAGCGCGTACTTGGGCGGCTAAGAAATCGTCAGCTCCAGATCTGGCGGTCCAGCGAACGATACTGAACGGCCTCCGCCACGTCGTCGGCAGACAGGTTTTCGGCGTCAGCCAGATCGGCGATCGTGCGAGCGACTTTCAGGATCCTGTCGTGCGCGCGCGCGCTTAAACGCAGCTCTTCCATCGCTGCCTGCAACAGGCCCGCCGCGGCGGCATCCAGAGCGCAGCACGCGCGCAGCTCGCGCGGCCCCATGTGCGCGTTGCACACCACGCTGGCCGAGGAACGAAACCGGGCCAGCTGGCGCGTGCGTGCCGCGATCACGCGGTCGCGAATGGACTCTGAGGATTCGCCTGCGGCCGCGGCAGAGAGGTCGCGGAACTTCACCGGAGCCAATTCCAGATGCAGGTCAATCCGGTCGAGCAGCGGCCCGGAGATGCGGCCCAGATAGTTCTGGATGTCACGCGGAGAGCTGGCCGACTCGGTCGGCATCTTCCCGTCGGGAGTGGGATTCATCGCGGCCACCAGCATGAAGCGCGCAGGAAAAGTCATGGTGCCGGCCGCGCGCGAGATGGTGACGCGCCCGTCCTCCAGCGGCTGACGCAGCGTTTCCAGCACGCTGCGCCGAAACTCGGGCAGCTCGTCAAGGAAGAGCACGCCATTGTGGGCCAGCGAGATTTCGCCGGGCGAAGGCTGCGCGTTGCCGCCCAGAAGTCCCGCGTCGCTTGACGTGTGGTGGGGCGAGCGAAACGGGCGGCGTGTTACCAGCGCATGGCCCGTTTCCAAGAGTCCTGCGACGCTGTGGATCCGTGTGGTTTCAAGCGCCTCGCCCAGTGTGAGCGGCGGCAGGATGGCCGGCAGCCGTTTGGCGAGCATCGACTTGCCGGTGCCCGGCGGGCCGATGAGCAACAGATTGTGCCCGCCGGCCGCCGCAATCTCCAGTGCGCGCTTGGCCGATTCCTGCCCCTTGACCTCCGCCATGTCCGGGGCGCCGTCGTCGCTGTGGTCAAAGAGGCGGTGCGTGTCCACGGTGTGAGGCGAGGGTTGGATCCGCCCCTCCAGCAGGTCCGCCGCCTCGCGCAGGCTTCCGACGGCATAGACCTTGATGTCGCGCACCACGGCCGCTTCGGCAGCATTGCCCGTGGGAACGATGAGTGCCGCGCGATGGTCGCCGGCGGCTCGCAGAGCGACGGGCAGCACGCCTCGCACCGGTCGCAACATACCGTTAAGCGCCAGTTCGCCCAGCATGACAAAGTCCGCAAGGCCCGGCGCGCGGAGCTGGTCGCTGGCCGCCAGCAGGCCCAGCGCGATGGGAAGGTCAAAGCTGGGCCCCTCCTTGCGCAACTCCGCCGGCGCCAGATTGACGGTGATGTGGCCTTGCGGGACGGCGAATCCCGAATGGGTCAGCGCCGCGCGCACCCGATCCTGGGATTCGCGCACGGCCGCGTCGGGCAGCCCGACGATCACGAAGCGAAGGTCGCCCGATCCCAGATGGACTTCCACTTCGACGGGGTGGGCATCAATGCCATGCAACGCCGCGGAATGGACTTTGGCGAGCATGACTGCTTATCGCCTGCGCCGGGGCGGCAGGCAAATGCAATCTGGCTGGAGGGAAATCACCCGGGAGGATGTCGATGCGATGGCGGAGAGGGAGTGATTCGAACCCCCGGTAGGGTTTAGCCTACTCACGCTCTCCAAGCGCGTGCCTTAAACCACTCAGCCACCTCTCCGTCCGCGCGCAACAGTGGCGCAGCCCTCCGGTGGCGGCAACGATTTTCACGAGGCAGTTGGGCCTTGAATCCACGGCGGGGCTGGGGTTGATTGCTAAAAACCAATTGGAAGCGATGGATGCCGGAACAGAAATGAAGGGAGCCTGCAGTCACTGCCGCGGGCACATTGTCTTCCCCGCCGAGTGGCGTGGTCAGAGCGCCGACTGTCCGCATTGTGGAAAGGCCACAGTGCTGCAGCCCGCTGGACCGGGCCGGGCAAAGGCCAAGACGGTTTCCGCTGTGGTGTGTCCCCAGTGCCGGGCGCCCATGGACGAGGCGGATGTGCTTTGCATCCAATGCGGCTTTCGCATGCCCCGGGCCATCCCATGGCTGCGCGTCGGGGCCTTGGCGGTGGTGCTGCTCGAGCTGGCCTACGCGGCCTTGCGCTGGGATGGCATGACGCCGGCCACGCGCGCGGCGCTCTCCGCGAAGCTGGGATTTGGTGGAAAAACTCCCGTGGCACAGGCGGCGTCCTCGGGCGCGGGCGAAGGCAACCAAACCGCCACGCCGGTGCCGGCGGCTGTGCTGCCACCCGACAAGGGCACGCTGGTTTTCGCCTCTGCGCCCAGCTTGAAACAGGAGGGCGATTTTAATTACATCGTGGGCTCGGTGAAGAACACCTCGGCGCGCGATGTGTTCTATGACGTGACGGTCAGGTTCCGGCTCTCCGATGGTGCCGGCGCCGCGCTGGGCAACTCGCAGGACTACGCGCCGTGGGTGGAAGCGGGCAAGACGTGGGATTTTCGCGTGCTCGTTCTGGATCCCGACGCCACCAAATGGGAGTTCATCGAACCCATCGGTGGGCGCCGCTAGGCCTGAATGAAGCCGACGAGAGAGAGCATGGTGGAGCCATGGGGATTCGAACCCCAGACCTTCTCATTGCGCACGAGACGCTCTACCAACTGAGCTATGACCCCAACCCCGGCCCTTTTCTTACGGTCCGACTTGGGCCGTGGCAAGGGCAAAGCCAATGGTGCGCCTAAGAGGATTCGAACCTCTACCCCTTTCGAGACTACCACCTCAAAGTAGCGCGTCTACCAATTCCGCCATAGGCGCATCCTGAAAGCGGGGCGGACGATAACAGAACGGCGACGCACCGCAAGCCCCTCGTCGCGCGCCGCGTCAGGGCGTCGAACGCCGGAACCGGATGAGCTTGCCCTCGCGGTTGTGGAAGATGAGTTCAAACCGCTGGTCGTCGTACACACCCATGAGGAGCATCTGCACGATATTGGAATGAAAGACGTCGCGGTGCATCAGATAGGCCACGTTGAGGTCATTGGCGATCACCAGAAACAAATCCGAGGCCTGGCTGCCGGGCGTGAGGCCAATCTGGCGGCGGCGCAGCAGCTCCCCTTCCACCGTGGTGCCCGAGGGAAGCTTCGCGGGCGCAGGCCCCAGCGACGTGATGAAGAGTTGGTTGAGCCAGGTGCTGGGGCGATACAAGGTGTGGATCATCCGCCAGGGAATGGTGACAGGCACGGACTGGCGCGCCACCTCGCCCGGTTTGGGCGAGGGCCCGGGCACCACCTTCTCTCCCACCAGCGTGATGTGCTCCAGCGTGATTTCCTCCACCGCGCCAATCACCACGCGCCCATCGAGCAACTGGGCTCCGAGCTGTTTGTCTGCGCCGGGGAACCAGTGGCGCAGCGCCTGCAACGCAAAGTCGCCAAACGCCGCCGGATCGCGGCGCTGCAGCGGCGCGGCAAGCAGCTGCGGTGTAAGCGCGATCTGCGGATGAATCATCCGCAGCGCCTCGCCGGCTTGTTGCGCGATGGCTTCGGTGTTGGCAGCCCCCTCCGCACGGCTCATCCGGGCCATGAGCCGGCGAATGAGTCCAATGCCATGCTCGACGCGTGCGGGCTCAAATCCCTGATCGCGCATGCTTTCGTACATCCGCAGATCCGCCCGATCCAGAAGGTAGCGATCGGCGAGGAAGATGGCCTCGGTCTGCGCAGGCATCGACTGGGTGACGCGGATGGTGGTGGGGAAGAAGGTGGGGATGGGAAGCTCGGCATCGCGCGGCACAAATTGTTCGGCCTGCGATCGCAGGGCGCTGGCCAGATCCACCGGCAGCAACTGCCCAATCTGGTCGCGCAAGGCCACCGCCAAGGCAAGGAGCCGGTCTGGATCCTGCGCGGCAAAGGCGTCGCCGGTGCTGCCGATTGCGGGCCGTGAGAAAGCGGCGGGGCCTGCGCTGGCCGCGCGAGCGGCCCAGCGGAACGCGCTCTCGATGCCCGCGGCCTGCCCTCGCTGCTGCTGGCCACGGTGCAGGGCGGCCAGTTCCTCCCGCCCGGCCTCGCCCTTCTTGAGCGATTCATTCACCCGGGCGGCCACCGGGGGCGGCAGGGTCTTGAGGTACTCATCACGAAGAAGCCCCGCCAGGCGGAATTGCGCCTCCGCGTGTCCCTTCTCCGCCGCCACGGTAAACCAGTCGATGGCCACAGCCGGGTCGGGCTTGCCGCCGGGCGCGCCGACGCCGGTTTGGAAGTTGAGGCCCGTCTGGAACTCGCGCTGCAAGGGCCACAGGTCTCGCTCGCTAAACTGCCGCATCACCTGAAGGATGGGCAGCAGTTTTTTGGGCAGGTAGAAATAGATGTCGCGAGTGGGCAGCGGTGGCCGGTAGTTGGTGCTGTTGAGCGCGCGAATGATGCCACGCGGGCCGACCTGCGCCGTCGCCGGAAGGCCGCTCCAGTCATCACGCAAGTCGTGGTCCCCATCTTCGCCGGGCCCCAGCTCGCCTTTGAAGAGTTGATGCACGGCCAGGGGCCCTTTCTGTGCGTAGGCCTCCACGGCCAGCCGGCCCAGGTTCGCCACCTCCAGCTTGTTGGTGGCGCTAAACGCGCGGGCCAGAACATAGATGTCCTCGGTTTGATTTCCTGGATGGCAGAGGACGTTGCAGCCTGCGTGGTACCAGGTGGCGCCGCCGTAGTCCCACCACGTCAGCACGAAGTCCCCGGGCTTCGCATGCGCGCGAAGCACATCCAGGATTTCCACAGAGGGTTGCTCCAGCACCGGCGGAATGCCGCGGCTTTGATCGCGTGCATGAAGCAGGTTGGGGGTGAGGAAGCACAGGACGCTGGCGCAGGCCACCGCGCACGCCGTGACGATGGAATGGGCCGCTCCGCGCAGCAGGCCGGGCAGCACGCCTGCGGTGGTCGCGGCCATGATGGCCATGAGGGCCAGCGGCCACGGTGCATGGCGTGGCGCTGGGGCCGCGTCGCCAAGGGAGAAGATCTCTCCCGCCGAGGCATCCAAATACCGGCCCATCACCAACACTCCGGCAATGAGCCCCAAGAGAGCCGACACCGCGGCAATCCATCCCCGCGGGCCCGCAGCCGCCTCTTTGGCGGTATAGGTGGCGGCAATGCCAGCAACCAACCCGATGGCCCAGGGGCCAAAACTAAGCGGCTCGGGCAAGGGGCGGAAGCTCAGCGCGTCATGCGGCAGCGGTTCATTGAGCGCCTGTGCCAGAAGCGCCCACGCCACACCCGCTGCCAAGGCCGCGGCGCAGGCCGCCATCGCGGGTGCAGCGGGACGCAGTTGGCCAATCCTTGACGGCAGCAAATGCATACCCCCAAGACGTGCGCACAGCGCGGCCGAGAGGAGTATGGCTGCGCAAACGGGCAGCCACTGCGAATTCGCCCAGTACACTGACACGTTGAACCCCGACAACCCCAGACCGCAACCCAGTGCAGCCACGGCGCCTGCGATGGCACCCCATTGCAAGCGTTGTGCCCTCGAATGTACCAAACTCGTGAAATGAACCGCCCACCCTGCCACGGCGCCCGCGAGGATGACTTGGGCCCATTGCAATCCCACGAGCCACGTGGGCAGATCTTCCCAACCCACGCCGGTGAAGAGTTCGCCTGCGAGTGACCGGAAGGTGATTGCGGCCCCAACGAACCACGTCAGCGCCATCACACCCAGCGCAACGCGCAACGCCACCAGTGTCGATGCGGCGGCTGTGCCGCGCGTGAGGGTGGCGGTGATGGCGGCCAGGGCCGCGGACAACACGGCAACACTGTAAAGGGGCCGGGCCAGGGCGCCATAGCGGTCGCTCCAGATGCCCGAGTAGCGGGTTTCGTATTCAGATCGGATGAGGCATCCGAGCAGCACCATGCCGATGGCGGCCACGCCGGCCAGAGCGCTGTGCCATTTCACCTCTTCTTCATCGGCGGCATGAGCAATCCCCCACCCGGCGAGTGCGGCCAGTGGCAGGAAAAACCATGGCACGGGTGCGCCCGTGAAATTGACCAGCCAGCTCCATGCGATGGCCCCCAGTGCGGCAAAGAGGGCCGTGCGCATCGCCGCACGCGCCAGAGGCGAGTCGCTGCGCCAGAAGAACGGGTAGGCGAACGACAGCCCGGCAATGGCGACGGCGTGAATGGTAAAGCGCAGTCCGCCCCAGAGTGTAAACACACCAATGCCCACCAAGGGGGCGGCCAGCAGAAACTCCGGATGACGCCCCGCCAAGAGCGCGTATCCAAAGAGTGCAATGATGCAGCCCACCACGGTGCCGGCGATGCGCAGGCCCACTTCGCGCCCGGGGATTTCGCGCGCCTCCTGAATGGTGCTGATGACATTCTTGAATTGGAGGTTCTGCGCCGTTTCAACCACGGAGGTGCGCTCGGAGGAGGGCAGGTACTGGAGAATCTTTTGGGTGACGAGACTGAACGGGGAGGAGAAGAGCACCACCAGCACCAGCGCGAGCGCCGCGGCCCAACGCAGTCTTGGAAGGGATGAGGGGGCGGCCGTTGCCCCGGCTTCGGGGATGGGCGGCGCGGTCAGCCGGCGCATCAGCAGTGCTGAGCCCACGAGCGCCAATATCTTCGCCAGCCAAATCAGCGCCGGGCCCGTGCGCGAGCCCGTGGCGTCCATGAAGGGAAACGCCGCATCGACAAACAACACGGCCATCGCCACGGGTGCAATGGTCTGCCATGCGGTGGTGTCGCGGAATCGGAACACGGCCTGGTGGCCGATAAAGGCCAGCCCCATCGCGGCAGCGATGGGCATGCTGGAGCGGTAAAAAAACGGGTAGGCCATGATCAAAAGCGCACCCGTTATCGCCGAGCCCAGACTGCCCAAGCGGACGGCGCGCAAGAGCCAGTACAGGATGGCCGCGGGTATCGGCACCGAAAACATGTCGGTGTCGAAATAGCCCGCCATCGTACGGTTGTAATAGCTGTTGGCGCTCACGGCCATGAGCGCGGCAAGGAAACCCCAGAGGGTGAGTTGGTAGAGCCGGCCGATCAATACCAGCGGCACCACCAGCAGGCTGCCCACAAGGGCGGGCGAATACACCATGATCTGTTCGACCGAAAGCATCGAGCGTCGGCTGGCGGCGACGGCGGAATCTTCCGCGCGCACCAAGGCTGCGGTGGCCGCCGCCAAGTGAGGTGACGAGGCGGTGCCGTTGCCATCGGAAATCCGCTGGGCCACCTGGCGCGCGGTCTCGGCGGAGGCTCGCGCCGTGTCACGCAGCATTTTGGGAACAAGGAAGGGGCCCGCCAACGCCTTCCGGGCGTCGCGCAGAGCTTGCATCGCAGCCATCGTCGCATTGCTCGTGTCGTGCGAAGCTTGGCTCTGGGCTTCCAGCGCCTGGGCGGCCGTGTCCAATTGCGCCTGCGAGAGTCTCAGCCTTCGATAGACCGGCGCGTTGTACACATCCAAGACCTTGGCTGAAAAGAGCGTGATGGGGCCGTACTTGTAGGCGTCGGGAATCTCTTTGTTCTGCTGATGCACGCCCAGGTGCGCCTTCTGGATGATGGCCCCGAAGAAGTAGCTGTCGTGCGTGTTGGGCAGCAACTCGCCCTGCCAATGGTAGTCGGCCTGTTTTTCGGGCAGCTTGGATTCCTCAATCCAGTAGAGCCTCGTGAAGACGCCAAAGCACCACGCGATGAGCACCAGTGCCCATACACCCCAGAGCGACGGCTCGGGGAAATTCGCCCGGGGGGCATCCTTTCCGAGGTCTTCGCGGCTGGCGTGGGCGGCAGGCATGACGACGCGCTCTCAAGACTGCGCGAGTGGCGTGGCGCTTAAAAGCAAAAGAAATTCACGAAAGCCCAGTTGGTCATTGCGCCGGCATGGGAAAGCGCGCTAGTATCCAGAGTCGATAGTAATATCTTAAGAGGGCGTATTGACGATGCAAGGGCTTGGACGGGCGAATCGGGTGTTGTCCCGGGGACTGGCGAGGCTGCTGGAACAGTGGCTCAACGATTTTGGCCGGGAACTGACGGCCGCCGCCGGGGCGGCAGGCAAGGCAGCCTCGGCCACGAGGGCTCGCGGAAGGCATCGTGATTCCAATCTGGATCGGATCCGGCAGGCCGTCGGCCGCAAGGGTGCGCGTGTCAAAGACATCGCGTTGCGAACCGGGATTGCCTCATCCAACGTCAGCAACCTCATCACCAAGCACCCGGACGTATTCCTTAAATCCCAGGCCCGCGGAGGCCTGGTTCAACTCAAGTCGCCTTAGGCATCCATGCCAGGCGTGGACGGCTGCAACTTGCGTTGGTGGGTGGCCCACACGCGCCCGCGGTGCGAGAAGAAGCTCTCCCGACACTGCACCCAACACGCCCTGGTGCATGAGTTGGTGTGCTACCGGTCGGTGAAGCGTTACCGCGGCAAGACGCTCACCTTCCACAAGCCGCTCTTCCCAGGCTATCTCTTCGTCCACGCGACACCGGCAGCGCGCAGGCTCTTGTGGGAGAGCCATTGCCTCGTCCATTTGCTCGAGGTGGATGATGAGCCTCTGTTCCTTCGCCAGCTTGCCGCCATTGTCGCCGCCATGGAAATGGGCTACGAGATTCAACTCTCTCCCATCATCTCAGAGGGTGCGATGGTGCGAATCAAGCGAGGCCCACTCAAGGGAATCGAGGGCTGGGTTGAGACCCGGCAAGGCCCCACCACGGTCTTGCTGCGGCTCGATTTCATCTCCAAAGCCGCCGCCATCAAGATGGACGCCGCCGACCTGATTCTGATTTAGCACCCCCTGCAAGGGGTTTTGATTGCAATTCCATGAAAGTCTGGTACAGTTCGTTCAGTTTGAACTGAACGTTCCGATCATTTGATTGGATTTTGGTTCTGTGAAGTGCGCCATGGGTGCGAAGTGACGGGCACGGAGTGTCTCAAGGCCATTCGGCCTCCCGACTCTTCTCGTGGGTTTTGTCTTGTGGCGTGGCTGCCGTTCCCAGTTCCCGGTGATCGTCGTATCCGTGCGTAGTGCGATGGAAGAATCCGCCTTATCCAAAGCCCTGCCAGGCTTGCCCGCCGCGCGGTTGGACATGGTGGAGGCTTGCGGCCGGTTCGCCCAGTCGCTGGGAATCGCCCGGTCGGTGGGAGAAATCTACGGCCTTCTCTATCTGGCGCCGCGCCCCATGACGCTCGATGAGATCGCCCAATGCCTGGGCTTGAGCAAGGCCAGCGTGAGCACCGGTGCGCGCCAACTGGTTTCGCTGGGCGCCGCCCGAAGGGTGTTTGTACGCGCGGCAAGGAAGGATGGCTACGAAGCCGTGGTGGAACTGGGCGAACTGGCGCGGCGCGCCTATGAAAACCTTTTTAAGTCGCGGCTGCAAAATGCCGACGCGCACATGAACGAAATGCTCGCCAAGATTGAGGCCGAGAAAGAGAGCTACTCGCCGGAGGAACACGCGCTCATCGTGGAGAGGCTCACACGCCTGCGCGCCATCCAATCGCGCATCAAGATGCTGCTGCCTTTGGCGGAACGGATTTTCTCCTAACACGCCATGACGCCACCCTCGCCCTCTGCGAAAATCGCCATCGTTGGCTTAGGCTACGTGGGCCTGCCCTTGGCCATTCAGTTTGCCAAGGCCGGAGTGGCTGTGGTGGGGCTGGACGTGGACGCGGCCAAGGTGGGGTGCGTCAACCGCGGGGAGAGTTACCTTCGGCACATCCCCGCCGAGGCCATCGCCGCGCAAAGGCACGCCGGGCTTCTGGAGGCCAGCGTGGACTTTTCCAAGGTGGCCCAGACGCAGGCCGTGCTCATCTGCGTGCCCACGCCGCTCACGGCGCACCGCGAGCCCGACCTGTCGTACGTGCTTAATACCGGCCGCGCCATTGCGCCACACCTTGCGCGCGGCATGTTGGTGGTGCTTGAGTCCACCACCTATCCGGGCACGACGGAGGAGGAACTGCTGCCGGTGCTGGAGGCCGGTTCGGGCCTCAAGGCAGGCGTGGACTTCCATCTGGCGTTCTCGCCTGAGCGCGAAGATCCCGGCAACCCGCAGAGTCGCATCGGCGACATCCCCAAGATCGTCGGAGGTCTCACGCCCTCGTGTCGCGACCAAGCCGTGGCGCTCTACTCACGCGCCGTGGGCCGCGTGGTGCCGGTGTCCTCCTGCCGCGTGGCCGAGGCGGCCAAGCTGCTGGAGAACATCTTTCGCGGGGTCAACATCGCGCTCGTCAACGAGCTCAAGGTGATCTACGAGCGCATGGGCATTGACATCTGGGAGGTCGTCGAGGCGGCCAAGACCAAGCCCTTTGGTTACATGCCCTTCTATCCGGGGCCCGGGCTGGGCGGCCATTGCATCCCCATCGACCCCTTCTACCTGGCGTGGAAGGCGCGGGCGCACGGCTTAAACACCCGGTTCATCGAGCTCGCCGGCGAGATCAACACCGCCATGCCCCTGCGCGTGGTGGACCGCGCCGCCGAGGCGCTCAATGCGGCGGGGCGCGCGCTGCGCGGCAGCCGCGTGCTGGTGGTTGGCCTGGCCTATAAAGCCAATGTGGACGACTGCCGCGAGTCGCCCAGCTTCGTCATCATGGACGCGCTGCGCGAACGGGGTGCCGAGGTGGAATACCACGACCCGCACATTCCGCTCGTCCCCGTCACGCGCGAACACGCTCACTGGGCGGGCAAGGCGTCGGTGGCGTGGACCGAGGCGAACCTGCGCCGCCACCATCTGGCCGTGATCGTCACGGCCCACCAAGGCGTGGACTGCGCGCTGCTCGGCCAATGCGTGCCCGCCATCGTGGACACGCGCAATGCGATGGCGGCCGTGGGTTCGTGCAGGGCGAAAGTGTGGAAGGCGTGAGCGGCAACCCGTCGACACCTCGCGTGGCCCTCATGGGCTGCGGCTACTGGGGGCGCAACCTCGCGAGGGTGTTCCACCAGTTGGGCGCGCTGCGGCTCATTTGCGATCCGGCGCCGCAGGCAGGTGCTGCCGCGCAGGCGGCCGCGCCGGGGGTGGAAGTGAGCACGGACTTCGGGTCGGCGTTCCAGCGTGAGGACATCGACGCCGTGGTGATTGCCACGCCCGCGGAAACCCACTTTGGCCTCGTCCAGCAGGCTCTGGCCGCCGGCAAGGATGTGCTGGTGGAGAAGCCGCTGACGCTGTGCGCTGCGGAGGGGCGGCTGCTGGTGCAGCAGGCGGCCCAAGGCCAGCGGGTGCTGATGGTGGGGCACCTGCTCGAATATCATCCGGCGGTGTTGCGCCTGCGTGAACTGCTGCAGGAGGGCCAGATGGGCCGCGTCAATTACATCTATTCGCACCGGCTCAACTTCGGGAAAATCCGCACGGAAGAAAATGCGCTCTGGAGTTTCGCGCCACATGACGTGGCGGTGATCCTGCGACTTGCCGGCGAGCTGCCCCAAGAGGTGACCTGCGCGGGCGGAAGCTACATCACCTCAAACCTCGCCGATGTCACGGTGTCCACGCTGCTGTTCCGCTCAGGAATGCGCGCGCACATTTTTGTGAGCTGGCTCAACCCCTTCAAGGAGCAGCGGCTGGTGGTGATGGGAGAGAAGCGCATGGCGGTGTTTGACGATGTGGCTGCCACCGACAAGCTCGTACTATTTGATCAGCGCGTGGATTTCCAAGGCAGGCAGCCGGTGCTACATAAGAACGGGCACACGCCTGTGCCGCTGCCCGCAGGCGTGGAGCCGCTGCGCGCCGAGTGCGAACATTTTCTGGCGCGTCTTGAGGACCGCCAGCCGCCGCTCACCGATGGCGCGTCGGGTGTGCGCGTGCTGCAGGTGCTGGAGGCGTGTCAGGCTTCATTGCAACTCAATGGCCAGCCCGTGAAGGTGGAATGAGCGCTCCGGCTGCATTCACCGCTCATCCGACGGCCGTCATCGATGAGCCCTGTTTCATCGGGGAGGGCACGCGCCTCTGGCACTTCGCGCATGTCTGCGCGGGGGCGCGCATCGGCGCGCACTGCAGTCTGGCGCAGAATGTCTATGTCGCCCCCACGGCGGTGCTGGGCGACCGCGTGAAGGTGCAGAACAATGTCGCCATCTACGATGGGGTGACGCTGGAGGAGGATGTGTTTCTGGGGCCCTCCTGCGTGCTGACCAACGTCAGCAATCCGCGCTCGCAGGTGGCGCGCCGCGCGCTGTACGAGAAGACCCTCGTGCGTCGCGGTGCGACCATCGGCGCCAACGCCACGATTGTCTGCGGCATCACCATCGGCCGCTATGCGTTCATCGCGGCGGGTGCGGTGGTGACGCGCGATGTGCCCGACTACGCGCTCATGATGGGCACTCCGGCGCGGCAGCGCGGCTGGATGAGCCGGCACGGGCATGCGCTCCATTTCACGGCCCAAGGAGAGGCCCTCTGCCCCGAGTCCAAACTGCGCTACCGGCTTGCGGAGGGCGTGGTGCGCGGCGTGGATGTGGCCGAAGATGCGCCATTGCCCGCAACGCTGGCGGTGGGGGCGGTCGCCTATCGCCAATTCAAACAGTCCCAGCCTTCCTAGCATGCAATTTATTGACCTTGCCACGCGCGTGGCGCGCCTGCGCGGCTCGCTTGAGGCTCGCATCGGCGCGGTGCTGGATCACGGCCAGTACATCCTTGGGCCCGAGGTGGCGGAGCTGGAGCAGCGGCTGGCCGCGTACGTGGGCGTAAAGCATTGCGTGGGGATGTCCAGCGGCACGGACACGCTGCTCGTCGCGCTCATGGCGCTGGGCATCGGCCGGGGCGACGAGGTGGTCACCGTGCCTTACACGTGGATTTCCACGGCGGAGGTCGTGGCCTTGCTCGGCGCCAAGCCCGTGTTTGTGGACATCCATCCGCAGACGTGGAACTTGAATCCGGACCTTCTGGAAGCCGCCATCACGCCGCGCACCAAGGCGATCCTGCCCGTGGGCATCTACGGTCAGCCGCCGGACATGGACGCCATCAACGCCATCGCGGCGCGCCACGGACTGCCCGTCATCGAGGACGCCGCCCAGAGTTTTGGGGCCTGCTACCACGGCCGCCGTTCCTGCGGGCTCTCGCTCATTGGCAGCACGTCCTTTTTTCCCTCCAAGCCCTTGGGCGGATTTGGGGACGGCGGCGCGCTCTTTACCGACGACGACGCGCTGTCGGAGAAGTTCAGACAAATTCGCGTCCACGGTCAGGCCCGCAAGCACCATCATCCGCTGCTGGGCATCAATGGCCGGCTGGACACGCTCCAGGCTGCGATGTTGCTGGCGGCGTTTGAACAATTCCCCGACGAGGTTCGGCTGCGCCAGGAGATCGGTGCGCGCTACGACCAAGGGCTCAAGTCCAGCCACGTCCCGGGCCTCACGCTGCCTCACGTGGCATCCGGCTGCACTTCCGTCTATGCGCAATACACGGTGCTCTCCCCGGAACGCGACGCGTTGCAGGCCCGCCTTCAGGCGGCGGGCATTCCCTCGGTGGCTTATTACGCCGTGCCCCTGCACTTGCAGCCGGTGTTCGGCGCGCTGGGACATCAGCGCGGCGACTTTCCTGTCACCGAGCGCGTGGCCTCACAGTGTTTAAGCCTCCCCATGAGCGCGTATGTGAGCGAAGAAGACCAGAGGGCTGTCGTGGCGGCGCTGAGCCGCGCGGACGAACCGCATCGGGCATGAAACTGGAAGGCTCCACACTGCTCGTCGTCGGGGGTGCGGGCCTCATTGGCTCGCACACGGTGGATCAGCTCATCCGGGAAAACACCCGCGAAATCCGGGTCTACGACAATTTTGTGCGAGGACGCGCCGAAAATCTGCGCGGAGCCTTGACCGACCCGCGCGTGAAAATCTGGGACGCCGGCGGCGACATCCTGCAAACCGACATTCTGGAGTCGGCGATGGACGGTGTGGACGGCGTGTTCCACTTCGCGGCCTTGTGGCTGTTGCAATGTCACGAATTTCCGCGCAGCGCGTTCGATGTGAACATTCGCGGCACGTTTAATGTGATGGAGGCGTGCGTGAAGCAGGGTGTGAAACGGCTGGTGTACTCCTCGTCGGCTTCTGTTTACGGCGACGCGGTGAAGGAGCCCATGGACGAGGGCCATCCGTTTAACAACAAGAATTTCTACGGCGCCACCAAGATCGCCGGCGAGGCCATGCTGCGCGCGTTCCACCACCGTTACGGTCTGGACTATGTGGGCCTGCGGTACATGAACGTGTACGGGCCGCGACAGGACTATCAGGGCGCCGACATCGCCGTGATCCTGAAGATGCGCGACGCCATCGACAGGGGCGAAGCGCCGACCATTTTGGGTGACGGCTCGGAGGCGTTCGACTTTGTGGCGGTGGAGGACTGCGCCCGGGCCAACGTCTGCGCCATGAAGGCGACCACCACCGATCGTTTCTACAACGTGGGCACTGGCAAGCGCACCTCGCTCAAGGAGCTGGCGGAGTTGCTGCAAGAACTCACGGCGAGCGACAAGCCGATCCGCTACGCGCCACGCAGCCAGGCCACCCTGGTGCGCAACCGCATCGGCGATCCTAGGCGTGCCGCGCAAGAGCTGGGATTTGCCGCCGAAATCAGCCTACACGAGGGGTTGGGTAGGCTGGTACGCGCCCGGCTGAGACGAGTCGCCGAACCGAAACAGACAGCGACCGCGGCATGAAGGAGGCGATTTTAGGTCTGGGAAAGGATACGCTGATCTATGGGATCGGCTCCATGGTTTCGCGATTCATCAGCCTCTTGCTGCTTCCGCTCTTCACCGCTTACCTCGCGCCCGCAGACTATGGGATTATGGCGATGCTGGCTCTGCTGGCGATGGTCGCGCAGCCGGTATTCGGGCTGGGAATGGGCGCAGCCATGGGGCCCGCTTATTTTCAGGGGAATGATCCCAATAGGAAGTCGGCGACGGTCTGGACTGCCTTCTTGCTTTTGCTGGCCAGCAGTTGCGTGCTTCTGGTGCTTGCTTGGGCGGTGCCCGCGCCGCTCAGCAGGCTGGTGACAAGAACGGATGAACACAGCCTGCTGGTTTCCCTCACGCTCACGGGCACCGTCTTCGGAATCCTAGCGACTCCGTTCACCATGCGGATGCAATTTGACCGCAAGACTAGGGAGTTTGTGCGCATCACCCTCTTGGGCGCGCTTTTGTCCACCGCGCTAAGCGTCGTCGCAGTGGCCCACATGGGATGGGGCGTGAAAGGCATGATTGCGGCGCAGGCGGTCGGGCAGGCACTGAATTTCCTGATGTTCTTGGCCGCGGGCGCGCGAGGGACTGCCATCGCCTACGCCAAGCCAATCGGCGCCGAATTGCTTAGGCTTGGCATCCCGCTCGTCCCGGGCTTTGCATTCATTTTCATCCTACTTCAGGGGAACCGGTACATCCTGCAATGGCTCGAAGGGCTGGATCAGGTGGGAATCTACTCCATTGGGTTCAACATAGGCATGGTGATGACCATCGTGGTCGGCGGCGTCACACAGGCGTGGTACCCGTTTTTCATGTCGTACATCGACAAGCCGGAGGACGCGCGGCGAACCTTTGGAGTTATCACCTACTACTACGTCATCATCGTCGGGGGTATCACCGTGCTTTTCTTCATCCTCGCCCACCCGATGATACTCCTGCTGACGAAGCCCCCATTCCATCAAGCCTACTTGGTCGTGGGATTCTCGGCTATGTCACAGTTCTTGGTCGGCCTCTTCAGCCTCCTGGCTCCAGGGATGTATTTTCAGAAGGAGGTCCGGTTCGTCAGCCTGTGGCAGGGAATCTCGGCAATGGTCTCGCTGCCCCTGGGATTTATCATGGTCACGCACTGGGGACTCTTCGGGGCGGGGCTAGCCCTAACCGTATCCAGTACCTTCCTGCCCCTTTCACAATGGCTCTGGAATCAACATCGTAAGCGGGACTACGTGGCAATCGACTATCCTTGGCGCAGGCTCGCAATCCCCGCCCTGACCTACTTGGGCACTGCTGCAGCTTCGCTGCTGCTGGTGCCTGATCGGCTGATCTGGTCCATCACATTCTCCATCTTGCTCTGTGCCGGCCTGACAGCCTTTGCGTACTGGCAAGTCCGGCTTGTCGGCTCCTTCCCTTCCTTGCTCAAGGTGAAGGCGAAGGCTGCATGAGCACGACAGGAATTCGTTCCCGAAGACGTGCCAAGGCGACCAAGGTGGCCTCTACCGGATTTTAACATGAACATCATGAATGGCATCGGAACGGCGGCATCAAGTCCATTCGCACGCGAGCCACTGAAGGAGATCGATGGCATTCCTATGTTCTCGGAGGTCGACAGTTACGTGGACAACTATTTCAAGATCGCGACTGATCACATTCAGGGCATGACTGCAACAAGGGACAACCCTTGGATCGATGAGGAAGACTGGCTTGAAATGGAGGAAGGAACCCTTGGGCTAGCCTTGAAGTATGCGAGGCATGCCGGGCCCCAAGGCACCCTGAGATTGTTGGACATCGGGGTGGGGCTTGGCAGGCTGCTCAAGAAGATCGAAGCCGGCCTCGCCGGTACTAAAGCCGAGCTTCACGGAATGGACATCGCCCTTCCTTACCTCAAGCGCGCCCGGGAGCAGGGGATCAACGTGGTGATGTCGAGAATCGAAGACATCCCCTACCAAAAGGGCTACTTCGACATCGTTACCTGCACCGACGTCTTGGAACACGTCCTCGACTTGAACCTGTGTGTACGGAACTGCTTGTCCGTGGTGAAACCGGGAGGCTACTTGATCGTGCGCGTCCCCAACCGGGAGAATCTTGGCAAGTATCTTCAGCGCGACTACCCGTACGAGTACGCGCACCTCAGGGCGTTTGACTGCAACTCGCTCGAGCTCCTGTTCACGCGCATCTTTCGCGAGAAAGTGCTCGAATTCAGTTCGGGGCTCTACCTCTATTCCTATAGCCTACTCAAGTATCCGATTCCCGTCCGTGGCTGGGATTTCTTGCACAAGAAATTGCTCGGGCTCTTCCGGAAAATGTCCCGCCCACTGCACCGCAAGTTGCTCGAGAGGGTAGTGCACTCGGTCGAAATTAACGTGGTGGTGCAGAAGCGCTAGGGGGAATCTGAGCAGGGCGGAGATAATCGACGTAGTGGATGCCCGCACTTCCGTGGACCTCGCCGGGGTGCGTTTAGTGGCGTCGCGCCGGAGAGGACGCCATGTGCGGGCAAAGTTATTGCGGCAGGGTCATCTTTAGAAGGGGGAGGCGCACGAATGTGTGGCATAGCAGGTATCGTTAATACCAATTCCGGCCCTGTAGAGCGGCTGCCGGAGGCACTCGAGGCCATGGGCACACTCATCTCCCATCGCGGGCCTGATGGGTTTGGCCAATGGCAACGGCAGGACCGGAGTGTCGGGCTCGTGCATCGGCGGCTTGCCATCATCGACCTTTCGGAAGCGGCCGCCCAACCCATGCATGGGGAGAATGGGGCGGTCATCTCCTTCAACGGGGAGATCTACAATTACCGCGAGCTGCGTGAATCTCTGGCTGGCTCGTGGGCGTTTCGGAGCCATTCCGACACCGAATGTATTCTCGCCGCATATGTGCGGCATGGCGACGCCTGCGTCGGCCACCTGCGCGGGATGTTTGCGTTCGCAATCTGGGACGAGTCTCGGCAGCGCCTCTTCTGCGCACGAGACCGATTCGGGATCAAGCCCTTCTATTATGCCCAGGTGGACGGGGTGTTTTATTTCGCCTCCGAGGCCAAAGCCCTGCTGCCTTTCTTGCCCTCCATCGACACCAACCCGAGCGCGTTGGCGGAATACCTCACCTTCCAGTATACCCTTGGCGAAAAGACGCTCTTTGACGGGGTTCACCAGCTGCTTCCCGGACAGGCGCTCTCGATCGAGAACGGCAAGGTGAGGATTTGGAGGTACTGGGACGTCCGCTTCCAAATCGACTGGGACCACAGTCCGGCCTATTTTCGCCGCCGCCTGCGCGAGCTTGTGGAAGAATCGCTCAGCTTGCACCTGCGCAGCGACGTCAGTGTGGGAAGCTACGTCTCCGGGGGCATCGATTCCAGCCTCATTCACCTTCTGGCCAACCGCGATGGCACCTCCGACTCTCCGGGTTTCCACGGACGCTTCACCGAATTCCCAGGCTACGACGAAAGCCGATACGCGCAAGCGGCGGCCGATTGCGCCGGCGGCAAGCTCCATATCGCCGACATCCGCGCTCAGGATTTCCGGACGCATATCCGCGATGTCATTTACCATCTGGACTTCCCGGTGGCCGGGCCCGGCTCGTTCCCCCAATACATGGTCTCAAAACTGGCGGCCAGCCACCTCAAGGTGGTCTTGGGCGGCCAGGGGGGCGACGAAATCTTTGGGGGCTACGCCCGCTATGTGGTGGCCTACTTCGAGCAATGTATGAAGGCTGCCATCGAGGGCAACTACAAGAACAACCAAAACTACGTCGTCACCATCGAGTCCATCGTGCCTAACCTGGGCCTCCTCCGGGAATACAAGCCGCTCATGAAGGAGTTTTGGCGGAGCGGGCTTTTCGACCCCATGGATCAGCGCTACTTCAGGCTCGTGGATCGTTCCACCGACATGGAGGACGAAATTGATTGGACGGCGCTCGACCGCAAGCAGGTCTTTGAGGACTTTGCCGCCATCTTCAACAACCCGGCCAATGTTGAGAAGGAAGCTTATTTCGACACGATGACCCACTTCGATTTCAAGTGCCTGTTGCCAGCCTTGCTGCAAGTGGAGGATCGCATGAGCATGGCTCATGGGCTGGAGAGCCGCGTGCCGCTTCTGGATCATCCCTTGGTGGAGTTTGCCGCGACCATCCCTGCCAACGTGAAGTTCAAAGACGGCAACCTAAAACACCTCATCAAGTCGGCCTTCGCAGTCGACCTCCCCGCCGAGATCCTCAACCGGCGCGACAAGATGGGCTTTCCCGTTCCGCTCAAGGAATGGTGCGACGGTGATCTGAAGGAATTTGTGCGGGATACGTTTCACCACATGGCCAGCAAGCACCGCCCCTTCGTGAACGCCAAGGCCGTGCTTGAGAACGTTGGAAGTGAAGCCCGATTCTCGCGCAAGACTTGGGGCCTGTTGAGCCTGGAGCTTTGGTATCAGGCCTTCCATGACCGTGCCACGGAATGGCGCAGGAAAATCGCAAGCCAGTAACCAGCAAAGGCAAGAGGAGCCAGCCATGAACCAAAGCAGTCCTGCGCAACCCAGGGTCGATCAAAAAAACGCCCAATTCTGGGATAAGTTGTGCGGGACACATCACGCCAAGCAGCTTGGGATCAAGGATCACTCACCGGAAAGCCTGGCTCGATTCGACGCGTGGTTTTTTGATTACTATCCCTACCTGCTTCCCTTCCTTCCCATGGACGGGTTGGCCACAAAGGACGTCCTCGAAATTGGCCTTGGATACGGGAGCCTCTCGCAAAGGCTGGCAGCGGCGGGTTGCCGCTTCCACGGGCTGGACATCGCCGCGGGCCCTGTGGCGATGGCCGCCCAGCGCCTGGAGCAGATGGGACTGCGCGGGGATGTCCGCCAAGGGAGCATCCTCGCACCTCCGTTCCAGCCCGGGTCCTTCGACTGGATTGTTTCCATCGGCTGTCTGCACCACACCGGCAATCTCGCCGCCGCCATCGAGAATGTACATTCACTGCTGAGGCCCGGAGGCCATGCGCTTATCATGGTGTATAACGCGGCTTCTTACCGGCAATGGATCCTCCAGCCGCGAGTCACGCTCAGGCAGGTCTTTTCGGATAAGAAAGCCTATGCCAACTCCCATGCGAATACTCAGATGACGAACCTGTACGACCGCGACTCATCAGGAAAGGGCGCGCCCGCGACCGAATTCGTCACCAAGGCCGAGCTTGGGCATCTGTGTCGTGCGTTTGCGCGCTGCAGAATCTGGAAAAAGAACATCGGAGGAGCACGCCACCTCTTCTTCATTCCCAGAAGAATCCGATTGTTGTTGGGACCCGTGGTGGGGTTGGATCTGTATTGCAGACTCGAAAAATGAGGCGTGCCCATGGCAGTTTCCTGACACGGCTCTTATCTCAACAAGGAAAAGGAAAATGAAAGTAGTCATCACCGGTGGGCTTGGGCAGATCGGATCTCACGTTGCCGAGATGATGGTGGAGCGCGGCGATGAGGTTCTGGTGATCGACAACCTGGCGACGGGCCGCCGCGAGCATCTGGCCGATCATCCCCGCCTCAAGATGGTGATTGGCACCATCGCCGACAAGGCCGCGGTGGACTGCCTGTTCTCGGAGTTCAGGCCGGACGCCGTAGTCCATGCGGCAGCTTCCTACAAGGATCCGGACGATTGGTATAACGACGCCCTTACCAACTGCGTGGGTGCAGCCAACGTCATCTTGGCCGCCCGGCGGCACGGCGTGAGGCGATTTGTCTACTTCCAGACCGCGCTTTGCTACGGCCTCAAGCCGACCCAACAACCCGTGCGTCTGGATCATCCCCGTCATCCGGCGGGCAGCAGCTACGCGATCTCCAAAACCACCAATGAATACTATCTGGAGCTGAGCGGGCTTGACTACGTCACCTTCCGGCTGGCCAACGTGGTGGGCCCGCGCAATGTGGCCGGGCCGCTCCCCATCTTCTACCAGCGCCTTAAGGATGGGAAGCGGTGCTTTGTCACCAAGGCGCGGCGCGATTTTGTCTTTGTGAAGGATCTGGCGCGCGTCGTTCTCCGCGCCTGTGACGGAGTGGGAAATGGCGCCTATCACTTCTCCTCGGGAACGGATATCGCCATCCAGGATCTCTACGCCGCCGTCGTAAACGCCATGGGGATTGCCCCATGCCCCGAGCCCGAGATCCGCGAGCTGGGGCCCGACGACGTGGCGTCCATCCTCCTGGATCCTTCGCGCACGTTCGCGGACTTTGGGAAGATTGAATTCACCCCCTTGGAAATCACGGTGGCCGCCGCCGTCGACTATTTCCGAAAGCACGGGACGCTGGGCGAATACACCCATTTGCGCCACGGCCAGAAGGAAACCTGATGGGCAAGCGAATCCTCATCACGGGCGGGGCGGGATGTCTGGGCTCGAACCTGGTTGAACACTATTCCGCCCAGGGGCATGCGATCTGCGTGATGGACAACTTTGCCACCAGCAGCCGGCAGCTCATCCCGCAGTTTTCCCCGCACCCGGTGGTGGAAGGAACGATTGCCGATGGCGAGCTCGTGAACCGCACGTTTGACCAGTTCGCACCCACGCACGTGATCCACAGCGCGGCGGCATACAAGGATCCCAACGATTGGCACGAGGATATCGCCACCAACGTCGTCGGCACCCTTCATGTGGCGAGGGCGGCCAGGCGGCACGGGGTCTCTCGGCTGGTCCATTTTCAGACGGCGCTGTGCTACGGCCGCGCGACGCGCCTGCCCATTCCGGTGGATCACCCGGTGGCGCCCTTCACCAGCTATGGCATCTCGAAGGTGGCGGGCGAGGCGTACCTGATGCAGTCGGGCTTGTCGGCCGTCTCGTTGCGGCTGGCCAACATCTGCGGCCCGCGGCTTTCCATCGGCCCCATCCCAACCTTCTATCGGCGCCTCAAGGAGGGGAAGAGCTGCTTTTGCAGCAAGACCGTGCGGGACTTTCTGGACATGAGCGATTTCCTTTCCTTGATGGACCTGGTGCTCGAAGTGGACGCCCCTTGTGGAATCTTCAACGTGTCCACCGGAGAGGGTCATGGCATTAGGGATGTATTCGAAGCGGTGGCGTCCCACTTAGGATTGGTGCCTGCGCCTCCTCTGGAAGTCGAGCCCGGGCCTGATGATGTGCGGGAAACGGTCCTTGATCCGAGCCGGACGAGCGACGCATTCGGCTGGCGTCCCCGCGTTTCGTTTGCGCAAACCATGGCGCGCCAATTGCAGTGGTACGACTCGAATGGCGTCGCAGCCGTCTACTCCCACTTGAGTGCGCCCAAGGCCTGAAGCGTTTTCCCTCCGACTCGACCGGCATGTTTAATCATTCCAAAGTGCTCGTGGTGGGCGGCGCAGGGTTTGTGGGCAGCAACCTTTGCCATCACCTGCTGGAGAGTCACGTCCCTCAGGAAATACTGGTGGTGGACAACCTGCTTTCCTCCGAGCGCGCCAATGTCCCAGACGATGCGCGGGTGCGATTCCTGTGTGGATCCATCACGGAGGATCGAATCTTGCGGGAGCTGCCCGGAGATCTGGATGTCGTGTTTCATCTGGCGTGCTTTCATGGCAACCAGTCTTCCATCGCCGATCCCTTGGCCGATCACGACAACAACCTGCTGACCTCGCTCAAACTCTTCGAGCGGCTCAAGGCGATGGGGCGGCTAAAAAAAGTGGTGTATGCCGCTGCGGGTTGCGCTGTGGCGGAAAAGACTTTCGGTCAAGCGCTGGCCACGCCCGAGGACGCGCCGGTCTCGCTGTTTCATGACAGCCCATATTCGATCTCCAAGCTCGTCGGGGAAATGTATGGCAATTACTACTTCCAGCGATTTGGTCTGCCCTTTGTGAAGGCGCGCTTCCAGAACGTGTACGGCCCCCGGGAAATCCTAGGCGCGGGTTCCTGGAGGGGGACGCCCCACACGGTCTGGCGCAATGTGGTGCCGACGTTCATCTGGAAATCCATCCACGCAGAGGCGCTGCCGCTCGACAACGGCGGTCTTGCCAGCCGTGACTTCATCTATGTCGGCGACCTTGTCCGGGGCTTGGTGGCGTGCGCGCTTAAAGGAACCCCGGGGGAAGCCTACAACCTCGCGTCGGGCATGGAGACTTCGATTGGGGATTTGGCCGCAATCATCAACAGGCTTACGGGGAACACGACGCCCGTGGACCTAAGGCCCGCTCGCGATTGGGATCGTTCAGGACGGCGCTTTGGATCCACGACGAAGTCTAGGGAGGCGCTGGGATTTGAAGCCGCCATCCCGCTTGAGGAAGGATTGGCCCGGACGGTGACATGGACTCAAGCCAACCGCGAAACCATTCGCAGTGTGATGAACAAACACCGCACTCAGATGGCAGCAGCCATGGGTTCATGACTCCCGAAAAACCCAAGCGGCACATCCTCCTTCTTTGCAACCGGCCCAAGGATGGCAGCAACGCCGGCACCATCATTGACCACATCGATTCGTTTCGCAGGTATTCGTCCCACCAAGTCTGCGAATGGTCGTCGGTAAAGGGGATTCCGGAGGAATTGGATCTGGGGCGATTCGATGCTTTAGTGATTCACTATTCCATTCCGGTGTTCCAAGAGACTTATCTTCCCCGGGAAACGGCCTTGAGAATCGCCCGGTACCGCGGGCTCAAGATCCTCTTTGTGCAGGATGAATACCGGCGGGTTGACCGGCTCTGTGCGAGTATCCAGAGCTTGGGAATCGATCTGCTCTATTCCGTCGCGCCAGAGCCCGTCATGAGGCAAATCTATGGGGGCCGACTTGGGAACCAAGTTCAGCTTCGTTCCACTCTGACTGGATTCGTGCCTGAAGCGATGGAGCGCGTTGTGCTTCAGCCCATCAAAGGCAGGCCCATTGACGTGGGGTATCGAGCACGGAAGTGCCCGTATTGGTTGGGGAGACACGCGATGGAGAAGGCCTGGATAGGAGAAAAATTTGATAGGGCCGCACCCGCCTTTGGATTGCGGTGTGACATTTCATCGAAGGAGCGCGACCGTCTGTACGGTGAGCATTGGTTTAAGTTTCTTGCCAATTGCCGGGCGACGCTGGGCACCGAAAGCGGAACGAGCCTGGTGGATTTTACGGGCAAGATTGAATATCGGCTGGATCGTTTCCAGGCCTTCCATCCCTTCGCCAGATTCGAGGACGTTCCCGGGGAGTTGCTCCGTGAGGATGGCAATGTGCCCTTGTTTGCCATCTCGCCTCGCTGCTTTGAGTCAGCGGCTTTCGGCACTGCGATGATCATGTACCCGGGAGCCTACTCAGGCGTATTGGCGGCGGATCGTCATTACATCCCCTTGGCGAAGGATCATTCCAACATGGCTGCAGTGGTTTCCAAACTGCGCGATGATGCATTTCTACAGGAGTTGGCGGATCGGACAAGGCGGGAAATTGTCGAAAGTGGCAAGTTTTCATACCGATCCTTCATCAAGGACATTGACGAAGATTTGAATCGAGAGTGGGAGAAGCGTGGCGCGCATCCCGCGGAGGGGTTTGGCGCTTCGGAATGGGGCGCCATGCTGGGGCGCCACAGCCAAAGCTCCCTGAGGGCCGGTGATAGTTTGTACCTGCGATTGCGGAGGCAGATTTGGAGGATGCTGCCCACTGCCGTCGGCAATCTATTGCGGGTAACGCTGCTCAAGCAGCGACTCTACGGTTAGAAGCCCTTCATTTAAAACACAGGGCAACGGCAAGCGAAAGTGACCCTCCTCACCATTGTTGGGGCTCGGCCGCAATTCATCAAGGCCGCCATGGTTTCCCGCGTCATCGCGCGGCACGGGCGGCTTCATGAAGTCTGTGTCCACACGGGGCAACACTACGACGAGACGATGTCGGAGGTGTTCTTCCGCGAGTTGGAGATCCCAAGGCCGAAATACAATCTGGGAATCGGCTCCGGGCTCAATGGCGACCAGACTGGCCGGATGCTCTCGGCACTCGAGCGGGTCATCCTCGAGCAAAAGCCGCAGTGGGTGGTCGTCTATGGCGACACCAACTCGACCTTAGCAGGCGCACTGGCGGCGGCCAAGTTGCGCGTGCCGGTCGCGCATGTGGAGGCTGGTTTGCGTTCCTACAATCGAGCCATGCCCGAGGAGCTCAACCGCGTCGTCGCAGACCATCTTTCGAGCCTGCTTTTTGCTCCAACCCAGCAGGCTGTTCAGAATCTTGCCCGGGAGGGCATCGCTGGCCCTTCCGTCCATCAGGTGGGTGATGTGATGTACGACGCGACACTGCACTATGGGGCGCTGGCCCGCAGCCAATCCCAGATTCTTCAAGACTGGGGGCTGAAAGAGAAGGGCTACCTGCTCGCCACAATTCACCGCGCGGAAAACGCCGACTGCGCCGCCCGGCTCGGTGCCATCGTTTCGGCCCTCGAACGAATCAACCTGAACCTCCCGGTGATTTGGCCCGTGCATCCTCGCACAAGGAAAGAGCTGGCGCTCGCGGGCATCAATCCGGCCGTGCGGATGGAGAGTCCGGTCGGCTATTTGCACATGCAGCGCCTTGAGCAATCGGCCGCCGTCATTCTCACCGACTCGGGCGGCGTGCAAAAGGAGGCCGCGTTCCATGGTGTGCCATGTGTGACGGTGCGCACCGAAACCGAATGGGTGGAACTTGTCGAGGGCGGATGGAACCGCCTCGCCAATCCCGCCGATGCCGATGCCATTGTCCATGCCGTGGCGTCCGCGCGCGGGAGCGCATTGCCGCCGGTAAACCAACTGCCCTACGGCGATGGCCGGGCGGCTGAGGAAATAGTGCGCATCCTGGCGGACCATGCCTGAATCGGTCACCGTCGTCATCGCGGTGCGCAACGAGGAATCGCGCATCGGGCCGTGTCTGGAATCCATCCTCCAATTCACCGGCTTGGAGGCCGTCTCTTGGCAGGTCTGGGTGTTTGACGGCGCGTCCGAGGATCGCACAGCCAAAGTCATCCAAGATTGGGGCGCACGTGAGCCGCGCGTCCGGTATTTTCTCAACCCCATGCGACGGCAGGCCGCAGCGCTCAACCAAGCGCTGGACGCGAAGCCCGGTGAATTCCTGTTGTGGCTTGGTGCCCATGCGGAGTATCCGGCCGATTACTTGTCGCTCCTGCTTGAGACCGCCCGGCGCACCTCGGCGGACATTGTGGGCGGTGTGTTGGAGACGCGCGTCGGCGGCCCGGGATACGGGGCGGCCGTCGTGCAGGCATTGACCACGCATCGCTTTGGTGTGGGAGGGTCGGGCTTCCGCACGGGAGCAGAGGAAGGGCCGGCCGACACCGTCCCCTTTGCACTCTATCGCCGCTCGGTGTTTGAACGCGCGGGTCGTTTTGATGAGCGCCTTGTTCGCGCCCAAGACTACGAGTTCAACCGCCGCGCCATCGCCGCGGGAGCCAAGGTGTGGCTGAACCCGGCCATCGTTTCTGCCTATTACAACCAGGCTTCATTTTGGGGCTTCCTCATAAAACAGCTCCGGTGGGAGGCGCCCTACAATGCGTATATGTGGTATCTGGCGCCCTACGCGTTTGCGCCGCGCCACGCCATCACCGGCGTGTTCGCCCTTGGGGTCATTGGTGGGGCGGCACTGACTCCGCATTGGCCATGGATTGGATGGGGCTTTGGCGCCGCCATGGTTCTGTATGCGACGCTGGCAATCGTGGCCGGTGCCCAACAAGCGGCGCGCTATCGCGATCCGCGGCACATTCTCGTCCTGCCCTTCGCCTTCTTCCTGTTTCATTTCCTGCATGGAGTGGGTGTGCTGGCGGGACTGCTGCGGCTGCTGACGGGCACGGCGCCGGTGCAAAGCATCCGCGAGCCCTGGCCGGGGGCGGGGCGATTCCGCGCATGGCCTCCACTCCCGCAGGCAACTCCAGATGACGCAGGCCGATAAAGAGACCGAGCGCAGACGGTACGACGACCGCGCCGCGCAGTCGCTTGCCGCGCCGAACCCGCTGGCACCCCTCGGGGCGGATGGGATTCCGGAGGAATTGCGCCGGCCATATCTGCGATTTGCATCCCTCGTATGCAGCCTCAACAAGCCCGGTGACGCTGTGCTGGACTTGTGCTGTGGCGACGGGCAGTTCAGCTTCGTGGCGGCGTCGGTGGGCGCGCGAGTGACCGGGCTGGACTTTTCCGACAGGGCGCTCGTGCTTGCGGCCAGGCGCACTCCGGAGGCACTGCACGAAAGGATGCACTGGGTGCAGGGCGACTGCGAACAGCTTCCCTTCGAGGATGGCGCGTTCGGCGGCGTGACGTGCGCAGGCGGACTTTCGTACGGCGACTGGCAGCGGGTGCGCGACGAAATCTTTCGCGTGCTGCGGCCCGGCGGCTGGTTCGTGGCGGTGGACTCGTATAACCACAGTCCCATCTACCGCTTCAACCGGTGGCTGCACCGACTGCGCGGGCGGCGCACCGCAATGGTGAATCGGCGCATTCCCAACAGGCGCTGGCTGGCACAGTGGAGCGAGCGCTTTCCCGGAACGCAGGTGGAGCACTTCGACGTGCTGGCGTTTCTGCTGCCGCTGCTGCGGCTCTGGTGCGATGGGCGCCAAGCCGGGTGCTGGGTTGAGGCGCGCGAGCCGCGCGGGCGCCTGCGCGAGTGGGCCTTCAAAATCGTCGTCCATTCGCGCAAGCCCGGCTGACGGCAGGCTTGTTAAGAGATTGGGATTTGCAGCCGCGCCGCGCGCCTCTACGCTCGGCGCGGTTTCGCTTTATGGCGGCGCTCAAGATCCCTTTTTTCCGCTACCCGCACGTCTTTGCGCAGCACCGCGAAGAAGTGATGTCGGCGATGCTTCTCACCATGGAACGAGGCGCGTACATCCTGCAGGACGAGGTGCGCCAGTTCGAGGAGGGCATCGCGAAGCTCACGGGCGCGCGCCATGTCGTGGGCGTGGCCAACGGAACCGACGGGCTCATTATCGCCCTGCGCGCTGCGGGCGTCGGCCCCGGTGATGAAGTCATTCTCGCGTCACACACCTACGTTGCGACGGCCGCTGCCGTGCACTTCAACGGCGCCAAACCCGTGCTGGTGGAATGCGGCGCGGATCACCTCATCGACGCGCGGGCGGTGGAGGCCGCCATCACGTCGCGCACGCGCGCGCTGCTGCCCACGCAGCTCAATGGCCGTGTCTGCGACATGGAGGCGCTCTCGGCGCTGGCGCAGCGGCATGGTCTGCTGCTCATCGAGGACGCCGCGCAGGCGCTGGGCGCACGCTTTCAGGGCCGTTGCGCTGGCACTTTCGGTCTGGCAGGGATGATCAGCCTCTACCCCGCCAAGTTGCTCGGCTGCCTGGGTGACGGCGGCTTGGTAATGACCAACGATGACGACATGGCCCGCCGCGTGCGCCTGCTGCGTGACCACGGGCGCAACGAACTAGGCGAGGTGGTGACGTGGGGATTTAACTCGCGGCTGGACACCGTGCAGGCGGCGGTGCTGCTGGCCAAGCTCAAGCATTACCCGGCGGAAATGGAACGCCGGCGCGCGCTCGCCGCCCGCTACCGCGCTGGGCTGTCCATGCTGGAGGATCTAACACTGCCGCCCGGGCCTGACGAGAACGGCCGTTATGATGTCTATCAAAACTACGAAGTGGAATCGGGCCGTCGCGACGCGCTGAGGGCGCACCTCTTGGAGCAGGGCGTGGGCACGCTCGTGCAGTGGGGAGGCAAACCCGTCCACAGGCTGAGCGGCCTTGGCTTTGACCAAGTCCATCTGCCGCACACCGATCGCCTCTTTAAGCGCTGCTTCCTGCTGCCGATGAACACCTCGCTCACCGACGACGAGGTGGATTTCATTTGTGGTGCGATCCGGAAATTCTATGGCGTCGCCTGATCCGGCCACACTGGGCGCACTGGCGGATCCCGCGCAGTACCACGAGCCAGTGGATCTGCGAGACCTGCCGCCGGCCAAGGCGATTACCGCGCTGGACACGCTGCTGCTCATTCGCGCGGTGGAGGTGTGCATCGGCGAGGGTGTCCGCGCCGGGACCATCCGGTGCCCGTGCCATCTGGCCATCGGCCAAGAGGCGGCTGCCGTCGGCATGGCTTCGCAAATCCAGCCGCACGATCGCGTCTTTGGTGCGCACCGATCGCATGCGCACTTTCTGGCGTTGGGCGGGAGCCCCCGCCAGCTCTTGGATGAAGTGTTGGGACGCGATACCGGTTGCTCGCGCGGCATGGGCGGCTCGATGCACCTTCGCGATGTGGCGCACCAGTTTTGGGGTTCGGTGCCCATCGTCGGCGCCACCATTCCCATTGCCACAGGCGCGGCGCTGGCGGCCCAGATGGACGGCAGGGGCGCGCTGGCCGTCACCTGCTTTGGCGATGGAGCCACGGAAGAAGGCGTCTTCCATGAGTCGCTCAACCTTGCTGCCACGCTGCGCCTGCCGGTCGTTTTTTTCTGCGAAAACAATCTCTACTCAAGCCACCTCCACATCGGGCTGCGCCAGCCGGCCGATTCCACCTGCCGCCATGCCGTGGCTCATTGCATTCCCTTTCTGCGCGTGGAAGGCAACGATCTGCCCGCGGTGGTGGCGGCGATGCGGCAGGCGGCGGACCACGCCCGCTCAGGCGCGGGGCCTTTTTACATCGAGGCCCTCACCTACCGGTGGCGTGGCCACGTGGGCCCGAGCGAGGACGTGGACGTGGGCGTGAAACGCAAGGACGACCTGGCGCAGTGGAAGCTGCGCGATCCCATCGGGCGTTTGGCGGCGGCGCTTGAGCAGGCCGGCCATCTTTCCGCCGCTGCGCTCAGCGAAGCCCAGGCGCATGCACGCGCGGCCGTCGCCCAGGCTTGGGATGCGGCGCAGGCGGCACCCGATCCCCCGCAGGCGGCGCTGCAAGGACGCGTCTTCTCGGCCCCATGACCTACGCCGATGGCATCCTAGTCGCCCTGCGGCACCTGCTGCGCGAGCATCGTGAATGCTTCTGCATCGGGCAGGGACTGTGGAGCCCGTGGTATGTGGGCAATACCATGCGCGATCTGGAGAAGGAATTTGGCACGGCGCGGGTGATTGACAGCCCGGTCTCCGAGGCGGCCACCACTGCCGCGGCACTGGGTGCGGCACTGGGTGGCTACCGGCCCATCGTGGTGCATCCCCGAGTGGACTTTGCCGTGCTGGCGCTGGATGCCATCGTCAATCAGGCCGCCAACTGGAATCACATGTTTGGCGGCGGCATCCCGGTGCCCCTGACGGTGCGGGCCATCATCAACCGCGGTGGCGAGCAGGGCGCGCAACACTCGCAGGCGCTGCACGCATGGTTTGCGCACGTGCCCGGTCTGCGCGTGGTGATGCCTTCGACGCCGGCGGACGCGCGCGATCTGCTTGTGGCCAGTGTGCTCTGCGATGATCCGGTCGTGTACCTTGATGACCGCGCTCTCTACGACGTGTCGGAGGCCGACACCTCCATGGCGGCCGTGTCGCTGCGCGACGTGCTGCCGCGCGTGAGACGCGCAGGCCATGACATCACGCTTGTGGGCACGGGCCATAGCGCGCACCTGTGCGGAAAGGCTGCGGAGCTGCTGGCCCGCCAGAATGTGTCGGCGGAGGTGATCGACATCCCCGTGCCCGGCCCCGTGACGGATGGAGCGGCAAGAGTGCTATGCGATTCGGTGCGGCGTACGGGCCGACTGCTTGCGGTGGATGGCGGTTGGGCCGCCTGCGGTTTCTCAGCCGAGCTGGTGGCGCTGGCCGCCGAGACCCTGCCGCCCACCGCATGGAAGTCAGCGCCGGCCAGGCTCACGCTGCCGCCGGCGCCTGCGCCCACCAATGGCCGGCTGGAGCGGGCGTATTATCCCACGGCGGAAACCCTCGCCGAGCGGGCGCGGGAACTGACACGGTGAAGCGGCTGCTGGACATCGCGGGCGCGCTCTGCGGTCTGGCGGTGACCGGGCCGTTCATGGCTCTGGCCGCGCTGCTGGTCTGGCTTCAGGATTTTCATTCGCCCCTGTACATCCCGTGGCGCGTGGCGCGTGGCGGCGGCCGGTTCCGGATGTTCAAGCTGCGCTCGATGGTGATTCGTGCCGACGCCACCGGAGTGAGTTCCACCGCAGGGGATGACCGGCGCATCACGCGGCTGGGCCATGTGATCCGGCGCTTCAAGCTCGACGAGCTGCCGCAGCTTTTTAACGTGTTGATCGGCGACATGAGTCTGGTGGGCCCGCGGCCCAACGTGGAGAGCGAGGTGCGCGCCTACACGCCGCAGGAGCGCCATCTGCTCGATGCACGGCCGGGCATCACCGACATGGCCTCCATCGCGTTTGCCGACGAATCCGACGTGCTGCGCGGCAGCGCCGATCCGGACTTGGCCTACAACCAACTCATCCGCCCGTGGAAATCACGGCTGGGACTGCTCTACGTGAGCCACGCTTCGGTGGGGTTGGATCTGCAGCTGCTGGGGTTGACGGCGCTGACTCTGGTGAACCGGCGGTCGGCGTTGGATCGGCTGGAAAAACTAGTGGCCTCTCTGGGTGCTGCGCCCGAGGTGTGCGCCGCCGCCGGCCGAAAAGGCACGCTGGTGCCGCATCCGCCGCCGGGCATGTCGCAGGTGGTGGGTGTTGACTTGGGGGCGGCGAAGGCGCCTTGAGTGGCGCGCCCCTTTTCCCTACGCTGGCCTTGGCGCCCCTGTCCATGGCCTTGCACTCGATCAAAATCAGCCGGCTGGAGCGGTGGATCATTCTGCTGCTGCTCTACTCGGGCGTGCTCGCAGCCAGTGCGTGGATGGCCTACCAGATCCGGTTCGAATTCGCCGTGCCGGAAGCCTACCACCGGCACTGCGTTCGCATCTGGCCATGGGTGCTGGCGGTCAAGTTGCTCTGCCTGCTGGCGTGCGGACAGTTCGCATCGCTGCTCAGCTACTTTAGCATCCCCGACCTGCGGCGCGTGGCGCTGGCCGTGGCGTTGCCCTCGGCGGCACTGCTGGCGCTCTGGCACTTGGGCTGGGCACCGCTCAATTCCGCCCTCACGCCGCCCGCCGTTCCGCGCGGAGTGTTGCTGGTGGACGCCATGCTGTCCCTCGCCGGACTGATTTCCGCACGGCTGATGTTCCGCCTCATCCGCGAGCGTCGCTTCCTGCCGGCCAAGGGCGCCGACGGGCTCGTTCGGGTGGCGATTCTTGGAGCAGGCGAAGTGGGTGCGAGTCTGGCGCGCGAGCTGATGGCCAAGCCGCGATTGGGATTAAAGCCGGTCGTTTTCTTTGACGATGACCCCGGCAAGCGCGGCGCCAACATCCACGGCATCCCCGTGGCCGGAGCGCTGGATCGCGCCGCCGGTCTGGACGGATGGGAGATTGACGAGCTTTTAATCGCCATGCCTTCGGCGCCGTCGCAACGGATCCGCGCAGTGGTGGGGTTGCTGCGTGAGGCTCGTCTGCCGCATCGCACCGTGCCCTCGCTGGAACAGCTGGCGGCAGGGCGCGGCAAGGTGACCGAGCTGCGGCCTGTGGCCATCGAAGACCTGCTGGGCCGCCAGCGCGTCGAGCTTGGGACGGCTGAAATCACCTCGCTGCTGTGCGGGCGTCGCGTGATGGTCACAGGCGCAGGCGGCAGCATCGGCTCGGAGCTGTGCCGACAGATCCTCGGGCACCAACCCGCGCAGCTCACGCTGGTGGACCGCTCGGAGGTGCAAATGTTCGCCATTGCGCAGGAGCTGGCCGGCACGCCCAATGCCCCGGTGCTGCGCGCGGCCGTGACGGACATCACCGACGTGGCGCGCATGCGGCGCCTGCTGGACGAGGCGGCGCCCGAGGTGATCTTCCACGCGGCGGCGCACAAGCACGTACCGCTCATGGAATCGCAGCCCGCGGAGGCGCTGCGCAATAATTCATTCGGAACCTTGAAGCTGGCAGAGCTGGCGCGAGCGCAGGGAGTGGGGCGGTTTGTGCTCATCTCCACCGACACGGCCGTCAATCCCACGAGCGTGATGGGGGCGAGCAAGCGGCTGGCCGAACTCTGCCTGCAGTCGCTCCAAGCGTCGCAGCCGGGGCCGACGCGGTTTCTGGCCGTGCGCTTTGGCAACGTGCTGGGCTCCTCCGGGAGCGTGGTGCCCACCTTCGCCAAGCAGATTGCCTTGGGCGGCCCGGTGACGGTGACCCATCCGGACATGAAGCGCTACTTCATGCTGACGAGCGAGGCGGTGGGACTGGTGCTGCAAAGCGCCACGATGGGCCGCGGAGGGGAGGTGTTCGTCCTCGACATGGGCGCGCCGGTGAAGATCGCCGAACTGGCGGCGCTCATGATTGAGCTGAGCGGTTTGCGCGCGGAGGTGGACATCCCCATCGTGTACACCGGGCTGCGGCACGGGGAGAAACTCTTTGAGGAACTGCAGTTGGAGGGCGAGCGGCTGGCGCACACGGCTCATCCCAAGATTCGCAGCATGGAGGGCGACGCGCCGACGCTGTCGCTGCTGCGGGCACGGATGGAGGCGCTGGAAGGGCGGCTGGATGGCGCGTCCGATTCAGAACTCAAGTCCGCGCTCCAGGAGATGGTGCCCGAGTACACGCCCTTCGCGCCCCCCGCGTCGGCGCCGGAGTAGCCCGCATCCAGCTTAGGGCCGCGTCAGGATGACGGGCGATGTGGCGTTGATGTTCGCCGCGCTCAAGACCGTCACGAACTTGGGATTGGTCGCGTTCTGTGTGGCCCAGTTGCTAAAGCCCGCAAAGCCCGACGTAATCACCATCTGCGTGCCCTCGGCGTTGAAGGCGATGCCATTGGGGGGTGCCGCGGGATTGAGCGGCACGCTGGCGTAGGACGTGCCATTGCTGTCCTCCAGGAACACGCGCTTGACGCCCCGGAAATTCTGCCCGGTCACCATGAGATTGCCATCGCTTAAGTCATAGGTTCCATTGCCGCTGCTGCCGTCATAGCCGCCACCCGAGAAGGTGTTCTGCGCCGTGGGGCCGAACGCCGGCGTGGCCGAGACCGTGAAGGCACCCGCGCTGTTGGCAGGGCTGGTCACCACACCAAAGGGCGTGGTGACGCGGACGCGGCGGCCTAGGTCGGCCGGCGAGTCCAGAAGATGTGCGATATTGCTCCAGCCGGTGGCCTTCGCGGCGATGGAGAGCTGCGTCGTGGACGGGGCGGACAATCCACCCGAGGTGTCCAGCGCGTGCGTCCCTGCGATGGCAATCCCGGCAGCGTCCACCAGTTCCACGCGCGTGGCCATGCCCATCCCGCCGCCGTTAATGAGCAGCGTGTCGGCGTCACGACGGTAGTTGTTGGCAGTGGTTCCATTCAGGGAGCTAAAGGTGGGGGGCACTCCCACGATGAAACGCTGGGCCGAGGACGACCTCACAGGGGCGCGCGCGCTCAAGAGCTTGAAAACGCGGTAGGTGTTCGCCGATGTGGAGTCGGCACTCGTCGCGCCGTGAAAGCCTGCCGCGGCGATGTCGCCCAGCTTCTGTGGGTCGATCGTGATGGCGGCATCGGTCACGACCACGCCGGGCATGTTGGGGGTGAGTTCGAGAAAAGGCTGTGGCACCAGTTCGGCACCCTCATAGGTCTGAACCTCGATGCGGCCCACCGCGCCCAGTCCGTAGCCGGTGATGGTGATCTTGTCGCCGGTGGCATTGTCGCGATTCCACGCGCCCGACGTGTTGAACGCCGCCAGCGAGTCCACGCGGGGTTGCACGTTGACGTTGAACCGAAGCGAGCTGTTGCTGGCGGTGTTGCCCACGGCATTAAACACCTTGAACTGCCGCAGCAGCGTGGAGTGATTGCCATCGGCTTCGGGGCTCAGAAAGGCATCCGCGGCAATCTGGATGCGCGTGCCCTTGTCCTCCACATGGATGGCCGCGTGGGGCAGATCCACGGCGACCGGAGTGCCCAAGGCACTGCCGCTGCCGTCCACAAGTTCGATGCGGATGGCCGTGTTGAGGCCGGTGCCGTTGACTTCCATGAGCGTGTCGCGCCTAAACTCGCCCCCCAGCGCGCTCTGGCCGAACGCCTGGTAGGCGGCGATGACCGGCCTGGCCGTGATGGCCGTCATCAGTCGCACGTTGTTGGTGGGGCTGAGCACGGTCTCCGCGGGGGCGGTGAGGGTGGGATATTTGCGTGAAACCCGCACGCGCCGGTTGCTGCCGTCGGCCAGGCTGCTGATGCCGTTGACCGGCACGACAGCCAGCGTGTCGCTCAAGACATCGATGGTGACGGCCGTCACGTTGCCATCCGAGGGCGTGATGGCCAGCCCGGTGCCGCTGTCCACGCGCAGGTAGGCGATTTTCAGTGCGCCGCTCTCGGTGCTCTTAAAGCCATAGCCGCGCAGGGTCAGCTCTTGGGCGCGGTCATGCACCGCATCGTCGGCCGAGGTGCCGGTGATGACGGGCCGCCCGGACTCGATGGTAAACGTGTCGGTCGCCTTCTCGCTCACACCCACCGTGTTCCAGACGCGGAACGACCGCGCCACGCCCTCGGCGGCGTCGCTGATGACGCCGGGGGGGATGTCCATGCGCTGATCGGAGACGATGTAGCGCGTGGCCGGCACGATGGTCTGCACGACGACGTTGCCGTTAAGCACCTCGATGGCGGTCACCGACGCGAGCAGGCTGCCCAGCAGCGTGAGTTTTTCCTCGGTGCGCCTGAGGGTGAAACCCTCGCTGGTCTTCTCGCCGTTGTCCGACACCTTGGAAATCAGCGGCACGCTCGTGGCCGGTGCCACGGCATTCTCCACGATGGACATGCGCACGTCGCGCGGGAAGAGCACGATGTCGTCGGGGCCCGGGCCCTGCAGGTGGCCCCACAGCGAGTAGGACTGCGTGTTGCCCACCACACTGGCCTGCCCAGACCAGAGCACCTCAAAGTCCTCGTGCACCTTGTGGTAGGTGAATTGAATGGGGCCGATGATGACGCCCGGCCCCATGTTGGTCTCAAACGTCACCGTGGGCCCCAGGTTGTTCGTGAAATTGTCGATCCAGCCCAGCGAGTCCGTGCGGTTCCAGCCGATGGGCACGCCGTCGGGCGATAAACCCAGATCGTCGGCCACAAAGATGATGTCGGGCTGGAACACCGGTCGGCCGACCGTCTGCGTGGCAAATCGCAGTGTGGGGACGCCGAGATAAAGCTCCGATCCCGGGAAGGTGTTGTTGCGGCCCAGTACCGTCTGGCCGTTGGTGGTGATAAAGGTGTCGGTCCAGATGATGTTGGTGGCCGTGAACGTGATGCCCAAAAGCGAGTCGAAGGGCTGCTCGATGAGCTGCATTTGGTCCACGCCGCCCCGCATGGCCAGATCGTAAAACGGCGGCGGACCCTGCGCGGGCAGCACCGAGGTGATGGGCAGCGCAGGAATGAAGGCGGTGTTGCGCCGAGGGATGAAGCCTTGATTGCCGCCCAGCGTGTCGGGGAAGAGCCGGCCCGTGGGCCCGGGAAAGACCGGCACGGCTGTCAGGGGCAGCAGTTGCGAGGGCACGACCAGCACGACGTCCAGCGGCAGTGTTTCGAACACAAAATTGTTGGTGCGGTAGAGGTACTTGAGCCCACCCGCGTCATCGTACGTCAGCGCGTGGCGCGGCTGGCGCTTGCCGCCCATCGCATTCTTGCCATCGAAATACACGCCAAAGTCAAAGAGCGTGGGCTTGTCGGTCCAATACACCAGCGAGTTGCCGTAGAAGGCGTCGCCAATGCCAGCCACGGCCGACCACGCATTGCCGCTGATGTCGGTGGTGAACTCCTCCATGTCGGCAAAGGTCGGCATGATGAAGGCCGGGCCGTTGTTCAGTCCCGGAGAATTGGTGCCGTCGTGCACCAGCCGGTAGCTGTATTGCACGCCGTTGATGAAGTCGGTGGGGCGGTAGGTGAGCGGGTCGTAATTTCGCAGGCGCACGCGGAAGTTCACCATCGTGTTGGCCTGATTGGTCGTCGCGTCATGGATGCTGAAGGCCCAGCGGTGCGGGTTGCCCACTCCCAGATGGTTGAGCAGCAGCCCCAGCGTCAGCGATTTGATGTCGAGCACCTGCGAGTTGCGCGCCGTGGTGTTGACCCACGTCGTGTTGTAGTTGCCGAGAAACCCGTGCTTGGAATCGGCGATGCGCAGTGCGCTTACCCCCGTGTAGTCCTCGTTATTGAAGAAGTCGTTGAGCACCGCGACGGCCTCGTTCACCGCGAACCGGCCTTCCAACCCGAAGTAGTTGATGAAGCTGGCGTCAAATGCGTACGTCAGCTTGGGCATGTTCCACCGGTAGAAATTCTTTGCCTCCTTGGGCCCACCCAGATCGTCCCAGTAATTGAGGTCGATGGTGGTGCCGACGTTGGTGGTCGTCAGCCGGTTGGTTTCCATGGGGCCGATGAGCACGAAGGCCTCCACGGGGGCAACTCCCAGCCACAGGCAGGCCGCAGCCAGACTGCTCCATGCCCAGCGGGACAAGACGCGAGGGAACCCTCCCGGTTGCGTGGGCTGGCGCCACGCGCAGCTCAATTGGCGCAGGATGTCGATGGCTCCCCTCCTCCGAATGGGTTTCTCCTCCTCTTGGAGGGCAATTATGCGAGCGCGAAATCTCTGGCCAACACAAACTTGCTGGCGCGCCTTTCGGGGCGTGTGAACAACCTCACCGCAGCTTCAGGGTTCGGAGAGTGCAGCTCGCATCGCCGCCACATTCCTCCGCATTAAATCCAGATGGTCGCCCTTTTGCGGCGCGGCGAACCCGGGCGAGACCACCACCACGGCAATCCCCATCTCGCGCAGCCGTTCGCCAACCGCCGGCAGGGGCGTTCCCTCCCAGAGCATCAGGCGCGCCGGATGTTTCTGCCGCAGCGCTTCAAGCTCCGCCCATTGCGCCTCGTCGGGCATCTGGTCAGGCTCCCAGTGGACGCTCCGCAGATTCAGCCGGTACCGCTTTTGGAAGTATTGATAGACCGGATGCGAGGCGAGCAGCGGCAACTCCTCGTGCCCCTGGAGCAACTGTGTCCAGTCGCGGTGCAACGCCTGAAGGTCGTTCTCCAGCCCACGCAGATTGGCATCAAACTCGGCCGCCTGCGTCGGGCGCAGTCGGGCAAGCGCCGCGGCAGTGGCCTGCGCTTGGCGCAACGCAAGCTGCGGATCCAGCCAGACAGTGCCCGCCCATTCACCGTGGCCGTGCGCCGTGCCGTTGCCATGCCGGTGGGTGCCCGCCTGAGATGGTTCCTCAAGCCGCAACAGGTGGTCGGTGAAAGTGCCCGTCGTGTGAACCATCCTTGCTTCCGCCCACGACCCCCAATCCAGCCAGCGGCTGTAGCCGGGGGTGTTGAGCAACATGAGGTCGGCCTTCTGGCATTCGTGAATGAACGTCCGAATCTGAGCGGGCAGCGGATGCCAGTCGGCCGGGTCCTCGCCCGCGGGTGCCGGTTGCGTCACCACAGCAGCCGTGCCCGCGATGCGCCCTGCAAAGTATTGCAGCGGGTGATTGGCAGCGAGAATCCGCAACGGGCCTGTCCCCGATGCGGCAGGCGTCGGCCGTATTGGCGGTGCGGGGCAGCCGGCCATTGCCAATAGCAGCGCCGCCAGCGCAGCAAAGGTCAGCAATTCCAAGCGCGGGCGCTTCACAGTCCCGCCCCCCGCATCCAACGGTCGGCCTGCGCGGCAAATGCCCACGCCAGTGCGGCCGCCAGCGCGGCGCTCGCCGCCAAAAGCATCAGCAGCTCCAACGCCTGCAGCGCGAACATCGTTCCGCGGCTGCATCCCAGCGCAAAGAGGGTTTCCATTTCCTCGCGCCGCAGTCGCAGTGAGAGCAGCACCATCAGCGAGAGAAACAGCACCGTGCCCACCGCGACCACCACATCATGCGCGTCCACATAGCGCTTCACGCGCAGCGCCATCTCCACCATCTGTCCGGCGACCTGCGCGGGCACCAGCGCTTGCAGGGGGCCCGCACCCGAGAGGTAGGCGCGGTCGCCCTGCAGCAGCACCGAGTCGCGCTCGCTGTGCGGCAGAGCTAGAATGGCCGTCAGCGGGCGCCGCGAAAGGTCGCCGTGGAAATGGAAGGAGGCGAGATTCTCAGGCTGGATCAACCCCGCCACGGGCAGGGCGTCGTTAAACACCACCTGATTGGTCGGAGCCCCCGGCAGGCGCACTGCCGGATCGGCCGTGGCAGGGTCATGCCCGTGGCCCAGTCCGGCCAGCACCCACGCCGTCTTGATGTCCACAAAGATGGCGTCGTCATCCGCCGTGCGCGTTGGCGCGAGAACCCCAGCCACCGACAGTTTGAGCGGCAGGCTGGACAAATCCGAAAGGCTGCGCGGATCGGGCGTCAGGGTGCCGCCGGGCGCAACGCCCAGCGCGTCGGCGGCGCCCGCGCCCAGCACACAGTCGCCCAGCATCGTCAACCCCTCGCCGGAGGCCACGACCAGCCGTCGCAGTTCAAAATAATCCAGCGTGGTGCCAACGATGGGGAAGGCGCGCCCGCGGCGGCTTTTGAAATCGAGCAGGCAGAGTGGCACGGGCGTGGCAGTCTGCGCGGCGCGCAGACGCGCCAGTTCCGAGGCGTCAAACACGCCGCCTCCCGCGAGCGGCCGGAAATGGAGCGCATGCAGCACCAGGTCAAACCGGCTGCCGCGCGCCCCCACGATGAGGGGCGTGGCGCGGCCAATCTGGGCGCGCCCGCTCAGGCGGTGGTCAAACTCGCGCACCAGCCAGTGGCTGGCCAGCGGCAGGCAGAAGCTGAGCGTCAGGCACGCCAGCAGGATGGCGGAGCGCACACGATGGTGCCGCAGGTGAAGCCATGCGAGGAAAAGTCGGTGCCGCATGGTCAGAGGGCGGCGAGGGTGTTGACGCTGACCGCGCCATCAAATCGGCGGGCCAGCTCTGGATCATGAGTGGCGGCGACGAGCGTGGCGCCGCTCTCGCGGGCGTGCTCCAGCAGAAGGCTGGCGAGGCGGCCGGCGTTGTCCGGATCGAGGCTTCCGGTGGGCTCGTCGGCCAGCAGCAGGCGCGGCCCAGGCAGCAGGGCGCGTGCGACGGCGGCGCGCTGCTTTTCGCCGTGCGAGAGGTCCCGCGCGTTGTGGCCAAGCCGGTGCGCGATTCCCAGATGGTGAGCCAGTGTCTCCAATCGCGCATGCACGGCCTCATCCATGGGAAGGGCGTCGTTGATGCGATAGGGCAGCAGCAGATTCTGGCGCACGTCGAGATAGTCGAGCAGGCGGAAATCCTGGAACACGAAGCCGACGCGCCGGATGCGAAAGGCGCGGCGCTGGGCGTCGGAGAGTGCGGCCAGCGGCTGGGCGTCGGCGTGGATGTGTCCGCGCTGGGGGACGAGCATGCCGGCGAGCAGGCGCAGGAGCGTGGTCTTGCCCGAGCCGCTTGGGCCGGTGAGGGCGACGCACTGGCCGGAGGACAGTTCCCACCGCGCCACGCGCAGGTTAAATCCGGGCGCACCGGCGTAGCCAAACTCGAGATTCTGCACTCGGATTTCCATGCGACTACGGCGGGGGGGCGCGCAGGCCCGTCTGAAATCCAACCCGCTTCTGGCCCGTCAACTCGTAGTCGGTGACGCGCCAGCCCCCGGGCGTGGGCGCGAGAGTGAAGGTGCCCTCGTACTCGTTCTCACGCGTGTGGATGTGCCCCCAGTGTTCGACGGTGCCGGTGACGCGCCATCGGCAGGGATACTCGAAGCCCGCGCCCGCTCGCGTGGCCCGCGCCGCGCCCTCCTGGATGCGCACCGATTGCACGCGCGAGACGGCACCGCCCTGTTCCTCCATCAACAGGCTGCGCTGGAATTGCAGGTAGAGCTGCCTCAGCAATGGCCCGTCCACGCTGGCGGCCAGCGCGTCGTAAATGTCGCGGTCGCCGCGCTGGTCGAAGGCGCGGTAGAGGTTTCGGTGCAGCGCGGTGAAGATGAGCGCCGCATCGCGGGGCGCGGGCTGCCGCACGTCGAGTTGGTGGAGGACGGGCCGCGGTGGCGGGGGCGGGCGCGTTCCCACGGGCGCCGTCCATTGGAACACGGGCTTGTCCTCGATGAAGAAGTGCTCGCGCGGCGGCTGGTCGTACACATAGACGGTGCTGCGCAGGAAGGCGACGTGCTTGTGGAAGGCGTCCCAGCGCACCTCCACATTGCGCGGCGCCTGCGTGGCAGGGTAGCTCAGGATGATCCCCAGACGCGCCTGGTGCATGCCCACGCGGCGCGGCGGCGCCTGGGTTGCAAAATCGTTGATGTCCAGCCCGAAGAAGTCCACGCGCGCCAGCGTGGCCTTGACGGTGAGGCCGTCCAGTGTGGCGGGGTGGCGATCGCGAAAATAGGCCTCGATGCGGGCACGCGCCGCCTGCTGCTCATCCACGTCGAGAAAATCAGGGTGACGGCGGGTCAGCGGCACCCAGTGTTCAAACGTAAGCGCGGGCACGAGGATTTCGTGGCGCACCTCGTGGGCCGTGAGGTAGAGGTACGAGTAGATGCCCGCGTAGCTGGTGATGCCGAGGCGCTGGCGAAACTCCTCCTCCCGGCGCGCCTTGAGTTCGCGCCAGTTCTTCGGAGGCTCGATGGGCCCGGCACCCCACGTCAGCCGTACGGTATGGGGTTGGCCGGCCAGCACCTGAAAGGGCGTGTCCAGCCACACGCCCTTCTGCAGCACGAGAAGGTCCATCACCGAAGGCGCCCCGGCCTTGGCACCGCCCAGATTCTGCGTGAACGTGAGAAAGGGCGGCGGCGCGCCCACCGGATAGCGCATCAAGTACACCACGTTGCGGGCCATGAGTTCGGTCAAGAGCGCGCCTTGGGCCACCTGCTCGGTGTCCATGCGCAGCACCGTGCCGGCCAGCGCCTCGCCCTGGGCATTGCGCACCGTGAAATGTCGAAGCAGAAAATCCTGATGGGCATGCGCCGTGCGGTTGAGATCGGCGGGCGTGTAGCGCGGCTCCGCGTCGGGCTTGAGCTTGTATTGCAACACCAGGTCCTCGGCCATGATGCGCAGCTCCACCAGCACCTCGGTCTCGCGCACGTTCACCGTGGCGGTGCTCATGGAGATGGGATGGGCGGCGGCGAAGGGTGCGGCGGCGGCCAGGATCGCCCCCAAGAGCGCAATGGCCTCCCGAATCAGGGTTTTGACGGGCCGTCGCTTCACGGAGCCACGACGAGCGCCTCGACCCAGTCGCGAAATTCCATGCCCGGCGACTGCACGCCCGCCGTCACCAAGGCACGCGCGATGCCGGCAGGCAGCCGCACCGTGACGCGACGAACGCCAGTCTGGCGCGACACCACTGTGAGGGGATCGCACGCGCCGACCACGGCGGCCCCATTCCACGCGCGCGGGGTGAGTTGGAAGGTGCGGCTCTTGGGCGAGTGGTTGGTGACGCGCAACTCCACCGTGGCGAGGCGGTCGGTTCCGGCGGTGGCCACGCGCGGGTAAAACACCGCCCACTGCTCGTCCACGCCGTAGTTGGGGTCATCCCAAGGATAGAGATCGCGCTGGAGGGCGATGCGCTCGCGATAGCGTTTCTCCAGATGGGCGCGCTCCTTGTCGCTGAATCGGAACAGCGGCGCGATGTGCTCATTCATGAGCCAGCAGCCTTCGGGCAACTGGCCGAGTTTTTTGAGGCAGTATAGATAGCCCGAGTTTTCGTGAAGCAGGTTGCGGTTCTGCAGACAGTAGTCGTCCAGTCCGGAAGGCGCGAAGGAATCACCGATGAAAAAGATGGGCGCGTGGCCCTTCTTTTCAACGAGCAGGGCGCCGTGGTGGAGCATCTGGCCGGGGTAATAGTGGAAGGTGAGGTTCAGCCCACGCCACGCCAGCTTCTGACCGTCCTTCATGGCGCGCAGGTTTTTCATGGCATTGAAGGAGAGTGCGGGCAGGTGGTACGCGCCCGGATTCGTGAGTACGTCGGCGTACTCCTCCGTCGCGTAGATGGGACAGCCAAACACCTCGGAGGCCTTCTGAACCATGTCGCTGTGGTCGTCGTGCGCGTGGGTGACAAAGATGCCCTCGACCTTCTTCACCAGATTCTTGGCCTGAAGATCCTTCACGGCGTCGATGACGCGCTGGTAGCCGCAGTCCAGCAGGAAGCCGTGGCCGTCGTCGGAAATCAAGAGGCGGCTCGTGGAATGATTAAACACCCAGTCGGGTGCGGGGATGTTGAGCGAGTAGGGCATCAGTTCCACCGCCGCGCCGTCCCCCAGCACGCGCTCTCCGCAGAGCCGCATCCGCTCCTCCTTGAAATACCAGTGCAGCGCGTTGGTGGAGAGGTAGTTCTTGTACAACGCCTGCAAGCGGGCGATGAGGCGGTCAATCGCCGGCAGCGGATCCAGAATGACCGGGCCGCGCGCGGGCACCAGCTGATCGGGCTTCAATGCGCGAATCTTGCGCAGGCTTTGGATGAGATCGCCCAACCGCCCGCCGTAGCCGTGATAGCCCCCCACCTTCGCCTCGGGAATGGCGTCCTGCAGGCTGTAGAGGTCCAGAATTTTTCCATCGCTGTAAATGAGGTCGCCGGTGAACACGGTCGTCTTTCCCTCCAGCAGCGCGACGTAGGACACGCTGCCGCGCGCAAACCCCGGGGTGTCGAGCACACGCCAGCTCAACCCGCGCCATTCGATGACGTCGCCCTCTTTCACCCACCGCGCCACGGCCGCCGGCTCGGCCAGCACCTTGGTGGTTTGCTGCGCGTAGTCATGAAAACGGTTGGTGACAAACGCCGCCCAGAATTGGTCGGGCTTCTCGATGTGCTCGCGCGCCGCCTGCGGCGCGGCCACGCGCGTCTGTGCGCCCCGGGGCAGCGACCAGCCTGCGTCGCGCCGGGCGTCGGTCATGAGCAGCCACTCCGCCGTGGCGGGGCCGCCATACACCGCCAGCACCTGTCCCTCCTGCACCACCGACACCTGATTGACGGCACCGGGCCGCACCTGCAGCACCGCCGCGCGGCCCTTCAGGGCGCAGAGGCACAGGCACAGCGGCAAAAACAGCAGGGGCTTAAACCGCGCGGGATTCACGGGGTGGATTGTGCGGATGTGGCCCGCAATGACAACCGTTTTCTCCTCCGGTTTTGGCGTTGGCCAACCGCCGCGTGGCGTGCTAGGCAAGGCGCGTGGATGCGCTCCCACCCAACGCCCCCGCGCGCCCCGAAACGAGCGAGACGTTTTTGCAGCGACTGCGCGGCGTCTTCCGTTTCGCGTGGCCCTTCTTCCGCCCCTACCGCGTGCGCATGGCGCTGGGCGTGGCCTTTGGCGTGGCCTTTGGCCTCATCAACGCCAGCTTCGTCTGGGGCACCAAGACCCTCTTTGAACGGCTGGAATCACCCCAAGCGCATTCAGCGGCCAATGTCGCTGCAGCAACCCCCGCGCCCGAGAGACTGGCGCAGCTTAACCTGGAGGTTAAATCGTGGCTCGATGAGTGGCTTCCCCGCGCCGGGCGCAAGCTGGATTGGCCGCAGGCGCTGGGCGGCCTGCTGCTTTTGCCGCTCTTGGTGGGCTTGCGCGGCGCCATGAGCTACGGCAATGCGTACTGTCTGGAGTGGGCCAGCGTACACGCCGTCCGCGACCTCAAGCTGGCGGCCCACCGGCAATTGCAGCGCCTCTCGCTGGATTACTTCACGGCGCGGAAGATCGGCGACCACACGATGATCCTCAACACCGGCGTCGGCGCGCTCAACACGTGCATGCGCTATGGCGTGAGCGACGCCGTCAAGGAGCCGTGCACGCTTCTCAGCATCGCGGTGGCGCTGATCGTGCTGGACTGGCAGCTCGCACTGCTGGGCCTGCTGTTTCTGCCGCTGAGCCTGCTGCCCATCGGGCGCATCGCGCGCAAGCTGCGGCGCGTGGCCGTGCGCGGCTACGAGGCGGGCGCGGGGCAGGACAGCCTGATGGTGGAGGTGTACGGCAACCCCAAGACCGTGAAGGCCTACGGGCTGGAACGCTGGCAGCTGGGCCGGTTCGCGGATCTCTACGGAAGGCTGGCGCGGGTGGGCTTGAAGCAGATGCAGGCGCGGTCGTTGCAGAACCCGCTCATCGAGTTCATCGGCGTGGCGGGACTGGGCGCGGTGGTGGTGTTCGTGTTTTACACCGGCAAGACGGTGCCCGAGCTCGTGGGTTTCCTGACGGGCCTGCTCATGCTCTACCAGCCGCTCAAGAAGCTCGCGCACATCAACACCTACTATCAGGAGGCCTCGGTGGGCGTGGGCATGCTCCAGCGGCTTTTCTCGGCGGAGCCCACGGTGAGGGAGAAGGCCGGCGCGCTGGCCATCCCCCCGCTGGCGCGTGAGCTTGCGATGGAGCGGGTCGGCTTTGCCTACGAGCGCGAGCCGGTGCTGCGCGGGCTGGACCTGGTGGTTCGCAAGGGCACGCGGCTGGGCGTGGCCGGCGAGAGCGGCACGGGCAAGAGCACGCTGGCGAGCCTGCTGCTGCGGCTCTACGACCCGCAGTCCGGGCGCATCACGGTGGACGGCGTGGACCTGCGCGATGCGAGCTTTGCCAGCGTGCGCGGCCAGATGGCGCTGGTGAGCCAGGAGGTGGTGGTGTTCGACCAGACGGTGGCGGAAAACATCGCCTGCGGCAGGCTCGAGGCCTCGCGCGAGGAAATCATCGCGGCGGCGCGGTCGGCCCACGCGCACGAATTTATCATGCAGCTGCCGCAGGGGTACGACACGCGGCTGGGCGAGCAGGGCACGCGGCTCTCGGGCGGGCAGCGCCAGCGCAGCGCCATCGCGCGCGCGTTTGTGAGGCAGGCACCCATCCTCATTCTGGACGAGGCCACGGCGTCGCTGGACTCGAACGCGGAGGCGGAGGTGCAGGCGGCCCTCGAAAAGTTGGAAGAGGGACGCACGGTGATTTGCGTCGCGCACCGCCTGTCCACACTGCGCGGCATGGATCAGATCATCGTGCTGGAGGAGGGGCGGGTGATCGAGCAGGGGGCATTCGAGGAGCTGCTGCGTCGTGATGGGGTCTTTGCCCGCATGGCCCGGCGCCAGGGCATCACGGCCGGCGGCATGGCGGCATTGGCCGGCTAGCGGGCTTTGTCGCGCACGTTTTCCACTCCCAGCACGGTGTGAAGCTGGGCGTTAAGGACAGTCATGTTGGGGTAGCGCTTCTCCGCCTGGTATTCTAGGCAGCTCCGCAGGATGGCGTTGAGGCGCGCGGGAACGGCGGGGTTGAACTGACTGGCGTTCGGCACGGGGAAGCGTTCGTTGAGCTGGTTCTGCCGGGTGAGATCGGGCCGGTCGCCTTCGAAGGGCTTGCGCCGTGTGAGCAGCTCGAACACCGTGACTCCGAAGGCGTAGATGTCGGCACGATGGTCGAGCGGGCGGCCCAGGAGCTGTTCGGGCGGCATGTAGGCAGGCGTGCCCGATGCCACATCAAATTCCTTGGGCTTGCGGGGAATCTTCCGGGCGGTGTCAAAATCGATGAGATAGGTGTGGCCGCGAAGGTCCACCATCACGTTCTCCGGCTTCACATCCAAGTGCATCCAGCCGTGGGAGTGCAGGTGATCGAGGGCATCGGCCATGCCGACGATGACGTCGGACACATTCTCGTCGATGATGGAATCCTCGCGCAGGGTCCATTGGCGCAGGTTGGCGCCGCGGATGAGTTCGAGCGCCATGAAGGGAATGCCGTCCACCTTGCCGTGGTCGAGCATGCCGGCGATGTGTGGGTGCCGCGCCAGTTTTTCCAGCACCTCGCGTCCATGTTTAAAGAGCTTTGGCGCCGATCCCCGCAGGGAGCCCGTCTGAAGGCGGCGCAGTGCCACCAACCGGCCCCGGGCATCGGTGGCCGACCAAATCTCCGTCATGCCGCCGCTGTTGAGCAATTCGTGCAGCTGATAATCTCCAAACTTTCCTGTCATTCTCTTTTTCTCAAACCTTCCCTGGCTGGGGCTGACAAAATCGGAGCGTGGAGCTTATCAGCCGTGTCAAGCGGGGGCGCGTCAGGGGAGCTTTAGGCTGGCATTTCGGAAGGATTCCTGAGGTAATGGGCTCGGGGAGGGCAGTGGATTTGGGGTAAAGTCGCGGCGATTTCTGGCGACTTACTAGTGAGAATCTGCACTCGCACCGTAAGCGATTTCTCAAAGTCGAGCTCACGGTGCGGTAGCATTTTGGGCGCAGCGAGCGTCTATTTGAGCTGCCGCACACCGAGGAATGGCTTGGAAAATGGATCAAAACCGACCGCGATGATGTGGCGCCTTGCAGCCACCGTTGCGGTCTTGGGCACCCTCTCGTGGACGGGGTGCAGCGCCGACCGGTATCATGCGCAGGCCGACTCCGAGGTTTACGGAATTCTGGACGCCCGGCGGGCGCAACTCCTAGGCGACACCAACCGGTTTCGCATCGACACCCCGGTCACCGCGCGCGCCCCTGAGGACGTCAACGGCACCGATGTAGTGTTGGACCGGTATCAAGGTGGCCAGCGTGTCCTGCCGCTGGCCGAGGCCATGCGCACGGCCGTCCGGCACAACCGAACCTATCAGTTCAATCGCGAGAAGCTCTATCTGCAGGCGCTCTCACTCACGGGCACGCGCCATCAGTTCGCCCTCAAGTTCACCAAGGCCACGGTGGACGCAGGCGCGGATCGATCCTCCACCACGGGCAAGACCACCTTGGATGGCGACGCCGACGCGACCTTGAAGAAGGCGCTGCTGGCCGGTGGCCAACTCGGTGCCACGCTGGCCAACGATCTGGTGTTCTTCTTTGACGGCACCAAACCCAAGGTGCCCAGCATTACGCTGAGCCTCACCCAGCCGCTGCTTCGCGGCGCCGGGGCCGACATCGCCGCCGAAGTGCTGACACAGGCCGAACGCGATGTGGTGTACGAGATTCGCAGCTTCAGCCATTACCAGAAGCAGTTCGCCGTGGATATCATCCGCGACTACTACTCGCTTTTGAGGCAGGCGGAAAATGTCCGCCAGTACTACACCAACTACCAGTCACGCATCGTTTTCCGCCGCGAGATGGAAACGCGCGTGCGCGCCGGGCTCAGCGCGGAGTTTGAGCGCGAGCAGTCGCTGGAGAGCGAATACCGCGCGAAGCTCGATTACATCCGAGGCGTGGAGACGTATCAGAACCAGCTCGACGACTACAAGCAGCAGCTGAGCCTGCCGCTGGGCGAGCGCGTGGGGCTGGATCGCTCGCTGCTCTCCCGAATCGAAACCGCCGGCCTGCCCCCCGTGCCATTCGACGACCAGACCGCCTACCGCATGGCCATCACCAACCGGCTCGATGTCATCAACCAGATTGACAAGTTCGAGGATTCCAAGCGCAAGGTGTTCGTCGCCCGCAACGACCTCAAACCCGGCCTTTCCATCGTGGCCGACATGGAGTTGAAGGATCAGTTCTACTCCTCCTTCAGTCCCGACCAGTACCGGGCCAACGCGGGATTGAAGCTGGACCTTCCGCTCGATCAGCTCACCGAGCGCAACGCGCTGCGCCAGTCGGAGATCAACTTTGAGCGGCAGATGCGCACGCTGGCCACCACGCTCGATCAGCTTCGTGACGAAGTGCGACAGGGGCTGCGCAATCTGGATCGGCAGGGGCAAAACTACGCCACGCAGTTGGCGGCGCTGGAGAATGCCCGGCGCAACTTGCTGGCCACGCAGCTGCGTCTGCGCGCCGGATTTCAGGGCGTGCGTACGAGCGACATCATCACCGCCCAAGATGCCCTCCTGCGCGCGCAGCTGGCCGTCACTACGGCCGTGGTGGACTACCACACAACGCGCTTGAATCTGCTCAAGGACGTCGGCATCCTGCAGACTACGGGCGACGACTTTTGGCTGCGCGATCCGCTGTTGCCGCTGGCACCGCTCATCGCGGCGCCGCCGGTGCAGCAGCAGGAAGTCGTGCCGCCCGACCAGGTTCTGGGGCCCTGAATCATGAGAACGACATCACCGGCCAGATCGGCGCACGCAGGCTTCTGGGGCCTGTTGGTCGCGGGGATCGTGGCGGCGACCGCGTGGAGCGGCTGCGGTTATTTCCGCGCTGAAACCAGCGCTGCGCCGGGCATTGAGTACCACAAGGTCGGGCGTGGCGACTTCCTCGTCACGGTCGTGGAGGCCGGCACGCTGGCCTCCACCAGCAAGCTCACGCTGGTGAATGAAATGGAAGGGGCCTCCACGATCGTGGAGATCATCGCCGAGGGCACGCAGGTCAAGGGGCCGCGCTCCCAGACGGTGGCCTCAGGCGACACGTTGAGCGGGCTTGCACAGCGGTTCTGCAACAACAGCACGGCGGGGCTGCAGATGCCGGTGCTCGAATTCGAGGAGGTGCTGCGGCGCCTCAACCGCACGGTGGACTGGGACAAGCTGGCATCGGGCAGCGTCATCACTCTGCCCGGCGACCTGTTGGTCAAACTCGACCCCAACACGCTGGCCGAGCGGATTGCCAGTCAGGACATCGTTGTTACCAAAGCCCAGCAGAGCGTCACCAATGCCATGCAAGAGCTGGACATCGTGAAGCTCTCCACGGCCGCCACCAACAAGGCGGCGTCCATCGCGCTCACCAACGCCGTGGCCGAGCTGGAGAAGTTTCGCAGCAGCGACGCGCCCACTCAGCGTCAGGATTACAGCGGCAAGATTTCCGTGAACCAGAAGGAAATTGATCTGGCGCAAACCAAGCTGGTGGCCTACGCCGAGCTGGAGAGGGCGGGTTTTGCCTCCACCATGGAGGTCAAACGCGAGGAGGCCAACGTTGCCCGCTCGCAGCACGACATCAAGATGCTGCGTGCGAGCATGAGCGCGTATGACCTGTTCGATTTCCCGATCAAGGAGCGCGAAATGGCCATGCGCGTGGAGCAGCGCGAGATTGACAAGCTGAGCACCGAGCAGAAGTCGGCTGCCAATCTGGCGTCGAGCCAGATCAGCGTGCGCACGGCCGATAAAACCCTCAAGCTCGAGCAACAAAAGCTGGCGGAGCTGGAAGATCAGCTCGGCAAGAGCCGCATCTTCGCGCCCCAGGAGGGGCTGGTGGTTTACGCGGTTGATGCCGGGCGCTTTGGCGCCTCCTCCTCGTTGATTCGCCAGGGCGAAACCACGCGCCGCGGCCAGGAACTCATCCGGCTGCCGCGCACCGACTCGCTGATGGTCGAGGTGAAGATTCACGAATCGGTGCGACGCATGGTGCGCGAAGGCATGCGCGCCTACGTGAAGATCGACTCCGTGCCCGGCAAGCCCCTTAAGGCCGTGCTCAAGCGCGTGGCGCCCGTGCCCGATTCCACCAGCCGCTTCCAAGCCAACGTCAAGGTGTTTAATTCTGAAGTCTGGATCGAGGAAGCCCTGCCCGAGGGCATCAGCACGGGCCTTTCTGCGTCGGCCGAAATCGTGGTGAAACAGCTCGTCGACGTCGTCAAGGTTCCGGTGCAGTGCGTCATCACCGTTCAGGGGCGCACACTCTGCTTCGTCCAGGGCGCCAAGGGCCCGGAGGCGCGCGAGGTGGAAGTGGGTTTCTACGACCAGAAATTCATCGAGATTAAAAAGGGACTGGATGAGGGAGAACTGGTGATGCTCTCGCCGTCGAGTGCGGGTGCGGCGCTCAACATCGAAGGGAGCGTGATTCAGGACAAGGCTGCGGCCGGTCAGGAGGCGAGCAAGGCGGCCCCCGTGCCCGCTCCCAACGGCGGCGTGGCGAAGACCGGCGGGCCGGGCCCCGCACAGCCTGCGCCCGGCGGCGACGGCATGAAGGGGCCGCCCGGCGGTGGCGGCGGCAGTGGATTTGGAGGAGCCGGTGGTGGTGGCGGCCGGCGCGGGGGTGTGGATACGGCCCAGCTTAATCTCACCGAGGAGCAAAAGCCCAAGTTCGAGGCCGCGCAGCAAAAGCTCACCCAGAAAATCCGGGAGGTCTTCACCAGTGGTGTTGCGCGGGAGGAAATGATGGCAGCGATGCAGAAGCCGCGCGAGGAGTTTGCCGAGGAAATCAAGGGCTTCCTCAAAGCCGAGCAGGTGCAGAAATACGAGGAGCTGGAAGCGCAGATGCGCCAGCAGTTTCAGGGAGGCGGCGGAGGCTTTGGCGGGGGCGCAGGTGGACCCAAGGGCGGCGGCCCGTAGGTTGGCGCGGCGCGATGCTTTTCGCACTCCCGATGAGCAACAAGGCCATCATTGATATCCGGGCGCTGACCAAGGTGTATAACCTTGGTCAGGTCAAGGTGCCCGCCTTGAATGGCGTGAACATTGAGGTCTTGGAAGGCAGCTATGTGGCGCTCATGGGCCCGTCGGGGTCGGGCAAGTCCACGCTGCTCAACATTCTGGGCTGTCTGGATCGCCCCACCGGGGGCGTGTACCGGCTGGGCGGCGAGGACGTTTCGGCGATGAGCGACCGGCAGCTCTCGCAGATCCGCGGTCAGCGCATCGGGTTCATCTTCCAATCGTACAACCTCATTCCGCAGCTCAACGTGGTGGAGAACATCCACGTGCCGCTGTTCTATCAGGGGCGCGATATCCGCTCCTGCTACGACCACTGCGCTGGCCTCGCGCTCAAGGTGGGGCTGCGCGGGCGGCTCGATCACCGGCCCATGCAGCTCTCCGGCGGGCAGCAGCAGCGCGTGGCCGTGGCGCGTTCGCTGGCCAACAATCCGCTCATGGTGCTGGCCGACGAGCCGACGGGCAACCTGGACTCCACCACGGGCGAGGAAATTCTCGCGCTGCTCGACGAACTGCACGCCGATGGGCGGACCATCATCATCGTCACCCACGACCCCAAAGTGGCGCTTCGCGCCGAGCGGGTGATTCACCTCATGGACGGCTTGGTGGATCGCGTGGAGCACCATGAACGCAGCATGGTCGCCGCGGCAAACGGCGCCAAGGGCCGGGCGTCATGAACGGGTTCTCGCTCATTCGCATCATCCAGCTTGGGTTTAAAAGCCTTCGCCTTCACAAGCTGCGCAGCGGGCTCACGATGCTGGGCATGGTGATCGGCGTGTGGGCCGTCATCACGCTGGTGGCCATTGGCGAAGGTGCCAGCCACGACGCGCAGGAGGCCATCAAGCGGCTGGGCGCACACAATATCCTCATCCGAAGCATCGAGCCGGCGGAAGAAAAATCCGGCGCGTCATCCACCCGCAATTTCGTCTCCGAGTACGGCATCACCTACCACGACGCCAGCCGCCTTCAGGCCACGCTGCCGGGCCTCAAGCGCGTGCTGCCCGAGATGGTGCAGCGGCGCCCGGTGTACTACGACCGTTTCCAGCAGGACTGCCAGATTGTGGGCACCTACCCCTTTTATCCCGACTTCACCAAGGCACTTGTGGTACGGGGGCGGTTTCTCACCGAGTTTGACGAACTGCACCGCAACAATGTCTGCGTGCTGACCGAGAGCCTAGCGCTGCGGCTCTTTGGCCATCAGGATCCGCTCGAGTCGCAGGTGCGCGTGGAGGACCAGTACTTTCGCGTCATTGGACTCTTGCGCGAGATGTCCGGGGTGGAGCAGCGCCCTCAGGGCAACGAGCCCGAAGGCAAGCCGCTCGATTCCAACGTGTACATGCCGCTCTCCACGCTGCGCGCACGCTTCGGCGAGATGGACATGGATTCGCGCGCCGGCTCATTCAAGCTCGAGCGCGTGGAGCTCACCCAGGTGCGGCTGGAGTTCGCCTCGGTCGATTTGGTGGAGCCGTCCATCCCCCTCATCAAGGCGGCCATGGAGAAGGACCGCAAGAAGAAGGACTACGAACTCATCGTGCCGCTCAACATCCTCAATGCCATCAAGGCACAGCGCGCGCGGGACACCCGCATGCTGCTCTACATCGCGTGCATTTCGCTCTTGGTGGGCGGCATCGGCATCATGAACATCATGCTCGCCACCGTGACCGAGCGCACGCGTGAGATTGGCGTGCGCCGCGCACTGGGCGCCACGCGCGGTGACATCATCCTGCAGTTCCTGGTCGAGACGCTCATCCTTTGCCTCATCGGCGGACTGGCCGGAGTGGGGGGGGGCTGGGGCTTTGCATGGGCCCGCGAACACTGGTTCCATCTCACCACCATTGTCACCGAATGGTCGGTGCTCGCGGCCTTTGGCCTGTCGCTCGCCGTGGGCCTGGTGTTCGGTCTCTATCCGGCGCGCCGTGCCGCGGCGTTGGACCCCATCGAGGCGCTGCGGCACTCGTAGTTTCCCACAAAAACATTGATGGCGCGGCCCTTGCGGGCGTCAGAATGGGGAGGATTTTTGACCAGATCAACAAAGGGAAGCGCGGTTTTTTGAACGCATCGCATTTTCATCCAGGCCCGGTTTTGGGTGGCATCGCCGCATTGGGGCTGGCGGCGTGCAGTGCCGCGCACCACCACGCCGCCGCCGACGGCGAGGTGTACCGGATTCTGGCCGAGAGCGAGACGCAGGTGCTGGGGCGCAGCAGCCTCTTTCGCGTGGACACGGCCTATTCCGCACGAGATCCCAAGGCCATCGCGCCCGAGGAAATCATCCGCGACCGTTTCACCGACAGCCAACGCAAGTTGACGCTGGCCAACGCGCTGGGCATGGCGACGGCCAACAACCGGCCGCTGCAAATGCAACGCGAGCAGCTCTATCTCGTGGCACTGGAACTGACGGCGACGCGCCACGAGTTCGCCTTTCGCGCCACCGGCTCGAGTTTGGGCGCCACGGGTAATCGCGCGGAGGACGGCGGGCTCTCCGGCGACGCGTCGCTGGACTTGGAATTCACCCGGCTGCTCAAGAGCGGCGCCACCATCACCTCCACGCTGGCCAATGACCTCGTGCTTTATTTCAACGGCAAGCCCAAGATTCCCAGCCTCACCCTGGCGCTCACCCAGCCCCTGCTGCGCGGCGCCGGCTCGGAAATGGCGGCCGAGTTGCTGACGCAGGCCGAGCGCGAAGTCGTCTACAGCATTCGCGAATTCAGCCAGTACCAGAAGACCTTTGCCGTCGGCGTGGTGACGGATTACCTGCGCCTCTTGCAGTCGCAGGACGCCGTGCGCAACAGCTACACCAACTACCGCAATCTTACCGAGGTGCGCCGGCGCGCCGAGGCGATGGGCGAGGCGCAGCAGCTGCCCCGCTATCAGGTGGATCAGGCCCGGCAGAAGGAATTTGGCGCGCGCGAACAATACCTGGCCAGCGTGGAGAGCTACCGCACCGGACTCGATGAGTTCAAGCAGCTGCTGGGCCTGCCGCTGGGCGAGCGCGTGGAGCTCGATCCCACCGCATTGGCAGAGGTGCAACAGTTGGGACTCAAGCCCGTGGTGCTCGATGAGCGCGAAGGCTACCTTGCGGCCATCGGGAACCGGCTGGATTTTCTCAACACGATCGACCGTTTCGAGGACTCCAAGCGCAAGGTGGCCGTCGCCTCCAATGGCCTGCTGCCGGATCTCACACTCATTGCCGACGCCCAGCTCGCCAATCAATTCTACTCCTCCATCCGCCCGGGGCAGGCCACGGCGGCGGCGGGCATCAAGCTCGATCTGCCGCTGGATCGGTTGACCGAGCGCAATGCCTACCGCGCGGCGCGCATCCAGTTTGAAATACAGTTGCGCTTGCTCTCCACCGCACTGGACGGACTGCGCGAGTCCATCCGGCGCGACGTGCGCAGCCTGGAACAGGCGCGACAGAACTACCTCATCCAGCAGAACGCGCTTGTCCTGGCGCGCCAGCGGGTGGAGGTGATGCCCATCCAGGTGGAACTGGATCCCACCACGGACATCCGCGACGTGCTGGAGGCGCAGGCCGACTTGGTGCGCGTGCAGAATGCCGTGACGGAGGCGATGGTGGACTACCACGTGACGCGCCTCAATTTGTTGAAGGAGCTGGGGACCCTTAACGTCGAAGGCACCCAGTTTTGGCTCCGGCCCCAGCGCCTTCCCGGGGAGGGCAAGGGCCCGGTCAACGGAGGAGGCGCGGCGCTGCCAGAGGTGGTGCCCCCGGATCAGATTTTCCGAAACTGAAAAAGAATAACGATGGCCCGAGTTAAGCAATTCATCCTGCGGCACCCATTATGGGGAGTCGCGGTGCTGGCGCTGGTGGGGCTCACCATGAGCGCGCGCTGGCGCGAGTCTCATGACGCGGCGCTCGACGCCATGGCGTGGGAGAAGGTGAAGTCTGGGCCCTTCAGGGTGACGCTCGTGGAAAGCGGCGCCATTGATTCCACGCGAAAAATCAAGATCGCCAGCGAGCTGGCTTCGCCCGCCACCGTGGTCCACATCGTGCCGGAGGGCGAGTACGTGAAGAAGGGCGCGCTCCTGGTGCAGTTTGCCGACGAGGCCATTGTTGAAAAGATCAGCAACCAGCGCGTGTCGATGGACAATTCGCAGCGCGAGGTGACCAACGCGCTCAAGGACCTGGCCATCAAGCGCGAGGAGGTGGCACTGGCCGACAAGCAGGCGGAATTTGACCTGCTCTTCGCCGCGTCCGATCTCAAGAAATACATCGAGGGCGACTTTCCCATGCAGGAACTGGCGCTCAAATCCAAGAAGGCGCTTGCCGAGGAGGAGCTTAAACGGGCCGAGGAAAAGCTCCGCCTTACAAAGACGCTGCAGTCCAAGGGCTACGCCACCGAGGCGCAGGTGCGTGCGGAGGAATTCACCGAGCGGCAGAAGCAGCTGCAAGTGCAGCAGAACGACATGGAGCTCTTGGTGCTGCAACGCTACGACCTGCCCAAGCAGCGGCAGCGGTTTGAGGCATTGCTCGACCACAAGCGCGTGAGCGAGAAGAGCACCAAGCGAAACTCCGAGGCCTCGATGGCCGCGTACGCCGCCATTGTGGACCGGCGCCGCGCCACGATGGATGAGCAGCAGCGGGTGCTCACCAAACTCCTGGAGCAGCAGGAAAAGACCCTCATCCGCGCGCCGCAGGAGGGGCTGGTCATCTACACCATCAACAGCTCGGCGCGCTCCACAGCCCCTTTGGAAAAGGGCACGGAGGTGAAGCCCGGGCAGGATTTGCTGGAACTGCCGGACATGTCGCAGATGATGGTGGAGATCAAGATCCACGAATCGCGCGTGCGCCAGGTGCGCCCGGGGATGCCCGCGCAGGTGCGCATTGAATCGCTGCCCGACCGCCAGTTTCGCGGAGTGGTCAAAAAAATCGCGCCCCTGCCCGACACCAACAGCCGCTATTACGAGCCCGATCTCAAGGTGTATAATGCCGAGGTGTGGATCGAAAATGACCCGTCCAATCCGCTGCCCGAGGACCTCAAGCCGGGGGTCACGGCCCATGCGGAAATCCTCGTGGCTCAGCTCGAAGGCGTCTCCACCATCCCCATCCAGTGCGTCGTCAGCCGCCGGGGGCAGAGCCGGTGCTATGTGCACCGCGGCGGGAAAGCTGTGTGGACGCGGGTGGAGGTGGGGCTGTCGAACGAAACCACCATCGAAATCAAGTCGGGACTTGTGGACGGGGACGAGGTGGCGCTGGCGCCGCCCTCGGATCCCGGCGATGGCAGCGCCGAGACGGCGCATGAGTAGCCGCCTAGTTTGAGTTTCTGGCATGGCCTCTGGCGCCATCATCCGCATCGAGCAGCTCACCAAGACCTACGACTTGGGTGAGGTTCAGTTGACGGTGCTGCGCTCGCTCTCGCTCTCCATCAGTCCGGGCAGCTTTGTCGCCATCATGGGCGCGTCTGGATCGGGCAAGTCCACGCTTCTCAACATTCTGGGCTGCCTCGACCGGCCCACCAGCGGGCGCTACGTGCTGGCCGGGATGGACGTGTCGGACATGGGTGACGACGAGCTCTCCGACATGCGCGGCCAGCGTATTGGCTTTGTCTTCCAGCAATACAACCTCATCGACCAGTTGTCGGTGGTTGAAAACATCCACGTGCCGCTGGCCTACCAGGGCCTCGGGCTCTCCGAATGCCGTGACCGTTGTGAGGCGCTGGCGCATCGGGTGGGATTGTCCGACCGCCTGGGTCACCGTCCCAAACAACTCTCCGGAGGGCAGCAGCAGAGGGTGGCCCTCGCGCGCTCGCTGGCCAACGATCCCGTGATGATTCTGGCCGACGAACCCACCGGCAATCTGGACTCTTCCACGGGCCGCGAAATCCTGGATCTCTTTTCCGAATTGCACGCGCAAGGCAAGACCATCGTGATGGTGACGCACGGCGATGAGGTGGCGGCGCGCGCCACGCGCGTGGTGCAGATGAGCGACGGGCGCATCGTGCGCGACGTGAGCCGCGCGCAAAGGGAGATGGCGGGCGCATGAACCTCCCCATGTTGCTGCGAGGAGCGCGCGCCGGGGTCGCAAGCCTGCTGCTCCACAAGACCCGGTCGCTGCTGACGATGCTGGGCATCATCTTTGGCGTCTGCTCGGTCATCGCGATGCTGGCCATTGGCGAGGGCGCCTCGTTTGAGGCGCAGGAACGCATCCGGCAGAAGGGCGCACGCAACATCATTCTCCGGAGCAAAAAGCCGGCCGGCGACGCCACCGCTGGTGGTGCCAAGCGCAGCTACATCGCCGACTATGGCTTGAAGTATGCCGACATGGAGCGCATCCGGCGCAGTGTGCCGGGCATTGTGCGCATCCTGCCGCAGCGCATTGAGCCCAAGCGCGTGCGCTTTCCCAAGCACGCCGAATGCGAGGTGGTGGGCACGCCGCCGCTGTATCGCGAGATGACCTCCACGGAGATGGTGGAGGGCCGGTTTCTGACCGACTGGGACGAGCGCGAGCAGAAGAATGTGTGCGTGCTGACGGAGGATTTGGCCCGCACGCTCTATGGCCATGTGAGCCCGCTGGGGGAGGAAATTCGCGTGGCCAACCGGGCCTTCACCGTGGTGGGGGTGATGCGCGAGCTGAGCCGCGTCTACCATACCGCCGCCGGGGGTGGCGCGCCCGCCAGCGAAGGGCGCGTCTTTGTGTCGCTGCACACGTTTCGGACGCACTTGGGTGAGCAGAACGTGCGGCGGTCGGCGGGTTCATTTCAGGTGGAGCGGGTGCAGTTGAGTTTCCTGACCATCGAATTTGCCTCCGAGAACGACGTGGCGCGCGCCGCGCCGCTCATTCGCCACGCGCTGGCGGACCTTCACAAGAAGCAAGACTTCGTGGTGGAGGTGCCGCTGGACGAACTGCGCGCACTCGAGGCCACCAAGCGGCTCTTTAGTTTCGTGCTGGGAAGCATCGCCGCCATCAGCCTCTTGGTGGGCGGCATCGGCATCATGAACCTCATGCTGGCCACGGTGACGGAGCGCACGCGCGAGATTGGCGTGCGGCGTGCGCTGGGTGCCAAGAAGAGGCAGATCGTCGAACAATTCCTGATGGAGACGGGGGTGCTGTCGGTGGCCGGCGGCTTGATCGGCGTCGTGGTGGGGGTGTTTTTCCCGTACTTTCTGTCATGGGCCATCCACGCCATTTCCGGCCACGCATATAGGGTCGTCGTCACGCCGTGGTCGGTGCTGCTGGCCTTGGGGATCAGCGTGGCTACCGGCATCGCATTCGGGGTGTATCCAGCCCGACGCGCAGCCAACCTGGATCCCATTGAGGCGCTTCGGTACTCCTAAATGGGCTTTGGCACCTGACGTGCTAGAAAGAGCCAGGGCGAGCTGGGGGGGGCGGCAATTCCTTCTCTCGCAAGCCAATCCAAGCGGTTTTTTTGGAAAGATGGGCGTGGTTCCAGCGCGGGGCGCGTGCCTCTCACGCTAGAATCACAGAAAAAGGGTTTGTCAGAAATGAAAACGACTAAAGCCAGTCCCGGCACCCCGGCCGGATTCACCCTGATCGAATTGCTCGTCGTGATCGCCATCATCGGCATCCTGGCCAGCTTGATGTTCCCGGTTTTGGGCAAGGCCCGATCGGCGGCCAGCGACAAGATTGGAGTCAGCAATCTCAAGCAGATTGCCAACGGCATGGCGGGTTTCATCCCTGAAAACGGCAGCAAATTCCCCCGCAACGGTGGCAACTGGGGCTTGCCGCAGTGGCTTCGGTGGGGAGACGTCAAACAAAGCCAGTTGGCCACGTACATTGGCTTTGTGGATGCCGACAGCATGAACAAGGTGCTGCACGACCCCGCGGACACCTTTTTCCAAAAGCGAGGCTACAAATGGAGTTTCTCGATGAACTCTGGCCTGTCCGAGCAGCCATTCGATCAGGCTGCGCCGGATCGGCTGGCGGTGGTGGTGGAGGAAGCCTGTCAGCTTGACCGCAACGAGCGCACCGACGCTACTGACGGCAGCGATGTTGCGACCGGCTACCGCTGGAGCTGGACCGGCAGGCTCCACGATCCGGACACGGGGATTGACACCGGCAAGACCGTCACCAACGTCGCCGTGAATGACCCTTTCTTTTTGGTGAGCTACGACGCCAACTTGAAAGTCTGCACGCCCGACGTCCTGTCCATCCGCCACCAGACGGGCTACAAGGATGGCAAGGGCAGCGCCACAAAGCCGGCGTCCTTCGTCCTCTTTGCCGATTGGCATGTGGGCATGGTCTCGCGGGCCGAAGGCCGCAATCCGGTGTACATGGTGCCGGAAATGAACAATGCCAATCGCGGCAGGGTGCCCGTGCTCGAAAGCCACGTCCACTAGCACAAGCGGCGCCCGCCGATGGCTCGGGGCTGGTGGGGCCTACTTGGCCTTGGGCTTGGAGAGTGCGGCCGCCTTGTCTGTCGCAGACTTGATCTGTTCTGGAGTCAGCTCGCCACCCTCTTCCATCATTTTGATCATGGGGCCCGCAGCGGCATCCTCGCCGTTGGCTTTTGCGGCCAGGTACCACATGTAGGCTTCCGTGAGGTCCCGCGTGCAGCCGTCACCGCTCTTGAGCATGCCGCCCACTTGAAACTGCGCCTTGGCATCGCCCGCTTTCGCCTTCTCCATCAGCTTGGGAAATTCCTCTTGAGCCGTGGGGCCGTCCGGCGAGGGACCATTGCCGCAGGCAAAGGCGAGGGCGGCCAGTGTCAACAACGCAACGTACTTGGGAGCGATCACAAGCATGAGGCCACTCTTGGCATTCCCAAAATGGATGGCAAGGCAAATGGGCCCGAAGGGAGCCTACTGCGCCGCGACGCCATTCACCACATTCTCCAAGGGCTCTCCCAGCACACCCGCGCGGGCAATCCGCGCGCTGGTGCTGCGCATCTCAATCATTCCCTCCACGCTGCAGAAGGCGGCGTGGCAGGTGGCGATGAGGTTGGGCGTGGCGGCTTCCGCGGCCGTCCGCAGCGGTTCGTCTTCGATGACGTCCAGACCTGCGCCGGCAATGCGGCCTTCGCGCAGCGCGGCCAGAATCGCGGTCTTCTTGATGATGGCACCCCGGGCGGTGTTGACCACGTAGGCGGTGGGTTTGAGCAGCGCCAGTTCTTTTTCGGCGATGAGATGCCGGGTGGCGGCGCTCAAAGGACAGTGGATGGACAGCACATCGGCCTGGCGCAACAGGTCTGGCAGCGTGGCGGCGCGCTCGATGCCCACGGCTTTGTGCACGCCGTTGGGAAGGTACGGATCGTGAAACACGACGCGGAATCCCAGCGCCTTGGCGCGCAGTGCGGCGGCCGTGCCGATGCGGCCCAGTCCCAGAACGGCGAAGGTGCGCGTGCGGGTGCGGCGCAGGGATTTCATCGGGTGGATTTTCCAGCCCAGCCGCTTGGCCTCGGCGTCCAGCGGGAAAAGCTGGCGGGTGAGTGCCAGCGTGAGCGCGATGGCGTGATCGGCCACCTCCTCGGTGCCGTAGTCGGGCACATTGCACACGGCGATGCCGCGGCGCGCGGCGGCGGCGACGTCCACGGTGTCGTAGCCCACGCCGTTGCGAATGATGGCGCGGCATCCTTTCAGCCTCCCGATGGTGGCGGAGGAAATCACGGTGTTGTGCCAGACGATCACGATGTTTGCGCCCAGGATCTCCGGCGTGAAATCGCCCTCGTCATTGGCCAGAAAATACCGGACGGGCGCGGCCTTGCCGATGATGCGACGCTCGACGGTGATGTCATTGAGGCTGGCGGGTGAGGGGCGCCAGTCCACCACGGCGATGAGCTTGGAACGTGCGGCACCGCGTTGGGGCTTTTGCATCGGAGGGATTTAGCCGTTCGCCCCAGCAATTTCAATCCCCGACCGGGTGCTGCGCCCCTTGCAGTGGGGCAAAAGGGGAGGCTTATTTCAATTGCCCCACTCCGGGGGCGTTGGCCTTGCGGTCAAACTCGGCCTTCCGGGCCGAGATTCCCTTCGATGCTCGCGATGCCTTCGCCCAAGGCATAGCGGCGACCCAGAAGAGACTGGGCTTGGGCGTTGCCTTTCTCAGCCGACGTGCGCAGCTCCGGCACAGGCAACGCAGCGAGCGCGGCCAACTCCTTGTCAACCTGAGGCGCGGCATAAGCCAGCGTGGCTGCGACCCACAGAAGGGCAAGGGGGGGCGCGGTTTTCATGACAGCATCTGCACTTACACCCGCCTTGGGCGCGGTCGCAATGGAATTGCGCCAAGCAGCATTGAAGATACCAACGAATGTACTCACGAACGGTCGTTTCACTCCTGTGCAACGGCTGCGCCGGGGCAATCATGGGCCCTATTGCTCCCCGCAGGGGCGTTTCACTCCCGTGCAACGGCTGCGCCGGGGCGATCATGGGCCCTATTGCTCCCCGCAGGGGCGTTGCACGCCCACGGCGACCTGCGGTCAGCAATGGCCATTCTCTTCATGGCCCCCCTGCAAGGGGTTGACCGGCGCGCGTTGATTCACTAGCCTGCGCAGCGAATCCTGCGACTATGAGATTTGGCATCAACACGTTTCTTTTCACCTCGCCTTTCACCAACGAAAGCACGGCCTTGTTTCCCACGTTCAAACGGTGGGGATTTCAAACGGTGGAAATCCCCGTGGAAGCACCCGAGCACATCGACCCCCATCATGTGCGGCACGAGCTGGACAAACACGGGCTGGAGTGCGGTTCCATCTGCGCCTGCATGGGGCCGGGTCGCGATTTGCGCGGCAGTGCAGAGGAGCAGCAGACGGCGCTGGATTATTGCAAGACGCTCATCGACCAGATGGTTGTGATTGGTTGCCCCTCGCTCATTGGGCCGGTGTATTCGGTGGTGGGCAAGGCCGATGCCGTGGAGCCGGCTCAGCAGAAGAAAGAGTGGGCGCTCGTGGTGAAGAACCTCAAGGTGCTCGCCAAGTATGCGGAGAAGAAGGGCGTGCAGATTTGCATCGAGCCGCTCAACCGTTTTGAGACGGATTTCCTCAACACCTGCGATCAGGGCCTCAAGCTCATCAAGGCCGTGGGCTCGAAGGCCGTGGGGCTGCACTTGGACACGTTCCACATGAACATCGAGGAGAAATGTCAGGCCACCGCCATCAAGAAGGCCGGCAAGCATCTTGTCCACTTCCACGCCTGCGGCACCGACCGCGGCACGCCAGGGAATGACTCGCTGGACTGGAAGCCCATCGTCGCGGCCCTCAAGTCCATTCATTACAAGGGCGATGTCGTGATTGAATCCTTCACCACGGACGTGAAGGTGATTGCGCGCGCCGCTGCCATCTGGCGCAAGATGGAGCCCACTCGCAACGAGATTGCCACCCGCGGCCTGCGCAACCTGCACACGTTTTTTGGAAAGCACTAACCCCCCCCACACACTCCCCATCACAAATCATGAAACTCACACTCGCACTCTGTGCTCTGTTGGCCGGCGGCGCGGCGTTCGCTGCCGAGGACGACGGATTTAAGTCGCTCTTTAATGGCAAGGATCTCAAAGGCTGGGATGGCAATCCCAAGTTCTGGCGCGCCGATGGCGGTGTGATCGTGGGGCAGACCACGAAGGAAAACCCCACGCAAGGCAACACCTTCATCGTGTGGAAGGACGGCGAACTGGCGGACTTTGAGCTGAAGCTGGAGTTCAAGATTGAAGGCGGCAATTCGGGCATCCAATACCGCAGCTTCGGGCTGAGCAAGACCGACCCGTGGCGCATTGGCGGCTATCAGGCCGACTTTGAGTCTGGCGACACCTACTCGGGCATCTGCTACGGCGAAGGCTTCCGCGGCATCCTCTCCGGGCGCGGCGAGAAGTCCACCCTCACGGTGGATGACAAGGGCAAGCTGGTGCGCAAGACCGAAAAGTTTGGCGAATCAGCCGAGATCGGCAAGGCCGTGAAGAAGGGCGACTGGAACGAGTACCGCATCGTGGCCAAGGGCTTTGAATTCACCCACTACATCAACGGCGTGAAGACCACCGAGCTGATTGATAACGATGAAAAGACGCGCCGCGCCAAGGGGGTGCTGGCGCTGCAGCTGCACGCCGGCCCGCCGATGAAAGTGCAGTTTCGCAACCTGCGCCTCAAGGAGCTGAAGTAGAGTTTTCCCCATGCGCTGGCTCTGCATCGTTGCGCTTTGTGCGCTGACTCTTGGCGCGTCGGCGGCCGACAAGCGCATTCTGCTCATCGCCGGCAAGCCCAGCCACGGTCCGGGCGACCATGAGTTTCGCGCGGGCAGCCTGCTGCTCAAGAAGTGCCTCGACGCCGTGCCGGGGATCGACGCGCAGGTGCATGACATGGGCTGGCCCAAGGACGAGAAGGTCTTTGCGGGCGCGTCGGCGGTGTTCCTCTACGCGGACGGCGGCGGCGGGCATCCGGCGATCCAGCCGGCGCGGCTCAAGCTGCTGGATGGGTTGTCGAAGCAGGGGGTCGGCATCGGCTGCGCGCATTTCGGGGTGGAAGTGCCCAAGGGCGAGCCGGGCGCGGCGTTGCAGGAGTGGATTGGCGGCTACTACGAGCACCAGTTCTCCGTGAACCCCATGTGGGCGCCGGAGTTCAAGGAGTTTCCCAAGCACCCCGTGGCCAATGGTGTGAAGCCCTTTGCCGTGGTGGACGAGTGGTATTTCAACATGCGCTTTCGCGAGGGCATGAAGGACGTGACGCCCATCCTCGTGGCCAAGCCCAGCGACGCGGTGCGCAACGGCCCCTACGTGTTTCCGCGCGGGCCCTACGCGCACATTCAGCAAGCCAGGGGCCGGTCGGAGGTGATGATGTGGGTGGCCACGCGGCCGGATGGCGGGCGCGGGTTTGGATTTACCGGCGGCCACAAGCACGTGAACTGGGGCAACGACAACTTCCGCAAGGTGGTGCTCAACGCGCTGCTGTGGATTGCGAAAGTGGAAGTGCCGCCGGAGGGCGTTGCCTCGCAGCTTTCGGAGAATGACCTTCGTCAAAACCTCGACCCCAAAGGCAAGAAGTAACCCAAATCCTCGCTGCATCATGAACGGGAAAATCACCACGACACTCAGCCTCCTGGCGCTTTCGCTGGCCATGGACGGTGCCGCCGCCGACAAGAAAATCATCTTCATTGCCGGAGGGCCCAGCCACGGGCCGCTCTCGCACGAGCATCGCGCCGGCTGCTTGCTGCTGGCCAAGACGCTCGCGGGGATTCCGGGCGTCACCACGCAGGTGCACACCAACGGCTGGGTGAGCAATGAGAAGGCGCTGGAAGGCGCCGCGGCCATCGTGGTGTACAGTGACGGCGGCGGCGGCCATCCCCTGCTGCAGGGCGATCGGCTGGCCAAGATTGGTGCCTTGATGAAACAGGGCGTTGGACTGGGCACGCTTCACTACGCCGTCGAGCCGACCACGCAGAAGGGCAACGCCGAGTTTCGCGACTGGATTGGCGGATGCTTCGAGACGCACTGGAGCGTCAACCCCCACTGGACGGCCTCGTACACTCAACTTCCCAAGCACGAAGTCACCCAAGGCGTGAATCCCTTTCAGACCAATGACGAGTGGTACTACCACATGCGCTTTCGCGAGGGCATGAAGGACGTGACGCCCATCCTTTCGGTGCTGCCGCCTGAGCGCACCACCGGCTGGAGCAAGGACAAGCCCGCCGACGCCAAGACTTCCAGCCATGGCGGCAACCCGCACGTGTTCCGGGCCGTGGCCGATCGCAAGGAGGCGCAGCACATGATGTGGGTGGCCACGCGGCCCGATGGCGGGCGCGGGTTTGGATTTACCGGCGGCCACAATCACATGGGCTGGGGCAACGACGACCAGCGCAAGCTCATCGGCAACGCCATTCTCTGGATTGCGGGCGTGTCCGTTCCCACCGGGGGCGTTCAGAGTAAGCTCACGCAGGATGAACTCATGGCCAATCTGGATGCCAAGGGAGGAGCCAAGCCCAAGCCTGCCACCAGCGCAGCACCTGCTACGGCCGCCCCGAAGCCGGTTGCCATTGCAGGCCAGAAACCCGGAGGCAGGGATCCGGCCGCGGCGTTGGGCAACCTGGACGTGCATCCGGAACTGCAGGCGTCGCTCTTCGCCGCCGAGCCCATGCTCTTTAGCCCCTCGAACATCGACATCGACCACCGCGGCCGCGTGTGGGTGTGCGAGGTGATCAACTATCGCGGCCACAAGGGCAAGCGCCCCGGCGGCGACCGCATCCTCATTCTGGAGGACACCGATGGGGATGGCACGGCGGAGAAGGCGAAGGTGTTTTATCAGGGCACCGATATCGACTCGCCGCACGGCGTGTGCGTGCTGGGCACCCCCGACGGGCGGAACACGCGCGTCATTGTGAGTGCCGGCGACAAGGTGCAGGTGTTCACCGACACCGACGGCGATGACAAGCCCGACCGCAAGGAGACGCTCTTTTCCGGCATCTCCGGCACGCAGCACGACCACGGCATCCACGCCTTCACCTTCGGGCCGGACGGGCGGCTCTACTTCAACTTTGGAAACAGCGGCAGCCAGCTCAAGGACCGCGACGGCAAGCCCGTGGTGGATCTGGCGGGCAACGAGGTGAAGGCCTCGCGCAAGCCCTATCAGGAAGGCATGGCCTTCCGGTGCCGGATTGACGGCAGCGCCGTGGAGACGCTCGGCTGGAACTTCCGAAACAACTGGATGGTGACGGTGGACAGCTTCGGGTCGCTGTGGCAGTCGGACAATGACGACGATGGCAACCGCGGCGTCCGCATCAACTTCGTGATGGAGTTTGGTAACTACGGCTACCGTGATGAGCTGACGGGCGCGGGCTGGGGCGATGCATGGAAGCAGGCCAACGCCAAGGCCAAGCTGCCCGACGAACAAAAGTACCGGTACCACTGGCATCTGGACGACCCGGGTGTCGTGCCCAACCTGTTAAACACCGGACAGGGTTCGCCCACCGGCATCACCGTGTACGAGGGCGACCTGTTGCCAAAGACCTTTCAGGGTCAGGTCATCCACTGCGACGCCGGGCCCAGCATCGTTCGTGCGTATCCGGTGCAACGCCAGGGCGCCGGCTACTCTGCCACCATTGTCAACGTTCTGGATGGCGCTGCGCGCGACAAGTGGTTCCGCCCCTCCGACGTGAAAGTGGCGCCGGATGGATCGCTCATCGTGGCCGACTGGTACGATCCAGGCGTGGGCGGCCATGCCATGGGAGACTTGGAACGGGGCCGCCTCTTCCGCCTCACCCCCAAGGGCCACACCGGATACAAGACGCCGAAGTTCAACTTCGCCACAGCCGAGGGCTGTGTGGCTGCGCTTCGGAATCCCAACTTCGCCGTGCGCCAGGTGGCATGGACCAGCCTCAACACCATGCAGGAGCAGGCGCGGCCGGCGTTGGAAAAACTGGCCCACGACGCCGATCCCCGCGCCCGCGCCCGCGCCCTGTGGCTGCTCGCGGCCATCCGCGGCGGAGCGGCGGCCGCAGTGGAGGTAGCACAGTCTGACGCCAGCGACGACGTGCGCGGCATGGCGCTTCGCATGGCGCGCCTGCACAAGCTCGATGTCCTCCCGCTCGTCCGGAAAATGGCGGCCGACCGGTCGCCGCTCGTGCGCCGCGAATGTCTTATCGCATTGCGGCACCATACCGATGCGGGGATGCCCACCCTCTGGGCTGAATTGGCCAAACACCACGACGGGAAAGATCGCTGGTATCTTGAGGCGTTGGGGATTGGCGCGGATCGCCGCGAGAATGAGTGCCTCGACGCATGGCTCAAATCGGCCGGCGGCCAGTGGAACAGTCCGGCCGGGCGCGACATCCTGTGGCGTTCGCGCGGCACGCATGCGGCCAAGTTGTTGGCCGACGCCATCACCGACAAGAACTCTGCGGAGGCTGACAAGGCCCGGTTCCTGCGCGCGCTCGACTTCATCCCCAAGAGCAAGGAGAAGGACGACGCGCTGGCCCGAATCGCCTTGGGCGGGCTGTAGGAAGCACTGCTTCGAGTCACCGGTTTCAGGTTTCAGACTGGCCAGAGCCTGTCGCCAGCGACTAGGCTCGGGCGCGATGAGATGGTTTTGCCTCTGCGCCCTGTCGGCAACGATGCGGCTGGGTGCCGCCGACGCCATCGCGCCAGAGCGTCTCAACACGATGGTCGAGGCGTTGAGCCGGCTCGAACCTGCGACACTCCAGGGCAATCCCAAGCTGCAGGAGGCGCTCTCCAAGGTGCTCGATGCCGTGCGGGGCACTCCGCGGTTTGTGGAATTGGTGCGTCGCTTCGCGGTCGCCGGGCGCGAGGCGGATCTTCTGGAATTGGCCTCACGATTCCCCGGCGAGGAGCACGGCGTGGAGGCCATCCGTCTTGTTCTGGGCACTGCTCCCGGCCCCAATTTGCAGCCCTTGCTGCGCGGGCCCGACAAGGCCCGGGCTTTGGGGTTGGCCCAAGCACTGGCGCAGAGCAACCATCCCAAGGCTGCCGGATGGCTCTCAGGCCTGGTCACCGATCTGCGCGTGGATGCGCTCGTCCGAAAGGAAGCCGTGCGAGGCCTGTCGCGCACGCGGGAAGGCGCGATGCAACTGCTGGCGTGGGAGCGCGCCAGCCAGCTGCCGGCTGATGTGCGGTTTGTTGCCTCCGTCGAGATGAATGGCGCGCGCTGGCCGGAGGTGAAAGCCGAGGCGGCCCGTCGCCTGCCCCTGCCCGTCGGCCCGAAAGACCGGCCACTGCCTCCCGTGGCTGAATTGCTCAGGATGCCCGGGGATGCCCTCCGGGGCGAGGCGGTGTATTTCCGCGAGGCCGTGGGCTGCGCCAAGTGTCATCAGGTGAACGGCCGCGGCACGGATTTTGGCCCGGCGCTTTCCGAGATCGGGAGCAAGCTGGGCCGCGAAGGTTTGCTCGAGTCGATTCTCGATCCGAGCGCGGGCATTTCCTTCGGCTTTGAATCGTGGGAGGTGCAAACCAAGGATGGCAGCGAGTGGACGGGGCTCTTGGTGAGCGACGCGGCGGAGGAACTTGCCATCAAGGCTGTCGGCGGCGTGGTGACGCGCATCCGGAAGTCGGAGGTGCAACTGCGCCGCCAGTCCAAGCTCTCGGCGATGCCCGCAGGGCTGGCTCAGACCCTCAGCACGCAGGAGCTTGCCGATCTGCTGGAATACCTTGCGCGACTGCGCAAGCGCTGATCAGCCCGGGGGCCATTCCATGCTGCGGCCGCCCAGCACGTGCAGGTGCAAGTGGGGCACGCTCTCGCCCCCGTCCCGTCCGTTGTTGATCACCACGCGATAACCCGACTCGGCCAGTCCGCTTGCTGCGGCGACGACACGCGCCGTCCACAACAGGTGCCCCAGAACCGGCTGGTCCTGATCGGTCGCCTGTGCAAGGCGCGCGATGGGCTTCTTGGGAACCACCAGAAAGTGGATGGGTGCCTGCGGGTGAATGTCGCGGAAGGCGATGGATCGCTCGTCCTCGTGCAGGATCTCCGCGGGGATCTGCCGCGCGACGATCTTCTCGAAGAGCGTCACAGGATCATGAGTGTGAACTTCGCACCCCGCGGATGGTGCAGGGCGACATTGCGAAGGTACTCCACCACCTGGTCGTTGAGCTTCTGGCAGCGCCGGCCCCAGCGGCGCGCTCCCACCAATTTCTTGACGGCATCGCGAAGGCCTCGGATCCGAAGCACGGAGGGCCCCTCGTGGAGTTGGTTGTGGATATGGTCGCGCAGGGCGCCGAGGAAAACTCGCTCCTTGCCTTGCGCAGTCTTCTGAGCCAGCAAGGAGAGATCCGTCTCCGCATGAGTGGGGGCGGCCTTGACGGGCGGCAGGGTGGGCGCCACCTGATAGCCAAAGCCGCGCAGGATGCGTTCCAGCGCCATCGTGAACTCCCCGACGGACACCACGGTGCGGCCCTTGTCGGATTTGAAATAGTGCAGCGCCGCCATCGCCGCCTCCTGAATGATGTGCGGCTGGATGTGCCGCGCGGCCTCGCCGAGCAACTCGATCGTCACATCCTTCGCCGAGCACGGGATGGCCTCCCCATCGGAGGTCTCAAATACCAGGCAGTCGGTATGTAGCTGTATCATGCTTGACCTCGAGATTCCTCACCGCGTCGATGAAGTCGCCGGCCTCCTCGAACCGGCGATAGACGCTCGCGTAACGCACATAGGCGACGGGATCGATCTGGCGCAAGGACTCCATGACGCTCTCTCCAATGGCGCGGCCGGGAACCCCCTCTGGAAATTTTTCGGAAAGCGAATCGTGGATGCGCTGGGCCACATCCTCGATGGTCTGCTGGCTGATGGGACGTTTCTGGCAGGCCTTGGCCATGCCCGCCACCAGCTTCTCCCTTGAAAAATCTTCGTGCCGCCCGTCACGCTTCACCACTCTCAGTTGCTGGTGCTCAATCTGCTCGTAGGTGGTGAAACGATGGCCGCACTTGCCACATTCGCGCCTCCGTCGGATGAGTGTCTCCTCCTTGGAAGCGCGTGAATCAATGACCTTGTCATCAAAACAGTCGCACTTCGGACACCGCATTTTCCACAACCCCCCCTTAGCAGAAGGCTACATATAGTAGCGGACTATCCGGTAACACACCTTGAATTGTGCAGTCAAGCGACTATACGTCGGGTCTTATTCACCAAGCGAGTCAGCGAACGCCCGTTTCCTTCCAAATTGTTGGCCGACTATTCCAGAGAATTTCGAGCCAAGATGGTGGGCACAATTTCGAACATCGTCCGGTTGCGGTCGGCGCGCGTTCCTAGAGACTCTGCAGCCGCCAGATGCCACAAATGCCAACAGGATTTCGATCCAACGGAAATGGAGTGCCGGCCTTTGCCCGGCGCCGGGTGCTCGCGCAGTGGCGCGGCGGAGATTTCACGGAGCAGGAGCAGGCGCGCGCCGACCGCGCCCGCTCCGCCGGCAACGTGCTGCCCAGCCTGCTCGACAAGATGGGCCTGGAGCAGCGCCGGTCTGAAGCGGAGATTGTGCGCGTTTGGAATCACCTCATTGATCCGGCCCTGACGGCTCACGCGCAGCCCTCGGGCCTTCGCAAGGGAACGCTCTTTGTCAATGTGGACAGCAGCGTCTGGCTCGATGAGATCGTGCGATACCGCCGCAAGGAAATCCTTCAACGCCTGCAACACAGTTTTGGGACCGGGCAGATTCAGCGCATTTCCTTCCGGGTGGGCTAGAGTCACGGTTTTAACACCAGCCCCAGCCGGGAAATCTCCTGCGCATAGCCCTCACGAAAGGTCGGGTAGCGCAAGGTGCAGCCCAGAATTGATTTCAGCCGGGCGTTGCTGACGCGTTTGTTTGTTACGCCGCGCTTGCGTCCCGCATCCAGCCCGGCCGGTGGCGGCAGGGGCTTGTCCAGTCGCGTGGCCAGCCACTCCCAGAAATCACGCTGCGCCACCGGCGCATCATCCGCCACATTGAAGATGCCACCCGCGCTCCCATGTTCGAGGGCGGCGGCCGTGCTGCTCACCACGTCCTCCAGGTGGACCATGTTGAGCCAGCGCGCGGCCTCACCTGTCATGCGCGCCTCGCCGTTTAACATCTGCTTGAGCATGTGGGCGCGCCCCGGCCCGTAGATCCCCGCCACGCGCAGAATGACCGCCGGAAAACTTCGGGTATGCGCGGCTTGAAGCAGTAGCTGCTCCATCTGCAAGAGCGCGCGGCTGGTTTCGGAAGCCGGTGCGGTGGGGCTGGACTCATCCACCCACGAGCCATCGGTCTGCCCATAGACGCTGGTGCTGCCAAACTGCACGTACCGGCGCGGTTGCTGCGGATCCAGCCAGTCCAGCACGTTTTGTGTTCCCTCGACAAACAACGCGAGATATTCGGCCGCGCCGCCTTTTCCGGAGGAGATGGTGTTCACGACCCAGTCGAATGGACCGGGCAGCGCGCGCAGCGACGACGCTCGCGTGACATCCGCCACGGCGGGTGTGATGCCAGCCGATTGCAACAGGGCGTCGCCGTCGTGGGATCGGCGCACACCCACGACCTCATGACCGCGCCGCGCCAGCTCCGCTCCCAGCGGCACGCCAACATATCCGCAGCCAAGTATCAGGACGCGCACATCCGGTTTTTACCGCCGCCACCCCGCCGCTCCAAGGAATTAACTTGGTGGCCCGCGCCGCGGTGGGTCACTCTCCCGTGATTGCGATGTCTGAAGTTGCCGCCCCCTTCCCACTTGGTGTGCCCGAGCTGCTGGCGCCGGCGGGTGATTGGGAGTGCGCGCGCGCCGCGGTAGAAAACGGGGCCGATGCCATCTACTTCGGTCTGGACCGGTTCAATGCGCGGATGCGCGCCCGGAACTTCACCGTGTCCGATCTGCCCCGCCTCATGGAATTTCTACACGGGCGCGGCGTGCGCGGATACGTCACCTTCAACACGCTGATCTTTGAAGAGGAGATGGCGCAGGCCGAGGCGCAATTGCGCGCCCTCATTTCCGCAGGCGCCGATGCCGCCATCGTGCAGGATGTGGGTCTCTGTCGCCTCATCCGGCAGTGTTCGCCGGACTTCCCGATCCACGCCTCCACGCAGATGACCATCACCAGTGCCGCCGGGGTCGAGTTCGCGCGCGAGCTTGGCTGCAGCCTCGTGGTGCTCTCACGCGAATGTTCCATTCCAGAGATCGCCAGTATCCGATCGGCCTTGAGTGCGCCCCTGCCGCTGGAGGTGTTTGTCCACGGCGCGCTTTGCGTCGCGTACTCCGGGCAGTGCCTCACCAGCGAATCGCTGGGAGGACGCAGTGCCAACCGCGGTGAATGCGCACAGGCCTGTCGCATGCCCTATGAACTGGTTTCGGATGGCGCGTCGGTGGAACTGGGCGGGCGCCGCTATCTGCTGAGCCCGCAGGATCTCGCCGGGATTGACGTGCTGCCCGAACTGGCGCGGGCGGGGGTTGCCTCATTGAAGATTGAAGGGAGGCTCAAGTCGCCCGAGTACGTCGCCAGTGTCACGCGCGTTTACCGCGCGGCTCTGGACCGGCTGGCCACGGGGGCGCCGCGCCCGCCCGAGGCGCGCCCCGCCACCGAGCGGTACGAACTGGAGATGGCGTTTAGCCGCGGGCTGCACACCGGCTGGCTCGGGGGCAATGACAACCAGCGGCTGGTTCATGGCAGGTTTGGCAAGAAGCGTGGAGTGTTTCTTGGCGAAGTGTTGGGCGTGGAGCGCGGCCACGTGCGGGTGCGGCTTCAGAGCGGTTTGAAGGCTGGGGATGGCGTGGTGTTTGACGCCGGTCGCGGCGACGATCACGAGGAAGGCGGTCGCGTGTTTGGAATTCGCCGGCTTGGGAAGGATGGGGACGCTGTCATGGTGGCGTTTCTGAAGGGTGCGGTGAATTTCGATTGTGTCCACATCGGCGACAAGGTTTGGAAAACGGATGACCCTGAATTGAACCGTGCGTTGCGCCGCACGTTTGAAGGCGACGATCCTCGGTTCCAGCGCCCGCTCGATTGGGAGGCGCATGGCCACGCCGGCTCGCCCTTGACGCTCATCGCGCGCGATGGGACGGGTTGCGTGGCCCGGTCAGAATCGGCGGACACGCTCGTTGCCGCGACCCGGCAGCCGATCACCACGCAACGGCTCCACGAACAATTGGGCCGATTGGGCGGAACCCCGTTCCGCATGGGGGAACTGGTAAGCCGGATTGAAGGGGCGGTGATGCTGCCGGTGAGCGAGCTGAACCGAATGCGGCGCGAGATCGTGGCGCAGTTGATGGCGCAACGCGCCGCGCCCCGAAGATGGACGCTGTTGCCGCGGCAGACAGACGCCAGCGCCCGGGAGGAGGCTGATCCGAACGGAACCGGGCGCGGCGAGGCCGAGCTCATCGTGCTGGTGCGATCGATGGCGCAGCTCGATGCGGCGATGTGCTGCGGCATCCGCACGGTCTATTGCGAGTTCGAGGATCCCAAGCGATACCGCGATGCCGTGCAATGCTGGCGGGGGTTTTCCGCGAGCGCACCCATGGCGCGTTCGCTGTGGGTGGCACCGCCGCGGATTTTCAAGACTGGCGAAGAATGGGTGCTGCGGCTGGTGCGCTCCTGTGACGCCGACGGTTACCTCGTACGCAACCCGGAGCACCTGCGCTCCTTTGAGGGTTGCCGGAGGATCGGTGACTTTTCACTTAACGTCGCCAACACCTTGGCGGCCGAGCATTTCATCACGCGCTGGAAGCTGGAGCGCGTCACGGCCAGCTATGATCTCAACCTCGCGCAGATCGAAGCGCTCTTGCGCAACTCACCCCCTTCGTGGTTCGAGGTGGTGATCCATCAGCACATGCCGATGTTTCACATGGAGCACTGCGTGTTTTGCGCATTCCTGTCCGCCGGGCACGATTACCGCGACTGCGGCCGCCCCTGCGACCGGCACGCCGTGCAGCTGCGCGATCGCGTGGGCGCGCTGCATCCCCTCAAGGCAGATGCGGGTTGCCGCAACACGGTGTTTAACGCGCGGGCGCAGACGGGGGCGGAGTCGGTGCCCGCACTGCTGGCACTGGGGGCTCGCCGGTTCCGGATTGAGTTTGTGGATGAGACAGCCGCGGAAGCCGGGCGGGTGATGGCAGCGTATCAGGCGCTGCTGCGCGGCGACATCACCGGAGAGCGGCTCCGGCGCGAGCTGCGCCTGCAAAACCAGCTGGGAGTGACGCGCGGCCCGGGCGAGCACGCGGGTGCCGCCAAGCTCACGGGTTGACGAAGCGGATGTTGCGCGCCCGCTCGGAGCGTTTGCGCTGGTTCCCGTCGAGGATCTTCTTGCGCAGGCGCAGGTGGTCGGGCGTGGCCTCCACATATTCATCGACGTCGATGTACTCCAAGGCGCGCTCGAGGCTGAGCTTGAAGGGCGCGTTGAGCTGGATGCCTTTTCCATCGCCCTGCGAGCGCATGTTGGTGAGGTGTTTGGCCTTGCAGGGGTTCACGGGCAAATCCTGTTCCCGGGCGTTTTCACCGACGATCATCCCTTTGTAGATCTTGTCGCCGGGCGCGACCATCAGGCGGCCGCGTTCCTGAATGAGATTGAGCGCATACGAGGTGGCGTCGCCGTTCTCCATGCTCACCAGCGAGCCATTCTTGCGCGCGGGAATCTCGCCGCGGTCGCCACCGTACTCATGGAAGAGGTGGCTCATGACGCCCATGCCGCGCGTCATGTTCATGAGGTCGGTCTCAAAACCAATCAATCCGCGCATGGGGATGTGCGCCTCGATGGTGATCTGGGTGTCGTGATGATTCATCGCGGTGATCTGCGCCCGGCGGTGGGACAGATTTTCCATCACAGCGCCCAAGTCTTCCTTGGGGATTTCCGCGTAGAGATGCTCGATGGGTTCCAGCGGTTGGCCCTCGGGCGATTGCTTCCACAGCACCTCGGGGCGCGAAACCAGCACCTCGTGGCCTTCGCGTCGCATCTGCTCGACCAAGATGGCGATTTGCATTTCGCCGCGGCCACTCACCGCAAAGACCTTGGGGTCGCTCGTCGTCGCGATGCGAAGGGCGACATTGGTGCGGACTTCCTTCTTGAGCCTGTCCCAAAGGTGACGCGCTGTGACCAACTTGCCATCCAAACCGGCCAGCGGGCCGTCATTGACGGCGAACTCCATCTGAATGGTCGGCGGATCGACGGGGATGTAGGGCAAGGCGCCGCGATCGGCCGCGTCGGCGATGGTCTCGCCGATGAACACGTCGTCAAAGCCCGTGATGCCGATGATGTCGCCGGCGTGCGCCTCGGTGATCTCGATGCGTTTAAGCCCCTCGAAGTGGTAGATCATGGTGACCTTGCCGGGCGTCACTCGGCCATCACCGTGCAGGCAGCAGGCGGTTTCGCCCACGCGCACCTTGCCCTCCACGATCTTGCCAAGCGCGATGCGCCCCAAGTAATCGGAGTAATCCAAGTTGGACACGAGCACCTGGAAGCCGTTACCGGCCTTCGCGCGCGGGGGCGGGATGTGACGGACGATGGCATCAAAAAGCGGATCCATCGTGCCCCCCTCCTGGCCTATTTCGAGATGGGCGTAGCCGGCTTTGGCCGAACAGAACACATAGGGAAAGTCGAGCTGCTCATCGGTCGCGTTGAGGGAGATGAAGAGATCAAACACCTGATCGAGCACCTTCTTCGGATTGGCGTTGTCGCGGTCGATCTTGTTGATGACGACGATGGGCTTGGCGCCGGCCTCCAGTGCCTTGCGCAGCACAAAGCGCGTCTGCGCCTGCGGGCCCTCTGCGGCGTCCACCACCAGCAGCACGCCGTCAATCATGTTCATGATCCGCTCCACCTCGCCGCCGAAGTCCGCGTGGCCGGGAGTGTCCACGATGTTGACGTGGTAAGTCTGATACTTGAAGGCGGCGTCGCGCGCGCTTCAAAGAGCATGCCACCACTGACAACCGCGCCGCAATCAAGGGTGCCAACATCGTTGTGCTATCAGTTAAGCCGCAGGTGTTGCCGCAAGTGC
>SXGS01255698.1_pt1 | contig 79012 bp, 62 predicted proteins | sample 3174681 | NCBI WGS metagenome assembly SXGS01 (sample SAMN11356861, study PRJNA531348) | freshwater metagenome | isolation source: freshwater sample F1-80 | place: China: Fuxian Lake, Yuxi | collected 2017-12-25 | reverse complement strand
GAGCGCTCAAGATTCGCGAGCGAGGGACTCTGCTGCTTGGAGCAGATTCCAAGTCGCGAGCGCTCAAGATTCGCGAGCGAGGGAATCTGCTGCTCGGAGCAGATTCCAAGTCGCGAGCGCTCAAGATTCGCGAGCGAGGGAATCTGCTGCTCGGAGCAGATTCCAAGTCGCGAGCGCTCAAACACTTGAGCGTCCGATTTGCGCCGATCGCGATTCATTCGCGGCGGCGCAGTCGAAAGCGAGCGAGGGAATCTGCTGCTCGGAGCAGATTCCAAGTCGCGAGCGCTCAAGAGATGCGTTCGCACTTGACAGCAGTTCCGTAGCAGAGCACCTCAGTCGCGTGCGTCTGGCCACCAACATCAGATGCGTCGTAGCGAACACCCACGATTGCATCCGCGCCGATTGCTTGCGCGTGCAGAACGAGTTGCGAATACGCCTCCGATCGCGCCTGCTCACACATCTCGGTGTAGGCACCGATGCGACCGCCGACGATGCTCTTCAAGCCGCCAAGAATGCCTTGCCCGATGGTCGGAGCGCGAACCACAATGCCACGCACAATGCCGAGATGTTGCGTCACTCGGTAACCAGGTACATCAAAGGTCGTGGTCACGATCATCTTGTCGATCCTCCTCGCGCGGGTTGCACGGTTCCTCTGCACTCTCCAAATCCAATGCGTGGGTGGCCCGCCTTCTCACAGTACCCGCGCATGATGACTTCATCGCCATCCTGCAGGAATCGTCGCTCGGTTCCGTCGCCGAGCGTCAGGGGCTCCGTGCCACGCCAAGTCCGTTCAAGCAAGCAACCGCGAGACTCCTTCGTCGTCCCCGAGACCGTTCCCGAGGCAAGCAAGTCGCCAACCTGCATGTTGCATCCATTCGATGCGTGATGCGCAAGCATCTGCGCGGGTGTCCAGAACATGTCTCCGAGCGACCCTCGCGAAATCAACGATGGGACCATTCCGTCCGCTCGCATCTTCTCGCTCGAAATCAGCACTTCGAGGGTGACATCGAGATTCCATCCATTCGGATCATCGAGGTACGGGAGTGGCTTGGGGTCCTCCGCGGTGCGCGGTGGTCCCGCGATGCGAAATGGTTCGAGTGCTTCACGAGTCACCACCCACGAAGAAACGGTTGTGGCAAAGTTCTTCGCGAGAAATGGACCGAGAGGCTGGTACTCCCACTTCTGGATGTCGCGCGCCGACCAGTCATTGACGAGCGCGAATCCAAAGATGTGATCCCACGCTTGCGTGACGGGAATCGTGCTGCCAAGCGCATTCTCCGTCCCGACAAAGAAGCCCACCTCAAGCTCGTAGTCCATCAACTTGGACGGCCCGAAGCTTGGTGGACCATCGTCATGCGCGACGGTTTGACCGTGTGGTCGCACGATTGCGGTTCGTGAGGGCACCAGTGAACTCGCGCGACCGTGATACCCAATCGGGACATGCTTCCAGTTGGGGAGGAGCGGATTCGTTGGGCGAAACATCGATCCGACATTCGTCGCGTGATGCAGCGATGCATAGAAGTCGCTGTAATCACCCACCTGAAACGGAAGCTGCTCGGGGCGATCGCTCGCGCCAACACTGCAAAGAAGTGGCTCGATCTTTGCGCGTGCGGCCGAGCCGTTCGCAAAGATCGCCGCGAGTTGCTGCCGGACCTCCGACCGCACGCTTGCGGGAAGCGCCGCAAAGGCATTCAGCGACGGGCTGGTCAAACTCGAACCCCAGTCCGCCACCGTGAGTCCTCCGCTGAACGCTCGCGCATCCAACGCATCCTTGAGGCGAAGGTACTTCTCTCCGATGCGCACCGCGACTGCACCTTCGCGAATGCCGTACGCGAGATTCTGAATCGGAAAATCGCTCTGCGGCTCACAGGCACTCTCTACCCACGAACGAAGGAGCGGATCAATCGCGTCGGCCCTCGGAGCACACGAACTCATGCCGACACCTCGTCGACCGTCGTGAGGAGTTTCATGGTGCGGAGGTCGGCGAGCGGTTCATCAAACGAGCACGAACCAAAGGAATGCGCGAATCGCTCGCGCGCGACCGCGATTCGGTCATGTCGAATCCCTCGATCTTTCCAGGCGATGCCAGTCGGCGAAACATCGAAGGCTTCTGCACGCTCCTCCACTAAAAGTGACTCCAGTTCCGTTTCCGACATGTCCTCGTGTTCCCACAGCAGCACGCCTGCGAGGAAAACATTGAGAAACCCAAACTGCTTGCATCCGACATCCTTCGCGAGATGGCGCAAGGGATGATGGAGGCCGGCAGTGGCCTTGAACGGGACTTCCGCCATGCGACACGCCTTGAGGAATCGCGCCACCTGCGATGGCTCGGGATGCGCGGCTGCCGTAATGCCACCCGTCCGAATCTTGGCTCCAGCATCAAGCGAGGCCATTGCGGCAATCATGCCTCGGGGGTCGCTCTCGACGGGCATCTCAAAGTACGCGAAGATTTCATCGGGCACATACTCAAGGGCGCGGTCGATTTCGGTGGGGGTCGTCGCCTTCGTCTCGACCGTGTCGATGAGTGCGCGGCCATAGACCTGCGAGAACTCGCGGTCTTCCATCCGCGAATTGAAGTGCTCAATCCGCTCAAGATCTGCAACGATCTGCCGATCCGAAGCACTCGCTATGAGCACGGAGAGCACCCACGGCTCAACACCGCCCGTCTCGCCTACACGAGGAAGGTACGCATCGGCCTCGAGCACGAATTCCGGAAAGCGCGAGACAGGGACGATCAACCGCGAGAGCATCCAGCGGTCCTTGCTCGACAGCGCGGCGCTGTAGGTTCGAATCGCCGAACGCATATCGAGGCTTGCCGGAGGAAAGAGACCGGCGTAATCAAGTGTGGAATCGAGGAGTACACGAATGGCATGCATAGAGGTGCGGCGGATTATGCCCGAATCCGCGCGCGCAAGTCAGATTTCTCTCCATCCTCAAACGCGGTTGCAGGCGCTGGCGCCCCGCCATACACTCTGAAATCGGCGTCGTCGGTTTCGGCTTCAACAGTCGGTGGGAGCTTGCAAGATGGCTACACGGAACATGGATCGATCACAGGGCGGTATCGGGTCACTTCTCGGCACATTCGTTGCGGTCGGGAGCATTGCGTGCACCGCATTGCTCGGTTTCGCCGCGCCGCAATCCGGAACCACTCCCGCACCCGCCCCAGGTCGAGTGGTCGTCGGCGTGCCTCCAGTCGTTGTCCTTCCGGCAGTCCTCGCGAACGCGCAGACGCACGGGACGGCGAGTGAACTGGCGCAGATTCAGCAAGCCCTCGATCGAAAGATTGGCAGCGCGCTGCAAACTTCGCGTAAGTTTGATGTGATCGCGCAAGCCGACCTCGGTCGAGTGCTGCAGCAACAAGACGATGTGCTCAAGAGCGGCCGGTTTGACCCGAATGACCCCAACGTGGCAAAGGTCGCGAAACTCGCCGGCGTGAAGTACATCGCCGCGATCACGATTGACGACTTTCAGGATCAAATCCAAACCGCGAATTTCGAAGGCACTGGACAGTCCGCGACGCGACGACAGATTCGACTCTCCGCTATCACTGACATTCTCGACACAACCACCGGCAAGGTCTACGAGAGTTTCCGAACCACACTTGGCGATCTCAACGCGCAAGCGAATCCGACCTACACGATTGAGAGCCGAGGCGGAAGCCTCACCGAATCGGTCGTGAACAGTATCGCGGATCAACTCGCCGACAAGACTGCGCAGCGGTTCCTCGACATCATCTTTCCTGCGAAAGTCACGGCGGTTCGCGATGGTGTCGTAACGATCAATCGAGGCGACACCACAAGTATCAAGGTCGGTCAGGTTTGGCAGGCCTTCGCAACGGGTGATGAACTCTTTGACCCTGACACCGGCGAGTCCCTTGGAAAGGAGGAAGTCGCGATCGGCTTCGTTCGTGTCACAAGCGTGCAACCGAAAGTCTCGACCGGAACGGTGTGCGGGCAGGATCGCGGCATTGCACCACTCTGCATTCTGCGCCTCACCGATCGAAAGGACTGCGAGGAATCGGCGAGTCCGAAAGTCAGCAGTGCGCAAATGGTGACCACCGTCCCAACCGAAGCAGAGAGCGCCCCCGCACTTCCCCAGCCCCGTGTCGCGCGCACATCGGCGCCGCAGCCCGCGCTGAGATCCGAACCGCGCCGACAGGCGAGTGACGAGAGCCCGCCGCCATTGGGCAACAGAGACGCGAGTGGCCGCGTCACCCAACCTACGAGCGAGTCCGAGGTTGCCCACCCGTATTCCGCTGCCATCTTCGTCAAGGTTCGCGGAAAGAAGGTGGATCCGGAACTGGTCATGGTCCTCGAGGACTATCTCGTCGCCATGCTCGATGAAGGCTGCTTCACCACGATGAGTCGAGAAGATGCGGTCAATGCGGTGGCGAGGTTCAGCAGCGCTGGCGCGAACGCTGGACTCGGCGCCGACAGCATCGACCGAGATCTTTCCGATCGCACGTCAGCGACCCGGCTTGCACAGAACATGGGGGCGGACTATGTCCTTGTCGCGTCGATTGACGCGCCTTCCGAAGATGTGCGAGTGTGGAATGATTCCGCGCGCGGCGTCCACAGCGATCTCACTTTCTTCGGACTCGACACGACCTATCGCATCCTCGGGCGCAACGAGGGGAAGGTAATCTTCTCCGGTGTCGCGAGCGCCCAGATTGTGCGCGCAAACCCCGTCCTCGGATCGCCGGCGATCACAGAGCAACTCCTGAAGGAGTGCGCGCGCCAAATGTCAGGCGAACTCTTGAAAAAGTGCGCAACCCGTGTGATGCCAAAGCCTGACGAGTTGCCGCTCGTGGCGGTCAGCATCAAGGCTGCGCTCGCGGACTTGACGGTGCCGGAGATCGTGCGCGGCGAGAAGGCGGGAGAATGGAAGGTGTCGAGCGGGAGCTACCAACTTGAGCCCACAGCGTTCGCCATCGAAGTCGACGGCGTGCTCATGGGGTCGAGTGAAGCGCCGTTCCAGGCGGGAACAGGGCTTCACAAGCTGCGCATCACACGACCAAACTTCGAAACCTTTGAAGGCACTGTGAACTTTGCTCGCAATCCAGACGGCATGTGCGCGCTCACGGTTCCCATGCGTTTGAGTGCGGAAGGCCTTGCGCGCTACAAGGAGATGGCGTCGTTCTTCGAAGGTATGAAACAGAACGCGGCACTCACGCAAGCGCAAGTCGACCAAATGGAGGGATACGCAACCATGCTCAAGAACTCGCGCATCTCCATTGAGTCGAGTCAGAAGTCCAACATCAATGTCGACACCGACGAGCCACTGAAAGCACCGCTCTACGAAAACAGTTTCTGGTCTCCGTGGATGCCGGGCGGCAACGGCGCCGGCCTCCCCACACTTCCAGCGGGTCAGAGCCCATAAACAAACAGGAAAAGAACCATGATCCAGATCGGGCGAAGCACTTCTACGCTCAAGCAGCGTTCCACCCGCATTCGGCGCGCGTGCCTCCTGCTCCTCATCGCGCTCCCCGCGTGTTCGCATGCGGACCGCATGAAACCGACACTCGACGCGTACACCAAGGGCGACTACGCCAAAGCGCTCGAGGTCTACGAACCGCTCCTGAAGGATCGCTCGGACAGCGAGAAAGATCGGACGCTTTACGCACTTGAAGGTGGCGCGATCGCCATGGCAGCAGGCAATCGCGCGGAAAGCGTTCGGTTGTTTGAGGATGCGTATGCCCGCATGCGCCCCTACCTCGACGAAGAACCGGATGTGCGAATCAGTGCAGAGGCGGCGGCGATTCTCACGAATCAAACGGTGATCCCTTACATCGGAACCACCTACGACCGAATCATGGAGAGCGTCTACCAGGCGCTCAACTACTACGCAATGGGTGATGCGGCGAAGGCCGGAGTCGAACTTCGCCGCGCGTACATGTGGCAGAAGGATGCCGTCGAAAAGCGCGCCGAAGAGATTGAAGCACTCGAGAAGAAGACCGCCGAAGCGGCGAAGAAGAATTCCTTCGATCCAGCCGCGACGCTGAAGGATCCGACTTTCGACGGATCCATGCAAACGGCGTACGCGCCCACCCGAGAGATGCTCGGTTACGCCGACTTCGCGATCCCCTATGCAAGTTGGCTCGAAGGGGTTGCGGGACTCGCCTCAAACCAAAACAACTCCATCGCCCAGGCAAAGGTTGCGTTCGACAAAGTCGTCGGCATGCTGCCGACCTCCGATCGCGCGATGGTGACCGCGGATGCAGTGCTTGCCGACAAGGCAGCGCGTGGGGGTTCACTGCCCCCATTGGTCATGGTCATCTATGAAACCGGTATGGGACCGAGCCTGAAGGAGTTCAAGATTCAGATCCCACTCTTCCTTCGGCAGGTTCCGTATGTCGGCGCAGCATTCCCTGTGCTCGAGTTCCATCCCGCGTACTCGAATGGGTTCACACTTGAACCGGAGGGCGGCACGGCCGTGGCAGGGACTGTCTTGACCGACATGGATGCCGTCGTCGCGAAGGACTTCAACCTCAAACTTCCCGCAATCATTACCAAGACCATCGTGTCCAGTGCGATCAAGGCAGTGGCGACGTACGCCGCACAGAACGCGGCGAACCAACAGAACAACAATGCAGCGATCTTCGTCGCCCTCGCTGGCGCGATCTACCAGGTCGCAACCAATAGTGCGGACTTGCGCATTTGGAACACGCTGCCGAAGCAAGTCTGGTACGCACGCATGGAACGGCCCGCGTCTGGGTCGGTGACACTCACTGGAAACGATGGCGTTCGTGTCGGGCCAGTGGCCTGCATTCCCAATGGCATCACCCTCATCCACATCCGCACACCCGCACCGGGTGCGCCGGTCTCGACGCAGACGATGCGCCTCGTCTATCCAAACTATGTTGCGCCCGCGACGGTCGCGGTGGCGGAAGCAAACACGATTCCAATTGCCGCAGAGTAGACTTCGACATGGAATGGACTCGACCACGAAAGCGTCGATGTCGTCAGCCAATCAAGCGACCCAAATCACCAAGGCACTCCCAATGCGACTCTTCAACTCCATCCAAAGTCTCCATCAACTCGTTCGGCATGCGACTGCGACCTCCGCATGCCTTGCCGCTTGCGTCCTCGTGGGCTGCAAGAATGTGAACACCGTGAATTCCACGGACAATGGGGGATTTCAACAAATCGTCACCAACGGTTGGCTGCAATACAAGGCGAATGTAGTCGCGGTCCACGAAGGATTGGTCAACGGCGATATGAAAAAGGTCGCCGTCGACATCTACAGCGATCAGTCGACGCAGCAGAATTTCTCCTATCGATTCGAGTGGTTCGACGGCAACGGCATGCCCATCCGCTCCGCAACACAGATTACCACTGGCATTTCCATCCACCCGAAAGAGACCATCACGGTCACTTCGGTGGCGCCGAGTGCGAATGCCGCACGATGGACGCTCAAACTGTACGACACCCAGCATCCACTCTGATCGGAAACATCCATATGCGAATCAACCTACTCTCTTCGTGCGCTCTCATGAGCCTCCTCGTCGCCATTCCATGCGCCAACGGTTGCAAAAGCCCCACTCGGTATGTCGACGCAGGCGGCAATGATGTCATCGTCAATGCGGGCAAGATGAATGTGCAAGATTGGTCCCTCCTCGCCGATCAATGCACCCAAAGCATGATCAGCGCGGGCGTGCTCCAGCGCTACGGCGACCAATCCAAACCCGCAGGTGTGCTGCTCAATGCTTTGGTGAATGAGACGACTGAACAGTTTGATGGCGATGCGATTCTCAAGAAGATTCGCATCGCGCTCTTAAACACTGGGCGTGTGGAAGTCATCATGACGGCGGGTCCGGGCGGTCGCGCGGAGGACCCGATCGCGCAGAGCGCGCAACAAGCGAAGGCATTCATGAGTGGCAATGACAACGCACTCATGGCCAAGAACACGCCCGACCTCACCCTCACCGCGAAGTTGTTGCAGGATCAAACGAAGTCCGGCAGCGACACCCAATCCACGTACATCCTGCAAATGACGCTCACCGACACGACCTCGGGTCGCGGGATCTGGGAAGGCGAGGCCAATGTTATGAAGCGCGGCGGCAAGGCCACCATCGGTTTCTGAAGACGCGCGCTTCATTGCCGCTGCGACCGACACCCAATCACGCACCCGCCGCAGACGGCGGGTGCGTTTTTTCTGCATCCTGAGTGGGGAGCGCTTGCGGGCCGTACTCCGTCGGCAGAGTTGCGCCACATCTCTTGACGATCCACTCCGCAAGGGCTCGCGGCATCGGATGCGAGGTTGCAGTCGACGACAGAAATGCATATGCATCCGTGGCCTCACCCGTGGACGCAATCTGCGCAAGCGCCGCTTCCCAGATCACGCGTTGGTCCTCCGCGAGCGCAAGTTCCCACGCACAATAGGATGCGAGCGCATCCCCCTCGAGGATTACGCCGTGGAACACAGACTCTTGCCGCTGGGATGGAAGAGACCACATCGCGTAATAGGGCGCGTTGTACGGCGCGTAACGCGCGCTTGCCTCGTAGAAGTCACCTCGAAAAACGATCTGCTTCGCGTCGGCGTCGTACGCGCCGTTGGAGAGGATTGGCGCCGCTTGGAGATTGAGCTTCACAAGCGCCTCGGTCACCTTGGGCTTTCGGTCGATTTCGAATCCGAACGGCGGCGGAAGTTTGAAGTCCCAAACGCCGTTTCGAATCGCCTGCTTCGTTACCAACGGAATCGCATCGGAAGCCAGGACGAGGTCCTTGAAGTCGCGTGACATTTTGAGCCAGAGCAGAAACTCCAATCCAAGGGGCGCGAGTCCTACGGCCGTGAGTTCCTTCACGGAAGGATCGAACCTATGCACCACGCGCAGGAGCGCCGGCATGAGAACTTTCTCGATAAGGCTCGCCCGTTCCCGCGCGCTGGCGAAGCCGTCCATTCCTGCCGCTTGAATCCACGCGAGTTCATTCGCGGTGATGAGGCCTCGTTCGGCGAGGGCAAGCAAGAGTGGTTGGAGCACGGTCCTCCGAAACACCTCGTCGCTCGTCAGAGGCGAATAGTCCGTTCCGCGTCGAGGCTTTGCTCCGATTCGCTGCGCCTGGATCACCGCCTGCATGCCGGAGTACATCAAGTAGAAGTCACTCGCACATGGCACGATCTCGTCGTTCCACCAAGCATGAAACGCCGCGCGTGTTGGCTCGTCCTGCATCTTCCGCGTTTCGATGAACCGCCCGACGATTCGCACCCAAAGCAAGCCCGCTTCGACACGCTCTTTGAACGCACTCCACTCATCACGCCTTGCGGCGAACTGCTCGTAATACAGACTCGAGGTGCCGAGAGAACTCTGCACCGTACCAATCGCGCCGCGATTGCCGATCTCACTCGGCAGCGCGTCCTCCGAAAAGGTGCCCGTGAACCGTCGTCCCAACTCTGCGTCGGGAACTCCCGCGTTGCCGTACGCCTGCGTGACGGAAGCGAGTGCATCCGAATGCGTGTCATTCGTCGCAAAGGTGCGAGTCGCGCCGTCCGAATGGGCGGTGATCTCGACGCTGACTTTGCGATTCTGGCAACCAATCGCCACAGTCAGGGACAGTGCGAGCAACGCGACGATGAGATGCGCCGGGAGTTGCGGAGGTGCGTTCGCAAGGAAATCGCGTCGTGGGATTGACATGCTGAGAGCGTAGCGATGATCTTGCAATCTGGTTGCGGCACCGCTCCCAATCCGATCGCTTCGCTTCGTAGACTGCCCGCCCCACACACGCATGTCGACTCCACCACCGATCCCGACAACCGCCGCGACAAAGCCTGCGAAGCACGATCCGTTCGCCGCACTTCGGGTCGCAAACTACCGCCTCTATGCGGCCGGATTCGTGTGCTCGAGCACGGGGTTGCAGATCATGTCGACCGCGCTGGCGTGGGAGATTTGGGATCGCACGCATGATGCGTTTCTGCTCGGCCTCGCGGGTCTCGCGCGCGCATTGCCGGTCATTCTTTTGACGCTGCCCGCGGGAACGATCGTCGACAAGGCCGATCGCAAGCGAGTGCTCGCGATTACACAGTTCGGATTCGCACTCGTGGCACTCTCACTCGCCATCGCAAGTGCTTCGGAAACTCCCCTGCTTGCGACCTATCTCTTGCTCCTGCTGAGTGGCTGCGTACGCAGTTTCAACGCGCCATCCAGAGGCGCACTCCTCCCGAGCCTGCTTCCAGAGTGCGGGTTTGAAAACGCCATCGCGTGGCAGTCGGGTTTCTTTCAGTTTGCAGCGATCGCCGGTCCGCTCGTTGCGGGTGGCATTATCTGGTGGACAGGTTCGACATCCCTGTGCTATCTGGTCACGAGCGTCGCGTGCGTCATCTTCGCCATCACCGCCCTCTTTCTGAAACCGCGACCGGTTGCTCTACGCAAGTCCGCTCCGGGCATCCGCGGAATGATGGAAGGGGCCGAGTTCATTTGGAAAGAGAAGACGATTCTTGGCGCTCTCGTCCTCGACCTCTTGGCAGTTCTCTTCGGAGGCGCGACAGCGCTGCTTCCCATCTACGCCGACAAGATTCTGCATGTCGACGCTGTCGGTCTCGGGGCACTGCGTGCCGCCCCGTACATCGGGGCGCTCGCGATGGCTGGGTGGCTCACGATGCGGAGCGGATTCACGCGCGCGGGCAGCGCGCTCTTGTGGTCGGTCGTCGGATTTGGAATATGCATGATCGTCTTCGGGCTGAGTACATCCTTCTGGCTGTCGATGGTCGCGCTCGCGGTCTCGGGTGCGCTTGACAACATCAGCGTTGTCGTTCGCCATGTACTCATTCAGATGAGAACGCCAGACGGGCTTCGAGGACGGACCACCGCAGTCAACTCCGTCTTCATTGAATGTTCCAATGAGGTCGGAAGCTTCGAAAGCGGACTCGTCGCACAGTGGTTGAGCCCCGTGATTTCGGCGACCAGTGGTGGAGTTGGCACTGTTTTGATCGCTGGATTCGTCGCGTGGATGTTTCCTGAACTACGAAAGCTCGGCCGACTGACGGAAACCCCGCAAGATGTCGTTGAGGCAGAAGAGCATGCAGAGCCTCACCGCGGGCTTGGCGCCGAGGGGCAGTAGTTCTCTGCACGCCTGGGCATCCACGACCGAGCAGAGTTCGGCGACTCGCACTTGAACCCGCGCTTGAAGCAGGCTCACTCCTGAACCGACGCGTGGCGTATGCTGTCGAAATGATTTCCACGAGCGACAACGCGCAGTGCGGAGCGAGACGCACGCACGCAATCGGGTGCACTCGCTTGCGATCGGTTGTCCTCTTCACCATTGCCAGTGCCGCACTCGTCGGTTGCGCCAATGTGACAGGAACAGGCGCCCCCCTGATGGCTCCCCGCGATCTGAAGCCGCGAATGAACGACCCGATGTACGCGGCGGCCCCGCTTCCAGCATCGCTACGCGGGAGCCCCATCTCGCAAGCGCCGACGACCGTCACGCGAGCAACGAACTCGGAGTCCACCGCAGGCGCGCCGACAACTCCAGATTCAACGACGGCGGCGGCTTCAGCAACCGACGCGACTGCAACGCAGAGTGCCGCCGCAAGCCCAACGGCAAGTCCAATCTCGACTCCAATCGTGAGCCAATCGCCGGTTGGCAACACCGCCGCAGGTCACGCTGCGACTCCGACGACAACCGCAGCATCGCCGACGAATCCCGCGCGAACCCCGCTTGTCAACACCGCCAATTCCGCATCGCCTTCGACAACCGCTCCGGCAGCAACGCGCGCTGCGACGACTGCACCCGCATCGCCGAGCTCGACAAAGAAAGCAAGCGCGCCAGCGGCCGCGACAGCCGCAACAGGAAATGCCTCCAAGCCGACGCCAGCGCCAACGACGGTCGTTCCCCCCAAACCGGTCGAGCCGCCGCTCTTCAGTAACTACCCTGTGAAGCCCAAGACCTCGATCGCGCCACCGGCACCCTCATCGCCAACAAAGACTCCAACCACGCCAAGCGCGGAAGGCAAGCCGCCGAGCCTTCCCTCTCCCGCAACCGCACCATCGGCTCCCAAGCCCAGCTAACCGTTGCGACGGTTCGGATGTGTGTCGTGGGACGAACGGTGGACTTCCGCCTGTCGAGCGATCGAGCGCCGCGGATCGCTCCGAAACGCTCCTTGTTTCTAACCTTGACTTCCCGCGTGAGCTGCGACTCATGCTGCTCCTGCGTGACCCAAGGGCGCGGAATTTTTCGAGACATGGAAGAATTCTCTCGACAAACTCGATCCAGTCAGTAGCCTTCTTACTCGTGATGACTCACCGGCCTCGTCCGGCAACGTCATCCGCAATCTTGCGCGTCTGAGGTGAGGCTTTCGGCTGCTTCACTTCACACCCAGCACCATTCCAAATTTCTCGTCCCCCAGATTTCTCAACCTATGTTGGTTGAGCATTAGCGAAGGTTGCCCCCCGGAGCTGATGTGCGTCCGTCCGGCACACGATGTTTCCGTGTGCCGGACGGATTTTTTTCCTCGCCGCGCACTGATCCTTCATCGGTGTTGCATACATGCAGCTCGCGCTCTCGCTGGGACCGGCACTGCGCGCTCTCTCATTCGCGTGCCGCCGCATCTGCTTGCACCGAGCGTGCCCGATCTCACGCCTTCGATGTGAGCAACTCTCCCACATCACGAAGTCCGCCCACAAGGACATGCACAACCCCATGCCTACGCTCAACAGTGCCGCGCGCGAGTAACACAACCGACATACGAGCAACGCGACGAAAGCGTTCATACACACGCTTTCGCACGATGAGATTGGCGATGCCGGTTTCATCCTCCAGCGTGACGAAAAGGATGCCCTTCGCTGTTTGCGGTCGTTGTCGAACCGTCACAAGGCCAGCGACGCCGACGGGCGCTCCGCAGGGTAGTTGCGAAGCATCCGCAAGCCGCGCGCAAGGAACGCATCCCAATCGCTCGATCTCCACTCGAATGCAGGAAATCGGATGGCATTTGAGGGAAAGCCCTGTCGCGCTGTAATCACGCGCGACTTGCGCGAGTTCAGAAACGCGTGGCAGCGCTGGCTCATAGTCATCGACAAACGCCACGGGCGAGCAAGGCGCTTGAGATACCTCGGACATTGGTGGCGGCGCTGTCTGTGGAGAGCCGCGATACACGGGTGATTCGACGGCTGCATCAGCGAATGGATCACTCGATGGGTTGCGGCTGCCCGTACGCTTGACAAGCGTGTCTGAAGACAAGTGCGTGGATGATGCAGCACTTGAATCTTCGGACGCCACGCTCGATACCTTTGTGCATGCATCAATGCCTGCCGAGGGGGAAGGTGCATCGGAATGCATCTCCCAAAGCGGACGCTCGCGATCCCGCAGCGCCATGATTTGCCAAAGTGCTTGCTGCCGATCAAGACCCATCGATCGAAACGCATCCGCCTGCGCAAGCTTCTGCAGCGTCGCAGCAGAAAGGCCTGACACATCCTGCAACATTTGCACTGATGTAAATCGGCGATGCGTTGCGCGGGCGACAGAGAGTTGTTGCGCCTCCTGCGCGTCGAGGCCTCGCACAAGACGCAGGCCAAGTCGCAATGCCGGCTGTGTATCAACTTCAAATTGGCCGTGCGCCCCGTTGCGACGCGCGCCCCCACCGCCATCGTCGCCCGTATTGCCGCATGCGCCAACTAGCGCATCCTGCATCGATCGGCGCGAAGGCGCTGGAGTGGTGAACGCGAAACTCGGTCGGCGGATATCAATCTCATGATCTTCATAGATCTCACCGGTGTTTCGTGAGCACTGGCGTGGAACAACAAGCGAAGCGGACGACGAAGCAACAGAAACCGCAACGCCATCGACATGCAATCGCGTGTTCGAGCACGCGCTTGAAAACACTCGGTCGGAATCCCGGCCTCTCGCGAGATCGAGAGCGAAATCGAGGTCGCGCTCAAGCGAACAATCCCAATCACTCGCATGGACATCCACACGGCGCACCATGACCCCATGCGCCTCCGCATCTCGCACGATTTGCGAGGGTGCGTAGAACCCCATCGGCTGACTATTCAGCAATGACGCCGCAAAGGCAGCAGGATGAAATCGCTTGATCCAAGCGGAAACATAGACCAAGAGTGCAAAGCTTGCGGCGTGCGATTCAGGGAATCCGTAGCCCGAAAACCCCTTGAGTTGCTCAAAGACCTGCAATGCGAATTTCTCGCTGTAGCCTCGCTCACGCATGCCGCCCACAAGTGATTCCCCAAACTGCGCAATGAGGTTCCCTCTGCGTTTCCATGACGCAATGGCACGGCGAAGTTCATCCGCTTTGCCAGGAGTGAATCCAGCAGCAACCACCGCGAGCGCCATCGCCTGCTCTTGAAAAAGAGGAACACCAAGCGTCTTCCCCAGAACCTGCTCGATCGCTGCACTGGGATACTCAATCGGCTCTTCTCCGTTCCGCCGACGAAGATACGGATGCACCATATCCCCTTGAATGGGGCCTGGTCGCACGATCGCAACTTCAATCACGAGATCGTAAAAACAACGCGGGCGCAAGCGCGGAAGCATCGACATCTGCGCGCGCGATTCAATTTGAAACACACCGACGGTGTCCGCTTGGCACACCATGTCATACACGCGCGAATCTTCCGCAGGAACCGTGTGAAACTCCAGTGGTTCAAGGGGTGTGCGCGACTCAACCGTTGCAGGCGTCCCTTCCACGACTTGCGCCCCTCGTGTGACTCGCGTGGGATGCGCTGCATACGATCCTCGCGATTCCTCCTCACGATCATGATTGATGAGCACGATCGCCTTTCGAATGCAGGTGAGCATGCCGAGCGCAAGGACGTCGACCTTCAACATGCCAAGTGCTTCGATGTCGTCCTTGTCCCATTCGATCACCGTGCGCCCCGCCATTGCGGCGTTCTCCACAGGGACAGATGCATCAATGGCGCCGCGCGTAATGACGAATCCTCCGACATGCTGCGAGCGATGGCGGGGAAATCCGAGGATCTCGCTTGCAAGAGCAGTCACGCGTTGCCAGAGCGGAGCGGACGGATCGAGTCCGACTTCGCGCAAACGCGCGCCTTCAATCGAACCCGTGTGCCACGGGCCGAACGCTTCGCCGAGACGCGCGAGAAGTTCTGGAGCGACGCCGAACGCCTTGCCCACATCGCGCACCGCGCTCCGCGCACGGTAGGTGATCACCTCTGCTGCCAATGCTGCACGATGACGGCCGTACTTCGTGTAGAGATATTGCATGACCTCTTCGCGACGCTCGTGTTCAAAGTCAACATCAATGTCCGGAGGCTCGTTGCGCTCACGACTCACGAAACGCTCAAACAGAACATCGATGCGATCAGGATCGACAGAGGTGATGCCAAGCGAGAAACAGACGGCGCTGTTCGCCGCGGCACCGCGACCTTGACAAAGAATGCCGCGACTCCGCGCGAAACGCACAAGGTCATGCACGGTGAGAAAGAATGGCGCGTACTGCAAGTCATCGACGATGGAGAACTCGTGCTCGATCTGACGGCGCACCCGAGGTGAAATTCCACCACGCGATCGATAGCGTTCCTCCGCGCCCTGCCAAGTCAGTGCTCGAAGGTGTTGCATCGGCGTCACGCCTGCAGGAACAATTTCCTCCGGATACTCATACCGAAGCTGGGCCAGAGAGAACTGCGAAGCGCGCTGCGCGATGGCGCCCGCGCGATCGAGCCACTGCGGACGATCTTCGAACCGTGCGAGAACCGCGCGTGGATCCTTCAGTGCACGTTCTGCATGCTGTTGCAATCTCCACTGCGCTCGCTCGAGAGGAACACCACCTCGAATGCAGGCAAGCACATCCAAGAGCGGGAGGCGTTCAGGGGTATGCATGCGCACATCCCCGAGCGCGACGAGTGGGATATCGAGCGATCGAGCGATCGATGCAAGGACGAGAGAGCGTTCGCGGTCATCAGGATCACCAAGACGGCGCACGCCGAGAGAAATTTGGTCGCGGCCAAAGAGCGCACGCAACGCGCGTGCGATTTCAAAGTGCGAGGCATCAGGGAATGTGGGCGGAAGCAGGACCACCAGCAGTCCTCCAGCGGCAGCGGTCACGGCAGACGCGGCATCGGCACTTTGTCGCGCGCTGCGAAGGACTGCACCAAGGTCAACACGCAGCACTTCGAAGAGATCGTGCAGCGCAAGAAGACACAATCCCTTCGCGGAACGCCGGCGTCCGATGGTAAGCAGGCGGCAAATTGCCGCATAGGACGCGCGATCGGAGGCAAAGAGGAGCAGTTCAATACTGCGACCTCCATGAGCATGAGCATGAGCATGGCAAGCGCGCGAACTGGAAAGGCGGAACCTCGGATCCGTCGCGCGATCCAGTGCTTCCGTTTGAGCACTTTGCCAAACACTTCCGAATTCTGCGGAATCACTTTCTTGCGCGGCTCCCACCCCGCTGACTTCGTGCACGTCGAACGGTTCAAAGAAGAGACGGACGCGCGATCCAACCGCAAGAGGCATGTTGTGTTCAAGCGCTGCTGTGTGCGCGCGGACTGCGCCCCCGAGTGTTGCGAAATCTGAAATCGCCGCAACTCCATGGCCCAAGGATGCCGCGCGAGCGACGAGTTCTTCAGGATGACTCGCACTTCGCAGAAACGATGCGTTAGAAGTGACCTCCAAGTCGCACCAGCCTGACGGAACACGCGACGCAAATGCGTCCAAGTCTGCGCATGCCACGCCGCGCCACGCCACCGCGCCAGTACACGCGTTCGCCGACGCGCATGCATCGCCTCGCGAATCACTCAGCGCCACGCTTGACGAAACGCTCGGGGCAACGCTTGTCGCAACCACGCGCGAAAAAAGATCGGGATTGGGTAGAGCGGCCGATTGCGTCGCTATCTGCGGTCGATATTTCGGCGGAGGGCATTCAGGCATGCATGACCATCATTTCAAGGGCGTGCGTGATCCCAACAGCACCACCTCGCATACGACATAGAAGGCGCATGGCAGAAAGCCGAGAGGCGAGAACTGGCAGCCATGAGTCGAGGGTTTGTGGTTCGGGGTTCTGAGTTCTGATTTCGGAGCCGAGAATTGAGACTCAAAGATTGAAAGTCAGGAGTTGTGCGCTAGAAGTTGTGCGTTACGAGTTACAGATGGCGAGGCGTGAGGCGCGAAGTGCGAAGCTATAAAGCCTGGAGAACAATGCCTCCGTGCATAACTCTCTCCCATCACTCGATCGCTTCAGATAGGACACGGCTACACGGGGATACTGCGCAGCAGCAGCAGCAGCAGCTCTGTGCCGCACCAATCGATGCACCACACGCGACAACATTTCTGCGCCGGTTTGAGCAATGCACGAAGGATTCAAGCCTCGTCAAGCCTCGTCATGTTGCGTTGGTCAGTGCATCACCACGCTCCAATCGCATAGCAGACATCCTCGTGATAAGCCTCTTCGTGATAGGCCTCCGCGTGCGCCGAGGAAACTCCATCGCGTAAAGCTCCGTTCGCGCATGAGTGGTCGCATGGAACGCGCACAACACACGCCTCCTCATCTTTCCAAAGCGCCCAAAGCCAAAGCCCATCCCAAAGCCCATCTTGGAGTTGGACTCGAAGCGCGGTCCAACTGCGTACCTTCAATGCTTCAAGAGCACCACATACTGCAGGAGATACCGAAGATGCGCACGAAAGGCACGCATGCGTAACTGGCAACGCCTCGCCATGACCGCCACGCAACCCGTTTCGACGCCCCTCACGCGGTCCATCTCGCCGCCAATCTCGCTGTCGACGCGCCATCAATTCTGCCGTTGTTGCTGCATCACGCAACTTCTCCCTGAAGGCGTCTCGTGAGGTATCTCTTGAGGAGTCTCTCCAGCCATTCTCCCACCAAGGCGCACTCAGACGCTCAAATCCAGCGACCTGCCTCACCGAGTGCCACGATCCGCGCCAGTGCACCTCAATCAATCCATCCCACGGCAAACCACAGACCGCAGATTGCACTAATTGCGTGCGGATACATCGCTCTGCATCCTGCCGCCAGGACAGTGGTTCCACTCGCGAAAACAACACGGTAGGACGCAGCGCCGGAACGATGGCCGCCGCGAACTCGTCAGATGAAGAGGCATGGGGATCGACAAGCGGATCTCGCATGCACCACGGCACCGCGGGATCGTCACCTAGACGAATGTGTTGCGTGGATGCGTCGCCAAACCGCGCGCGCACGGTGTCGATCAGTTGCAGCCCCCGCGCACGCAGTTGCATCTCCCGCGTAAATTCGCCTCGAGCGAAACCGCAAGTATGTGCATCTTCCTCCACACGACTCCCAACCCGAAGTCGATTGGGCGCAGGCTCCATCTCAGCGAGGGTCCCTCCCGCTGCGAGGTTCTCAATTGACAATCGCGGATTGTCTGAACGCATGAAAAGCGACGCTGGAAGCACATCGTCCACCTCCACAGGCGCACGCGGCGCAGCACCATGTTCGGTCGCGTCTGGGTCAAGAAGTTGTGGCGTGTTGCGAAGGCGTACGGTCTCGACACGGCCCACCGCGAGTGTGACGCCCAAGACCCCGTAACCAAGTTGGATGCGCTCCAACTGTGGGCGCAACAGCGCCCAGATCCGCGCGCGGGAAATCGTCGGTTGCCCCAGTTGAAGATCCACACGCAGGGTTGGAATATCTGCTCGATCAAAGTGCAGCGCGCACGACCGCAAGAGAAGGCCGTCATGATCAAGCGTTGCGCAAACTCGATCAAGCAACGAGGCCACCGCAAGTAGTACGGTTTCAATCAGCAAGACTGGACCTGCAAATACCTGCTCCTCCCGCACGCGACGAATGAACCGTACAGGCGTGAGCACCTCAGCCCGCACGCCGATCGCTTGATCGAACCGATCCAAGATGTTGCGAACTGCGTGGAGTAACGCCTTGCGAGGTATTGGCCCCTGCAGACCCCCATCTGCGTCCACATCACCAATCTCATAGGCGTGTCCCCGTGCAGACAAATCTGCCTGCGAAGTACTGCGTGAAGCCCCGTGCGAAATCTGCCGCACACTATGCGCTGTCCACCGTTTTTTCGCACGCCCGCTCTCGTGTCCTCTCGCATGCGTTCTGGTCGTAAACCGCGCCGCGACACCGTGGCGCCCAAGTGCTGCGAGTTGCCCCGCGGTATGCACATCCACGCTCGCAAGCGCCGCAACGGCTGCGGGATCCGCTCGCAGTGCAATCAGCGGCAACGGAGCAAGCGCATCGCGTTCTTTCCCCGAAGGAACAGAAGCCGTCGAATGGTGTTGACGCGAATCTTTCCCGAGATCTTGAGCACAGTCCTGCGCATGAAGCGGCGAACGGCCATGCGCGCGCTCGAACCCACGCTGCTTCCCTACATCACACGCAAGAGAGTGAGAAGAACCACAAGGCGAACTCGGCGAAAGACCATCCAAAAAGCCACCCGATAAACCCCCCCGTAAACCATGCCGCGCTACCGCGAGCGCTGCCCCAACCGTGCCGGCCATAACAGCATGCACGCGCACTCCTTGCGTCGCGAGCCAATCGCGCATGCTTGTGAGGAAACGCCCCTCTGTTCCATGTTCCGTTCGAAATAGTTCTGCGCAGCCGCGAAGATCGCCCACGATGGCGTCCACGCCATCGATCGCTGCCACGGGCATCCAGCGCTCGAAGGAGAGCGCAAGTGCGTGCAGTGAAGCGCGCTCCATCCGAACTGACCTTCGCAATGCGAGCACTCGACCACGCACTGCAATCAGCGCCGCATCCCGCTGGGCGAGTTGCACAAGAAGTTCCTGCTGCTGCGCACGAAGCGCGTGAAGCTGGGCATCGTTTTCATCCGTCCTCAAGGCCGTGGAGGTCGCGGAGGTCGCGGAGGTCGCGGAGGTCGTGGGGAGACTCATCGCAAGTGCCTCAGCCTGTACGAGTGCCATGCCCTGTCGAATCCCCAAGGACCAACCCAGGGAACAACATGCCGCTACACGCATGACGCGATGCGTTTCCTCGACGACGAGCAAAGGCCTGTGCTCCAGCCTCTCGAAGATTGCTTGCTGCTGTGCCCGCCGGATGATCCCCGCCGCGCTCGGCAACTTTGCCTCGTCCGGTCGCTGGGATGCAAGATGCTGCGGAGAGTGCGGATTCTGCACTGGGCACTGTACGAAACTGTCGGCCCCACCCCTCTTGAGCATCTGTTTCCACGACGGCTTCGCGGCTTCGAATGGATCCTTCACTCCATCGCACTCGATCTCTGAGAGCGCCGTTGTAGTCCGAAGTACTTCTTGCCTCACCATCGCAGACCACGCTGGGCAGCGCCACAAGCGCTTGATCAATTGCATCCGTGCGAGATCGAGACTCCACTGGGTCATGTGGACTGCGACGTACCGAGACGCCGACAGCGTGTCTCTTGGAAAACTGCTCGCGCGAGGAGAGATCACGCCCGCCTCCAACCGCTCTTGGGATTGCATTGCTCAACTCCTCCGACATACCGAAAAGGGGTTCAAATGGCGACCGAGACATGCCCATGGGACGCGTGTAGCGCATGGAGCTCGTGGAGCGCGTTGTCCAATGCAAATGCGTTTGCACAGGTGCAAGTTGTTCTTCTGTTCCACGACGCTTGCTCGTCACTCCGCGGCTTCGAACCAACCGAACAGCGCAAGATGGTTCACGACGCGATTCGCGCCATGATTCAAGTGATGATTCAAGTGATGATTCGCGCGTCCGCGCATCACGAGATGCATTCTCAAAGGCACCGTTGCATGCAACTTGGGATGCATCGTGTGTTGTCACTTCCCATCGCGTTGCTGCAATGCAAGAACGACGCACGCCCTCGGCGGGTGAACGCAAGAGCAACACAAGCACTCCGACTGCACCCGATCCGTGCTGTTGTGTATTTCTTCGCGCAGTAATCTGCAAACGACGACATGCTGCAACATCAAACCCACGCGCATCGACGATGACAACGCCAACACTTGCATCTGCGAGCGCCTGCTCCGCACACCACAATCGCTCTTGTACTCCATCACGCATGGACGGCATGGACGGCATGGGCCGCATGGGCGCGTGAGTTGTCGCGCGAGAGCGCGCAGGAGAAGCGGAAGGAGAATGCGCGTCGCATCCACGCAAAGACTCAGGAAGAAGCACAAGTGAGCGGTCCAAAAGTGCCGTTGTTGCCAAAGGTTCGCGCTCCAAAAGCGCTCGACGAGCGCGCGCTTCTCTCGTTGACATCGACATGGATATCGACATGGGTATCGACATGGGTATCGACATGGATGCGAGCCTCTCCGTTGTCGCTGCCAACCCATTTCGCTCGCCAGAATCGCTACTCGCTCGATCCATCTGATCATCCACGCGATCATCCACGCGATCATCCACGCGATCATCCACGCATTTTCCCACGCCCGCCTCTCCGCATACCTCTCCGCATACCTCTCCGCATGGAGACATGTCTCGCGCGACCGCATTCCAATCTGGGCGAATACCTGCGACAAGCAATGATTGTGGCGGCACAATTGCGCGCCCAATCCACACCACCAGTTTCTGTCGGAAGGAAACTTGGCCAATCGCATTCCACGCAAGGCCTGCAGCAACGGAGAGTGGAGGAATCCAAAGTCCTGGAAGAGATGTTTCTGAAAAACCTACACCTTGAAAACCTACACCTCGTGGAGATGAACCTGCGCGAGATCGATCTGCACAAGAAGGGCGCGTATGCACCCCAACCAGTTCATGAAGTTCACCAGTCCGAAGTCCTCCGCCCAAAAAATCGTCCTGCGCATGCCAGCCTGTAGGCACGCACACCGCAGTTCCCGTGCTGCGATTGAAACTAGGAATCGCGCGACCATTTGCACAATCATCCGCACGCCCATCTTGCTGCAATGCGTTTTCAGAATCGAATGCACCTCCCTCCCCGCCTCGAAATGCCTCTCCTTGAAATGCATCACCGCGCGGTGCATCAGGAGCACGCAACTCGCATTGCGCAAGCGCGCGCGCGACAACCCGAGACATGCGCATAGCGCGGCGTTCTGTACCAACTGGCCCTGCACGCGAGAGCGACCCTTCACGCGTTCCCGCACTTATGTTTCGCGAACCACGAACTCGCTGCACCGCCTCCACTGCGACTGCCTCCTTACAAGCATGCATCAGCGCCGTACAATCCTCCTCCCCCTTCGCATGCTCTTCTGATTCGGGCATTCGCATCATGGCCTCATCTGCGGCCACCCGTGCGCGCTGAAAAAACGCCTCCTCCTCAGAAATAAATTCCCCGCGCTCGATTTGCAGAATGATCTCCTGCATCGAATGCAACTTACGCAACTTCGCACCGCGATCCACACCGCGATCCACACTACGACTAGGCGCCGTGCCGGTCTCGTTTGATGGTTTCACCGAGTGATGACCAGAATCAAACGCTGTCGCATGACCTTCTATTTGTTCTTCTTTTTGCCCTTCCATTTGCCCTTTCATTCCTAAAAACACCTCGTTCAAGACTGCTCGACACAGCGCAATGGCTTGGCTTGTGCAGTGGGGAAAACCACGCCAAAGCACTGCGAGAGCAACAAAAACCGAACTCGTTCTGACCTAGAAACCTGAATGTTCGGCGTTTGTTAGGGTAATGGATCTTTAGGTGGTGTCAAGCAGATGCTTCCTAAATTCTTGCTCGTAAATGCAAAAACGCCTGCACGCACTCGCAGCACGAAGGGGTCGCGAGCATCCCCACTGCGCACGCTCCGCATGTCGGCGGTTAGCCGCCCCTGCGACGAGGCACGCGAAGCTCCGCTCCCGATCCGCCATGCCCGAGTCGTCGCTGCAGCGACGATGAATTCGAGGGACTGAGCATCATTCACCGTCAGGAATGCGGATCCGCCAGAGAACCGCAGGCATCAAGAGGCCTGCGGAAAGCACGACCGTCAATGTGAATAGACCGACCACGCCCATTGTCTCCAGCCGCAACACCACCAGTCTGATCATGCCTCGCGAGATTGCCTCAGCAAGACCGATGCGAACCACACCAACGCGAAGGATCACAAGTGGGAACAAGACGGTTCCGCGCATGATCGAGTTCGCGCTCGTCCATTGCGACTACAATCGGAACCCCCAAGCGCCGGTGTGGCGGAATTGGCAGACGCAGCGGATTCAAAATCCGCCGCCCTCTAAAGGCTTGCAGGTTCAATTCCTGTCACCGGCACTCAACGCACGAGGCACCTTCAACAGAAGGTGCCTCGTTGCAAATGCAGCGCGCGCTACGGACCGTTGCACTCGAGCGTTACTCTGCGCGACCGCTCGTCGATGACGAGTAATTTGGTGCCTCTTTGGTGATCGTGATGTCGTGTGGATGGTTCTCGATGACCGTCGCATTCGACACCTTCACGAATTGCGAGCGCTGCCGAAACTCCTGCATCGTGCGACAGCCGCAGTATCCCATTGCGCTTCGTACTCCACCAACCATCTGATAGACGAAGTCCGAGAGGTTTCCGCGATACGCGACCATCCCCTCAACGCCTTCTGGAACAAACTTGCGCGCCTCGCGAATGCCAGCCTGCCCATACCGGTCACCGCTTCCAGCAGACATCGCGCCTTCGCTTCCCATACCGCGATACGTCTTGAATCGGCGACCGCGATGGAGCACCACTTCGCCCGGGCTCTCGTCAAGACCTGCCAGTAACGATCCGAGCATCACGACGGAAGCTCCGGCAGCAAGTGCCTTCGCGATGTCCCCTGATTGACGCACTCCACCATCGGCGATCACGGGTACGCCCGCTGCATCCGCGGCGCGCACCGCTTCGAGAATCGCTGAAATCTGCGGCACTCCCACGCCAGTCACCACGCGCGTGGTGCAAATCGAACCAGGTCCGATGCCGACCTTCACGGCGTCCGCGCCGGCATCGATGAGTGCCTTCGCTCCATCCGCCGTGCCGACATTGCCCGCGATGACTTCGATCGAAAATCGGCGTTTGATCTCGCGCACGGTCTCAATCACATTCTTCGAATGACCATGCGCGGTGTCGACCACGAGGACATCGACTTCTGCCGCGATCAGCATTTCTGCTCGGTCAAACTGGCGAACGCCGACCGCCGCGCCAACGCGCAATCGCCCGCGCGCATCACGACACGCCCTCGGATGTGTTCGCACATTTTCCACATCCCGCATTGTCATCAGCCCGCGCAATCTCCTCTCGCTATCCACGAGGAGGAGTTTCTCCACGCGCGCGCGACTCATGAGTTGTTCTGCGAGCTCTGCCGTCACATCGGGCGCAGCCGTCACGAGATTCGCAGTCGTCATCGCATCCTTCACGCCAATCGCGCTGAGATCCTTCCCCTGCAAGAACTTCATGTCGCGCCGAGTAAGAATGCCCACGAGGCGCCCTCGCCTTGAACCATCCTCCGTGACAGGAAATCCGGAGACGCCCTGCTCTGCCATCAACTTCGCGGCCGTCGCGAGCGTGTCCGTCGGTGCGAGTGTCACCGGATCAACGACAACGCCATGCTCACTCCGCTTGACCTTCGCCACCTCCCGCGCCTGCACCTCCACGGGAAGGTTCTTATGGATGATGCCAACGCCACCCTCTTGCGCAAGTGCACGCGCAAGATGAGACTCGGTCACCGTGTCCATCGGGGCTGAAACAATGGGAATGTGTACATCGATCGAGCGCGTGAGCCGCGTCGATGTATCCACCAAATCAGGTGTCAGTTCGCTGTATGCGGGGATGAGCAGGACATCATCAAAGGTGATGCCATCAAGGACAATCTTGTGATCCATCGCGGCACGATACAGCCACGAAGCAGTTCCCGATGCGCAGCACGGCAACGGGCCTCTTGAACGCTTCCGTCCGCGGCGAATCGGGTACGATTCGCGGCTTCCAATTCAGTGTCAGGATGGGCTTGGGCCCCCTGCCACGCGTTCGCCGTGCACGACGCAAGACAGAGTCCGTTTGGTTTCCATTCCTTGGCTGCGGCCCGCACCCGATACAACGGTCGAAAATCTATCCATGGCACCGTCCCGACACGAACTCCTCGTCCCACTCGCCGTCAAGCACCGAGGCACCGCTGAGGGCGAGGGGATGAAGCTTTGGCTCACCTGGCTCGCCGCCACAATTCGATACGAAGGGAGCGATCTCATCGTGAAGTCGGGCCTGCGGCCACGCATCCGTCACCGCGGTGTGCTCAAGGATCTCGAAACGGGTGTGTGCACCGCGGATCAGATGTTTCAAGTGGCGAAGGATATTCTCGATCCGAACCAACTCGACTTCCTCACGCGCCATGGTTCGATCGACTTTGCGTACGACCACGGCGGCGATCGTAATGACACAAGTTCCGATGCGATCATTCGCCGTTTCCGCGTCAATCTGTTCATGGCGCGTGGCACTCCAAGTCTCGCGGCTCGTCTCATCACCAGCCAAATCAAGAAGTTCGAAGAGCTCTACCTCCCTTCCATTCTCGGTGATGTGTCGATGGCTGCGCAGGGTCTCATCCTCTTCTCCGGCGTGACGGGCTCAGGAAAGTCCACCTCGATCGCCTCGATGATTCAGTATGTGAACGAGCGCAAGAAGGTGCACATTATCACGATCGAAGATCCGATCGAGTACATCTTCAACGACGCGAAGGCCACGATCAACCAGCGCGAGATTGGAATCGACGCAACCAACTTCAATGATGCGCTCCGCGCGCTCGTCCGCGAAAACCCCGATGTCGTGCTGGTCGGCGAAATGCGCGACTATGAGACGTTTGAAGCTGCGATTCGCGCGGCAGAAACAGGTCACTTGGTGTTCGGAACCATTCACGCCAGTTCGGCGTGGCAGACGTTCGGTCGTATCTACGATCTGTTTCCGGAGAACGAGCGCGAGCAGATTCGAAAGCTCCTCGCCTACAACCTTCGAGCCGTCATCTACCAGAAGCTACTTCCCACTCTGCACGCGCACATCGGCCGTATTCCTGCGCTCGAGATTCTGATCAACACCCCAGGTGTGCAGAAGTACATCCTTGAAGGCCGTGAGGGCGAACTGCTCGACATCATTAAGCAGAGCCATGATGAAGGCATGCTCGACTTCACGAGCGCGCTCGTCAAGCTTGTCGAGCAAGAGTACATCCATCAAAGCGTTGCCTTGCAAGCGACCCCGAAGCCCGAAGAACTCAAGATGCGCCTCAAGGGCATCAGTTAAGCCTGCACCTCGCGCTCACCCCGCGCTGCCCGCCGACTGCCGCGACACAGAGATCCCCTGATGCTTCACATGCCTATGACCATGCCACTCCTCCTTGCCGACGCCCCCGTGCTCATGTCGATCGCCAAGCCGATCCTCATGTTCGCCGCGCTCGTTGCGTACATGCGATATGTCGCGAAGTTTGAATTCGACGCGCGTTTCTACAACTTCCCAATTCTCGCGATAAACGCCGCTCTCATCGCGATCGGTCTGCTGGGATTCGCAGTGGTGCTCTTGATTCCAATCTTTTGGATTGGGTTCCCGCTCATGCTTGGCATCTACGCCGGCAGTCTCTATGGCTACTGGAAGTTCCGCGACGCACGCGTTCCACCGAATCGAAAGTTCGTGCTGTTTGGTACGCACCTACAGAACGCACTCGAAGCGCGTCGCCAGCGCACCGCGGACCGCGGCGCGAGCGCATTCTTCCTCAACCGGAAGGGCGAGAAAATGCCCGTGCCTGCGAAAGAGGATCCAAAACTCGCGGTGTACATCGCCGCTGAAGCAGCGACCATCGAAGCGTTCAATCGCCGCGCGAGCCGCACCGATGTGCAGGCGAATGCACAGGCGGTGCAGGTGACAATGCTCATCGATGGGGTGCGCGTGCGACTCGACCCTATGCCTGTCGAAGTCGGAACGCAGATGATCGATTTCTTGAAGACAGCTGCCGGACTCGATGTTGCCGACCGACGGCGGCGGCAAGTCGGCGAGTGTCATGTCGAGGGGCCGAGCGGCAAGCAACTCCTGACCCTGACCGCACTTGGTTCCGGTGCAGGACAGACCCTTCGCATTGATTTCAATCGCGCGAAGTCCTTGGATCGTCCTCTCGATGATCTCGGGCTCCTTCCAACGCAACTCACTGCACTGCGCGCGCTCGAAGAGCCCGCACTCCGGCACGGGGTCTTCATCGTGAGTGCACCTGTCGGCCAGGGCGCGAGTACGACGGCATATGCGTTCCTCGGCCGCCACGATGCGTACACATCGAATCTCAAGACGCTCGAGAAGGAAGTCTTGTTCCGACTCGAGGGTGTTGAGCACATGCAGTGGGACCCGAACGATGCCGCGCACGATTTCCCCGAGAAACTGCGTTCCATCGTCCGGAAGGACCCCGACGCGATCCTCTGCACGGACATCTCCGACGCGGGTACCGCCAAGCAAGCCGCGACCCCCGGCATGAAGGGACCGCTGCTCTATGTCGTGATTCCGTCCGACAGCGTCCAAGCTGCTTACGCGAAGTGGGTGGAATTGGTTGGCGATGCGAAACTTGCAGCCAAGTGCATCGCCGGTGTGTCCAATCAGCGATTGCTTCGAAATGTTTGCCCCAACTGCAAAGTCGGTTTCCAACCGAGCCCTGAGCAATCCAAGCGATTGGGCATTGCTCCCGGAAAGACCGTGGAACTGTTCCGCCAGAGCGGCAAGGTGCAAGTCAAGAACAAGATCGAGGATTGCCCCGTCTGCCAAGGCAGCGGGTTCTTCGGACAGAGCGCGATCTTCGAAGTATTGATCTTGGACGATGCTGGTCGCGCCACACTCACCGAAGGTGACTTCCGAGGTGCATACGCGCGGTCCATCCGTGAACAAAAAATGTTGCAACTTCAAGAAGCTGCCCTGCACAAGGTGCGCGACGGCAAAACAAGTTTCGACGAAGCCGCGCGCGCGTTTGCAAAGCCCGCACCTGCAAGCGCGGGCGCGAAACCGCCAACCGCCACCAGCGGCGCCGCCCCAAAGCAATCCGCTCCGTAATCGCCATCACCAACCTTCTCTGCACCTCTCCTCTTGTCCACACAATCTCGTAGCGCGCGTCACCGAAGTGTCACGCGCCACTGCGACTGGAACGATCTCGATGGAATCCCTTTTCAACATTCTCGTCATCGCCTTCATCGGACTCATTGCGTATTGGTGGGCGAACCAAGGCCTCTTCGGCTCCATTCTGCATTTCCTCTGCGTCCTCTGCGCGGGCGTGCTCGCCTTCGCAACTTGGGAGCCGATCACCCGCCTCGGGATTCTTGCCCCCCTTCCCGGCCTCGCGCCCTACGGCTGGGGAATCGGACTCCTCCTTCCGTTTTCGCTCTATCTGTTTTTGCTCCGCCTTCTCGCGGACAAACTCGCCCCTGACAATGTGAATTTTCCACACCTCGCAAACCTCGTCGGCGGCGGCTTGTTTGGCGTAGGAAGTGGAATCCTCACCGTGGGAATTGCGCTCATCGGCATCGGGCACATCCATTCGACCGCGCGACTCATGGAGTTTGGGGGCGTGGTCCGGACGCAGGGTGCAGGCGCTGCAAACGGCCAGCCATCGGCAGAGGGCAACCTCTGGGTTCCGGCGCACCGAATTGCCGCGGCGAGCTTTGGGATCCTCTCGACTGGCGCGATGTCGCCAACGCTCAGCAAGCCCACGCTTGCGGCGTATTACCCTCGCCTCGCTGATGACTCACTCGGACTGTTTCGTGACGGATTCAGTCGAAACGGCCGACTTGCCAAAGTCGCGGCATTGCCTGGATCGGTCACGCTTGAAGACTTCGCGTTCATCAACGATCCTTCATTCCAGATCGGCATGCTCAGGGGCCCAGCCTATGTTGCGGAGATGAAGCTCACGCGCGGCGCGTCGACCGAAGGGCAGATGATCGTCGTGAGCGCAGCACAGGTGAAGCTTGTCGGCACGAATGCGACCGCGAGTTCAGGCGTTTCCTACCCGCTCATTTGGGGTCAGCGAGGCCCCAACGGCGGGCGCATCATCTGCGAGTTCGCCGACAAGACCGCCTATGCAGCAAGTGCGACAGGTGAGGAAGAACTCATCGTGTCCTTCGCTTTCCCCGCCGCTGCGATCACCGCCGTTGGCGAACCATCCTTCGTCGAAGTCATGGGGCAACGCTTGGATGTTTCCCGCTTTGCGCAACAACCCGCCGTCACCGCCGCCGCTGGGAAGGCTCTGGTGTTCGCTGGGACCGGATCGGGGAAGAGCGATCTCAAGATCGACGCATCCGCGCCGAAGTTGAAGCCCAGCGACCTCACCCAAAACAGCACCGTTGACCCAGCGAGCGTTGATCTCAACAACCTCAACGGAATGGAGCCAGATCCCGATGGTGAGCGGTATCTCGCAAGTGGGCGGGCAGATTTTTCGCGCGGCGGTTACCGTGGAAACAGGTCGCTCACCATTAAGGGGATCTCGTTTCCCGTAGGTTCGACCGTTCTTCGTCTCGACATCAGCCGCGGCCGTTCATCGGTCGATGTGTGGGGCTCAAAGCGAACCGCTGCCGGGGAGGATGCGCCGCTCCAACTCATGGATGAGCAAGGACAGGTCTACACCGCCATCGGCTTCATCCATGTGCAGGAAACAGGCGAGAAGATGGTCACGATCGACTTGCGCCCTGAACAGGGCATGCAGAGGATCGACATGTATCCGCAACTCTCCCAAACCAGCGGGGACAAACTCTACGCAATCTATCGCTTGCCGAGCGGCAAGCGGATTGTCGCAGTCATGCTCGGCAAAGAGACCGTCGCGACAGGAGACTTCGTGGTTCCCGCACAATTGAGGTGAGTGAGCGCGCGCGAGCACTCAGGTCCAATTGCCGAGGATAAGCGTGATGTCGGCGGCATCGACGATGCCGTTGTGGTCCACATCACCGATGCCACCTTGGTTGCCCCATGCATTGAGGACGATGGCGAGATCCGCTGCGCCCACAATCCCGTCTCCATCAAGGTCAAAGGGATTTGCTGGGGGCTCACAATTGTCAGGAATCCCGTTTCCATTCACATCCGGCGGCGCGGGGCTTTGCACGATCCTTCGAACGACGCCCGTCGTGTGATTGGTCACATACAGCTCACCGTCGAGTCCAGCGCAGATCGATGAAATCGTGCTCGTACCGCCGGTGAATTGCGCGGTCCGCTCCACAACCGCGGTCAGTTTGTTCGCCGGCGTGACCTCGCCGCTGAAGATCTTGTTGTTCTGGTAGTCGGCGAAGAAGTAATGACCTTCGAATGCCGGCATCGCGCATCCGCGATAGACGGTGCCGCCCGTAATGCAAAGTCCCACTGTGTGCGTGTAATCATGCACCGGAGGGCGAAGCGCACCGGTCGCGCAATTGCAATTCGTGTTCGTTGTGCAGAGCAACCCCTCAGCGCAGTTCCAACCGAAATTCGACGCGGCGTCGGTCGTCGGGTCGAGCGTGTCAATCTCTTCGCGCACCGTTCCACCAACATCGCCGAGCCAAAGCACCCCGGTGGCCGAATCGAAGCTTGCGCGAAACGGGTTGCGCATGCCACGGGCAAAGATCTCATCCTCGCCGGTGATGCCAACGAAGGGATTGCCCGAAGGAATGTGGTAGTTCCTGTTGGCGTCGCCTGGAAAATCGTCCCCATTCACATCGATGCGAAGCACCTTGCCAAAGAGCGATGCCGCGCCCGTCAGCGATTGCGACCGCTGCGGCCCACCCGCGTCGCCGGTGTATCCACCATCCCCAAGAGGGATGTAGAGCAGCCCGTCCGGGCCGAAACACAAGGACCCGCCCAAGTGAAACGCTTGCGTGGAAGGACTCGCAACACTCAGGATCACCCGCCGCGTCGACGGATCAATCACATCAGCGTTCTTGCCTCGCGTGTACTCCGCGACCCAAACGACGATTGCATTGGTCCCCCCTGTCGTGTGGTGGACATAAAGCTTCCCGTTGCTGGCGTAGTCTGGATGAAACGCGAGACCGAACATCCCTCCGTATGTTTGATCGGGCACGAGCGCGTCGATGTTGAGAAAGGCGGTCGCCTGCAACACCCCGTTCTTCACCAATCGAATCTGCCCTCGCTGCTCGACGACACACAATCGAGTGGCATCGCCTGGAGTTCCAGCGACCTGCATCGGTTTCAGGAACCCGCTCGCAACCATCGCGTGGGTGATCGTCTGCGCTCTCGCGCTGGGCGCGAGAACGCCGCATGTGACGACGAGCATTGACCCACCAAGCATGTATCGGGAGAGCATGCCTTCAGAATAGGAGCCTCTGACATGAATGCAAGTCATCGCCGTCTCGCAAGGCGCGAAAACTTCCGTCCCAAAGGGACCAGTCGGACGGAAACACCGTCATGCTCGGTAGGATCGCGTCTCCCGTGTCGAACCAGCTCGCAATCTTTCTCGCTGCTCTCTTGACCGTGCTGTCAGTGCCCACTTCGCATGCACAGCAAGCGCAACCGATCGAAGCCCCGACGGCCACACCTCGCGCAACCCTCACGACGCACGACCTCATTGCCATGCGAGAGGCCGCGCGAGCAGCACTCTTTGCGATGCACGACGCACAGCGACATTGGCAACCGCAGCAGCGACCACCAAGCGAGTCTGCGCAGATCGGCGGCGAGACGGCATTCTGCTGCTGGGCGCTGCTTGAGAGCGGTGTCGCGTCGCAGGATCCTCGGCTCGCGCCCGCACTCGCATCGATGACGCACCCCATGGATGGCACCTACGCGATCGCAGCTCGCGTGCTTGTGCGCGCTTCACTCCTGCGCAAATCGCTCGGCACCGCCGAGGCATCCACCCGCCGAGCGCTTGAAGCAGATGTCGCGTGGATCGCATCGGGTTTCTCAAAGAAGTCGTCGAGTTGGGGGTATGCGCACGAGCCATCGACACGACTTGAGGACAACTCCATTCGGCAATTCGTTGCCCTCGCACTTCTTGAAGCAACACGCGTCGGCGTGAAATCACCGGCCGCGCTGTGGCGATCCCTTTGCCACTCGCTTTGCGATTCCCAGACGAGCAGCGGCGGCTGGACCTACCAAGGACAATCGCGAACGGAGCCCGCGCGCGGATCGATCACCGCAGGATTGCTCGCCGCACTCGATGGCATCCTCACGCTTGAAGACGTCCGACGCGATCAACCTTTGCGGCAGAAGATCGAAAAGTCCATCGAGCGTGCCGAACACTGGCTCGCAACGCACTTCGAGCCACAGGCGAATCCAGGACATCAAGCGTGGTGGATCTTCTGGATCCTCGCGCTAGAACGCGCCGCACAAGCTCATGGCATCACAGAAATCGGAAGCCATGATTGGCTTCAGGAATGCGCGGAAACTCTCGCGCAGCAGTTGTTCGTGCCATCCGCGACCGATCCGTCTCGATATTCCGTTCGAGAACGGCTCGGCGCGCAAGCGGGCGGAACTCGAGTTCGCGCCGTGGACCTTGCGACCGCACTCCTCTTCCTCGACCGCGCGCTCCGACCCAACGCCATTTTGATGTGGTGCACGGCAAAGGAGGCGGCAGCTTCGCGAACGCTCGCGCGGACGGTGACGGAGCTCATCGAAGAGCGCGATGAGGTTCGCGCGGGCTGGTGGGTCGTCGACCGAGACGCTTTACGCCCGGAGATCGCGCAGCGCACCGCCATGCTCTATGTGTCGAGGGAACGCGCACGAACGCTCTCTGATGCGCAATGCGCCGCGCTCCGCATGCACGCAGCGCGCGGAGGACTCGCCGTCGTCAATCTTCCGCCTCCCGAGCGCCAAACGCTCCGCGCGCGCCTTGAGCGAGCAATCGACCTGCGCAGCGCACCCCCGATGGGAATCGACGCGAACGCTGTGCGTGCATGGGCGGTCGAAGTCTACGGCGCGCCTCGGGCGCTCCTCGTCTTTGTTGACTTCGAATCGAAAGACGAACAGGCGGAACGCGCCGCGAAAGCCCTTGCGCAACTCGCACTGCCGTACAGTCACGACGCGATGGGGTGGCCGACTTTCGCGCGCGAACCGAACACGCTTGCACTCTCCGCAACCGCCACGATCGCGCTCGTCAGTGAGGCTGCGCAACCTGAAGATGCGGCATGGACAGAAATGCAGTCACTGCCCGCGCTCGCAGTGATTCGTGCATCGGCGACGGTCGCAGCGATCGACGCACTCCCACTCCCCTGTGTTGCGGTCATCCACGGAGACTCGCGCGCAGTTCCACAGGCAGCCATCCTTGACGCGCTCAGCCGCTTCACTTCGCGCGGTGGTCTTGTCCTCTTCGAATCTCCCTTCGGAGCCGGAGACTTTGCGCGGCGTTGCGAGGTTGCGTGGACGGAGGCACGCCAAGTTGAAGTCGCGCGACTGACTCCACAAGACTTCTCTCAGGCTTGGCCCACCCTCAAGCTTGCCAGTTTGCGTTGGCGCCCGCGCGCCCTGCTTGGCATCGACCTTCAGCAGCCCGAGCAATCGACCACCACGATGCTGCGGCTTCGCGGCGAGAAAGACACGCGCGGGATTGCAGCCGTATTCAGTCGAGAGGACCTCTCTTTCGGGCTACTCGGTGTACCGCACGCCGACTGCGTTGGCATGCAGCCCGAAGACACGCGGGACGCCATTTCCGCACTCATCGAACTTGCGATCTTGCGTGCGAGAGAGTGTGGCTCGTGAGGTGGTCAGTACCTCGCGCGCTTCTATCGCCACTCTTCGCGCGCCTGTGCGACGCCGCGAGAGCAATCTCTCCAACGCAGCGGGATGAGGGCGAAGCGACCGCCGAACAGTCACTCAAACGCGAGGGCTACCGATTGCTCGCCCGAAACTTTACGGTCGGCCGCGACGAAGCAGATCTTGTCTTCGAATCACCCGATCGAAAGGAAGTCGTGGTCGTCGAGGTCAAGCGATCAGCACGAGGCTTCGACGCGTCTGAACGGGTCGATCGACGGAAACTGCGGGCCCAGGGGCGACTGATCCGGTTCATCGCCGCGCACCTTCGGCGCAAACGCCCGGTGCGACTCGACATCGTTGCGGTTGTGGGGAGTGGGCGATCCTGCCGCTGCCTGCGTCACATCCAAGCGGTACTGCAACATGAACCAACTCCGCCCCGTTGAATGATCGCGACACGCGCGACGCTCAGTGTGCTCGCTTGGCGCTCACTGCCAGTATCGGGTCATCGCGATTTGCACGAGGCGCGCTTCCATCTGCTCAATGCCCTCTGACACCCATCGCGAACGGAGCGATCGAAGCCAGCGATCTCGTTCGGCCATGACACGCTGGATGCGCAGATCCTCGCGGAGGTGCGTCTGCACCGATGGATCGAAGACGGATCGATACGGAGCCTGAGAGATTCCAAGAACCGCGAGCCAAGTCATCGAGTCCTTCTGCTCAAGCACGGCACTGGGCTTTCCGACGGGAAGGTCGATCAATCGATCCTTGACGGCATCCGTGAGAGGCAACCCTCGGATGCCCTCGGGGGGAAGTTTGAATTCATTCCATGCTCCGTGATTCGGAACGCCGAGCGCATCCGCGATTTCCGGCAGGGTCTTGCCTTCGCCGATGAGTTGCTTCACCTGCTCAATCTTCGCGCCGTCCGTTGTGGTATCGAAGCGCATGCGGCCGATGAGCATCGCCGGTGGCGGATTGATTTCGCTCTCTCTTCGGCGAAACGCTCGCTCGATATCGCGCCACGAAACAATCGCCCGCGGCTCAATGCGTTTTCGGAGAAGTTGCTGCGCGAGTGCGACATCACGGCGCTCTTGGAGGAACTCCTCAATCGACATGCCCCGCTCATCCATCAGACTTGCTTCTGCTTCAAGCAGACTTCCTCCGCGCTCGGCGATTTCCACCTCTTCGAGCGACGCGAGCCAAGCGAAGAGCCCTTGCTGCTGATCGGTCGAGAGACCAGACTCCGCCTCAGCGATGATGAGTTCGCTATCGACATACTCCTTGAACGAGAAGCGAATGAGATCAATGATCGCGCGACGCGCCTCGACGCGATCCGGAGACGCGGCCATCTGCACAATGCGAGCCTGAAGGGGCGCGAAAAACCTGTCGGCGAAGAGCGGACGCCCATTGATCTGCCCGACAAGCCCTTCGATCGGCCACGGTCGATTGACCGCGACTTCTTCCGATTGCGTCCGCGCAATGAGCTCACGATGCTCTTCACCATCGGGCGACTTCGAAATGACTTGTTCCGTCGCGGTCGATTCGCTCGCGTGCGTCTCAGGCCCTGCAGCCACTATCGTCGTGGCCTCGACTTCAATCACTGGTGGTGCATACACCGTAGGATCGAGTGCAAGCGTCCGAGCCTGTGCGCGCACGGCAGCCGTTGGAGCCGAAAAGTCGCCAATGCCCGCATTGCTTCGATGAACTTCAATGCCGCCTTCGATTCGAGAGTCGATCGAATTGCAGCCACCAATCACCGCCGCCGTTGCAAGCAGGGAAAGCGCGAGGCGGAGCATCAACGAACCGTGCGGTTGCATGGGCGCAGTGTAGAGAATCGGACGGACACGGTGGGCGTCGCCCGACGCGCGGCGGCTACACTCCGCGCATGAGCGACGAGACCCCACGACTGCACATCGACAACGACTGGAAAGCGCAAGCGCAAGCCGAGAAAGAGCGCCTCGCGGAGAAGGCGGATGCGCGCAATACGGCGGCCGCGTCAGGTCCAGGCGCGCGAGGACAAGAGGGTCCGCCTCCGACTGGATTCCAAATGCTCGTCGCGAGCCTTGCCTCGCAGGCGGTGATGGGGCTTGGCGGGATGCAAGATCCTGAAACCGGCAAGGTCATGATCGACCTCGAGAGCGCACAGTTTGCGATGGGTATGCTCGGCGTGCTCCACGAGAAAACCAAGGGAAACCTCACTCCGGAGGAAGCAAGCGAGTTGCAGGAGGTCGTCCAACATCTTCAGCAACGGTTCATGCAAATCGCACAATTGGTCGCGTCGCAAATGCAACGGGAAAGCGCCGCCGGAGTCGGTGCATCGCCGGTCCTAGGATCGATTGGAAGCCCTGTGCCGGCGAGTCGCGCTGCGACTACCCCACGCATCGAAATGCCATAAACCGGAGAGTCTCTGCGGCCTCCATCGACGCGATCCGCCTTTGCGCGGCGGCGCGAGGGCCTTTATCGCGCCGGCGCGATAGGTCGAAACTCGTGCGGCAGCGGTGGCGGCGGGTTTTCGCGACCAAGCCGCAGGTAAATGTCGGCGGTCGCGACGATGAACAGCAGGCAGAGCGCGGCGAGAGGAAACCGCAGCCGCGCGCGGGCCGACGGGACTTTTTCCGCTCCAACCGCGGGAAGCAGGACACCAACCGCAATCGGAATCACAATCAAGACCACAGGGAGCGCGTAGCGTTCGAAGCACTTGGTGTTCAGCGTCTGCGCGAGTGATCCCAGTGCGAGAGCGAGCAATGCGGTCCAACATTCGACGCGTCGTGGATGCCCCTGCGCGAGGCGGAGGATTGCGCCGATCACCGCACCACCACAGACGGCGAGCGCCACGATGACGATCGAACGTTCCATGATCACAGGCGTGTAGCGAGCGACGGTCCAGAGCGTGCCGCCCCATCGAATGCCGTCGTGCGGACCGTCGTAGGAACTCTTCACGAGTAGTGCGAGGCATCCCGCACCTATGCCGCAAAGGATCGCTTGCTTCGACCGCACTGCCACGAAGAAACTCGGGTGCACCGCAGCAATCAACGCTCCCCAGCACCCCACGAGCGCGAGGACATAAATCGGCGTTGTGCTGTTCACGCCCGAGCCGTGAATGATGCGAAACCCCGGCGGAATCAATCCTTCCCACAACACGACGAATGCACCGACGAGCAGCACGCCAGGGAGATTCATGACCGAAGTGACCGCGAGGGCACGGAGCTTTCTCGACTCCAACCCGGCCCCGATCCGCAGGAGCACGGCGAGAAAAGGAATGCCCGCGCACCACAGGAGTACTTGCCGAACCATCGCCGCTGCACAACTCCAGACCATCCCGCGTACCGCAACACGCATGGAAACACCATCGCGCGCAATGTCAATTCCGGCCGCGATGGCAAGAATGAGAAAGAGAAAGGCGAACGCGTCGGTGCTCAAGTGCATCGCGCTTCCGAGGATGTACGGGTTCAGCAGAAAGAGCAGTCCGCTCAACGCGCCGAATGCGGGCGTGGACAATCGCGCAACCACGCGAGCGAGCACGACGCTCGCCGCCAGGGCAAAGAGTGAGCTCACGATGCGAAGTGCGAGGTCATCGGCGCCAAACCGATCGAGCACTGCGAGCACAAGGTGGTAGCCCGGCGTCGTCGCGGATCCATAGTCGAAGAAGGATGGAGCCGGCAGCCCTGCTGACAGGATGTGAATCACCGGTCGATGGAAGTACTCTTGATCCCATGCCGAAGCAGTGCCAATCAGCCCAGAGCACACGACTGGCAGCACTAAGACGAGCCACGCCACAACCGGCAGCAGGCCGAACCACAGGGTGCGCCGATCTCGGATCTCTTCCGTCACGGGTGCGCTCCGGAAGCGACCGCGGATCCGTTAGAAACATGCAGAAAGACCGCATCGAGCGCTTCTCGCGCGATCGGGGCGAACAAGACGAATCCGAGCAGCACGATATAACTTGCGACAGAAAACAGCACGACTCGGTCACTCCGAAGCGCCGCAAGTGGACTGTCGGAACCACCCTCATGGGCACGCCGCCAGAATCGGTGAATCGCCGTCAGCACGAGCGGCGACAACAGGGTCATACCAATGGCGCGCGAACCAAAGATGAGTTGTGCGTGCTCACTCGTGGAGTACGCGATGTACGCAACCACGGTGAGCGTGGCACTCAGCGCAAGAAGAAAATCGAGTTCGCTCCGATCTCCGTATCCCGCGCTGCTTCGCCAAGAAGACTGCACTCGCTGCGCAGCAACGAGGTCGCAAGTTCGCTTGATGAATCCAAGGAACAGACAGAGGAAAAACACGCAGAGCACGAGCCACACACTAATCTTGACATCGATCGCGAGCGCCCCCGCAGCCGCCCGCAGCGCGAATCCTGCTGCGATCGTCGTGACATCGAGGATGGCCACGCGCTTGAAGCAAAAGTTGTAGGCCACTTGCAGAAGTGCGTAGAGCAGCACCGCGAGGAGGAGACCAAAGCGCACCGATTCCGCGATCGCGCATGCCGCCGCAAGGAGCGCAAAGCCGAGAACGAGCGCGGCGGTGGGCGAGATTGCGCCAGACGCGACCGGTCGCAATCGTTTCACCGGGTGCAGGCGATCGCTCTCGCGATCCATGGTGTCGTTAATGCAGTAGAAGCCGCTCGCGACACAGCAGAACGCTGCAAACGCAGCCATCGATTGCGAGATCGCGTGGACGATTGCAGCCGTCGGTGCGGTGGCGTATTGATTCGCCGCCCAAAACGCGAACGCGATGAGGACGAAGACATTCTTCGTCCAGTCACCGGGTCGGATGAGATGGAGCACGGCGCGCAGCACTGGTGGTTGCAATATCGGTCGAGAGTGCGAAGGGGCTGAATGAAAGAGATCTTTCGTCAAACCAACTCCGCCAGAAGTCCGTCCGCGACCAACATCCCGCGGTCTCCAAGCCGTAACCGACCGCCCTCTCGCGCCAAGATCCCCCGCTCAAGCGCATGCGCGATCGCGACTTCGCGTGAGGGCCGCAATCGGACAGCGAGGGCCTCCAACTCGGCGGAGATCCCCGCAGCCTCCCCGCTCGACTTACCCCCGACGATGCGCAAACCGAGCATCAATGCCTCGCTGACATGGCGCGCTTCATCGGGTGGCTCATGGTCGAGGATCGGGGGCGCGCCTCCACCGTCGGGGGCATCTCCGCCACGCGCGAGCCAATCGCTCAGTCTCGGCACGATCTTGAATCGATGACCCGCGACAAATCCACTCGCGCTCGGCCCGAGTGCCCACCACGGCCGATTGCGCCAGTAGGTGAGATTGTGCTGGCAGGCAAAGGATGGCTTTGACCAGTTGGAAATCTCGTACTGCTCGAATCCCGCGTGCGCGAGAAGCGCACGAATCGACTCGTACATCGCTGCTTCAAGCTCATCACTCGCCGGTTCGAAATCGCCGCGCTTGAGTCGCTTCGTCATCGCGGTGTTTGGTTCGTACGTCAGACCGTACGCCGAAAGGTGCTCGATGCCGATGTCGAGCGCCCGTTCGACATCGCGCTGCGCATCGGCCGCAGTTTGACCGGGTATTCCAAAGATCAGGTCGAGGTTGAGGTTCTGGATTCCGGCCTTGCGGAGTTCCCCCACGGCCCGCGCCACACTCGAAACATCATGCCATCGTTCTAGCCTTTTCAGATGCGCTGCCTCAAAGCTCTGCGCGCCCACGGAAACTCGATTCACTCCGGCAGCCACGAGCGTGGCCGCAACCTCCGCCGTCACCGTTTCGGGATTGGCTTCCACGGTCCACTCATACCCGCTGATTCGAGGAATCGAAGCAATCGCACGGAGCGTGCGAGCGAGCAACGGCGGCCGAAGGAGCGTCGGTGTCCCTCCGCCAACGAAGATCGTCCGGAGAGGTCCTTCGATCCGCTCCCGCGCAAACGCGACCTCTTGCTCCAATCGTGCAACAAAAACTTCCTGCCGGTCATCGGCATCCACGAATGAATAGAAGTCGCAGTAGTGGCACTTGTGAAAACAGAACGGGATATGCGCGTAGAGGCCGTCGACCCTCTGGCGTCCGCTCGGAAGAATGCGATCAAGCGTCGTCGACGCGACGCGTTCCGTTTGCACTTCAAGAGCGATACTGGCCACCGACTCAGTCTACGGTCACCGTCACGCGGCTTCGCGACCCTTTGTCTTCTCCGCGGCCGACGGGATGGAGCCTGCGTCAAGCCGCGGCGTCGGGATCCGAATGTTCGAGCCACATCCCCGGCATCGAACCAGCTTCCCCCGAGCGCTTCCAGGAACAGCGAGAACTCGCTGACAGCCCAAGTTTGGGCACATGATTCGAATGACTTCGTCTCGGGTCATGGCAGTGCTCACACGCGGGGAACCTGAGGACAGTGGCCCTCTCCGCTGCACATCGGAGAGAAGACAGACGGGCTTGAGTCCATTTCACGGGATCTTGAGCATCTTTATTGCCCTACAATCTGCCCTCGTCCCTCTCTTCACTTCCCCCCGCCCTGAGATCACCGAATGCCTTCATTGCCTACCCCTCACGCTGCTGTTGTCGGACTCCAATGGGGGGATGAGGGGAAGGGCAAAATCGTCGACCTCCTCACCGCCCGCTATGACTGCATCGTTCGCTACAACGGGGGCGCGAATGCCGGCCACACGGTGCAAGTCGGTACCGAGCGATACGCGCTCCATCTCATTCCCAGTGGCATCTTGAGTCGCGGAAAAACGAATGTCGTTGGCAATGGCGTGGTTGTTGATCCCGAGAAGATTCTCGAAGAGATCGAAGGACTTCGCAAGCGCGGTGTCGAGGTTGGAAGCAATCTGCGCATTTCCGATCGTGCGCATGTCGTCATGCCCTATCACAAGGATCAGGACGCAGCACTCGAAGACCTGCTTGCCAAGCGAGCTGGGACGAAGGGAAATGGCGGCTCGATCGGCACCACCCGACGGGGCATCGGACCCGCCTACGCAGACAAGATTCGGCGATCGACCGCAATTCGAATGGGCGACCTCCTCGACCGCGACCTGCTCGAGCGCAAACTCGACACCATTTGCAGCATGCGGATGGCGGAACTCCAAGCACTTGGCGCGACGATCGGAACAAACCCTGGCGAGGTCGCGCCACTCGTTCCACGCGAACTCGCCGCGCGATTTTCAGCGGCGGGAGAACGCCTCCGGCCGCACATCACTGACACCGTGTATCTCCTGCACGATGCGATGCGCGAGGGGCGGAGCGTGCTGTTTGAGGGCGCGAATGCCTGCCTTCTCGACATTGACCACGGCACGTTCCCGTTTGTCACAAGCTCCAACTGCTCAACGCTCGGAATTCCCTCAGGATCAGGCGTTCCGGGCCGAGCGATCGGCAAGGTCTACGGCATCATGAAGGCGTATTCGACGCGAGTGGGAGGCGGTCCATTCGTGACAGAACTCCTCGACGCCACCGGCGACCGAATTCGCACGCGCGGTCGCGAGTACGGAACCACAACCGGTCGAGCACGACGCTGCGGATGGCTCGACCTTGTCGCAGTGCGCTACTCCACCATGGTGTGCGGCGCCGACGCGATCGCGTGCACGCTCCTCGATGTGCTGAGTGGATTTGATGAACTGAAAGTGTGCGTTGGATATCGCAGAGCGGACGGCACCGTCACCGATCGGTTCGTTCCGGATGCGGAGCGCATGTCAGAGTTCACCCCCGTGTACGAGACGCTCGCCGGATGGAGTCGCGAACTCACGGATTGCCATGATCGCGCGGACCTCCCGGACGAAGCACAGCAGTATCTGGCGTTCATTGAGCAGTTCACGGGCACGCCCATCGAACTCGTCTCGGTCGGACCTGAGCGAACGCAAACGCTCGAATCAGCGCGTAAGGTGCCGGTCGCGGCACGCTAACGATCACACCTCCGATGCTGCATCGAACGCCGAGTCTCCAACCTGTCCCCGCGCCGCTTGACGACCTTCAGCGAACCCATCTCCCGCGACACATTGCCGCGATCATGGACGGAAATGGACGTTGGGCGACCTCTCGGGGCATGCCCCGGCTCGTCGGCCATCGCGAGGGCGCAGCCACCGTTCGCAAGATCGTGACGGAGTGCGTGCGATTGAAAATCGAGGCCCTCACCCTCTATTCGTTTTCGAGCGAAAACTGGAAGCGCCCGAAGGAGGAAGTCGCGGGATTGATGGAGCTTTGCGCAGAGTTTCTCGCGCTCGAACGGCCGCTGATGGTGGAGCAAGACATTCGGTTTCGGCGAATCGGATCGCGCGAGGGACTTCCGCCTCGAGTGCTTGATGAGCTTGATGAAACCGAGGCAGCGACCGCTCGGTCGCGCGGGTTGACGCTGTGTTTGGCAATGAATTACGGTTCTCGGACAGAAATTGCAGCCGCCGCGCAGCAGATTGCCTTCAAGGTGGAACAAGGATCGTTGCGCGCCGAAGATGTGACCGACCGCACGATCGCAGAGCACCTTTACACCGCTGGGATTCCTGACCCGGATCTGCTCGTCCGAACCGCGGGATCGTTTCGCGTTTCGAACTTCTTGCTCTGGCAGATCAGTTACGCCGAAATCCATGTGACCGATGTTCTCTGGCCAGACTTCGCCGCAAGCGACCTCCATGCTGCGATCCGCGACTTCACCCGACGCGAACGCAAGTTTGGCGAATTGGGCGCAAGCGTCGTCGACGCAAAGCACGCGTCGCCGCAGCGCAATGCGAATGCACGATGAATGGGTGAACTCCCCTCGCCACTGAGCGTAGGGATGCACGCACACAACCACAAGAAATCACGACCTTTCCGCCCCGTACGCGTTTGGAAAACTCCCCGATTGGATGCATCCTGTTGAGACCGAATTTAGGGCACAATAACGGGCTTTGCGGCCGTGTCCCTTGGCCGGTGCTCTCCTCGAAATGCGCGCCAATCTCCCCCGCTGCTCGCTTGTCCGCTTGAACCCTGAGTTTCTTCCCATGTCCCTCCGCCGCCCTCTCCAGATCAACATGCGTCGACACTCGCGCGCGATCGCACTCACTGCTTGCACGGCACTCATGGTCGCGCTCTCACTCGTTAGCGCGAACGCCGTCGAGGCGGACGAGCCAAAGCGAATCGACCATGTCAAGCAACGCGAAGCGATCGCCTTCGTACGCGCGGCCGTCCGCAACGAGGGCATTGCCGAGTTGAGCGTCGATGAGTTCCGCGACCTCGCGATTGGCGATGCCGTGGTGTTTCCGTTTGCCGATGGCGTTGAGATTGGCATGACGCTCGTCGAGAAGCGGTGGCTGCTCGATGGTCGAATCTACGAATGGCAGTTCCGTGAAGAGAGTGAACTTGCGTCGGCGGCCATCGTGTTCACGCACGGACAACTTTCCGGCGAAGCGCATCGCGGCGAACAAGGCGTTCGCTATCACGGGGATGGACGCGACAGTCAGATCATGGAACCGTTCACCGATACTGGCGATTGCGGTGGAGCCTTCGATGTTCCGTTTGGGCAAGGTGGACACCAGAAGCCACACGATCCGACGCACGATGCCCATGGATTGAGTACGGATGACGAGCAACCCGCCGACGGCGGCGTCGCAGGCGGTTGCGCTGATTCGGCGGGGCTCGTCGACATTGCCGTCTTCTACAACACCGATGTCATCACTGCGGCTGGTAGCGTCGCGGCCGCTGAGGCGGAAATCGCCGCGGCGATTGCGAATCTCAATACGGCACTGTCGAATGCACGGTGCATCACACGCGTGCGCGTCGTCGGACTTGAGAGCACCGACCGTTCGAGTTCCGCGAGCTTGTTCAGCGATCTTGATTGGCTCAGTTCCGACGCGGGAATGGCCACGCGGCGCAATGACCTCGGCGCCGATCTCATGCACATCGTTTCCACTGGAACTGGTGCTTGCGGCGTGGCCGCCCTCTTCAATAACAGCCCGAATTCCGGCTTCGGCGCAACTAATCTCGGCTGCCTCGGCGGCTACACGCTCGCGCACGAAGTCGGACACAACTTCGGGTGCTGCCACGCACCAGGAGATGGTGGAGGTTGCGGAACAGGCGGCTACTACCCCTACTCCGTCGGTTTCCGCTTCACCGGAAACTCGGGATCTCTCTGGCGAACCGTGATGGCGTACGACCCTGGCGTTCGCATCCCGCACTTCTCCAATCCGTCCGTCGTCTATGACGGTGTAGCCACGGGTGTCGCCGGAAATACGCCTGGCGTGGGCGCGAATAACGCGCGCACGATCAACCTCACCGCGCTGTCGATTGCGCAGTTCCGCTGCTCGGGCGGGATCCAAAGCGATTGCAATGCCAACGGCATCGACGACCAATATGAACTCGACACCGGCGCGGCTCCCGACTGCAACAGCAACGGCATTCCTGATGCGTGCGACATCGCAACCGGCCTTTCCCTTGATGCCGACGGCAATAGCGTTCCGGATGAGTGCCCCATCACAAGTCCAGTCGTTGGTTCGATCGACCCAGACATTCTCGACACGCTGGGTTGGAGCGTCTCGATGGACGCGCGCAACGCCGACCCATTTCCATACATGATCGCGGGTGAGCCGCATGATGATGGCGCTGACGGATCCATGGACTCTGCGGGAGCGGCGATTCTCTACGCGCGCGTTGGTACCACATGGGGTGGCCTCGCGGTCCTCCGACCGAGCGATCCACGACAGTACGCCATGTTCGGGAGCAGCGTCGCCGTCTTCAAGCGACAGGGTGCGGGAAGCGTGCCGAGTGCGAATCTTGCGGTGGCCGGTGCGTATCGCGCGCAGGCCACTTCAGGCGCGAATTGGGTGAACGAAGGCGCCGCATATACCTACGAGGAAACGGGCTCGGGTTGGGTGCAGAAACATCGCGTGATCCCGCAGGCGATCACGCCAGATACCACCAAAACCAATGCCTACTTTGGTTTCTCCGTTGCGATGACACGCATTGGCACCGACGCGGGGGATCAGGTTTTCGTCGGCGCCCCTGGTTCGAACTTGGGCAAGGGATCGATGTATGTCTTCCGCCAGAATGATTCTGGCACGATCGTGCAAAGCGGAAACCTGCGCGGTTCGACAACAACCCTGCTCGGCGACGAAGTCGGGTGGAGCGTGGCGGTCGATCCCGTCTGTCCGGCCATCGGGTCAACCCCAACCCGCGCGTTCGTGGTCTTCGGCGCACCTGGAACCTCAAGCGACCGAGGTGCGGTGTGGACCTACTACCGAGCGACAACGGGCGCGACGGGGTTCGGCGGACCACGCAAGATCGCCATTGGCTCCTCACAAGCAGTGATCGGAGATCGATTCGGCGAAGCTGTCGACATTCACGACAACTGGCTCTTGATCGGCGCACCGGGCTCCGACGGTGGGAAGGGCGCGGCGTGGCTCGTGGAGCGAACGGCCGCGAACACCTGGACGATTCGAAACAAGATCTTTCGACCGGACCTGCAAGCAGGCGACGCGTTTGGTTCGAGCGTCTCCATCAACGCTGCTTCCAGCGGCACAGACCTTGTCATCAGCATCGGCGCGCCTGGTCGCGACCAGACGGTCGACGGGATACTCCGGCAGAACGCGGGAAGTGTCTTCACCTTCCGCAAACTTGCGACTTCGCAGGTTCCGGTCTTTTCGACTGAGCACACAGCCATCGTGCCCAAATCTGGCGATCAGTTCGGCTTTTCCCTCGGCTCCATCAGCGGCCTGACAGGCGTTGGCATCCCGTTCAACAACGATGCAGGCCTCGATGCGGGCGCTGTGCGCATTCTCTCGACACCATGACCTTTCGCGCGCATGCGCTTCTCTCCTCTTTGCAGTTCTCCATGCGATTTCATTCTCTGCTCTCCCTCCTTACCACCCTCCTTGCGGCACTCGCGCTCACCGCGAACGCCAACGGGCAGGCCGTTTGCTCGAGTGCAACGCACAGTTGCTTCGAGGCAAGCATCATCGAAGCCGGATGTTCAAATCCGAATTGCTGCGCGACGGTCTGCGCCGTCGAACCGATGTGCTGCGCTGTCGCGTGGGATGAACTCTGCGTTTCTCTCGCATCGAAGTTCTGCACCGCGTGCGGCGCAGTTGCGGAGAGTTGCTTCGTCGCGCACGGAAGCGGCTCATGCCGTGACGGCGCGTGTTGCGAGGTCGTGTGCGCCGCCGATCCTGGCTGCTGCAGCGTGGCGTGGGACGAAAGTTGCGTCAATCTCGCGGATGCGATGTGCGTCGGTTGCGGCGCCCCAGGCGCACCCAGCTGCAAGATCCCGCATGAGGCGGCTGGTTGCAGCGACTCCAACTGCTGTTCGACCGTTTGCACGGTTGATGCGCACTGCTGCGAGAGTACTTGGGATCAGATCTGCGTCGATTGGGCAAATCAACTCTGCCCAGACTGCGGCAATCCCAACGCAGGGAGTTGCTGCTACGAACACGCAAGTCCCTACTGCAGTGACGCGACGTGCTGCGAACTCGTTTGCGCCACGGATCAGTACTGCTGCGAAGATCGATGGGACTTCTATTGCGCTCAATCCGCAAACTCCAACTGTGGGCTGACGCAATGCACCTGCGGCGATCCCACCGCAGGCGCCTGCAAGTCTGCGCATGCGAGCGTCGGCTGCAACGACTTCCGGTGCTGCAACGATGTTTGCGCAGTGGATGGTTTCTGCTGCGTGGTTGAATGGGACTACACCTGCGCTCGTCAAGCGGAGACGATGTGCGCCATCTTCGTCCCAAGCTGCTCCGACGCCTACGGCAGTTGCTATGTGCGGCACAACTCACCAGGGTGCGACGATCCGGGTTGCTGCGAACAAGTCTGCATCGTCGACAGCGTCTGCTGCACGTTTGAATGGGATGCCGGCTGCGCGGATCTCGCCGCCGCCCATTGCAATGGTTGCGGCGACATCGAGAGCGAGAGTTGCTTCTATCCACACTTTGGACCAAGTTGCTACGACCCCGAGTGCTGCGATAGCGTGTGCACTTTCGACCCACGGTGCTGCGAATTGCAGTGGGACATGTTCTGCGTATTGAACGCCTACAGCGTGTGTGAAATCGGCAGCGCCTGCGGATCGTTCCTCTCTCGCCCATGTGGCGTTCCGAGCCGAATCGCCGGATGCTCCGACGCTGGTTGCTGCTCACTGATCTGCAACTTCGATCCAACCTGCTGCTCACGGGCGTGGGATGAAACCTGCGCGGCGAACGCATCCAATTTCTGCGATCGTCCGCCCAACTGCCCCAACCGAGGCGATCCATACCTCGTCCATCCAGAGCCAGGATGCGCCGATGAATTCTGCTGCACTGCGGTCTGTCAGGTTGAGCCGTACTGCTGCCAGTTGGGCTGGGACGCGAACTGCGTCTATGTCGCGCAAGGCATTTGTTACTCCGTCGCCGGTTGCCCTGGAAGCGGCAAGTGCGGCGTTGGCCATACCACTCCTGGTTGCGATGATCCCACTTGCTGCAACATCGTTTGTCGGCTCGATCCCGTTTGCTGCACTGCGCGCTGGGATGTGAACTGCGTAGCGAGCGCTGGACTCCATTGCGTGCCCCGCCCAAGCTGGCCGTGCCCGTGCTTTGGTGATTGCTTCAAAGCGCACGCCAATGCTGGATGCGATGACGAAACCTGCTGTGCGGGCGTCTGCTCGATCGACGAAACTTGCTGCACGATTGCGTGGGATGAATCCTGCGCTGCCCTCTCGCGCATCTACTGCTGTGCCACGCCAGGTTGCGGCGATAGCTGCGCAGGCAGTTGCATCGAAGAGCACACGAAACCCAACTGCAACGACTCGGTGTGCTGCACGGCGGTCTGTCGATACGACCCGTATTGCTGCAGCGGAGAATGGGATACGGGCTGCGTCCGCGACGCGATTGAAACCTGCGAGGGCGGCTGCGGACTCGTGATTTCCGGTTCGTGCTTCACGCCGCATGGTTTCGCTGGTTGCACCGACGCGGCGTGCTGCACGACCGTTTGTGACGATCCCGCATTCATGTACTGCTGCTTCAGTGACTGGGATCAACTCTGCGCGGACGAAGCCTTACTCCGCTGCGCAGCAAGCGTGCCAGACTGCGGCGACATCGGCGGCGGCAGCTGCTGCGAAGTGCACGCTCGACCAAGTTGCAACGACGCGAGTTGCTGCGGCGCAGTGTGCGCGGTGGATGACTACTGCTGCACGGTGGAGTGGGATCAGGCGTGCGTCGATCTCTCGAGGACGCAGACTGCATGCTCGCAGTGCGACCTTGACTGCGGCGATGATTGCGCAGGTCCGTGCTGCGAAGCGAAGGAGACCCCCGCGTGTAGTGATGCCGTGTGCTGCGCTGCGGTCTGCCTGCTCGATGTGATCTGCTGCGAAGTCGCGTGGGATCAGTTCTGCGCGATGGAAGCGAAGATCAACCCGGAGTGCAACGGACCCAATGGCGCCTGCCCGCAACCTGAGTGCGGCACGCCAGAAGCAGGGTCCTGCTGCTATCCGCACGACAACGCGAATTGCAACGACAAGGCGTGTTGCAAGGATGTCTGCGCGATCGACGATTACTGCTGCACGATTGAGTGGGACAACACTTGTGCGGGCATCGCTGGCGATGTGTGCGACGCATGTGGCGGTGGCGTTGGATGTGGCAGTCCGCGCACGGGCGGTTGCTATACCGCGCATCTCACGCCCTTCTGCGCCGATAGTGCGTGTTGCCTCTTCGTCTGCAGCGTTGATCCAACCTGCTGCTCGGATGCGTGGGATGACTATTGCGTCGAAGCCGCGCTCTTCTTCTGTAGCGGCGGTTGAGCGGTTGTGATTCGACGCAGCGGTTGTCGTTCGCACGAATCTCAGAGCGGCGAACTTATGGGTTCGGATGTGTCGCGGCCCATCGACCGATGCCTCCTGTGTGACGACCTCGGCTCCGCTGCCCACGAGTGTCGCGTCACTCACCACGGAGCCCTCGGCCATTCGAGTCGCGCGCTTGCGTCTCATCCAACGATGCGCGTGACGACGCACGCGCTCTTGGCGCCGCTTCGCCATGCATGAAGGACGAGTGTGCCGTCGGATTCGCATGCGAGAGATTTCGTGACGCGATCGACTCCGCCGAAAGCGTCGAGTGCTTTCCCTCGCACACGCACGCTTCGAAACTCCTCCTGTGCACTCTCGGCGCTTCGCTTGGCGACTGCTTCTTGCGGTGATCGCGCGATTGCTCCCACCATCTCGAAACACTCCGCCCATGGCGAATCACACGCCTGTGCTGCGGTGAGTAATCCGAGACCGTGCGCGATTTCACCTGCGCGGAGTTCCTCGGCGAGATCACCCAGAAGTCCAGCGCGCTCGATTGCGGCGCAAGGCTCGAAGACGAATGCGCTGAGTGCCTCCGCTTGCGGAACAGCGCGCGGACTGCCAACACGACTATGCGACTCCCTACCTAACCGAGTCGCGCGCATCACGCCCGCGTGCGTCGCGAGCGCGCCCGTCCACACGACGCACTGCTCCATCGTGCCGTGCACCTCGACGAATTCGCACTCGACATCATCCGCACGAACCAATTCACGCGCGATACCAGGACCAAGCTTGAGCGCACCCCCGCTGCTCCGACGCATCCATCCAAGTAAGGACGCAAGTTCAAACTCATCACTGGTCTGCGCGCCGCGCTTCCACACTCGACCGGACTGGTCTCGGCGTGGAGGATCGCAGTGCACGAGCGAGTCGCTCAGCATCGATTGAATCTCCTGACTCGCCACATCCGCCTCGCGTACCCGGGTGCGCGCATTCCCGCGCGCCATCCACGCTCGAAGCGGGTCATGCTCGACACCGAGGACGCGCGCTTCGCCACAGAGGTCGACGAGAGACTTCAAGTCCGAGCCCATGCCACTGCAGAGATCGAGAATCGGCAAGTGACGCAATCGCGCGTCCCGAAAGCGCTCGGCCTTCCAGAGCGCACATCGAGAGGAACTCGCCATCTCCACTCCCCCGCAGTCCGCGTTGCACCGCGCTGCAAAATCCAGCTTTCCTACCGCGCGCCGACGCGCTTGGATCAACTCAATGGCCGCGGAGATGCGCGATGCATCAAACTGTCGGCGCAGCCTTGCGATGAGGGCCGGCGTGAACTCCGATTCCGCCTCAAGTACACGCAGAAGCGGTGCGCCAGCGACATTCTCATCGCAGAGCGATTGCCAGATTGAAACATCACGCCACGAATCCATCTCGCGAAGGGTACGGGCAAGAATGCACTCGGTGCGCAACGACGCGCGGAGCGTTAGGGCAGAGGTCCCCATTTGTTCAGGAGCAGTGCGATGTCGACGCGGTTGAGGATGCCATACGCGTCGCAGTCACTGAGTGGATCAAGCAGAATCTCACATGAGTCTTCCATACCATCGCCGTTGCAGTCACTGCTCCAACTCCAGAGGCTCCTGCCGGAACATGGCGATACCCATCGCCATTCCATCCCCAACAGACGACGGTTCCGTCACCCTTGAGCGCCGCCGTATGGAGCACTCCTGAGCAATGCCAACCACTCCGCGCAAACCAGTCGGCACGGCACACTGACCTTCGAGATTGTGCCCCCAGCACCGCACAGTTCCCTTGCCGCGCAGCGAGATCCCGTGATGACCTCCAGCAGCAATGGCACTGACACCAGTGTGTCCAATCGGGATGTTGCACTCCCCATTTCCGTTGTAGCCCCAAGCCGCGAGAGTCGCGCTACTGAGAAGCGCGAGGCTAACGTTCTCACCCGCGGCGATGCCAACCACTCCTTGGATGGACGGCACGATGGATTCGCCATCACTGTTCGATCCCGCGCAGACCACGCTGGAGTCTGTGCGAAGTGCGATGGAATGGCTGTATCCCGCAGCGATTGTGGCGACGCTGGTGAGGCCGACAGGAATGTTGCACTGGCCAAGCGAGTTGTCTCTAGGGCCAAAGACCGTACCGTCGCCCCGCTTCGCGATGACAAACGCGTTTCCGGCGGGGAGTTCAGCGATGTCCGTGAGTTCTGGAACCACTCCCAAACTTCCGCCCGCGGAGTTTCCCCATGGGACGACCTGTGTATCAGCCATCGATGATGGAGCGTAAAGAGAACAACGCACAACGGTCGGTGCAAGTCGTACAAGAGTCACCGATCGTGCCGACGAAGCCCGAGGAAGGGTCTTGGCCGCCGTCCCGCGAGCGCGCAAGCCTATCTTCAGATAATCGCTCCAAGACGGAGGTTCGCGGCGCCACTTCCCCTGAAACCAAGGGTGCGCAGAAAGTAGGAGCACCGCCGAAAACTCGCATCGAGACGATGCCGCGTGGCTCTACATCGCCGCGCCGTTTTCCGTCTCGAGGTAGGTGTATCCCGCGAGCCCCGATTCATAGGCGCGGACGAGCGCATTGGATTCCGCGACGGACATGTGGCGGTCGCGAACGGCGCGCTCGCATTCGTGTCGAATCGCCTGCGAAAGGCGATTCACGTCGTACTGCACATACGAGAGCACTTCGCGAACGCTATCGCCTTCGACGGTTTCGTCAATCCACCAGTTCCCGTTTTCGTCGAGTCGAATGTGCGCCACATGCGTATCACCGAAGAGGTTGTGCAGGTCGCCAAGGGTCTCTTGATACGCGCCCACCAGGAACGCGCCGAGGTAGTACTGATCGCCATTTTCAATCGAATGGACTTCGACGGACTTTCGAACATCGTGGTTGTCGACAAACCGATCGATCTTGCCGTCCGAATCGCAAGTGATGTCCGCGATGGTGGCCTTGCGCGTGGGACGCTCGGTCAAGCGATGGATCGGCATGATCGGGAACAGCTGATTGATCGCCCAAATATCTGGCAGGGACTGGAAGATCGACAGATTGCAGAAGTAGGTGTCGCTCGTCGCGTCCTCGATGTCGCCAAGTTCCTCGGGAACGGCGGGCATTTCCCGCGCCTTGTCGCGGATCTTCGCGCAAGTCGCCCAGAACAATCGCTCAACGATCGCGCGATGTTCGAGCGAGAGATATCCCACGCTGAAGAGATTCATCGCCTCATCGCGGGCTTGGAGGGCATCGTGATAGCACTCAAGTAACCGTCGCTCACTCACCGCGCTAAACGCTTCAAAGAGATCGACGATCGGTCGCGGAATCTCACCGTCGGCGAGGGGTACGCCCTCGAGCGAGGTCGGTGCCTTGAATCGATCGACACTGTTGGCGCCAAGAACATCGAAGACGAGCACGCTTTGCTGCGCGACCATCGCGCGACCACTCTCCGTAATGATCGTCGGATGCGAAACCCCCTCTTCGTCACACACGCTCATCACCTTGTACACGACATTTGACGCATACTCCGCAAGCGTGTAATTCGTTGAGAACTCAAAGTTGGTCTGGCTCCCGTCGTAGTCGATGCCTAATCCGCCACCAACATCGAGGTACTGCATGCTGCACCCCATCTTCGCGAGTTCGGTGTAGATGCGAGCGAGTTCATTCACGCCGGAATTGACCTGTCGAATGTCATGGATCTGCGAGCCCATGTGGCAATGGAGCAATTGAAGGCAATCCTTCATGCCCTTCGTTCCAAGGTATTCCACCGCTTCAAGGACTTCGTTCACGCTCAGTCCAAACTTTGCCTTGATGCCGGAGCTGTGCCGCCACCGGCCCGCGCCCTGCGTGGAGAGATTGACTCGCACTCCAATGCGCGGCCGAATCTCGAGCATTTCGGCGTACTTCACGATCAATCGAAGCTCCGTGATGTTCTCGATCACTGGAATAATGCGTCGACCAAGTTTCGCAGCGAGCATCGTGAATTCGATGTATCGCTCCTCCTTGAAGCCATTGCAGATGATCAATCGATCCGGAGAGTCACTCGTCAATCCCATCACCGCGAGGAGCTCTGGTTTCGAGCCAACCTCAATGCCGAATCCGAGCGGCATGCCGAACTCGCGCACATCATGCACGACACGCCGCTGCTGATTCACCTTGATTGGATAGACCGCGTTGTAGGAACCCTTGTATCCATTGTCGCGAATCGCTGTCGCGAATGCGTCGTGCATGTCGGTCATGCGCGTGCGGAGCAAGTCGCTGAAGTGCAAGAGTGCGGGGGTGCGCAATCCGCGCTCACGCAATCCTTGCACCACCTCAAACAGATCGATCTCACGCCCCGTCTCGCGCGTGGGACGCACGACGACATGCCCTTTCGCGTTCACATCGAAGAATCCCTTCGCCCAGCCTCGCAAGTTGTAGAGATCCGCCGAATCATCGATCGTCCATCCGCGCTCCATCGACGCTCGCAATTGGCTCGACCGCGGAGAAGCAGTCCCATTCGTGGTGGAGGCCACGCTCGACGCGGAGGAAACGGTCGGAGCACTCGGCGCCCGGAGTGGGGCGGCAGACGGATTCACCATTCGAGGGGAGCCTTCGCGATGATCGCGGTTCTTCCCGGACTATTCCGGGGTGTAGGTGCGGGAAACAGAGGCCAGGAAGCGAAACTTCGGACGAAAGTCAAGCGCAGATGATAGATCACTCCGCCGAAATCGGAAGTGTTCTAGAGGAACTTTTTCGAATCGCGCTTGGATCCCCGTCGTCCGGGATGCATACTAGGCATGATTCCGCCCCCCCCCTTTTTTTTGGAGAGCACAAGATGATTGCCAAGAGTTCAACGCTTTCGCGCGGTCTTTCTGTTGGTTCCGCGTTCGTTTTCGCCCTCACTCTCGCCCGCGCGAGTTACGCGGGTCCAACCTGGGACAATGACCTCTGGGTCGACGCGGGCAATTCAGCGAGCATGGCGCAGACGGTCACCCAGACGGGCACCGTGATGGAGATCAAGGGGCGCCTGAGCACAACCGGCTTCGGGAACGCAGCGCCGGACTACTCCGACATGTTCCTCATCCAGATCACCGCACCGACAATCTTCAGGATTTCGACCGCTGGGGGCGAGAGCGGAGGCTCAGCGGCGTTTGACAGCCAACTCTTTGTCTTCAAGGGAAGTGGATCGGTCACTAACCCGCACGCCTTCGGAGTCCTCGGCAATGCCGACTTTTCCTCCAGCATGAACGGCGCTATGGTGCAATCGCAGTCCAACGACGGATCAGGGTTCGTCCTCACCGATCCCGGCCTCTACTACATCGCCATCTCGATGCGCGGAGTCAATCCACTAAGCACCAGTGGACTCATCTGGCCGAACATGCCAACCGGCGTCATCGGATTCGGAAACTTCGACGCACTTACGGGTTGGGCGGTCGATCCCGCGAACGTTGGCGGCGAGTACTCCATCCGAACTGTCGGTATCGAAGGTGTGCCCGCGCCAGGCGCGCTCGCGTTGCTGGCGCTCGCCGGACTTGCGCGCCGGTCAAGGCGAGCCTGATCGACGACCGCTCACTTTACAGAGTCCCCGAAGATAGCCGCGCAAGCAACGCGGCAGCTTCTTTGGTGGTCTTCGCTTCTGGCCCCTTTCGAAGCAACAGAATGCGGTGCGCCTCTCGCGCGTTTTCCGTCGCAGACGCCTGCTCTCCGATCGCGTCCTGCATGAGCGCGATGCTGTAGAGCGTGCGCCCAACCCGAAAATCATCGGGCTCCACATACGGCGCGAGCGCGTCAAGCGCCTCTTGATAGAGTCCAAGCGTTGACGCAAAGTCGCCCTCGGCGCGCCCGAGGGCGGCCATGCCATTGAGAATTGCAGCCTTCGAAATGGCCGCCTCGCGCGAAACTTCAAGTGACGCGCTGCGATCGAATGCGGACTTCAAGAATTGCCGCGCTTCCTGAAACTTGCCTTGCGCGCGATAAGCGCTCGCAAGTTGCCGCAGCGTCTCAACCGTGGCGAGTGCGTGCGGACCCACTGACTCTTCGTACAAGACGAACGCAGCGTGATAGGCGCGCTCGCTCGCGGTGTAGTCGCCGAGGTTGAAACGCAATCGCGCCAGCGCGAACTCGACTTCCGCGAGTTCTTCCTTGGTGCAGGCTCCTTGCGCGAATGCGTCGAATCGCATCGCGTGCGCTCGCTCGATCGCATCCTGCGCGCCCACCGCGTCATCGAAACCAAGATGCACCAGTCCGAGTGTGACGAGAATGCCCGAGAGCAGTTCCGGATCATCTCCGAGTTCCTGATTCACTTGTTCGGTCACAAGCGCGAGAAACTCATTCACGCCGAGTTGGCTTGATCCGCGTCCGAGTTCAGGATCCACATTTGTCATCGAGTTTTTCAGGGAACTCAATGACTTCTGCGCTTTGCCAAGCGCGATGTCCGTCGTCGCGTAAGCAATCGAAAGGGCGATGGAAGCGCCAACGATGAGCAGGAGCACTCCCCCCGCAACACTCGATGCGGCCCAGTGCCGCCGAATCGTCTTTACCGCGACATACACGAAGCTGTCTTCGCGGGCGAGAATCGGCTTGCCCTGAAGGTACCGGTCCAATTCATCGCGGAGTTCATCGGCAGTTCCGTAACGACGGTCGGGCTCGGGATCAAGAAGTTTGAGCGCGATGACATCGAGATCTCGGTCAATCCCTGGAGAAATCTCGGAGGGACGCCTCGGCTTTGCTTCGAGTCGTTGCAACAAGAGATCCGCAACACTCGCCGCCGATGCAAACGGCTTACTCCCGCAGAGCGCTTCATACAACATCACCCCGAGTGCATAGACATCGATACGCGAATCAATCGCGTCAGGATCACCACGGAGTTGCTCAGGCGCCGCGTACGCAAAAGTGCCGAGGAACTCACCCGCGACAGTTTCTCCGCCGGCGAGGCCGAATCCATCCAACATGCCGACTGCCGAGTTTTCCATTGGGCGCGCCAGCCCGAAGTCAAGGACTCGGGGGTGCCCGTCGGTGTCGACGAGCACATTCCCTGGCTTGAGATCCCGATGAATGACACCACGGCGGTGGGCATAGGCGACAGCGTCCACGACGCTTCGGAAGAGTTCCACGACCTGCCTCGGGGTGAGCACGCTCATCCGAATGTAGGAATCGAATCGCTCGCCCACCACGAGTTCCATCGCAAAGAATGGCTCTCCGTCCCGAGCCAGCCCACTCTCGTAGAGCGTGACAACGCCAGGATGCCGCATGTTCGCAACGAGTTCAACTTCTCGCTCAAACCTTCTCCGTGCGCGCCCCGACGCGAGGCCTCCGCCGAGTAACCGCTTTACCGCACAACTGCGCCTTGTCGCGAGTTGCTCTGCTCGATACACAACCCCTTGCCCTCCCCGATGCAATTCGCCGATCAACTTGTAACCCGGGACAGGTCCATCGTCGATCGCGTCGGGTGCGACGAGGGAACGGCGAATCGGTCCGACACCCTTCACTTCCGCGAGAAACGCGTTGTCGCCCTTGATCGCCTCAAGAAGTTCGGAACAACGCGCGCAGAGCGAGAGGTGGCCGGACTCCGATGGCGTTGCATCATCCGCGGCTGCAATCGCCTCGAGTCGTTCGATTCCGATACAACCATCTCCGGGACCGACATCGGTCAACTCCGGCCGTCTCACGCAGGCTCCTCGCTGTAGGCGAGTTCAAGGCGAGCGACGATCTCCCGCAGGCGCGCCGCCACACGACTCTTCGCGAGGTAGACATCATGGAGACTCATGCCAAGTTCATCCGCGACCACCTTCGGTGCGAGCGTGTGATAGACGAGCATCTCGAATGCCTTGACGGTCTTGGGATCGCTTCGACTCGTCCGGCGCAATTCTTCAAGACTCTCGCGCAAGACTGACTCCCGACGCTCGCGTTCCCACACCTGTGACAGGGATGCATCATCATTCATGTCGACCATTGCACTCTCACCGCGGCCAATGTTGGCAGTCGCACGCTGTCGGCGCTGATCAAGAAGTCGAAATCGCATGATGCCCACAAGCCACGCGCCCAAACGCCCCCGGGACTTGTCGTATCTTCCGTCGCGCCATTCGATCAAGAAACGCAGAATGGTCTCCTGCGCCGCTTCGGCGGCGTCGTGATCGTTGTAGCCAAGGTTCCGCGCGAAGCCGATCAGAATGGGACGGTAGCGCGCATCAAACGCTTCCCAAGCGACAGCGTTCTGGGGATCCGCGAGCGCGACGAGCATCGCGGAAGTCGTTCGAGATGCATCTTGCGTCTCCTTCACACGCGCATCCTACCCTATCGATGTCCCCCGAATCGAGTGTGCGATTGCGCATTCGTGCACACGAATGCTCGCAACATCAAGCCCCTGCTTGAGGCTCGAAAACGCCTCGGGATCAACCGAATCCATGTCCGCCTCTGCGGCGCTCACCATCGCCGAGAGCTGCGCCAATCGCCGTTCAAGATCGAGGACATAGCTCGCCTCAAGTGCACTCCGCACTCGCTTGAGCGCATCCGAAATCCACTTGATATCGAGCTTGGTGTGGACGCAGAGATCGGTCACCCGATGGCGACGCATGTCCTCGCGTGCGTGGGTAATGCTCTCACTGTCCATCCGCGAAGCTTCTTCTTCCGTGAGACCGTAGGAGGGAATGACCTGCAGCACCGCCGTCACTCCGCTGCGGCGCTCGACGGCGCGAACCGAGAGCACCCCATTCTGATCCACCAGAAACACCACTTCAAGTTGCGGAATGCCCGCGGGCATCGGCGGAATGCCAGTAAGGTGGAAAGTACCGAGCGATCGGCAGTGCTCGACGAATTCTCGTTCCCCCTGCACCACCTGCAGTTTCACGCTCGTCTGCCCGTCCATCGATGTTGAAAATTTTTCCGTCGCGCGTGCCGGAATGGGCGTATTGCGCATGAGGAGTTTCGTCGTCGCGCCGCCTACGGTTTCGAGTCCGAGCGAAAGCGGGAGGACATCGAGGAGAAGGAGATCGCGCCTATTCCCCGAGAGAATCGCTCCTTGAATGGCCGCCCCAAGCGCAACGACCCGATCCGGATCGAGCGCGAGGTAAAGGTCTTGGCCGAAACACTTCGCAACTTCGCGCCGTACGAGCGAGAGTCTCGTTGAACCTCCGACAAGGACCACCCGCGCGATCGCGTCAGTCGAAACTTTCGCGTCACGGAGCACACGGCGGCAGCACGCCAGCGTGCGATCGACAAACGGAGCCGCGATCGAATCGAGCTCCGACTGCGTCAGCGCGAGCGTGATGGACTGGCCACCGAGCGTGATGGACTCCTCCGCGAACGCCGTTGTCGAGAGCGCGCATTTGAGACGCGCGGCGACTGCCAAGCACCGCGCCGAGTCGGCGAGCGTGGACCCGGACGGATGCCGATTCCAGTAGTCGACGATTGCGCGATCGATGTCATCGCCGCCGAGTTGAGTGTCCCCCGCCGTCGCGAGGACTTGGAAGCAGTCCGTTTCCAAACCCTCTGTTTTCGGGACGATTTCAAGCAGCGTGCAATCGAAGGTCCCGCCGCCGAGATCGTAGATCACGACGAGTTCTCCAGCCTGCGCAGCCCGCCCAAGCCCGTAGGCCAGGCTCGCCGCAGTGGGCTCATTCACAAGTCGCGCAACGCGCAATCCAGCGAGCCTCGCGGCATCCCGGGTCGCTTGGCGCTGCGCGTCGTCGAAGTACGCGGGAACAGTAATGACGGCTCGATCAATCGGAACCCCCAGTTCCGATTCGGCGCGTGCGCGCAGAGCCCCGAGAATCTCCGCAGAGACTTCTTGCGGAAGCACGCGCGCACCGTCGATCACAAATCCGGCCAAACCTCGCGGTCCCTCGCAGAGCTCGACTCCGCTCGCGGCAGCGAATGCGCGCATCTCACTCGCAGTTCGCCCGATGAAGCGTTTCGAACTCGAAACCATGCGCGACGGAGCGTTCGTGCCTCGCGCGACTGCCTCGGCACCAACGACTCGGCTCCCATCGGTTTCGAAAAACACCACGGAAGGGACGAGCGCACTCACGACACCGCCGAGCACTCTGGGTCCTGCTTCATCGCAGATGGCAATGAGTGAGTTCGTGGTTCCGAGGTCGATCCCGACGATCGGCGACGCGGATTCGGATTGCTCGCTCATGTGCGACGAATCCTACGCGAACCGCAAATGCAATAGGCGCTCGGAGGAATCCGAGCGCCTAGGTGAGCCAAACGAAGAGGTTCACGGTGCAGGAATCACCGCGACCGAACGGGAAGCCGTCATAGGTGCGGTTTCAATTGGCGTATCGGCGTTTGCTAGCGCAATTTCGAGTCGCTCGATCAACTTCTCCCGAACACGAGCCTTCGACGCGGACGCTTCCGCGAGGTGCGATTGGCCTTGGGGAGATTCTTGCAGCGCCCTTGGAGAAGCGAAACTCACAATGCGCGGGTGATTTGTTAGTGATTCCATTGGACGCCTCGGTGATCTTTCTGAGTCTTTGAAGGCCACGGTGTTACCAGTTGTTGACGAATGAAGCAGGAACTCCAAGAGCATTCGCGGCGGCCTCATACGAAAGACCGTCGCAGGCAATCATTCGCACTGCTGCGCTGAGGTGGGATGGAAGGAGGCGAAGTGCCTCGTCCAACGCTTCCGCTTCGAGTGCAAGGCTGCCCTGACTCTCGTTCACGGATGCCTCAAACCACCTGCTGTCGTCGGCGCTGGCATCCCAGTTTCGGCTCTCAGAGAGTGCGGAGTCCACTCGCCAGCTCCGTCTGAGAACTTCATGAAATCGAGATTTCTGACCAGCGCGCCGCTTCAACAGGTGTTCAGCGATGCGTAGGAAAAAACCCACTTCTAGGGCAATCCTTTCGAGATTTCGTAAATTTATGGCGCGGTGAAACCACTCTTGTGCCAAATCATCCGCAATCTCGGCAGTCGCTCGTTTGCGGACGAAGAGATGCACGGGCGGGTAACACGCCAAGGCAAGGCTTGCAACGCTCGGTTCCTTTCCTCGGGGAAACTCCCCGTTTAGCGTCCCCTCGGCTCACACACGAGGACCAAGTATCGCCATCCCTAGCACTTGGGACTCGGGCACCGCTGGCCTCCCTGAGATGTTCGCCACCCTCGGCATCGGGCAGATCGAAGCTGATTCGTTTCTACGCCATTCCATGCGTAAAGTCTCGATAGCAGGCACGCTCGTTGAACTTCCAACCGGTTCGCTTGGTGATGGCCCCGTGTTTGCGGCAGCGGCAGAGATTGGAAGTATGTGAGCATGGAATGAGCCCCCATGGATCGGCTTCAGGTTCATCGAGGTTCGATCAGGTGCGCGGCCACAGGACTCCGGTGACATCCGTCGCGCGGCTTTTCACCCGCGTTGACAGTAACTGCCGAGCGCCCAAAGCCCTAACCGCCGTTGAATCCATGCATTGGAACCAACAGCAACGCGAAGGACACAATACTTAGAGGGGGTCGAATCCTGAAAATCCTCCAAATCAGTCAGTGGATGAAAGAGCCGCAAGGTGGCCCGACTTCTCCATGCGTGGCGGCTGCACGGACCGCACCTCCACCTAGCCCCGACGCATGGACGCGCACGGGAACAAGCGCAAGCGACTAGTCAGAATCTCGCAGGCTCAGTTCATCACAAATGCGCCAACCGCCTCTGCGCCTCGGTGATCAGTTTGTGATCGAAGCACGGCGCGTGAATCAAGGATGATTTGACCGCCAGGGACGGCGGACGCGACGCCAAGAGCGCTGTGCGTGGACCTCAAGACTGGGTGTTGTTCTGCAACGCCGATTGTAGAGACGATCTCCTCCCTTCGACCACTCTCCGGGGAGCCTGTGCACTGCCTCAGCACACGCTCCCTTTTCTATTTCGGCGCCGTGGTGGAGTTGCCCTTCGGCAGTGCATCCATCGTGTCGGCAAATCGTCGCAAGGAGAGAAGCACGAGATACGCTCGGAACTCCACGATCTCCGGCGTCTCTCCAGACCCATGCATCGAACATTTTTCGCCGTTCGTTCGAGAGTTGAATGTAATCTGACAGGAGCCTTCTCCAAGCCGATCACCGCTGCCCTGCCGCAGACCCGCCGCGTTCAGCTTCGTACGCAGCGTCGTGATTTGCTCCTCGGTGAGCAGCGTGGACCAATCGAAGTCGTCATAGGTTGCGCTCGTTCCACCAGCGAATGAGTAGGTTCCGTCGGTCTGAAGCTTCGCGCGCATGGCGCGCCCCTCCGCTGGATCGGTCCAGTAGAAGTCGAAACTCAACCCTGCGGTCCGGTCAATCTTTGCAACATGGGGTTGTGACTCACAGGCGGGGACTCCGACCCCAAAGAGCGAGCCGACGACAATCGCTGCTCCAATCAACCCGCGAACCTGTGACATCACTGTGGTTGCGTCCCAGAGGTTGCGCTTGGCAGCGACGGAAGAGCACGCCCGATCAAGTCGGGCTGCTGCATCGATGCGTAGGGATCCGCGCCAAGGTCGTACCGCACGGGAAACTCTGCGGTTTCGGCGAGTGGCTCGTCACTCATCCACGCGAGATTCGCAAGTGCTCGGGTAAGCCGCCGTGCGGCGCGTTCATCATCGGTTGCAGGCGCGTACTGCCGGAGAAAGCACCACCGTTCGCCATTTGCCCCGACACGAACCTTGACCAGAATCGTTCCCGCTGAAGGCTGCTCCGTCCACACATTCCCACGGGTATCGCTCTTCGCACTCTCGCCAAAGCCACCATCGACGACGAGCCGCCATAAATCGCTCTCCTGCTCGCGCGACAGTCGCCGGACACGAGCTGGCCGCTTCCCTTTGAGTTGCGAAATGTCCGCCTCAGCATGGAGCGATCCGTCGGCGAGTAATGCGTACACGGCTGCGCGCTCTTCTGCGCGAGCACTGACAGCAACCCCAGTTCCGACTTCAACCGCGAGTTCAATCGAAAAGTCACGGGGCAGCGCGCCCAGCCGATCAGTCTCCGCTTCCGAGGCAAGATCTGCCGTTGGAGGGGGCGTGGAGGCGCATCCACTGCTCGACAGCATCGACGCAATCGAGACGATCGGCGCGCCTGCGAGCAAGAACGAAACCATCAGCGACGAACGCACGGGCATGGACGCCACAGTAGCACCTCCGCCCTCATCCTGTGGGCCTTGAGTTGAGGTTACCTTCCCACTCTATGCGTACGAGTGTGCTCTGGATCAATGACTACCTGCTTCCCCCGGCGTGTGCTGTTGAGCAGGCACGAGTGCTCACCGCACTCGGACTGCCGCTTGATGGCGATGGCGTTGCGGACAACGGGGAGCCTTGGCAAGAAATCGAGACCACCTCCAACCGCGGAGACTGCCTCTCGCATGTGGGTATGGCCCGCGAAATCGCGGCTTCAACTGGGCGCACACTCAAGGCTCCTACTGCCATCCTGCCTGACGGGGATGCACCTGCCGTGATGCCGATCACCGTGACGAACACGGCGCAGACATTTTGTCCTCGATATACCGCGCGCGTCATCAAGGGAGTGAAAGTCGGGCCAAGCCCCGCGTGGCTCGCACAGCGACTCATCGCCATTGGGCAGGTCCCGCGCAACAACATCGTCGATGCCACCAACTTCGTGCTCTTTGAGCTTGGGCAACCAACCCATGTCTTCGATCTCGCCACACTCGAAGGTGCACAGATCCAGATCCGCGAGGCCCGCGAGGGCGAAAAGTTCCTCCCTCTCGGAGCCGACGCGAAGCCCCTCTCGCTCACGGCTTCGGACTTTGTCATCGCGGATGCGACTCGCCCCATTGCTCTCGCCGGCATCAAGGGCGGAGCGCTCGCGAGCGTCACACCGAACACCACGGATATCGTGCTTGAAGCAGCGACCTTTGATCCGGTTCGCGTTCGCGCGTCAAGTCGGCGCCACGGCATTTCGAGTGATTCGTCGTATCGATTCGAGCGACAAGTGCACCCTGCGGAGATCGACGCCGCGGCGACGCGACTTGCATCACTGATTCTTGAGATTGCTGGCGGCACGCTCTGCGGTGGCGTCGTTTCGGATGGAATCGCCCTGCCGCCGGCTCGACTGGCGTCACTGCGCCCGTCGCGATGTCGCGCCGTGCTCGGAACGAACATCAGTGATGCACGCATCGTAGAGTTGCTTGAGAAGTTGGAGTTTCAACCGAAACTGCGGGCGGATGGCTCATACATCGATTGCGTCGTGCCCCCTCGGCGCGTCGATATTGAACGAGAAATCGATCTGATCGAAGAGATCTGTCGCCTCGACGGCATCGAGAGCATCCCCGTCGCGGAGTTCATCCGCGTGCGATTACCCAGCCCAAACCCAGTCGAGCGCGGCACGCGAGCAGTGAAGGCAGCGCTCGTTTCGATTGGCTTTGTGGAGAGCATCACGCACTCCCTCGTCAGCGAGAAGGCGGCATCGATCTTTCTTCCCGCCTCCGCCGCCATGCTCGCAGTCGACGATGCAACCGCAGGTGAACCTGCGCTTCGCACGAGCGTGTTGTCCTCCCTGATGAATGTGAAGGAACACAATCAATCGAACGGCACTCCGAGCCTCGCGATCTTTGAGTTCGCAAGCGCGTTTCACTGGGAAGGCAATGCGCACCGCGAGCGACCGACGCTCGCTTTGCTCGCTGACGCATGCGACGGAACGCGCGATGCGCAAGCGGCGTATCGCTTCATCCGCGCGAGCGTCGAACGCGTGTTGCGAGTCCTCACAGGCCAAGGTGCGTGCCTTGCGTTCCTTCCGCTGACAAAAGATTGCCCCCCGTGGTTGCAAGCGGGCGCGCGCGTTCTCGTGAACGGAGTTGGCGTTGGGCTCGCCGGCGTCATGAAACCACAATTGCAGAAAGCGCATGGGCTCGATCGCGCGGTGGCGTGCGCCGAACTCGAACTTCGACCCCTGCTCGCACAGTTTCCCCCAGAATCGAGTGCAACCGAGCTGCCGCAATTCCCCGCAACAGACCGTGATGTCAGCGCGGTCGTTGCAGAGGCGGTCTCCTGGAACTCGATCGAGCGATCGATGCGCGAGGCGTCACTCCTCGATCTCGAATCCATAGAGTTCATCGGAGTCTTTCGAGGTAAACAGATCGGCGAAGGAAAGAAGTCCGTCACGGCTCGCCTCCGATTCCGACGCACGGACGGAACCCTTCGCGCCGAAGAGATTGAACCAAGAGTGGCCTCCATGCTCGATCAACTCAAGCGCGACACGAATGCGGAGATTCGCACCGTATGAACGCCGACGCCCAGCCACCCCACGGCCCGCGCGTGGAGCAAGCCCTCGCGGCGCAAACGGTCGCTGCGTTCCTCGACGCACTTGCCGCGCCCATCCCAGTCCCTGGAGGCGGTGCAGTCGCAGGGCTTCTCCTCGCACAAAGCGCGGCACTCGGCGAGATGGTCGTTTCCTTCGCGCTTTCGAAGTCGAAGTTTGCATCCTTCGCGCCAGCCCACCGCGCCGCGCTCACGGGACTGACCGACTTGCGAAAGACCGCGCTTCGATTGGCAGATCTCGATGCTGCCGCCTACCGCGCGCTGAATGCACTTTGGAAACTGCCCAAAGATGATGCCGCGCGAGAGCTCGGTTGGAACGCGGCGGTCGAAGATGCCATCCAAGCACCACAGTCCGTGATCGAAACCGCATCCAGTGTGCTCGGACAGCTTGAGCCGCTCATCGGCACAACAGCGGAAAGCCTCAAGAGCGACCTCGCGATCGCGATCGACCTCGCCGCAGCCGCAGCGCGTGCGGCGGCGTGGAATGTCCGAGCCAACCTGCCGCTGCTTGAGCATGAAGTGGAACGCGCCCATCGATCGAGCGCCCTCGACACGACGCTCCGTGACATCGCACTGCGGGCGTCGACACTGAGTGCGCGCATCTAACGCGAATGCGAGGGACTCCATGCCCAATGGAAACGCGAGCCATCCCAACGCGAGTGACGGATCGAATGGAACGCCACCCCGTTCGTTTCTCATGATTTGGTTTCGATGCTGCAATGCATACGGGCGACTGACCAAGACGCCTGACGGGAGCGCATACAAGGGCCGATGCCCAAAGTGTCGACGCGAGGCGCAAGCAAAAGTCGGCGAAGGCGGAAGCAACCGCCGGATGTTTGAAGCGGAGTGATCGCGCAGCACGACCGCGCCGCGATACTCTTCCTCGGGTGGAACCCATTGTTGGCGGAGCTGCATTTCTCGCAACGAGCGCATTGCTCGCATGGGGCGGTTCAGTCGCCGCCATCGCTTGGGAGGCACTCCATCCTCCTCGGCGAAGCGTCGGATGGGCATTGGCACGGGGATTTGCGTGCGACCCCGCCGCGATGGGGCTTGACGCAGCCGATACACGCGTGACGCTTCTCGGCTCGCAGTTCGATGTTTGGAAGATCGACCTCCGCGCCGAAGGAGTCGATGTCCTGCTCCTCCACGGGTACGCACGCAATCGCATCGATTCGCTACGACGGGTTCAGCCGTGGCTCCCCATCGCTCGCAGCCTTACGCTCATCGATCTACCCGGTCATGGCGACGCGAGCGGAAAGGGTACGACGCTTGGCACGAACGAACCGAAACTCATCGCTGAACTTGTCGAGCAACTCCAGCTGACCCGCGTCATTCTCGTGGGGCACTCGCTTGGCGCGGTCATCGCGATTCGAAGCGCACTCGAGCCCACACTTGCCACGCGCGTGCAAGGCGTCCTCGCCATCGCGCCCTACGAGCAACTCGCAACGCCGATTGGCGCGCGACTTGACGCGCGCGCCATGCCGCGCGCCGCGCTCCTTCGACCCGCACTCGCGCTCACGCGCCTCTGCGGAGTCCGACTTGAACCCACAAGCGCGTCCGCCGCTCGGCTGTCTGTGCCGCTCGGAATTCTCGCGGGAACACGCGATCCAACGAGCCCGCTGGATGAAGCGCGACGCATCGCGCGCAGCGCGCCCAGCGCGACATTGCATGAGATTGAAGGCGGCTCCCACGATGACCTTTGGATCATCGGGGGAGCCGCGTATGCCAGCCTCGCGCAACAATTGGCGCGTGGGAAAATCGATTAGGGTGTCGTCGATGCGCTTGGGGGGAGCAACATGAAGCGGGCGCGATAGCCCTGCGCCGACGAACGCACATCCCAAACTTGTTGTCCGAGGTAACGCTTGATGAGCGCGGGATCCAAGAACGCCTCCACGCCCGGAAGCGCGTCGCGATCCATGCCGAGCAGCGGAACCTCGCCGCTCTCTCCATCATCCCCGCTCGCCATCCCTTCTATCTCTTCCTGCAGCGTCTTCATCATCGCCGCGGTTTGTTCGAATCGGCGAGGAAGATTGATCCATCCCGCAGCGACGACTTCACCGCCGCCGAGTGCCTGCATTGCAGAGGAGTAGGTCGCGTCCGCGGAGAGATTCGTCGCCGCATCCTTCGCGTCAACCGCGCGAAGTGCCTGCTCGACACTTCCGCTGTTTCCCAGCGCGAGCCAGCCGCCGCCGATCCCAACGGCGAAGGAAGAAAACTCATCGGAGAGAATCGTCATGCCATTGAAGTCGCGGCTCTCAAGACCGAGCGGAAAGAGGTTCAGCATGTCGCTCACCGCCTGCTCGCCTTCCTTTCCAGGCTTCATCCGAATCGCGGTCACCGACTTCGCCGCGTCTTCACCCCCGATGGGAGGGAGCGAACCGAACATGTGAATGTCCGGACCGATCGCGGCGAATGCGCTCGTCAGCGCCGGTCGATACGACTCGATTTGCATCTTGATCATGTCGCCGAACTCGGGCGGAAGTGCCGCGGCGATCTCATCAAGGGTCGGGAGGATCGCGTCAAAGCGCACATTGAATCGCGAGTAACTGACGGCGTCGGCAGGCACAATCGCGGGCGGCGCGGCGAGTTCCGTCCCCAAATCAAACAAGGCCGGAAGCCCTGTCTTCTTGCTCGGAATGTACACCGCCGCGGCCAGCTCAATCGTCCCATCGCGCGCAGTGAGATTGGCGGAAATCGCCTGCACATCCCCAAAGATCTGCTTCATGAATGGCTGCGCCATCGCCATCTCTGGTGAGTTTGACGCGAGCGCGGAGAGGTTCTCGAGCAACACGACGGCGTATGCATCGGATGCGGCGCCGGCCAATTCAAGTGCGCCGGAAAACGCTGGATTACTCGACACGGCGTCGGTGCTCGTGTTCGCGGCATCCAGCTTCGCCAAAAGATCACTCATCGCAGCCGAAGACGACGCACCCAGCACGCGCCCCTTGTCGACGGCGTACAGCGTCGTGTTGAAATCAAACGGACTCATGCCGAACATCTGCGGGGCAAACTCATCGGGAGCGCCGCCTTCGGTGTCCCCCGCATCCATTCCGAGTGCATCGGCCTCCGCGTCCGCCTCCGAGATAACCAGCACGCGGCGGCCACGGATTTCTTCGAAGGCCACGCTGTTGCCTGCACCCTTCGCCGTCTTCTCCGCATTCGCAAGCGCGGATTCGAGCCACTTGTTGCTCTTCTCCCCTGCATCCGCCCAATCCACGAAGAAAACCGTGGCGGGAACTTCCAATCCCGTTTCTTCGTCAAGCTCGCCCGCGATGCTCAGCCCTGCAGACTTTGGCCAAGTGAGATCGGCGACATCGAATCCTCCCTCGGCCGCTCGTTCCTTGACTACAGAATCCCAAGCGGCATGCAACAGGTCGACACTTTCCTTGAACTCGGGCGCATTCCACATCTGCCCCATGGAGGTTGACTTGAAGCGCTCAACGCTCGCTGGCAGGTCGGCGATGCCAACCACGACAAAGCTGTTCTTGGGCGCAAGGTCACGAATGTCGAGTGCGTCACCCGCGAGCAAGGCGGAGGATGCCGTGAGCGATGCGAGAAAACTACAGAGAGAGGTTCGCGTGTTCATTGGGGTTTCCAGAAACTGCATGAATTCCGAGGTCGGGAGCGTGGGTGCGCAACTACGAGTGCGATGCGCCGTCAAGGGAGGATCCATCCTTGAGAAGAGGCGGCGCGTCGAAGTTTGATCTCGTCGGTGGCTTCAGATAGTTGTGGCCAGAGTTGGGATTATTCCGGTCATATGCGAATGCCTCGCGATTTCGAATGAAATCCTTCACATACCGTGCGGGAATCGCAAATCCGAGCGCTTCCCCTCCACGAATCCCCATGTTTGTAATCCCGATGATCTCGCCCTTCGTGTTGAAGAGTGGCCCACCGGAATTTCCAGGGTTGATCGGCGTGTCCGTCTGAATGTAGGTCAGCCCATCGAAGTTGCGCTGCGTGGTTGAAATCACCCCTTGTGTCAACGACCGCTCAAGTCCAAGGGGATTTCCAATCGCGAAAACCGCCTGCCCCGCTTCGAGTTTCTCCGCGTCCTGCACAGGCGCGAATTCAAAGACGCCACCATCGGGATGCTTCAGCCGAATGAGTGCGAGGTCCACCTGACTGTTCACTGCAATCAACTCGACGGCATCAATATCGGTTCGCTTGAGTGTGCCGTCTGTTTGGGCAAACCAAACAGTGGCGCGAATGTTCGTTTCACCCTGAACCACATGCGCATTCGTCACGGCGAATCCGTCGCCCGAAAGAATGACGCCTGATCCGAGCCCGCCTGGCGTCGAGACCTTGATGACCGCAGGACCGATGAGCTTGGTCTGTTCGCGCGGCGGAAGGTCACTCAGGCCAGTCGCGGTCGAGAATATGTCGACCGCTGTCTTGTTCGCGCTCGCATCCGCGGCATCGCTCACAATCTCAAGCACATCGTCCATCGAAAACTCAAGCACACCAGGTCCAACATCGATCCAAACCTTGCGATCCGTCCGCTTCAGAATAGTTCCTTGAACCGTGCCGCCGAGGCGCAAACGCACGGTGTCGCGGGCTGCGTTCGACGCCGCAACCGATCCCGCCGCAGATGGCGCGGATGCGCTCGACTGCGCGAAGGCACTCGCGCCCCACCATCCGGTGACGGCGAGTACGGCGGCGCACCAACGTGCCGACGGGCGAAGCGAGGTCGAGCGTGGAAGAAATCCGACTGGGAAGAACGATGGCTGTCGCATAGTGGAGTTGGGGTGCGTCAATGAAGCGGCGATCAGCGTTACGATACCACTTCTGAACTCCGTACCGGCACTGCCCGCGCTCGTTTCCCGCTCTCCCGCGAACAGACCACATTTCTCCCACGAAACCAATATGCCTTCGCTTTCCATGCTCCGCGCGCTCACGATTCCCTTCTGCGCCCTCACGCTCGCCGCGTCTGCCGTGACGAGCGCCTCCATTGACGACCAAGAAACGGCCGCGCACTATGGATTCGAAGGACTGGACGTCCTCAAGATCGATCGAGGCGCGGGACCAATCGCCGCGAGCGATATGAATGGCGATGGCCTGATGGATCTCATCGCCGTCAACAATGCGAAGAGCCGAATCGAGTTGCACGAGCAGAAGAAGGGAGCGTCGCCGGATGACCCGATCGAATCTACGATCGGCATCAACGAAGCCCCCCCGCTCTGGCGATTCCATCGCGTCGAAGTCCCCGTCTCGCATCAAGTGACCGCGGTGATTCCATATGACTTCGATAGCGATGGCCTCATGGACTTGGTCTACGCCGGACAACCGGGAACGATCGTGTTTCTCCGGCAAACCAAACTCGGATCGTTTGAAGTGGCTCGCCGCATTCCGGTCAAGGGACTCTCGCAAGCTCGCGATGGGTTCTTGATTGCGGATCTTCTCGATGACGCGAAGCCGGAACTCGCCGCACTCGTCAACGGGAAACCCACGATTTGGCCGCTCGAAGGATCCAAACTTGGCGAAGCAACGGAACTCGCAAGCGGAGATCCCCTCGTGGCGTTACTCGTGGGCGACTTCGACGGCGAAGGTTCCACCGATCTCGCGGCAGTCGCACCGGACAACGCCGCACCCGTTCGCCTTTGGCTCGGAAGTGAAGAGAACGGAAAGCACCAACTCGGCTCACAGCGCCGATTTGAATTGCCCCCACTGCGCGAAGCAACCGCGCTGCAACTTCCCGGTGCAAAAAAATCTCTTCTGGCGCTCATCGAGCGGCCGAGCAAGCGGATCGTGATCGAAGAAGTCGTCACCGGATCAAATGCGGACGGTGAAGCCGCGCTCGAAGTCTTCGGCGCCGGCGAATCGGGAAAGAAGCGGTCCTACGCGACCGCGGATCTCGATGGCGATGGCCTCCTCGATGTGCTCGCAACCGATCCAACGAGCAGCGCGGTCCTCGTCTTTCGGCAGGTCAAGGAGCGCGGGCTCCAACCATCTCGCGCACAGCCATCCTTCGCCGAACTCACGGGCATCGATGCTGGCCCGACCGGTGGTCCGCTTGGCACAGAAGTGTTCGTGCTCAGCGAAAAGGAAGGCGTCGTCGGACGAAGCCACTGGGAGAATGGCACGCTCACCTTTCCAACGGCAATGGCGTTGAGTGCCGGAAGCACGCCGCTCGTCATCGCGCTCGTCCATCTCGAAACCGGCCCGCGCCTCGCGGTGGTCACCAAGGACGGCAAGAACTATCAACTCGAACTTCTCGCGGTGGATGGATCCGGCACGACTGCGCCGGAGGTCGTCAAGCTCGGCGCGCTCGTGAAGGCACCGGAAACTGTCATGGCTTGCGATGCCGATCAGGATGGCAAGGTCGATCTCCTGCTCTACACGCAGGACAAGCCCATGACCATGCTGCGTGCGACCGACGCGGGGTTTACGGCGCTTGAGTCGAAAGACATGGCGCAGTTTGGACTCGTGCAAGCGGCGAACGGTTCCAACACGGCGTTGTTTGATGTGCAAGGTGATGGGAAGGCGGAACTCGTCGTTGCCGATCGCAACTTCATCCGCGCGCTTCGCTTTGATTCCGCAGCAACGCCACCGGGCTGGCAAGTTGTGACTCAAGTGAACGCCGCGCGAAGCGACGCCAAACTCGTTTCGATTGCCGCACAGGGCAATCAGTTGATTGCCGGCGACAAGGAGAACGCGCAACTCGTTTTCTTCGAGAAACAAGGCGAAAAGTGGCAGCAGGCAGAGGCGCTCACCGTGAGCGGCTTCAAGTTTGGTCCCATCCGAACCGGAGCGTTTTCCGGCAACGCGGTGCCGGATGTCCTGCTCATTGGCGATGACGGATTCGCGATCGCTCGGGTCGGTGGGAACCGCGTCACGCTCGAAGAGCGCGGAAGCCGTCGCGGGGATCGCCCCAACCAACTCGATCACGAACTCGCTGCGGGTGATGTGAACGGGGATGGATTCCTCGATCTCGTCTCCCTCGACGCCGGCGAGCAAGCGCTGAGCATTCTGAGTTTCTCAGAGAACGGCGTCCTCGTCCCCGGCACGAGTTTCAAAGTGTTCGAGACGCGACTGTTCCAAGGCGGCGAACCGCGCGAGTTTGAACCGAGCGCGTGCCTCATCGCCGATTTCACGGGCGATGGTCGCGATGATGTTGCACTCCTCGCGCATGACCGCGTGCTGCTCTACCCACAGGCAAGCCCGAAACAGTAACACGCTGCGTGTCGTGGACACGCGACCCCCACGCACCCACGGAGCCACTCCTCCGCTGGTGCCGATTCATTCGGCCCCGCGGAATCGAAAGCGAATGCAGCGTATTGCGGCGCTTCAGCGCAAGAAGACTGCGCGGGCGCTCAAACACATTTAGCGTGCCGTGTATTCCACACCGTGTGGTCCGGTGTACTTCGCTTGTGGGCGAATCAGTCGGTTGTCTTGCAACTGTTCGATGCAGTGACCGCACCAGCCTGACATGCGGCTCAGCGCAAACATGCAGGTGAAAAGATCCGTCTTGATGCCGAGGCAGTGATAGGTCGTCGCGCTGTAGAAGTCGACATTGGGAAAGATCCCCTTGCCCGCCTTCGCATCAAGCACAAGCGACTCGATGCGCTGACTCATCTCGAACAGTCGAAGATTGCCGGTGTCCGTCGCGATCTGCTTGGCGAAAGTCTTGAGATAGGTCGCCCGTGGGTCGTACGCCTTATAGACGCGATGCCCAAAGCCCATGATGAGTTCCTTGCGCTCAAGTTTGCCCGCGACATACCCATCGACCTTGTCCATCGAGCCGATTTCATCGAGCATCACCATGACTTCTTCATTCGCGCCGCCATGGAGTGGCCCCTTCAGCGTGCCCACAGCGGTCGTCATGGCGCTATAGAGATCCGAAAGTGTCGCGATCGTGACTCGGGCCGCAAAGGTTGAAGCATTCAGCCCGTGGTCCGCGTGCAGAATCAAGCAGATATCCAAACCGCGCGACATGGCCTCGGTTGGCTTCTCCCCGTTGAGCATCCAGAGAAAGTTGGTTGCGATATCAAAGCATGGATTCGGACGGACGAAGTCCTTGCCTGAACGGTGTCGATCGAAGTTCGCAATCAGTGTTGGTGTCTTGGCGACAAGTCGGAGTGCCTTACGCTTACTCGCTTCGATACCGTCCGCGTCGGCTTCGGTGTCGTAGAGCGCGAGCGCAGAGACGAGCGTCCGGAGCGCGTGCATCGGCACCGCATCTCGCGGCATCCCGCGAATCATCTCGTATATGCCCTGTGGAATCTCATACTCCGACTGCAGCGCACTGCGCAAGGAATCAAGTTCCGCCTTGCTTGGGAGCTTTGTGTTCCAGAGGAGGTAAACCGTCTCCTCATAGGTTGACTTGCGGGCGAGCGTGTCGATGTCGATCCCGACATACTCAAGCACGCCCTTCCCGCCATCGATGAACGACATCTGTGTGTCAGCGACGATCGTGTTTGCGAGCCCCTTGTCATAGATCGCGGTAGGCGCGGAGGGAGTAGGAGCAGGCGCGGCGGGTGTTGCGGTCGACATGGTTCAATCTCTGGGTCGAACTTCCGTTCAATCTCAATCGCCCAAACGAGGCCTGCGTTCGATGAGAAAGGCGCGCCTCACTCGGAGCCGAGATCATGTCTCGGCGGAACCGCGATCCTAGCAAAGCTCCGTGCAGACCGTGTGTACATTTCTCAGATTCGGGGGTCGCCTGGGTACAAAGTCAGACCTCTGCGCGTACCCTCCGGCGCGTGTTTCTCCCACTCGGAACAGATCGACTGTCGTCTCGCCACCGCCGCCGAATCGTCGTTGTTCCCGTCCTCCTCGCCCTGAACGTCGCGGCGTATGCGGCGGGGTTCTGGGGCGCGCGCAGTGGTCTCTGGAGCCTCGAACAGTTCTACGACCGCCTCGCGCTCGACTGGCGCGCGTTTGAGTGGTGGAATCTCATCACCTACCAATTCCTCCACGACCCCAACAGCATGTGGCATCTGCTTGGGAACATGTTCTTTCTGTGGACCTTTGGACTCGCGGCGGAAGCTCGCCTCGGACGGCTGCGATTCCTTGCTGCGTATCTCCTTGGTGGTGCAATCGCAGGCGCCGCACAAATCCTGGTCTCCCACGGCGCGGTGATCGGTGCTTCGGGAAGCGTGTCTACCGTCGCGGGTCTGTTCATTGCCCTATTCCCAGGCGCAAACATCTACGGGCTCAGCCTGATTGGGCTTGGGGTGGTCGCAATCCCCGCATCGTTCTTCATCATGCTCTATGTCGCCATTGATCTCGTCGATGCGCTTCTCGAGATTACTTCGGTGCGTCGGTCGTCGGTTGGAAATTTCGCGCACCTTGCAGGAATGGCGTTCGGGATTGCCCTTGGTTTGGTGCTGCTCTACGCGAAGCAACTGCCGCGCACCGAAACGGATCTGCTCCATGCGCTTTCGCAATGGCAACGGCGCCGAGCGTTTCGCGCCGCGATGCGAGATGGCAACGTGTGGAGTGCGCCAAGTGCGTCCGCGTCTCCGCCCTCGCGAGTCGCCACGGGTGCCGCTTCCACACAGAGTGAAACCGAACGCGGGTATCGCGCGGAGATCGCCACTCTGCATTCGCAGCGCGAATTCAGCAGGGCCGCGGATCGCTATCGTCGATTACTGGCGGATCGCGTGGATGCGGTGCTCAGCGCGGAGGTGCAAATCGACCTCGCAACCCAGTTGGTTTCCGACGGCGACCCCGCGACGGGCGCTCATGCGCTCACGCTTTTCATCGTGAAGTTTCCAAACGATCGACGAAGCGAAGAAGTGAAGTTGCTTCTCGCAACGGTGTTGGCAAGAACGCTCGGGGATGCGACCCGCGCCCGCGGCGTACTCGCGGATGTTCGCGAGTCCCTCCTCCCCAACGATCGCCAACGGTACTACCACTCCCTTATGGATGAAGTCGGTTGATTTCTCCCACAGCGCCGCGCCATCTCCTCGTGAAAATCTGCGGCGTAACCACCGCCGCGATGGCGCAGGAGGCCGTTGCCGCAGGCGCTGATCTCGTCGGCGTCGTCCTCATTCCCTCAAGCCCGCGCGCGGTTTCGCTCGCCGTCGCGCAGAGCATTCGCGAATCGCTCGCGGGAAGAGCAGAGTCGGTTGCGCTCATCGCACGGGGAGTAGATGCGTCGTCGTTCGAGGCTGCTCGCGCCTTTGACACGGTGCAGTTCCATGGCGACGAAACGCCGGAAGAACTTCACGCACTCTGCCTCCGATTTCGTTTTTCTCGAGTGATGAAGGGATTCGCCGCAACTCCGGCGAGTGTTGCGCAGTGGGATGCGTGCGGTCTCGCGCGACTCGTACTCGATGGCGCGCGAGGCGGGAGCGGCAACACCTTTGATCACGAGTCGCTCACGGCGTCGCGCGCAAGCCTTCGCACACCGATCCTCCTCGCGGGCGGCTTGGACGCCGGAAATGTTGCGGCGGCGGTGCGCCTCCTCCGACCGGATGGCGTGGATGTCAGCAGCGGCGTCGAGTCGAGCAAGGGCGTCAAGGATCCAGCACGCGTACGAGCATTCATCCAAGCCGCACGAACGGCGTGACGGACGACTACGCCGTTTCCACGAACGACACGCTCTTGCGCGTGCTTCCGAGTTCGGTCACCCACTGGTCAATCTGCCCCCGGCGCGTTGGCCAAGCGGGGCTAAATCGGTCACGGACAAACGCCGCGTAGAGCGAACTGAATGCGCGCTCAAAGCTGATGAGCAAGTCGAGCCGCATCTCGATGGCCTGTCGAAGGCTCTGGGGTTTCTCTTCGGGCTTCGGAAGTTTCAGCGCGGCAATCTCCATGCGATCGCCCTGCAACACGAACTCATAGGTTTGTCCGAACGCATGCAGTGACATCCCAACCTTGCGCGGCCACTTCCCGCCTTTCAGTGCCTGCACGGTTTCCATTCGCCGCAGGGCACCACTTCCATGCACCGTCGTCTTGCCGCTCAACCCCCACGCGCACTCGAGGTCGATGGAGCGATCGATGACGATCGCGAACTCTCCTGCCTCGGTCTCAAGCAGTCCTTCCTTCACTTCTGCGTGCCAGCAGAGCCAGAAGAGGAAGGTGTTTCCAAGAAAGTCCTTCGACTCCCCCGCCGTCGACGCCCACGGCACATCGGGTCGAGTTCGACTCTTGCGTTGTCCTTGATCCACCGCTCCGTCAATATCGAGCGGCGGCAGCGAGAACGCCTCCGGTTGCGCATCATCAAACGCCGCACTCAATCCGCGATCGCCGAGCGTGTCATAGGCGAGCGTTCCGCTGCTTCGGGGCGCAATGCGCACATCGAATGTCTCTTCGACAAGTTTCTTCAGAAGGTCGACCTCCTTGTCACTCGTGACCGGTGCAAGGATGGTGTTCGTCGGGAAGTCCCACCAAATGGCCGTGTGCTTGGGAGATCGATAGCGCCCACTCGCAATCTCCTCGTCGATGCGCCGAAGCGCCTCATCCCGTGCATCCTTCTTCGCTGAACGAGGAAGAAACGACGCTCCGTCCTTTCCCACGACGAGGTGCGATTCTTCCGCCATGGCGATGTACGCCTTCTTGATTTCGGGCGGGACGCGGACGCTCTCGATGCGGAACCCTAAGAGGAGTCCGCTTCCGAAAAGAATCGAGTCCGGCGAAAAGGAAATGTCGAAGAGGTGCCGTCCTCCGGTCCATCCGCACGCGGACTCGCCTGGCTTGATGCCATCCACGTCACTCAGCATGTGCTTACGAATCCGCTCGAGAAGCGCGCTTTCGAGCGCAGGCACCTCGGAGAGAACGGCGAAGCGGCGATAGGCGATAGAACCTGCGCGAAAACCCATAGCCCGATTCTCTCCTCCAACGGCGACTTTCGCCCGCGAGCGACAGTTTGTTCACACGCCGATTCACGAACTCGTCGGCGCGAGATCCTTCGCGAGGCCGAGTTGCATGAGGTGCGCTCTCGGTCCGTGGAGTTTCTGCGCCTCTTGCGCGAGCGACTGCTTCGCCTTGGGGCTCGCGTAGGTATCGAAGAGCATCGACTTCACGGTTGCATAGAGGCCGCCGAAACTCGCGAAAGTGTGATGCACCGCGCTGGCTTCATATCCGGAGTGCACCATGCAGTTGCTGCACTTGGGGTTCCCGCTCTTATGTCCATAGGCGTCCCAGTCGGTATCACGCATGAGATCGTCAAAACTCGCGGCGTAACCCTCTTGCAGCAGATAGCACGGTTTCTGCCAACCGAAGATGTTGAAGCACGGCATTCCCCACGGCGTGCACTCATAGTTTCGCTTTCCCATGAGATACTCAAGGAAGAGTGGCGACTGATTGAATCGCCAACGGTGCGTTCCATCCTTGCGATTGGAAAGCACCATGTCGAAGAGTTCATGCGTCGCCTTCTGCTGGAGAAACTTCGATTGATCCGGCGCCTTTTCGTAGGCGTAGCCAGGGCTCACCATCATGCCCTCCACTCCAAGCGCCATCATCTCGTCGAAGAAGGCGCGCATCGAGTTGGGATCGGCGCCAAGGAACACGGTTGTATTCGTCGTGACCCGAAACCCCATCGATACCGCGAGGCGAATGCCCTCCACCGCTTTCTGGTAGGTGCCTTCACGGCAGACGGCAAAGTCGTGGTGCTCCTCTTGCCCATCCATATGCACGGAGAAGGTGAGGTACTTGGATGGCTTGAACATTCCCGCGCGGAGTTTTTCCTCGAGGAGAATTGCATTGGTACAGAGATAGATGTACTTCCGCCGCTCGACGAGGCCCTCAACGATCGTCGCGATGTCTGGATGCAAGAGTGGCTCGCCGCCGGGCAACGAAACCATCGGCGCACCGCATGCTTCGACCGCATCAAAGCACTGCTTGGGGGTCAATTGCCGCTTCAATACATGGGCTGGGTATTGAATCTTGCCGCAGCCTGCACAAGCGAGATTGCACCGAACCAGCGGCTCAAGCATGAGGACAAGCGGATACGTCTGCCGCCCCCGCAATCGCTGCGAGAGGACATACGATGCGACCGTCCACATTTGACTCAGGGGAACCGCCATGGATCGGAGAGGGTAGTCGAGATCGGACCGCACATTGGCGCCTCTCGGCGAGCCGGACCAGTCAAGGAAACACGCGCGATTCATGAGAACAAACCGATCGACGCGTGAACTTGGGCGTGCGATGGCGCGTAGAAATCGCGTGTCTGCATTTGCGCTTCGCTCACCGCGACCGTGTCCGCCCGCCCTCCGCTCGAGTTTCGCGCGAGCCGTTACCCTGCGCCTCTGCATGCCCGAGGCTCGAGTGACAAATGAACGCGAACGCAGCGACGAGGAACTCGTCGTGGATTATCGCAATGGCAACGCGTCGTCCTTCCAAACACTGCTCGAGCGCTATCGCACTGACCTCTGGCGGTTTCTCGTGCGATTGACAGGCTCTCGAACCGCTGCGGATGATGTCTTCCAAGACGCATTCTTTCAAGTGCATCTCTCGGCGGAGAGCTTTGACGCGCAACGCAGATTCAAGCCGTGGCTCTACACCATCGCCGCGAACAAGGGACGCGACTTCCTGCGTCGACAACATCGCCGTGCCGCCACGAGCCTCTCCGCGCCGCTCAGTCAAGATGGCGACGGAACCCTGAGTGAATTGATTGCGTCTGATGTCCCACTTCCAAGCGCCCCGATGACAACTGAGGATGACCGCGGCGTGGTCACGCGAGTCGTGGATGCGCTGCCGGCGCATTACCGCGAAATCCTCGTACTCGCGTACTTCCAGAAGATGAGTTACGAACAAATCGCGCGAGAGCTCGGTGTACCGCTCGGAACAGTCAAGAGCCGTCTGCACGCGGCGGTCGCGAGTTTTGCCGATGGATACAAGCGCGCTGACGGAGCGGAGGTGACAAAGTGACCGCGTCCAACGAGAATCCCCCCACACCGCCTCCACTCAACACTCGCGAGGCGGACGCGATTGATGTGCTCGTCGAGCATGGCTTCGACCTTGCCCAAGCGACGAACGCTCGGCCGGATCTCGCGAATGAGTTGCGCTCCATGTCTGCGTCGATGGGTGAACTCGATGGGTATGTCACCGGCGAACCAGATCCAGACCTCGTGGCCGTCACGCTCGCACGCGTTGATCGCGCCGCGCGAGATGAAGCTGCTCGAATGAGCACCAGGTCCGAGCGCTCGAGGGTGAGCGGGATGGGGCAGTGGCGCGACATCGTCGCCGTTGCGGCAGTCGCATTGCTCGTGGTGTCGGTCGCGGTTCCCGTCTTGTCGTATGTGAAATCGCAGAAGCAAATCACGGCTTGCAGCGCGAATCTTTATCGGGTCGCGAGCGGGCTCGAGGGATTCGTTGGCGATCACGATGGCTCGCTTCCGATGGCGGCGGGGTTCATGTTTCCTAACGGGGCCCTCCCAACGACGGCTTCGCATGACTTCCACGCGTCCGACTGCCTCGACCAACTCGTCGCCGGCGGATACTGCAAGGGCGAATGCTGCGCCTGCCCATCCGACTCTGAAGCGGATCCAAACTACGCGGTGCAGATCGCGTCGCCCGCGCACCCGCTTCACTGGCGCACAGGCGTGCGCCGACCCGTCGTGGCTGACCGAAATCCGCTTCTTGACCTCCTCCGAGCGGGATATTCGGTGACCATCCTCAATCTAAACAGCCCCACCCACGGTTCTCGCGGCCAGAATGTGTTGTTTACGGACGCGTCCGTTGAGTTTGTGACCACTTCGGGCGTCAGCGTGAATGGGACGATCGACCAACTCTATGTCCCCTGTGACCGCGGTGGGCTCGAGGACGATGTCTGCTCCTTCGCCGACTGGGTCGGATCCGACACCTTCTTGGCGCATTAGTTTCACGCCAGATTTTCCCGTTCCCACTGCTTGCGAACGCTGCGGTTGCCTGCTAACCTTCTCGATCCCCCTCATTTGGGGAGCGGCTTGTCCGCGTCTCGCTTTCCTGCCTCCAGTTCCCGTTTGGGGAGCCTCTCCATGCCAAAGAATAAATCCCACAAGGGTCTCGCCAAGCGAATCAAGCTCACCAAGTCTGGCAAGGTGCGCGTGAAGCGCCCCAATGGCCGGCACTTGAAGAGCAACAAGACCGGTGCGGCGATCCAGTCGTACCGCGGCAACAACTACGCAAGCTCGGGCAACCTCAAGGCGCTCGCCAAGATGCTCTTCCGCGGACTCCGTTCGCAGGAGCAGTCGAAGGCAGACAAGGCCACCGACCTCGTCGAAGTCGCCGCCTAGTTTTCACTCACGAATCTGTTTCCGTTTCATCATCTGTCCGTCGGGACCGAAGTGCGCCGACCGTACGCGCCTCCGCCGGACAACCGCTTAGGAGTCCACTATGCCACGCGCACGCAAGGGTGCAGCCCGCACGCAAGCCCGCCGCAAGCTTCTTCGAGAAGCACGCGGTTTCTTCGGTACCAAGAGTCGCCTCAAACAACAAGCGAAGGTTGCGCTCATGCGCGCCGGCCGTTACGCGTGGCGAGATCGTCGCGCGCGAAAGCGAGATTTCCGCGCGCTTTGGATCACGCGCATCACGGCGGCCTGCCGCATGCGCGGCGTCCGCTACTCGCTCTTCATCAACGGACTCCAACGCGCCGGATGCCTCTTGAATCGCAAGATGCTCTCCGAAGTCGCGATCCACGATCCAATCACTTTCGACGCCCTCGTCACCCTCGCGAAGGCGAAGACCACGGCTACCGCAGCAATCGCTGCGTAAGTCGATCAACTTCAGCAATCAACAACCGCACGGCGCTGGATTCTTCCAGCGCCGTGTTTGTTTTCTCGCTGAACAATCTCAGAAGGGAG
>SXGS01636569.1_pt1 | contig 79559 bp, 2 predicted proteins | sample 3174681 | NCBI WGS metagenome assembly SXGS01 (sample SAMN11356861, study PRJNA531348) | freshwater metagenome | isolation source: freshwater sample F1-80 | place: China: Fuxian Lake, Yuxi | collected 2017-12-25 | reverse complement strand
CAGGCCGGAGTGGGGGGGGAAGAGGGTGGGTCTACACTACAGACACTTTGGCGCGAGAAAAGTGAGGATTTAGGGGCTTTCTTCAACGCCGATCCCCGAAAATTACCCGCTTTTCGGTCCCAGTTGCGAAAGTCGGGTTAGGAGTCGCGAACGTGACTGTAGCGGGCACGGCGAGTGTTCGAGTCAACAATTCTGGGCGCGTGATTGATGAGTCCATACCAGTTCCTGGAACTTCGCAGGATGTGGTTGTGCGCTTTGCGACGGCAGCGCCGTCGGCGAGCTTCGCGGCGGAGAACGTCACGCTCTCGCTTCTTGGGCAAACCCTCACTGGAAACGTGAGCTTCGGCAGGATCACCAGCGGGCCTAACACAGGTTCATTGAGCGTGACGGCGAGCGGCATCGGTTTAAGCTTGGGCGGGGGCGCTGTTAGAGTTCAAGACGCGGGAGGCACGCTGTTGATGACTCCCACTGGTTTGGCGGGTGATCTGGGCGGTTCCGTGGCGCTCAACATTCCACAAGTCAGCGCGGGGGGAAGCTTCCGCATTCGGCTGAACACGACCGCGCTTGCCGTCAACGATCCTGGTTTGGGACTAAGTCTACCCGGTGGCCCTTACTTGCAGGTGAGCGGGACGGGCGTGTATCTCGACGTCTTGGGCCAGCGGTTGAGCGGAGACTTCGCCATCGAGCGAACGACCACACAAGCGGGCATCCAGGTGCTGCGGATTGGCGTGGCCAACGGAAGCCTGAGCTTTGGGGATGGGAGCAACGCATTGGTGAGCGTGACCCAAGCAACGGGCAGCTTTCTGGTCACGAGCGCGGGAATGGCGGGCAAATTGACGGCGAGTGTCAGCACGTCACCGGCTCTTGGCGCCACGTTCTCCGGGAATTTCTCGCTGGGGGTGAATACGACCACCGCGGCGATCGATGAAACGCTGACGGTGGGGACGACGACATCAAGGTTGAACGTTCCTGCGGGGCCGTATCTGCGTGTGGAGGGAGCAGGGATCGCGCTGAGCGTGGCGGGCCAGACGCTGCGCGGCGACTTCGCCTTTGAGCAATTGACACGGGCCAATGGCGTGAAGGTCACGCGCGTCGTGGCTTCGAAGGTGTCTTTGAATTTGGGTGACGGCACGAAGACGTTCCTGAGTTTGACCGAGGGCCAGGGAGCGTTTATCGCCACCGGCAGCGGACTTGCGGGACGGTTGAGCGGTTCCACCTCCGTGACCGTGCCTGGTGTAGCCTTGAATGCCAATCTCACCCTTGAGTTGAACAACACCACCGCCGTGGTGAATGAAACCTTTTTAGTGTCTGGAACGGCGGTTGATTTGGCGCTGCCAGCGGGGCCGTTCCTGAGGCTATCCGGAAGGGATGTTAGTTTGGAAATTGCCGGGCAGAAGCTGCGGGGAGACTTTTCGTTCAGCCAGCAAACCCAAGGCGCGACGACAGTGGTTCAAGTCGCCCTGTCGAAGGTGTACGTCGGAGTCGGCGATGGTGAGACCGATTTCGTGAGCATCAGCAATGGCCAGGGCAACTTGACCATCAACGCGGCCGGATTGACGGGCAGCTTCAGCGGGAGCGCGGCTTTGAATATTCCTGGGGTGACTTTCACTGGCGCTTTCTCGGTTGCTGTCCGGACGGACACGCTAACTCCCGCAAACAATTACTTGCGAATCACCGGCGCCGGGATCGATTTGAACGTCGCAGCGCAATCGTTAAAGGGTGATTTCGCGTTTGAACAAGCCACGACGAATTTGGGCGAGAAAGTGTTGAGGGTTGGGGTGAGCAACCTTTCCCTGTCGTTGGGTGATGGCTCGACTTCGTTTGTTTCGATCAACAATGGCACGGGGGCGATGATCGTGAGCTCGAGGGGCCTGGCCGCTTCATTCAGCGTGAATCCCATGTTGAATTTGCCGGGCATCACGCTGTCCGGGGGATCCGTGAGCCTGGCGCTGAACACGGGAACGATGAGAGTGAATGAAACCATCGTGGTTGGCGCGTCCGCTCTCGCGATCGACGTGCCGGCCGGCCTTTATGTGAAGGTCGATGTGGTTGGGGCCGTGCTTCGCATTGGGGCTCCTGGAGGCCCTGAGCTCGCCGGGAACTTCGCTTTCGATCAAACCACCCAACCCAGCGGCGAGCGATTGACTAGGATTGGAGTGTCGAACCTGAGCGTGACATTCGGTGGCCAAGGGTTGACCAACGGCGAAGGCGCCTTGATCTTGGCGTCCCAAGGCGGGACGGTGCTGGTTCGGGATATCATCGTGGGCGGCACGGGTTCATCCCCGTCCAGTTCGGTCGAACTCAATGGCAGCTTGTTCTTCACCGCTGAAACGGCGGCCCAAGGGCGCGAGCTTTGGAAGACGGACGGGACGGAGGCCGGGACCGTGCTCGTGCTGGACATCAATCCAGGCGGGGCGGGATCCAATCCGAGCGATTTGCTGCGCGTGAACAGCACGCTTTATTTCACCGCCGACGGAGGAACAAACGGGCGCGAACTTTGGAAGAGTGACGGCACCTCCGCCGGGACGATTCAGGTTAAGGATATTCGGGCAGGCGCCGCGAGTTCCTCTCCAACGGATCTGACACCGCTGAACTCTTCCGTGTTGTTCACCGCCGATGATGGCGTGAACGGGCGTGAATTATGGAAGACGGATGGAACTTCCGGTGGAACCGCCTTGGTGAAGGACATTCAGGCAGGCGGCGTCGGGTCATTGCCCGCCTACCTCACGGTGAATGCGGGGAGGTTGTATTTCGCGGCTGACGATGGTGTTGCAGGCCCAGAGCTTTGGATGAGCGATGGCTCGACGGCCGGGACCGTGCTGTTGAAGGACATCCGTTCGGGAGCTCTGGGATCGCTTCCTTCAAGATTGGCGACCGTGAATGGCGCTCTCTATTTTGCCGCGAATGACGGAGCGGCCGGGGAGGAATTATGGAAGAGTGACGGAACACCTGCCGGCACCGTATTGGTGAGTGACATCAGCACTGGCGCGGCTTCTTCATCGCCCGCGAATTTCACCGAGCTGAACGGCGCTCTGGTATTCACGGCCACAACCGCGTCTGGCGGAGAGGAGTTGTGGAAGAGTAACGGCACCACAGCCGGCACGAGCCTGGTGAAGGACATCAACCCGCTCTCGGATCCTGTGACAGGGGCCGCGAGTTCTTCTCCAAGTGTTCTGACCAAGCACAACGGCGCATTGTTCTTCACCGCGAACGATGGGACGGCGGGCCGCGAACTCTGGAAGACGGATGGAACGGCGAGCGGCACGATTCTGGTGAAGGATGTCCGGCCCGGCGCGATTGGATCCACCCCCGTCAGTTTGACGCCTTACAGTGGCGCGCTCTTTTTCTCGGCTGATGACGGGACAAGCGGTGCAGAGTTGTGGAAGAGCGACGGATCCCTTGCAGGAACATCCCGAGTTCTGGACTTGCGCGCGGGCAGTTTGGGTTCCAATCCAACGAACCTCAACAATTTTGGGGGCAAGCTCTTTTTTGCCGCCGATGACGGAACCCACGGGGTGGAGTTGTGGCAGACTCGTGGATTTCAGAGCCAGGCGGGTTTGGCAGGGGTTGTCTCCGGAGACTTGGCGGTTACAGGCGGGGGCGTCAGCGCTGGAGGGCGGTTGGGGCTTCGCATCAATAAAACTGGCGGGCCGGTGGACGAAACCATTCGGGTTGGCGCGAAGGATGTGGTGGTTCGATTCAACGCGAGCGAGGGTGATGTCTTCGCGTTTTTCGGGGAGGGATTGTCGTTCAATGTCGGCAGCTTTGTGACTATCGAAGGGAATGTTAGTTTCACCAGCCTGCCGGGGCGGGAGATTTTCGCGGGGACAGAGCTCCTGGTTTTCCTTGGGCAAGGACCTGTCAAGCAAGCGAACGGAGAATTGAATCCGCTGGCGACCGGGGTGTTGCTGCGCGGGGCCAAGGTGGGGTTGGTGCGCTTTGCGGATGGAACGATGGCACTGAGCGCGACCGGCACTGTGGAGTTGGTGGGTCTGGAAGGAATGAGTTTCTCGGGCACCGCTTCCATCCAATTCAACAATTCCGGGCTGACCGTTGACGAAACTCTGAGCATTCCCAACAGCTCCGAAGACGGCGTGCGTTTGTTATTCCCGACAACAGGCCTGGTCACCAATTTCCAAGCCACGAATGTGGAATTGAGCATCCTGGGCCAGACTTTGAGGGGTAATTTCGCTTTTGAGAAAATCACAACCGGGGCTTTGGCGGGTTCGATCAAGGTCGGAGTGTCCGAAGTGGCCCTCGGTTTGGGCGGCGGCGCGGTCAGTTTGACTGGGGGAAGTGGCGCGTTGTTGCTCACACCGGCTGGTGTCGCGGGTTCGTTCAGTGGCACGGTTGGAGTCAACGTGCCTGGAGTCACGTTCGGAGGCGTTTTCGGCGTTCAGATCAACACCACGGGCGCCGCAGTGAATCAAAGTCTCGAGGTAGGTGGAACCACCATTTCGATCAACTTGAGCGCTGGGCCCTACCTGCGAGTGTCCGGCACTGGAGTGACCTTGTCTGTCTTGGGCCAGAGCCTGAAGGGCAATTTTGCAATCGAGCAGGTCACACCCCCTGGCGGCGCCCCCTTGACGACCATCCTGGCGAGTGATGTGAGCCTGAGCTTGGGCAGCGGAGGCACCGACTTCGTGAGTGTGACTCAGGGCAAAGGTGTGCTGCTTGTGACGCAAGCAGGGCTGGCGGGAGAGATCTCTGGAGATATTTCGTTGAACATTCCGGGAGTGGCGTTCAGCGGGAGCTTCAGCTTGCGAATCAACAACACCCAACAGGCCGTGGCCAGAGACTTCAGCCTCGCCGGCGAAAGCATCTCCATCGATTTGCCAGCAGGACCTTATCTCAGGGTTGAGGGATTGGGGATGGAGCTGAATCTGCTGGGACAAAAAATCAGTGGGGACTTCGCTTTCGAGCAGGTGAGTGTTGCCAGCGCGACGCCGTCGAAGATCATTCGTTTGGCGGCGGCCAACGTGGCTGTGCGCCTGGGCGATGGGACCACCGACTTCGTGAGTTTGACGAATGGCCAGGGGTCGTTCGTGATATCGTCCCAAGGATTGGCAGGCGCGTTCAGAGGAACGGTGGGCTCCAATATTCCAGGAGTCACGCTCGCCGGGGATTTGGCCCTCAAGATCAACAACACGAACTCGTCAGTTCAGCAGTCTTTCAGAGTGGGAACGGCGACCATCGCGCTCGATCTGCCAGCGGGCCCTTATTTCAGGTTCGAGGGCGCCGGCCTGCAACTCACGTTGGCTGGCCAGACTCTGGCGGGAAGTTTTGCCTTTGAACAAGCGTCCAAGCCGGACGGGACCAAGGTGGTCAAGATTGCGGCCAGCGGAGTCACGCTTTCCTTGGGAGGTTCTTCTCCAAGCGTGAGCGTAACGAACGGAACAGGGGCCTTCCTGATCACCAGCTCGGGCCTGGCGGGGCAATTGAGCGCGAATGTCGGCCTGAACATTCCCAACGTTTCGTTCAGCGGCGCATTCACGGTGAAGATCAACAACACCATGGCGGCCGTGAAACAAAGCTTCACTGTTGGCGGTTCCCTTGTGGCTCTTGACTTGCCGGCGGGTCCCTATCTCCGGATCGATGGAGTGGGAATCGCGCTTTCAGTGATGGGCCAGACATTGAGCGGTGATTTCGCGATCGAGCAGGTCACGAAGCCCGGAGGGCAGCCGATCATTCGTGTCGCGGCCAGCGGGATTTCGTTGTCACTCGCCGGAGGGTTGGTGACCGCCACGAGTGGCAGCGGCTTCTTCGTGGTAAGCCAGGGCGGACTGGCTGGCAAGTTGACGGCCACGATTGGAATCAACGCCGGTTCAGCGGTCACATTCGCCGGCGACTTCGCTGTTCTCATCAACAACACCGGGTCCGCCATCGAGGAACAAATGACGGTGGGCAACTCGACGGTCGCTCTCTCTCTGCCGTCGGGGCCCTACCTCCGTGTCTCCGGGGAAAACATCCGGCTGAGCGTGTCGGGCCAAACATTGACAGGTAATTTCGCATTCGAGCAGCTCACGAAACCGGACGGCACGAAATTGCTTCGAGTCGGTGCGTCCGATATCTCCGTGTCTCTCGGGGATGGCGCCAGCACGGTTGTGTCGATCACGGAAGGCAGCGGATTCTTCGTGTTGAACAACGCGGGACTTGCCGGCTCGTTGGAGGGTGTGGTGGCGCTGAATCTGCCTGGGGTATCCCTGAGCGGCAAATTGGCCGTGCGCATCAACAACACGAATGCCGCCGTGGACGAGACTTTCTCCGTCACGGGAGCGTCCCCAACGACTTTAAATCTCCCGGCTGGCCCGTATGTGCGAGTCGAAGGCACGGGGCTGAGCCTTTCCGTGGCGGGTCAAACCCTCACCGGCAATTTCGCCTTTGAACAATCCAAGAACTTGGGCGCCGATGGGACGGCGGGCACGGCCGATGATCAAAGCATCCTCGTTTTGGCGGCGACGAAAATCGAGCTCGGCTTGGGCGATGGCACCACGACATTCGTGCGATTGACTGATGGGACGGGTTTGTTCGTGATCAAGAACGGCGGCATGGCAGGTGAGCTCAGCGGAAAGGTGGCCATGGATATTCCAGGGGTCACATTCGACGGCTCGTTCAACCTGAGGATCAACAATACGAACGGCATTGTGAAGCATCAGGTGAAACTGGGCGGAGTCACCACGACACTGGATTTGCCGGCCGGTCCCTATGTTCGATTCGAGGGGGGAGTGTTGTCGCCGGTCACCCTGGATGTGGTCGGCCAAAAAATATCCGGCTCGTTCGTGATTGAGTCGACGAAGGCCGCCGGGCCGGATGGCCTCCTGGGCACTGCCGACGATGTCTCGCGAGTGTCGATTGCTATCAGCAATCTCAGCCTGAAAATCAGCGCCGGAGGGACGGATTTTGTGACCGTGAGCAACGGGAAAGGCGCGTTGGTTGTCGACAATCTGGGCGTGGCGGCCGACTTCAACTTGACCGGCGTTCTATTCGCGGTGCCCGGGGTCTCGATCAGTGGGGAGAGCATCCGTCTTCAGATCAACACCAAGGCGGCGGCGGTGAAGACCTCGTTTGCCGTCGGGGGCGAGAGTGTATCGCTGGACGTGCCTGGCGGGCCATTCATCAAGGTGGTGGTCTTGGGCGCCTCGTTACGAATTGGGAGCGGTGGAGGTCCTGAGTTGAAGGGCGATTTCGCGTTTGATCAGAGCACCCGCTCCGGCGGGTCCAAAGTTACTCGGGTCGCCATGTCGAAAGTCAGCGTGACGTTTGATGGGCAGGGTTTGACGGATGGACAGGGCGCTTTCGTGATCCTCCCCGCGGATCCCGCGTTGCCCGGCTCCGGTGGGATCGCGGGCAACGTTTCCGGAAAAGCTTCCATCTCGGCGGGTGGTGTGGGTGTGGGAGGCAGTTTCGGGCTGCGTTTCAACAAGACCAAAATGGCGGTGTCTGAGACGATGACCCTGGGCGGAACGGAGCTGAAAATTGAATTCTCGAATGGAGCCGATGTGTTCAGCTTCTTCGGCGACTTGAGTTTGAACATCGCAAATTTCGTGGTGATCGAGGGGTCGTTCACGTTCAACGGCGACGAGATGGCCGCGACGGGCGCCAGCATCTTCCTTGGGGACGGTCCCGCCATTCTTGCCGACGGCACACGGAATCCGACCGCCAAGGGATTGCTGCTGAGCGACGCCACGTTTGGGTTGGTGAAATTTGGTGGCGCTACGCCCACCTACGCCTTATACGCCACCGGCACTGTGGAGATCCTGGGCGTTGCCGGAGTGAGTGTGACGGGCACGGCGACAATTCGCGTCAACAACACCGCGGCCAGAGTTAACCGGACCATTATCATTCCGAGCGCCACGCCTGGCCAGCCCGACAAGTCAGTGGTGGTCGCGGTGAATGCGGGTGAATTGAGTTTCGGCGGCACTCTGGACTTGGCGGTCGCGGGCCAAACATTGCGTGGAGATTTCACGTTCAGCCAGGAAACCGTGGGATTGCAGAAGATCATCACAATCACGGCGAGCAACGTGAGCATGGGTTTTGGCGCGAGCGAGGATGATCCTGCCACGGGACGGCCCGTCGTGGTGAACCGGGTCAGCGTCACGAACGGCTCCGGGGTGTTCAGAGTGATGGGCTCGGGGTTGGCGGGCTCGCTGAGCGCCACGGTGGCTATCAACGTGCCTGGGATCACCTTCACGGGCACCTTCAGCCTGGCTTTGAACACGACCAGCGCCGCGGTGACTTTGCCTGGCGCGAACCCAGTGACGCTTCCCGCCGGGCCCTACATCAAAGTGGAGGGGCTGAATGTCGCGTTGACGGTGGCTGGCCAAACATTGACGGGCAACTTCGCTTTTGAGCAAGTCACCGGAACCGCGGTTGCACAGGGCACGCCGCCGAAAACGATACGCATCGCAGCCACGGATATCAGCCTGAGCCTGGGTGGCGTGGTGCGGCTCACGGATGGAGAAGGGCTGCTCGTCATCAAGCCTACGGGGTTGGCTGGCCGGCTGGGTGGCAGCATCAGCGTCGAGATCCCCGGCGGCGGCGTTGAGTTTTCGGGAGATTTCAGCGTCGCCATCAACAACACGGCGGCCGCGGTCAACGAGCAATTCAAAGTTGGCAGTGACAACATCACCTTGTCGCTCCCGGCGGGGCCTTATGTGAAAGTGGAGGGGACCAATGTGATTCTGCGCGTGGCGGGGCAGAGGTTGGGCGGCGACTTCTCGTTTGAGCAGGCGACGACAGCCTCCGGATCGGTCATTCGGGTTGCCGCCGCGAACGTGAGCGTCGGGATTGGCGACGGGACGAAAGACATCATCAGCATTTCAGAAGGCACGGCCCTCTTCGTCATCAACAGCGCGGGCATGGCGGGGACGATCTCTGGCAGCGTGGCGGTCACCATTCCGGGAGTGAGTTTGTCCGGTTCCCTCAAGGTAGCCATCAACAACACGCGTGCGGCGGTCAACGAATCATTCTCGGTGGGAGGCCAGTCCTATTCGGTGACCCTGGCGACAGGTCCCTATTTCCGATTTGAAGGCTCGAACATCAACCTGACGGTCGTCGGCCAGTCGCTCACCGGCAATGTTTCCTTCGAGCAATTGACCAAGCCGGATGGATCGCGGCTGGTGACTCTCGCGATGACGCAAGTGTCGCTCAATCTTGCCGGGCTGAACCTCAGCATTCCATCGGCGGGCTTTGTGATCACGCCGGCCGGGATGGCGGGACAGATCGCTCTGAGCGCGGCTCTGAATTTCGGAGGGGTCGGCTTTGCGGGAAACCTGAAGCTCAGCATCAACAACGTCACCGCACCCGTGTCGCAGACATTCACCGCTGGCGGCGTCGAATTCACGCTGTCGCTTCCGGCCGGCCCCTACTTCCGGATCGAGGGGACGGGAATCGCGCTCACGGTTGCCGGACAGACATTGACCGGCAATTTCGCCATCGAATCCGTGCAAACCACGAACGGCGGGCGAAAATTGACCGTCGCGGCGACGGGGGTGACGCTTTCGCTTGGAGGGGTGGTCAACCTGTCGGAAGGCGCGGGTTTGTTCGTGCTGGACAGCGCGGGCCTTGCGGGAACGCTGGGGGCGACCGTTTCCCTCACCCTGCCTGCGGACGTTTCCTTTGTTGGATCCTTCAAGCTGGCGATCAACAACACGAACCAGGCGGTTCATCAGACGTTCGTCGTCGATGGCCAGTCGCAGACTCTCGACCTGCCGGCGGGGCCGTACGTGCGCGTCGAGGGAACGGGCATCCACCTCAATGTCTTGGGTCAGACATTGAGCGGCGATTTCAGCTTCGAACAGGTGACTCGGACCAACGGCACGAAGGTCACAAGAATCGCGATGAGCAATGTGTCGATCGGCCTTGGGGATGGCTCCACGGATTTCGTTTCTCTCACGAATGGACAGGGCGCGTTTGTGATTTCTCCGACCGGCATGGCGGGCCGTTTGAGCGGCACTGTGAGTTTGAATATTCCGGGCGTCACCCTGTCTGGAACCCTCTCGCTCGCGATTAATAACACGAATCAGGCCGTGGCCGAAACTTTTGATGTTGGCGGCCAGACCTTGACGCTGAACCTGCAGGCCGGGCCTTATTTGAGGGTGGAGGGTGTCGGCGTCGTTCTCGGTGTGGCCGGTCAAAGCCTTGGAGGTGACATCGCATTTGAGCAAGTCACCAAGCCGGGTGGGGCAAAGACCGTGAAGGTGGCGTTCAACAATGTTTTCCTCTCGCTCGGGGACGGCACTAAGAATTACGTGGAAGTCACGGGCGGCTCGGGCGCGTTCCTGATCACTCCAGCGGGGTTGGCCGGGCAGATTGGTGCGACCATGTCCTTGGTGAACATTCCCGACGTCACCCTGACGGCGGCGGTGAAAGTCTCCATCAACAACACGACGGTGGCGGTCAATGAAAACTTCATGGTTGGCGGGACAACACTTTCCCTTGCGCTGCCCGCAGGCCCCTACTTGCGAGTCGAGGCCACGGGTGTCGAGATCGCCATCGCGGGACAAAAACTGGGCGGCAACTTTGCCTTCGAGAAGATCACGATCCCTGGAACTCCGGCTCAGAGCGTGATCCGCGTCGCCGCCACGAATGTCCACCTGGGGATTGGGGATGGAACCACGAATTTCGTTGAACTCAGTCAAGGAAACGGCGCATTGCTGATCACCAGTGCGGGCTTGGCGGCCAAGGTCTCAGGGACGGTGACTTTGAACGTTCCAGACGTGAGGTTCACCGGGACCTTCTCACTTTCCATCAACAACACGAACCGCGCCATCCGCGAGACGCTCACAGTGGGAGGTGAGTCGGTGACGCTCGATTTACCCGCAGGCCCATTCCTGCGCATTGAGGGCACGGGCGTGGAGCTCGCCATTGCCGGGCAGACGCTCAAGGCCGATTTCGCCTTCGAGAAAGCCTCCACGTCTGGTTTGGATCGAATTCTGGGAACAGCCGATGACCAATCCACGATGAAGATCGTGGTCGCGAATCTTGAATTGCGGCTTGGGGATGGCACGACGGACTTCGTGGCGCTCACCGGGGGTGAAGGAGCCTTGTTGGTCAACGGGGCGGGGCTGGCGGGCCAGTTGAGCGCCAGCGTCGCTTTGAACGTTCCCGGGGTCCAGTTCAGTGGCACTTTTGGGCTGGCGATCAATAACACCAATTCTGCCGTCAACGAACGATTCATGCTGGGCGGCGAGGAGATCGTTCTAAACCTGCCGGCGGGGCCTTATATCCAGATCAGCGGCACGGATGTTTCCATGGGAATCCAAGGCCAGACTTTGAGCGGCGATTTTGCCTTCGAGCAAGTCCAGTCCACCAAGGCGGGCGTGGCAAGGAAAGTGGTGCGCGTCGCAGTCAACAATCTCCGCCTGGGGTTGGGCGATGGCACGCAGGAATTTGTCGTCGTTTCCAATGGGAGCGGCTCCTTCCTGATCACTCCGGACGGCCTCGCGGCGCAAATCGCCGCGACCGTGACCGTCCAGAACATTCCCGACGTGAGCTTCACGGGCACGTTCGGAGTCAAGATCAACAACACCCGAGTCGCCGTGGCCGAACAGTTCAACGTGGGGGGCAGCGTCGTGAACATGGCTCTCCCCGCCGGTCCGTTCATCGAGGTTTCTGGAACCAACATCAATCTCACGGTGGCAGGGGTCTCCCTCACCGGAGATTTTACGTTCCAACAGCAAACCACGACGGCCGGCGCGAAGGTCGTTCGAGTGGCGGTCGCGAATTTGGGTTTGAGCCTCGCCAGCGGCGGTCAAACGATCTTTTCACTCGCCGGCGGCAGCGGGTCTCTGCTGATGACTCCACAGGGAATGGCCGGTCAGGTCTCGATTCCATTTGCGGGCCGCATTGGCGACACCAATTCCTACTTCGATTTCGCCACCACGTTCACCGTCTCGATCAACACGATTCCCAGGGCGGTCAACGAATCGTTCCGAGTCGGCGGCAGCACGATCAACATGGTCCTTCCCGCCGGTCCGTTTGTGCGGGTGACCGCGTCGAACACCGTCGTGACTTTGAGAGCAGGGGGCAACGATTACCAACTGACCGGGGACTTCTATTTCGATCAGGTCACGAGAAAGAACTCCACGGTTAAAATCACCCGGCTGGCGCTCTCGAACGTCAGCCTGACCGTTGATGGCAAAGGCATCAAGAACGGCACCGCTGCCCTGGTGTTCACTGGAACCGGAATCGCGGGGATCATCGGGGGAGAAATCGACATTGCCGCGCCTGGATTCGATGTCGGCGCGACGGTGGGCGTGGCGTTGAACACCACGGGAGCGGCCGTGGACGAGACGATCACCGTCGATGGAAAGGACATTGTCATTCGCCTGGCGGCAACGCCCGTGATCACCGTCTTTGCGGAGGATTTGGAAATTAACATCGGCGACTTTGTCACCATCCACGGAAATGTGAGCTTCACTGCGGACGGATCGTTTGCCGGGGACGGAATCACGATCTTCCTTGGACAAGGCCCTTACGAGAAATCAAAGGGAGTTCGCAACTCGGAGGCCGTGGGGGTGGCGCTGACAAACGCCAAAGTAGGCATGATCCGATTCGCGGGCGGCAAGTATGCCTTGCACGCGGAGGGCGACATCGCGTTCGTGGGGTTGGACGGGCTCGTGGTTCAGGGCCGCGCGACGGTGGACATCAACACCTCCGGCCAGGCCATCACGCGCACGTTGACGATCCCAAGCACCAGCGGACCCGCGAGTTCCGTGATCATCAACTTCACGTCGGCCACGGAAGTGACCCGATTTGTGGGGTCGATCACGTTGAAGGCGGCGGACGTGTTTGAAATCGGCGGGACCGTGGTGTTCGACAAGAAACCCAACGGCGAGGTGCTCGTCAACGTCGCTGGCGCGTCCGTTCTCATCCGAGCCGGTGGCAAGGAGGTTTTCACCCTGGCGGGTTCGGCCAGCTTCACCATCGGCGGCATCGGCGGATTCCAGCTTCAATCCTTCAAGCTGAACGGGTTCTCTTTGTTCGGCGTTGGCGCGACGCTTGGTTCCGTCTCGCAGGCACAGGTCCTCTTTCCAACCGCGGAGATCGCGAGCCCTTATTCAGGACAAGTGTTCGATCGCACGGTGCTGAATTCGAGGCGTTACATCGATGTGAAGTTTGCGGATCCAAACGGCGTCGGGCTGAACGCGGGGTCGATCACCGACGCGGCTTCCGAGTTCAATGTCCTTGTCAACGGGGCCGCGGTCACGGGTGTGACGTTCAACATGCCCACCCTCGTGGGCGTGAACACCTACCGCTACACATTCAACGGTGTGTTCACGGAGAACGGTGACGTCGCCATCGAATTCCTCCCGAACACTTGGGCCGACACTGGCGGGGTGAACAATTTGGCGTCGCTCCAGTATTTCTACATGATCGTGAAGAATCTCCAGGGAGTTCTTCCAACCCCCGGCCCGAACGGACAGCTCGCCAATCCCTTGAACGGCGCGCCGGTGACCGCGGCGGCCTTCAACGCCGCGGGCTACATTGACGTCACGTTCGTCACCCGAAATGGAAGCGCCATTGATCCCGTCTCCATTAATGGTGACGAGTTCACCCTGACGGGAGTGGGGCTTGGGGACGTTTCACTGCAAACCGACGGGCGACCGGTTCTCTTGGGCTCACCGGCGAAACAGGCGGGAACGACTTGGCGCTACTATTTGCAGGACAAGAACAAGGCGAACGCAATCAGCCTCTTCGTGAACGGCGAAGTACAAGTGAATTTCAGGGCTAACTCGTTCAGAACGCTCGACGGAACCCAGAGCGCTGTGCGCACGGAACGTTTCACCGTCACACCCGATGCCCCCGGCTCGGCTCCCGCCACCAACTCCATTTCCCTGGGTCCGCTGTCACTGCAAGGGCCGACGATCGGCATCCAGGATTTTGCATTCAAGGATGGCTTGATCTACTTGACCATCGCTCTGGGCGTCAACCGGGCTGGTTTGAACTTCGGATCACAACCGGCAGCCCCTGCGGCGGGATCAGGAACGACACCGGCGGCGGGCTCCTCCACGTCAAGCCAGCAGAGCACGAGCGGCGTGACGGCTGAATTGACCGGCCTCGTGGGCACCTTCGACATCGGTGTGGACGTCTTTGGCTTGTTGAGCGGGAATGTCCGAGTTGATGTTCCCGGCAAGTTCAGCCTGCGCGTGGCGGGCCTGAACGTGACGGTGCCGAAGGTCGTGATCGTTGAAGGAGCGGGGATTGAAGTGAAGTATGACCCCAGCGCTCCGCTGACCGAGGAGATTGTCCGGATCGATTCGGCGAGCGTGACATTCCCTGCGATCAACCTGAAAGGCAGCATCTCGCCGTTTGATCCGGAGCCCGCGAATCCCAATAACACCCTGCTGCCCGGGCTCACCGTCAGGGGCAATGGGTTCACGCTCGGCCAGGCCGAATTGCAATACGGGGGCGTGACGCAGCCCGCCCAGCCAGGGCAACCGGCGGCGCAGCCTTTGTCGAGCACCCAGCCGGCGGGTGACGGAAAGATCCGTTTTGGGAGCATCCTGGTGATGGATGATATTCGAGTGGGGGTCACGAATTTTGGACTCAATTTCGGCTCACAGATACTGAAGGCGGATAGCGTCGTCGACTGGGCCGCCTTTATCACGAGGTTGAAGGAGGCGAAGGACCCGGTCTCGAAGCATGTGGCGACGAGGTTGGCGACGCCAACGAAGGCCGCGTTGAAGGCTTACAGCGCGACCGCCGCGAATTTGGAGCCTTTGCGCACGCTGTTGCTGGCGGATCTCAATGCCTTGATTGATGGCCAATCCATTTACCAGGCCGAGCGCTTCAAGGACGTCACGCTGGGCTCTGAAACGCAGGCGCTGCTGGCGCAGAATCCCTCGGGCGCCTCACTCGTCAAACTGAACTTGCTCCTGTTGCAGGACGCGTTTGCGTCCGATTTGTCGAGATCGATCAACCCCAATGCCAGCAGCTCGGCGGAGTTCAACGGTTCCATTTATTTTGCCAGCGGAGGCGCTCAGTTCTTCCCAGGAAAACCTGTGTCGGCGAGCATCACGGACCGGGCCACGGCGGATGACGTCAATCCCAATGGGACGCCGAACACAGAGGCGTTGCGGGCCGAGTTGAAGTTCAGTGAGGGCAAGGTGGAAGCGTTCAAGTTCAAGATCGACACTCTGAACGTCAAGATCAGCTCCTTCCTCGAGTTGAACGCTCGCGATTTTTTCCTGGACACGGGGGCGGCCGACAATCAGGAGTTGGTGTCGTTCGCCACGTTGGGGGCAACCCTCAACATTGCGGGTTTGAGCCTCGGCGGCGAAGCGCGAAACTTCGCGTTCCTCGGCGACGGCTCATTCAAGGCGAAGCCTGGGTTCGGCGTCTTCCTGAGCGTGGGCGCTGCGGCCGGCTCTTCGTTCAAGTGGCCCTCGTGGCTGCCGATCCGCATCAACGCCTTGGGGATTGAATGGGCCGATATCGAGCGGCATCCTGAAGACTTTGTCATCACCCTCTCCGCCAGCGTTGAGGGTTTGCAAGGCATCAAGGGCCTGGAGTTCTCCGGTGTGATCGAGGGGGTGAAGATCTCACCGAAACTGCTCCTGCAAGGAAAGTTTCCAATTATTGATATCCGATCGCTCGGCGTGACGATACGGGGGAAAATGTTCGGAGGCGAGGTGGACGCCACATTGCTTGGAGGAATCCTTCGCGTCGATGCCAGCGGGAATCAGATCGGCGATTTCGACAGCACGACGCCAGTTGCCGACCGCATTTTTTACCTCGGGGTCGAAGGCGGCTTCAAGATTGCCGGAATGGGGTTGAAGATTCGATTTGGCTTGTCCGAGCTGGGGCCGCTGGATGTTCAATTAACCATCAACGCACGGGTCCCGCTGCCATTTGGATTCGAGATCAGCGAATTCTCAGGCGGCATCGAGTTCTTCAAGAGCCTGCCTTCGATCGAGAGTCCGTTTGATTTGCGAGGCCCCGCATTTTCGACCCCAGCCACCACCGACACGACGCTGTGGCTCACCACGCTCAAGGCCCAGGTCTTGAAGCAGGTCCAGCTTGTCAAAGCCAATCCGTCCATGTCCGGATTCGCGGCCGCGTTCACGTCCCCGATGATCATTCGAGCCGGCATTCGGTTCAGCCACAAAGCGCTTGGGCCTGATATCTTCAATGCCCAAGGCCAGATCGTCATTTCCACCGACGGCAAGATTCTCATCGCGGCCAAGCTCAATTTTGTTCAGGACCAGTTCAGCATCAGCGCGAAGTTATATGCGGACTTGAGCAAAGTCGCTTCCGGGGACGTGACGATGTTATTCCTGGCCGATATTCCGGACCAAGTGCGGCTGCTCACGATTTACGGCAAGCTCAAAATGGGCTTTAGGGGATCGGGCGGGGAAACCGTGACATTCGACTTTTCGCAATCGCCCTCCTCGGCAGTGGCGAGCACCTTGCCGACCGCCCTGCTCGCCGACCCCGGAGGTGGCAGCGTAGACATCAACACTTTGAATGGGCGGGCGAGCACCGCCACCACCGTTGCCGGAGTGACCTATACGGATAAGCCCTACATCGACGTCATCTACATGGGGCCGGCGGGCGCCAATTTGGATTTCGCCTCCGTCCTAGACAGTGGCGCCGAGTTCGACCTGGTGATCGCGGGGAGAAGCGTGTCGCTCGATGGAAGCCCGGTTCCGATGACAAGCAAAACCAACGATGCGGGCATCGTGCTGTCCGTGCCTTTGGTTCCGACGGACGCGGACAAACAAGGCGCCACCGCGGAGAAGGCCATGATCAAGGCGATCGAGCGCGAGGGAGTTCGACGATTCCGCTATTACATCACCGAGTCGAACTTCAGCTTTCCGCGCGGCGATGTGCAGGTGCAATTCGTGCAAGGCGGATTCAAGAACGCGGACATCACCCTCGCGGACGGGAGCACCGTCACGGGCACTTCGATGGCGGCCATGACGCAAACGTTCACGGTAGAAGGCGCCACGGCTATCTTGACGAATCCAACTTCGTCCGGAGGGATTGATGTGAATCTGTTGAACGGACGCAACTATCTCGACGTGGATTTCGTGGTCCCGACATCGCCCGCGGGGTTGGCAATCGACGCGTCAACGATCCTGGATTTGGATCCCGAGTTCGCTCTTGCGGGGGCGGGGTTGGGGACGGTGAAACTGGATCCTTCCCAGGCACCATTAAGATTGGCGGATCCCTCTTCGACCACCCTTCGATTCCGGTATTGGCTGGTTGGAGAGTTTGAGACGACGGGATCGGTGGCTCTCACCTATTTAGAGGGGAGTTGGGCGTTTGCCACCACTCCCACGGCGCCACCTGCGGGCGGCACGGCGGGCGGGCAGACTCTGTCCCTTGGAAACCTCGGCTCCACAAACACGCGGAGTTACATCGACGTGACGTTCCAACCCACTCTTGGCAACGCGTTGGACATCGGCTCGGTCACTGATTCGAACGCGGAGTTTTCGTTGTCAGGCGCCGGGGCGGTTGGAGTGACCGTCCTCAGCGCGCCGAGCCAGATCGATGGCAACCTGTTCCGATATTATCTGACAACTCCTGATTCTGGATTCAGACCGGGAACCGTCACGGTCGAATTCGCGGCGGGCACATGGAAAGATGCCGCTGATGCCACGGGAAATCGAAGCTTGAACCTTGCTTCCTCGCAAAAGTTCGTTGTTCAAGGAACCACGGCGACGGTCATCAATCCCGGCGCGGGCACGACTATTGGGCGTGAAGTCATCAACACCCAAGGCTATCTCGAGATCAGCTTTAGGCCCACTGCTGGCAGAATTCTAGATGCGGGCAGCATCAACGGCGACGAGTTCATGCTGAAGAACGCCTCCGGAACTGCGGTGGCGGTCTCGGCCGTTCCGGCGCGAATGGGCTCCTCGGACACTTATCGCTATGCGTTGAACGGACCGCTTTCACGGGGGATTTACGTCATCGAGTACAGCGCGGGCGCCTGGACCGACGACAGCGGGATGGGGAACCTTGCCGCCTCGGAATCCTTCCTCGTCGACGTGGCGGCAGTCACTTTGGCGGGTGATCTCAATGGCACGGAGACGAGCCGGGAAATTCTTAATGGGAATCAGTACCTCGACGTCACCTTTATTTCCGTGGGTGGAGTTGCCTTGGATCTCCCGTCTATTTTGGACACGGCGCCCGAGTTCACGCTCAGCGGGGCCGGGAGCGAAAACGTGTTGCTCAACGGGGCGCCGACGCAGCCTGGCGATCTCGCGGGCACGAACACCTTCCGCTATGCGTTCAGCGGCCAGTTGAACACGGGCCTGCTGACTGTGACGTTCACGGCGGGCAGTTGGCGCGATTCAAAAGGCAACTTGGGATCCGCGGTCACGGAGCAAGTCGGGATCATCACCCAGGCGAAGTCTTTCTTCATCGATCTTTCGGGGGGCATCGAATTGCGTTTCGGGGATTTCCTCGATGAACCCGTCATTTCGCTCACGGCGGCGGTCACGTTGGAAATCGATTCGGCTCGCAAAGTATTCACGCTGGATTTCAGCGGGCAGTTGAAGATCGTGAAGGTGGGCGTGGTCGGCGCCAGCGCGGGGCGGTTTATCTTGGACACGAGCGGCGCCATCAGCGACATCCCTCAATTCTGGGGAGTCGCCACGCTCGAGACCAACCTCAGCTTCCTTGAGCAATACGGGATCTTCGCCTTCGTGAAGGGCACCCTGCAAATCAACACCACGCAGTTCGCGAAGACGGAAACATTGACCCTCAAGGGATTGGGAGCGAATGGCAGCGATCTTTCCAGGACGTTTGTCTTGCAGCCGCTGGAGTTTGTGCTGGAGGTGGCGGGCCAGCTCAGGGTTCGGCCACCGGGAGTGAACGCTGATATCTTCAGGCTGAACGGCGGATTCTACATCAAGATTAATCCGACGCGCTTCGAGATCTTTGTGACGGCGGAACTTTCCTTCGGCATTGGCGACACCCAAATCACTTACGCCGATGTCACGGGTTATCTGGTGGTGGTGACCGGGCTGGGACAAGGCGAAACCCCGGGTCTTGCGGGGTATTTCTCGGTCGGAGCGGGCGCGGACATAGGGCTCCCGAACGTGGGAAATCTCTTCTCGGTGTCCGGCAAGGTCACGATCATGTTCAACACCACCATGCAAGATCGTGTTTTCAACATCCCGGAAACGTTCCTGCCGCTGTTGAGACCCGGTGAACCGTCGGTGATCAACATCTTCAAGGCGGCGCCCAGGCTGGATGGAACGAGGGATCCCGCGCGAGCGGCTGAAGTCTATTTCTCCGTCACCATCGAGGCGCAACTGACCATCGGCGGCTTCATCGAGCTGAACGGGTTCCTCCAAATACAAGTCGCCGCGAATTCTTCCGGAGGCCGTCTCAAAGTCACGGGCGCGGTCGGGGGCCGCATCCCGTTCCTGGGTTCGATCACGGGGACGTTGAGCCTGGAAGTGTTCCTCGGGACGAATACCGGGATCGTGGGCCGCATCCAGTTGACACGCGCGTCCAACCAGATCCCAGGCGTCAGCATCAACGGCGAATTGCTGCTCGAAATCAACACGTTTTCCACGGCGCAAACCGTGGACACGTTCAAGGTCAGACGGGATGCCAACGGGCGTTTCAACGGCTTCGACCGGGATGCGAACAACGGTCTTATCGTCATCCAGGAAACTTTGAGCATCGTGAGCGGATTCAAGCTGATGTTGAGCGGCGACATGAACATCGCCAACACGTTGGTGATTCAAGGGTATTTCGAGTTCAAGATCACCGCGTCCGAACTCGAGGTGCAGGCGTTTGCCTCAATGAGCTTGAATCCTTTTGGCACGGTTCAAATCGACGGCCGGCTTCGGATCAATGGAAGCGGTTTGGTGGCGTCCGTGGGGATCACTTTTGGCGGTGATTTCGGCGGGAGTGTTGGGCTTAAATTCACGGGGAGCGCCATTCTCCAGATAAACACGACGAGCAGCGCGCAAAGTTTCAGCGCTCCGGGCATCCCCACCGTGACGGTCGAGCAGGGACTCCGCATCCACATCGGCGGAACGATCGAATTCCTCGGAATCGCGAAGGCCACCGGAAGTGTGGATTTCCTCATCAATAGCACCCAAATCCGGCTTGAGTTTGTGTTGCAGTTCTCCATCGCGACGGTGCTGAACTTCGACGCGCGCGGCTTGGCTGTGGTTTATTACGACAGCAAACCGGGGTTGGTGCTGGACCTCGCGATTTCAATCAACGTGGACGCGTCCGTCTTCAAGATTAGCGCCTCGGGCCGCATGAAGCTGAACACCACGGGAATCACCCGTGACGGGGTCGCTCCTGGTTTCATGCTCTCCGTGAATGGGGAGGTCAAGATTCTTGAGGTCTTCGTTTTCAAAGCCAGTTTCAGCATCACTATCACGAACGATTATTGGGAGTTGAATGCGTCCGCCACCTTGGATTTGTTTGGCATCTTTAAAGTGAGCGGCACCGTGTTTTTGGCTTCGGACGGCCAGTTCAGCATTATCGTGAGCGGGAACGTCCTTCTCGGCTCGCGCTCGTTCGGGCTGGAGGGGCGATTCAATTTTGAGATCACTTCGCGGGTGATCGGCACCGACACCGCCGCGAACAAGATTTATCTGTTCCGATTGGCACTTGGCGCCTCCGTGTCCGCCTACGTGTTTGGCTTCACCCTCGCGTCGGTTGGCATCGACGCCAGCTTCCAGGCACAAGGGTACGGCACGGTGCCGATCGAGCTGAGCATCACGGTGAAGATCAAGATCCTTTTCATTACGATCCGAAAGACGGCGCGGTTCAACGTCGGCTATCTCCAGTTGCCAGAGCCGACCTTCCTCGCGGGCAATCAGCGCGCCACCGTGGTCTCCGAAATGCGCGCCTGGGACGAGGTGTCAGGGGGCGAATTGGTCGCGAACGTGGGGGATCGCGGGAATGCGCGCAACATCGGGCTGGAAAACGGGGTGGCGATGCCGAACGAAGCGTTCGTGGTGGAGCAGGTCAGCGGAGATGGCTCCACGGGCGTCATCAAAGTGTCCGCCTACGGGCGAAGCAACACTTACAAGAACGTGCGCAACATCACCGTGAACTCGGGCTCCGGAAATGATTATGTCTTGATCAGTCCCAGCGTGCTCCTGCCGGTTCAAATCGATGGCGGCCCCGGGGAGGATGTCATTCTGCTCCAGGGACTCGGGCCCGTCATCGCCCGAGGAGGAGATGGCGACGACTACATCGAGAGCAATAGTCCGAACGTGGTGTTGATCAACGGCGACGGGGGCAACGACTTCATCGTGCACAACGTTTCCAACCCGGCCGTGATCCGCGGTGGGAGCGGCGACGACACCATTCAAAGCGGCGTCGGCGCCGACACGATCTATGGCGACGATGGGAACGATGTGATTACGGCCAACGGCGCCGACACGATTTATTTGGGCATTGGCAGTGACATGGTGTTAGTGGGGCCGGAGTCCCTCACGAGCACCATCCGAGCCAGTGATGGCGCCAACGAACGCGATTTCCTCGTCCTCACCGCCACGGCGGATAGCGATCAGATCAACGTCCAGCGAACCACCTCGGCGTTGCAGGTGAACTTCACGGTCGGCGCCAAAACTCTCACGACCTACGGCATTGAGGACGCGACAATCGACGCGGGCCAGGGGTCAGACAAGATCACGATTCAAGATCTCGCCGGAGCGGGGATCAAATCCATCACGGTGGATTTTGGGAAGAAATCGACCGTCAACGGCACGCGCATCGAGAAGCTGGATTTGGACGACGATCCGTCCACCACGGACGATATCCGCGACGTGGTGCGCCCCAACCTCATCAGTTCGAATGATCTGGCGGCGGATTCATTGATAATCCTTGGATCCTCGGGCAACGATCGGTTCCTTGTGACGCCCGAGAACCCCACGGCGTCGACGAATCTTTACCTGGACTTGCGCGTCGAGCGCCAGGGTCATTACACGGTTTCGGTCACCAATAGCGTTCGTAACGAAGCGGACACGTTGACGATTCAGTCCCTGGGAGGGGATGACCTCATCGACGCGAGCGCGACGGCCCAAGTCGCGGATGGCTACAGTGTGAACGACGGGGTGGCATTGTTCTTCGTGGGCGGCGAGGGGAATGACACCCTGATTGGTTCCCCGTTTGTCGATGTGCTTGATGGCGGGCTGGGAGACGACGCCTTCACGGGAGGCGCTTCCCGGGACATCTTTATCGACGCCGGAGGCCGGGACACGCTCGTCGAGTCTTTCAATCTCGACATGACCTTGACGGACAACACATTCATCGTTGGCACCATCCTCGGGAATTCGGGCTCGAACCGGTTCCCGAGCGAGGAGGATTACGTCGATCAAAGCGTGCTCGAAGCGGAGTTCCGGAAGGAGGAGGTCGACTTGACCATTTACAACCGGGCGGACCGTTACGTTGGTGGCGCGGTGGTTGAGGATCTCGGCCACCTGTTTGAAGCCGCCGTGCTGACGGGTGGAGACGCCAACAACACGCTGGTGATCGGCGACATGGACGGCCAGGTGGCCGTGGGCAGTTCCACTCGAATCGTTTCAGCTTGGTCAGGCACGGTCACGCTGGACAATCGAACCAATGTTTACGATTGGCCCGAGTTCTATGTCGTGAATCTTGTCGGCAGCCAAGGCGCTCGGGTGCGCATCGTCGACAGCGGGCTCGGTTCGGGCGTCGATATGCTTCTGGTGAATGGGACCAACCAATCCGATCAGGTGACTTTGGACGCCGCGGGAACCGGCGCCTTCCGTTCGGGGAGCATCACTTTCGGCGATGTGTCCGCGCCTTCGCGTGATTCGGTGACCTTTAAACAAGTGGAGCGGGTCTTCGTCCAGACTTACGCGGGCAACGACCGAGTTTTGTCGAATGACACGGTCGTCGTCACCGTGATGAACATGGGCGGGGGCGACGACGAGATCATTATTGGCACAGTGCCGCTGATCCCCGATGTCGGAAACCGGAATCTCGAGTATCCGGATGGGGTTCCGGTCGCTGACACGGAGAACATGACGCATGGGAACTCGGCGGCGTTGTTTGTCATGGGCGAAGGCCAGAACGATCGATTCGAGGTGAATCACAACCGCGCCAAGCTGTTCTTGCATGGCGGCGCCGGCAACGATCGCTTCTTGCTCAAGACTTTCCTTGTGCTGCGCGAGAACGCCGACAACCAAGATGAAGTGACGAACCTGGCAAGCCTTTTCGGTGGCGCTGGGATGAACCGGTACGATTACCTGCAGAACGCTCCCGTGGAAATCAACGGAGGCACTGGCATCGATACCATCGTTATTGTGGGCACGCCGATTGGAGACGTGTTCGTGGTCACCGACACCTATATCGCGGGCGCGGGCCGCATCATCACATTCAGCAACATCGAAGCGCTGGAAATCGACGGCGGCGGCGGTCCGGACGAGATTTACGTGCTCAGCACCAGCAAGGATTTCGAGACAACCGTCGTGGGCGGCACCGGGGATGACACCATCCATCTCGGGGGTGACGCGCCGCCACTCGTTTTCGACCCCCCCCCATACACCTACACGCCGCCCGCGATCCAGTTGGATTTGCCGCCGGAAGTGGTCTACGACCAGGCGACATGGGATCTCACGGGCCTGTACTTTGAATTCGAGCTCGGGTTCTGGGACACGATCCTCGCCGCGGTGGGAGTAGGCGGCAACCTGGACCTCGCCGCGAGGAGAATTCTAACCAACAAAATCAACGCGGTTTTCGCCTCTTGGGATGCGGCCCTGCCGTACTTCCGGGCGCCGGGCTTTGACATCAACCAAGCCCAGATTCAGATCAATTCCAAGTTGAGATGGAACTTCTTCCTTCCCACGACCCGGATTGAGGTTCGAGTTCTGAACTACAAGGTTAATTACGAGGTGGGCCGCCTCGAGACCCGGACCAAGCTCGTGCAGCCTCCGTCGGTGACCGTGGATCCGCCGACCTTTGTGTTCAAGGCGGATGGCACGAATGATCTGAATGGCATTCAGGGCAAATTGAACGTGTTCGGTGGAGATCAGTTCGAGGACAAGGGAGACCGCGTCTTAGTTCACAATCAAGCTGGCGGATCGATCCCCGGGTTGCTGCAGACGCAGTCCAGCAAACGCATGATACAAGTGGGAGAAGACCGCAACGGCAACCCGATCTTCCAGCAGGACAAGGATCAAGACACATCCGCGCTCCTCTTCGACACGTATCGGAGTTTTGAAGGGCTCGGCCAGAAAGCGGGAAGGATTGGCTTGGATACCTTGGTGTATAACGGAGTCCGTCTCGACGGCATCGAAATCTTTGACATCCGCCTCGCGAGCGGTAACGACCTGTTCACATTGAAGTCCGAGGCGCCTGGAGTTCAGGCGGCATTGCAACCCATCAAGACCATCGTCGTCGCCGGAGCCGGGAATGACCACGTGCAAATTCAAGAGCTTAGCGATGACATCACGGTGTTCGGCGGGGCGGGGGATGATGTGGTGGAGATTCAAGACGGGAACCGGCTGCGAAACATCAACGCCCGAGTCACGTTTGACGGAGACGGCGACATCGAAGAGCAAAGCTTGCCGGTGAAGGCGGTCGACTTCGCGGCGGCGATCGCGGGTTCTCCGAGCGTATTCATCAACTCGGAAGCTCAAAACCTTTCGTTCACGGACGGCGACGGCATCACCAAAACCTACGCGCTGCCGCAGCTCGGCAAAGTCCTCCTCAATAACACGACCACCGGCAATGTCGACATCCGCGTGGCCGTTTTGAACGTCGGGGCTCTGCCTCAGAAGTACGGCGTCCAGAAGAAGAATGCCACGGGGCAATTGCTCTACTTGAATGCGCAAGGCGGCGAGACGCCCACGAACACGGGCATCCCTGTGATCCTTGCAGTCCCGAGCAGCGTGAGCGGTTCGCGTCCTGTGTTCCTGGCGGCCGGCGACCTTGAGGTTTTCACGGACACTGGCAGACCCTCGTTCGCCAGAGACGCGCTGTTGAGGGAGAATTTGGTGCAGGAAAAATCCTCGCAAAAATACGGCGTCCAGAAAACGAATGCGTCCGGAGCCCTGCTGTATTACGACGCGGACGGGGCCGAAACCACGGTGAATTCAGGTGTGCCCGTGATCAACCAAGTCTCGAGCGTCGCGCCTGGCGCCCGGGCGGTTTACCTCAATGCCGAGGACAAGGAAGTCTTCGCCTTCACGACCCGCAAGGCGTTCGTGAACGATTTCGTCAATGGCTCCTTGATCTACATCGATCAAAACGGAAATCGCGTCGACGACTCCACTCTCGTCGTGAACGGCTCCGGAGCGGACTTCACCGTTTACGAGGATTTGAGCGGCATCGCGGAGTTCGAGAAGATCCGCGTCGAGGTGAGCGCGAACGGCACGACCTGGAGCACGCTCCCCGCGCTGCCATCGGTGCGGGTGACGGGTGACGACAGCTTCACCAACATGGGATTTGCCCGCTCCTACGATCTGACGGCCTCGGGGCTGTCCGCTGCCCGTTTCATCCGAATTTCGGGCACGGACGCCTCTTCCGGTGGTTTCGACCTGGATGGAATCGGGATTCGCTATCCTGGCCCTGCGGCGCCCCGGTTCCCGAGCATTCTCGCCAACACCACGGGCACTGGGTTGGAAGCGGTCACCGGCGGGCCGAACAGCGCGCTGACGAACATCCCCTCGAGCGCTAAATCGCTCCCGCTCTCCAACAACCGCATTATCACTTACGTCTCCGGCGCCCCATCGCTCATTCCCGTTCAACAGACCAAGGTGGTCACCTGGTATCGAACTAGGGACGTTTACAAACAGAGCGCCAGCGGGACCGATCGTCTGTTCGTCCTCGATCAGGCTAACACAGCGAATGTTCAAGGCCTGTTAACGCGGTACGAGGCTCCTGTGTATGATCTCGATTCGCAGGGCTTGCTCCAATTCAACGGAGGAGCCTCAAGCCCGGCCCAGCGATTCTATTTCGGCGGCGAACCCGTCCTGGATCTTTTCACCGGCCAGCCCCTGACTCACGCCGCTGGAGACCCGGTATACGACCTCTTTTCCGGCGCGCCTTTGTTCGATCTCAACGGCAATCCACTCCTTCACGCCGCGGGTGATCCGGTGCTGCACTTGAAGAGCGATCCCGTGGTTCGCTCGAGCGGCGAGATCATTCGCTACCTCGGAGGCGAGCAGGTCCGTGATGAGAGCGGAGCGCTGGTCTTCAATGCGGATGGGTCTGCGTTCCTTCACACCGGGGGACAAGCTCAGATTCAGAATCGTCGGACCCAATTGTATGACGTCGTCAATCAGTTGGGCGCCCGAGTCGCCCTGGGAATGACCTATGCCCCGCCCACTTTCCAGAATGTCACTCTCAACGCTTCCACCGTGCTCAACCTGAGCTCACTGCCTGGCTTCACCTACGATTTGAAGGCTTCCGATTTGGTGGGAGTGGTGGTGTATCAGGGTTCAAAAATTACGCGGCTGCAGTCCTCGCAGTACACCGTGAACACGGTGAATGATCGCATCTCGTTCAACGCCTCGACCCCCACCGCCTCGAACGCCGTGGTCAGATTGATCATTCAGACTCCCTCGATTCAGATTCAAGGCGCTCCCGTGCTCTATTTCGGCGACGAGCGCGTGCAGATTGGGCAGCCGAAGGTCGATTCAGATGGCAACCTCAAACTCGATGAGAACGGAAACGTGGCGCTTTATACGAGTTCCGTGGATTCGCGAGGCCGGCCCGTGTTCCACGCGAGGGGAGAGCCGCTTTACCGTTTGACGCCGGGATCCGGCAACGGACCCTATGCCCCCGAGCGGTTCGGTCTCGTTACCTACGCCGGTGGAGAGCCCAAGCTTGCCTTGGGCAAAGAGGCCAAGCTTTACACCGGAGGCGAGTCGGCCTTCTACACAGACGCTGATCTCAAGGTCAAGCCCGGTCACTTTGTCCGCTTTGAGGCGCCTGGCGCACCGAAGGGAGTTCATTACACGAACCTCGAGGCCGTGGAGATTCGTTTGGGGTCCGGCAACGACACATTCCTCGTTCGAGCGACCCAGGGAGCAACCAAAGTGTTCACCGGCGCTGGCGATGACGTGATCGGAGTTTACAACAATTTCTTGTCTCTGGATCACATCGTTAGCGCGTTGCAGATCGACGCCCAGGGCGGTTCCAAGAACGTTCTGACCATCAGTGATCAGAGCGACCCCGACCCAGACACCCAAGTCCAGATCACTCGCGATATGGTCTCCGGGTTGGCGCCCGCGCCGATCCAGTACACGGCCACCGGAGGATTCTTTGAGAGCACCTGGTCTTCCGTGACTAAGTCATTCACCACTGGCGTGTTGATCCGTGGAGGCACGGGAGGCAACACGATCGGCATTTCCAGCACACGCACGGCGAAGATCGAAGTCACCCAATTGGACAGTGGCCAGGGCGCGGACAATGTGACCATCACCGACGCCCAGCCGAAATACTTGGTGGTGAAAGGCCAAAATGGCAATGATCGCATCGACGCCACTGCCACCGCGGCGGGCGTGACCGTGTTTGGTGACCAAAGCGCGGACATGGTCCTGGGAGGCAGCGGCAAGGACGTGCTCGTTGGTGGCGATGGGGCCGATACGATCAGGGGGAACGCCGGCAACGACATCCTGCTCGGTGACTCCTCGGCACTCGAGCGCGACGCGTTGTACCGGGTCACTCTCATCTCCACGATCGACGATGCCGTTGGCGGCGTCGATGTCGCTGATGGCGGGTCTGGCAACGACGTGATTTTCGGAGGCACCCGAGGGGATACGCTCGATGGAGGAATCGACGACGACGTGATCGTGGGAGATGGCGGGGTGGCAGTGGTCGACGCGGCGACGGGCCGAGTTGTGCGTGTGGTGGCGTCCAATCACCCCAACGACGGCGATGACACCATCGATGATGTTGGCTCGATGGGTTCTGATATCCTCCTCGGTGGAACCGGCGATGACACTCTCCACGCGGGCATTCTGGATTCCGTCTTGAACATCCTGCTTGGGGACAACGGAGTGGTGTGGCTAAACGACCCGGCCAATCCTCTCAAAAATCGCGACATCCACACGGCTGAGCCAACTTTCGGAGGCTCCGACAAACTTCATGGCGGCTTTGGAGTGGATATCATTCTCGGCGGCTCGGGGGGCGTAGACCAATCGGGCTCCGTAGGTGATTCCATCTTTGGCGATGCCGGCAACGACGTTCTCCTCGGCGACGGAGGATATGTCACGCGAACGTCCGCGGGGAATTTGGTGGCAATCGAAACCATCGACGACGCGCACGGGGGCGACGATTCGATTGACAACGGCCGTTCCTCTGGGGCGGACATCATCCTCGGCGGCGCGGGGAACGACACCCTCTACGGAGGCATTCTCGATACCGCCGCTGACATTCTGTTGGGCGACGGCGGTGTGGTGTTCTTTGACACGGCTCCAACACTCGAATTCGATCCCGGAATAGGAGCGAGTGCCGCGACCTCTTTTGACGTCGGAACCAGGAGCCTGGCACTGGGTGGCAACGACAAAATGGACGGCGGCCTTGGGAACGATATTCTTCTCGGGGGTGCGGGAAATGACCAAGTCGACGGCGGTGCCGGGTTCGACATCCTTTTAGGGGACAACGGCTATGTTCGGAGAAACAACGCGTTGGCGGTCACCAGAATAGAAACTTCGGGGGTCGACATCGGCGGCGCTGACATGATCGACAAAGACGGTTTCGCCGGCGCGGATGTCATTTTGGGCGGCGCTGGGGACGACACGCTTTATGGCAAGACCGCTTTGGACGGGGATGTCTTCATTGGTGACAATGGAGTGATTGCTGGCGGCTCGCCTGTCATTGTTCCGGACCCGGGAACGCCGCTGGATGTGAACGACATCTACACCAAAGACGCTGGCGAGAATCGAGGCCACGATAAGATTTACGGAAGCTCCGGAGCCGACGTCATCATGGGCGGCACTGGGAATGACACGCTGTTTGGCGAAAGAGGAGATGACATTCTTTTTGGCGACGGTGGATACTTGGACCGTGACGCGACTGGCAAACTGATTGAGATACGAACCCACGAAGCTGCTTTTGGCGGCAACGACAGGCTCGATTACATGTCAGTCGATGGCCCTCTGGCGAACGCCTCAGGAGCGTTGGGCAATGATATCCTGTTCGGCGGAACCGGCAACGACACGATTGATGCCGGGTTGGAGTCTACACCGCATCGAATCTTTGGAGATAATGGTCGAATCCCGCTCACCGCGACGGATCGTGACCTTTATTCCACAGATCCGTTGTTTGGGGGCCAGGATCGAATCACGGGAAGCCCGGCGCCCGACATCCTCATCGGTGGCGCGGGCGGCGCCGACGCCCCTGGTGTTGGCGGCGATATCATCGCGGGCATGGGAGGCCGGGATCTCCTTTTCGGGGACGGCGCTCATGTCCGCTACGATGCCGCCAGCGTCGTGGTGTTCGTCGAAAGTCTGAATCCCGAATCCGGCGGTGATGACAAGATCGACACCACGGCGGTCGACCCATCCATAAGAAATTATCTCGCGGAATACGGCTCCACGATTGTCGCTAATGCGGGGACATTCGCGGCGAATGTCAACCTCGGACCGGACCTCATCATCGGGGGGGCCGGAAATGATGTTTTGGACGGCGGTTCCGTGGATGACAGCATCGATGTCCTGCTGGGGGATAACGCTCTGGTGACTCTGGACAAGATAGACTCGTTCACTTCTGTCATCTTGTTGAATCAGTCCACTTTCGAACTCAAAGCTCCGTTTGTCGGAATCGGAACAACAGACGCCAGTTTTGGTGGGGCGGACGATCTCTTTGGAGGCCGAGGAAATGACATGCTCATCGGTGGCCCCGGCGATGACCTCCTGGTGGGGAGTGTGGGCGATGACCTCCTTCTGGGCGAGGCCGGCATGGATGTCCTGTGGGGCGGAGAAATGACCTTCGCCGAAAGTCAGTTCCGCTGGAGTTCGGATGTGGAACGAGCCGCGAAGATGAGCGCCCCGTTGCTCTGGGCGCAATCCGAGGCGGCTCATCCGACTGGGTTCAATCCGCCGCTCATCTCGCCGGTCGCGCTGGCCGGCTTGTCGGTGCCGGGATTAGGCGCCGACGGCAACGACACCCTGATGGGCGGCGACGGCACCGACTGGCTATTCGGCGGGGGAGGCATCGACGGCTTGGCGGGAGAAGGCGGCGACGACTACCTTGATAGCGGCATCAACAACGATTATCTGCTCGGAGGGCCAGAGAACGACGTGATCTTTGGTGGCGACGGGGATGACATTTTGCACGGTGATTTCAACCTCGATTTCAGTTTCCGAACCCTCGACGCCGCCACTGTCTTCAACGAATCGCGCGCTGGCATGGATCAAATTTACGGAGGGAATGGTAATGACCGAATCTACGGCGAGGGGGGTCCCGGCTCTCTGGCCGGGGAACGGTTGTGGGGCGACGACGGAATCGACTATTTGTACGGCTACGCGCACACGACAGGCGGTTCGACCGAGGCGCAGTTTAAGGCAGAAACGGCGCTGATTGGCAGCGAGATGCATGGCGGAGCCGGCAGCGACTGGGTCTACGGGAGCATTCGCGCCGAAGTGATGTTTGGCGACAGTGGCGCCGAGTTCATGCATGGCGATTGGTTCTCCACCCGAAATTATGCCATCAATCCCAATGCCGACACTTTAGGCGGCAACGACAAGATCTTCGGTGGAACAGGAGACGACCAGTTGCTGGGCGGTGGTGGCGATGACGAGGCCTGGGGCGGGGCGGGGTCGGACTGGCTGCAAGGCCAGGATGGCAACGACAAGCTCTATGGAGGTGAAGGAATCGACATGATCGTCTTGGACGTTGATCCGAGCTATCGCCTGTTCGGCGACGTGTTCGACGGCCATTTTGGCAATCAATTCCGGTCGGATGTGCTCGATGACAACGCCACCGACATCTTGCTTGTGGAAGGCACCGACAACCGCGACACCATCCTGCTCTCCGAGGAGGCCGTGTTGCTGGGCGCGGTGGATGTTCCTGAAAGCGGCATGATCGGCGGCACGGCCAGCTTCAGCGTCACGCTCGGCGCGACCAGCGACTCGTTCACCGTCGACCTCAGCCTCGGCATCGACAGCGCGGTGGATAAGCTCAATCTCGCTTTCGCGGACGCCACGAGCAACTTCTTCACTTATCAGGATTCGAGCGGCTCGCGGCATGCCTCCATCGAGGCCCTCCGGCGGGGATCGCGCATCGCCATCGTCAGCCGTGGATTCGGCGCGAGCGCCGCATTGTCGATTTCCTCTTCGGACAGTTACACTCAGAACGTGCTGGGCTTCGCCTCCGGTGGCGCCCAAACCTCCGTTGGCTGGCTGGTCGTTGATTTCTACATCGGCAGCATCACCGAGATATCGTTCGATCTTTGGCCTGCGCGGGGCATTCTGACCCAGGGCGGCGTCCACCGCGTGGCGATCACTGGATGGCGCAATCCTTCCGGAGATCCCGCCATCGAGCAGTTCCGTATCTCCGGCCTTGGCGGGAATGACACCTTGGGCTTCCTGCCGGGAGCGTCCGCCGTGAACATGAACGCTCTCAGTGCGCGCGGATTCGACTGGGTGGGAGTGATTGATGGCGGTTCCGGAAACGACACTTTGCTCGGATCCTCGGCCCGCGACCGCATGGACGGTGGCTTCGGGAAAGACACGCTCTATGGGTTCGGGGGCGACGACAGGCTGTTCGGCGATGGCGGGCCGGGGCAAGGTTCCACGCTGGACGACGACTGGCTTTTCGGCGGCGAAGGCAACGACGATTTGATCGGCGGCCAAGGTTCCAACAGGCTCTACTCCTGGCCGATTGATCCGAACATCGGCGGCCTCAACGACGCCGCCATCACGGAGCTGAAGTTTGCGCACCAGCTGCAAGCCTCGGTCACGGATGCCAACCGCATCGCCTCCATGATGTCGATTTCGGATGTCGCGGTGGATGGGGTGCTGACAGCGGATGCGCACTTCGCTCTGGTCATCGGCGGCATCAAACCGGTCGACATCGTGCTGACCGCTCGGAGCACCAACGGCACGGCCAGCGCGGCCGACAATCCAAATCTTTCCGTCGATGATCTCGTGGCGGACATCAACGCGGCGCTCAGCCAAGTCCTGCTGCCGGGGACCACAACCAAGCTCAGCCAGCTCGTGCTCGCGAGCCGTGCTGAGGACGCCAAGGGTCAAAAGCTCAATCGTATCGTGCTCGCGACGCGGGGAACGACTCTCAGCATCGTCAACATCCCGGCCGGGAACGCGGCCAACACCGAGTGGAGATTCTCCCAAGGAATGGCTTCAGCGGCGGGCCTCCTCACCGCCTCCGCCACGGCGCCCTCAAACGGCCGCCTCACGAGCCCGCTCGGCGCCACATTCACTCTGCGCAACAACAACGTCGAGGCGGTCGTCACTCTCGCGCAGGCCGAGACCGCGAACAACAATTCGATCTCGGAGTTGGTCGAACAAATCAACGCGAAAATCGCCTCCACCGCGCTCTCAGGGCAGGTCGCCGCGGAGACCAACGGCGGCCGGCTGGTCTTCAGGTCCCTCACCACCAGCCTCAAGTTCATTTCTCAGTTCGGGGTGTTCGTGGACGAGAAGACAGGCCAATACTTCAACCACGACGGCGACAGCCGATACAAGGAAGTCGAGACCGGGCTGAACCGGATGCTGGGTGGCAAGAGCAACGACCAGCTCTGGGGCGGCAACGGTTTGGACTTCATGTACGGCAATGGAGGCACTGACGTGCTTTACCGCGCCGACGGAACGACTTTTGAATCCCTTGATGGAGGCCTTTCCGGAGATGACTGGAAGGAGTATGCCCGGCAATCCGATAAAGTCTGGTATTATCGGGCCACCAATGCCGACGACATCGTCAATGTGGATTTTGTGACTGAGCCCGGTCTTTTCCAGGATCTGCACCTGATCACGCGCCTGACGAACAACAACGGCAATTTCACTTTCGCCGCCCAGGTGAAGCTCAATTTCAACGCCACGGATGCGAATGGAAACGCGGTATGGAATCCAGTGGACGCTTACACGGATTTCAGCGCGTTGCGTGACCAGGCGAAATCCGGCGCGCCAAGCGGCAACGAGCAGGCGGCGGCCCGGGCAGATTATCGACAGCAGCAGATGGAGAGCGGCCTGCTGCCACCCGAAGGCGATTTCATCGCGATCATCATCGACGCGCTCAGCGGGAATGATCAAGTCAACGTTGGCCCCACCGTTCAGAAAACCGTCTGGGTGGACGCGGGGCCGGGCGATGACTCAGTGCTCTTCCTTTCCGGCAACGCCATTCTCGCGGACCAAGGGGAGCGGCCCAAGAGAAATGACATTCCGGAGGCGGCATCGAGCCTCGGGAACCCAGTGCTGATAAGCCGCGCTGCCATCTCGGACTTCACGCTCGGTTTGGGAGCGGGCACGACGGCCAGGTTCAATTTGTCCCTGAATGGTTCTCCAGACGCCTTCACATTGGTGGTCACGGGCGAAGCGCTGGCCGGCAACGCCACCTTGGCCGACCTTCTCGCTGACGTGAACACCGCCCTCGCCGCTTCGGCTCTCTCGAGCCAGATCACCGCGGTCGCGATGGGCTCCAGCCTCGCGTTCGCCCCGGTTTCAGGCGGCAGCGTGAATTCGATCCAAATCCAACCGAACGCGACGGATTCGGGGGGGACCCTGGGACGATTCCATTTCCAGGCCGGTGATATCGCGGGCCAGGCGATCCTGACGGCCTCGGGCGCCGCTCCTTCCAATGGCGTGCTCAACTCTGATCTGGAATTCTCCATCAGCATTAACAATGGATCTCCTTTCACCCTCAAAGTGCCGGCCTCCGCCACCAACGGCCAGGACGGCGCCGCAAACGTTTCCTTGGACGATCTGGTTGCCGACTTCAACTCCGCGATTGGCGGGGCCGGCTTGGACAAGTCTTTGCGCGCTGGGCGGGTGGATGATCGCATCCGGTTGTTCACGATCACAAACGTTCGAAATCCAAGCCTGACGCTGCGAGTTCCTGCCAGCAATCCGATGATCGACCAACTGCGCTTTGCCGATGGCCAAACGGCGCGGGCGGTCTATGTGCTGGACCGCAATTTGAAGCTCACCGGACTCACGATGGACAACGCGGGCGACGAGGATTATTTCGTCTTCCAATTCGGCTCCCCGCCAACCGGTGGAGCGCGGATCGAGCTGGTCAGCGCGTCGGCGCTCGACGGATTGGGGCTTTCGATTCTCGACCTCAACAAAGTCAGCCAGGGCGTGTATGTCCCCGTCGCGATCAGTCCCGACGGTCCGGATCTGGCGCCGGGCCGGAACGACACCATTGCGACCGCTTATGCCCTGGCCAATATCCAGGATTTGAATCGTGTCACCAATCTGAACTTGGATAGCGAGTCGGACGTGGATTACTTCAGGTTCACCCTGACGGGGAATGCCGCCGCGGGCGACAAGATCAGCCTGCTCGTCACCGGGGCCGATGAGTTGTTCGAAATCGCGGTGGTGGACGCCGCCGGCACTTTGTTACGTTCGGCGGTCAGCGATGTCGCAAACGCGGTGACGGTTCCTCTGAATGGCTTGATCAAGGGGACTTATTTCCTGCGCGTCAAACAGACCGGCGTGAATTCTGGCCAGGGACCGGTGCGTTTGAGCAAGCTGCCGCAGCAGATCGCGCTTTCTGGGGGTGACGCCACCCACACCGCGGCGGTCAACGTGAACCCGGTCGGCGGCCAGAACGCGCTCAGCGTGTTCGCAACATCGAACGGCGCCACGTTCAACGGCGTGAAGGTCGAATTTAAAGACGACGGTTCGGTGCCAGCCCCGGGCAGTGAGACAGCTGTCTTTGCCGCATCGATTCTGACGGTCAAGATCAAGGACGGTCAAACGACTGCCGCAGGCGTCGTCGCCGCCATCAACGCGGCCAACACGGCCTTGGGGGCCGCGCAGCCGTTCAGAGCCGCGCTCTTTAGTTCCGGCCGCACTTACGAGTTGTTCCCCGGCATCGGAAGCGCGGGTTATACGATTCTTAACCTGTCCGGACAGTCCAACGGTTCTATTTCATTGGCGGGTCTCACAGCGGGAACGCCGTACCTTCTCCGGATCAATTCTCCGAATCTTGTCCCCACCATCTACAGCCTCAACTTCGTTCTCGATCCGGCGTTTGCCTCTCAAACTCAGAGCATGGCGGCCACCAACAACGCCGTGCGCAAGGACGTGATCCTCGGCGGCTTTGGCCATGACCGGTTGCAAGGCGGTCCGGGCGAGGATTGGATTTTTGGCGGTCCAGGCAACGACGTTCTTTTCGGTGGGTACGATCGGCAGGCGAGTGACTTGCTGTTTGGTGGGGAAGGCGATGATGTCTTCCAGATTGCCACCGATTCCCTGCCGTCACTCGCGAATAATCCAGAGCAGACCTACATCCCCACCACGGTCGATCAGATGTTTGGGGACGCCGGTTTTGATCGGGCCATGTTCGTGGGTGGCGATTTGGATGGCTTGAGCCGGCCCATTCCGGACTTCGCGTCGATTCGCTACAACCGGTTGCTCCATCGTTATGAATTCACGACCCAAGTGTGGGATTCGGCGAATCAGCAGTTCTTGACCGAGACATTGCCAGGGTTTTCCTTGATTGGCGCGAACAGCCCGCCGATTGACGGGCGGCTCGCTCAGGATGCGACATTCGCGTTGGTTCTTGGGGGAGTCGCCTACAGTGTCCAAGTGACCGCGGCCGATGGGAATGGCATCCTGACCGCGGACCTCGCGGCGCCGCCAAGCAGCTTCACCATGGCGCTGAACGACACCCGCGGATTCCGGTTGAGCGTCGGGGATGACAATGTCGCGACAATCGTGGTGACGAAAGGCGTGGATACGGGCGCCCCCAGCGAAGCGCATCTCGACTTGCAGAATATCGACGAGTTGGTGATGCAGATCAACGATGGCATTCGCGCCAGCACCCTGGCCGGCAGCGTGACCGCCTCGAAGTCCGCCGGCGGCAACAAGGTTGTGCTCAGCGTGACGGGCATCGTGGCGGGGTCCGCCTTGGCGGTTGGCCAGGCTGCGAACCGCCCCGCCTCGGATCTCGCCGCCTTCGGTTTCAACACGACCGGCCAAAGCGCCGCCATCAACAATTCCGCCTCGGATTTGGCGAAGGACATCGCACTGGCATTGCGCAAGGCCGACATCCTCGCGACGGTCCCTGTCGAGATCGAAGACTTAACGGACCGCCTCGCGGTGGGGGCCGACAAAGGTCGATTGGTATTCTTGACGACGGAGATTGCAAAGACCCTGGCTCTGGACGCTTATTCGGACGGGCTCCCTGCGAACAACGCGCTTGAAACCAGCGGGCTTGTGCTCGGGTTGGTTCCGGGCCAAAAGGGCGTGAGCCAATCGGTTTATACCCAGCTTTATTTCTACTTCCAGACCAATCAGGTGGAGGGGTTGGTGGTTGACCTGAGGGCGGGGAATGACGTGTTCCGCGGCGACTCCGAATACTTTTTCCCGAGTCGCAACGAGGAGTGGGGCCTTAACCCCGGGGATCGCGCGCAAGGCGCCCTGCTTTCCGAGTTGGATATTCGCGGCGGCGCGGGCAACGACCGGCTGTTTGGCGGGCCCTTCAACGACACCATCAGCGGGGGGGATGGCAGCGATTTCATCGCGGGAGGGCAGGGTGATGACGTCATTGATGGGGGGCCTGGCGCGGACCTGCTGGCCGGGAATACGGCCACGGCGCCTGATGATTTTGAGTTCGTGAACCGCAACGGAGTGGACGGCGTCAACAGCAACATCAATTTCGCCGCGCTTCTTCCGGGCGTGGTTTCAGGCATGGAAATCCCGGGCTTGACTTTGCATCACGGGGATACGAGCGACTACTATCTCATTCGCACCCCCGATCCTGTGCGCCAGTTGGCCGATCCTGGATTGTCCTGGCTGACTCCGGGCATGATCTCCATCACTTTTGACAACCCGGTTGAAAACGACTTGTTCAACAACCTGGGAACCGGTTCGCCTATCGCTGACGATCTGAGCAAACTCGCGAACACACGATTCTTCCTCTTCGCCGCCCGGGACTCCGACTCCGGGTCGGCGCTCACCGTGGTCCCGGTCGAGCAGTTCGTTGGGGTGCCCGACTACTATCTCTTGCATGTCACCAACCTCCGGGCCCAGCAGGTCAGAGCCGCGAATCTTGGCGCCGCCAACGGATTGATCAACGATCCGACCCAGGCGAACCCAACCACGGCCCGCTTCACGGTCACGCTGGACGACGAACGTTTCATTGTCACCCTGGCCAACGACCCCACTAATACGACGCTGGATGCGCTCATCGCCGACCTGAACACAGCTCTTGGCGCCTCGATCCCGCTCCTCGGGGGAGCCCAGGTGGATTTGAGAAACCGTTTGTTCGCCTACAACGAAAGCGGGCGTATCGTGCTCTCCAGAGTCGCCGCGGGCGCCTTGCAGATCGCGCTTGATCCCAACTATGCGGGCGGCACGCTTGGCTTCGCGGCGCTTCAAGCCAGCGGCGCAGCTCCCGAGATGGGAAGCTATAAGATCAGCTTTAGCGACGGCTCCGGCGTCGTGCCAGCCGCGGGCGGCGTCATCGATGCCGGTGCTTCGTCCGCCAATTCAACGTTCACCTCCCTTGAAGCCGCGTTCCGGCCCGTGGTGATCCCCGTGGGCGATATCAATGGAGACGGTTTTGGTGACTTCATCGCCGGCATCAGCGACAACATTTTTGGAACCGACAGCAGCCGGGTGCGCATCTACCTGGGCGGACACTTGGATGAAGATTTTAACGGCAATGGCGTCTTGGATCCCCTCGAGGATATCAATGCCAACGGCCAGTTCGACACGTCGACGAACTTCTATCTCAACAACGCCAGCCTGACTTTGGATCTGCCGGCCCCTGTGCTTCGGGACGTTGTTTCCACCGCGGCCGATGCGTCGAAACGGTTCCTGAGGAGCTCCTTCAGCCCGCCTGGCGACCTGAACGGCGACAACATCGATGACATTGTCGTCACCGTGTCCCGCTCGCAGGCTGTCGCTGCTGCGAACACGGCGGTCTACGTGCTTTACGGACGCGCCGACAATCCGGCCACGTTAGCACCTGATGGCTGGCCCGCCTCGATCGACCTCCTGACTGCGGCGAGTGGCGCGACGGGAGCGACGCTCTCACATGCCGCCGGCACTGGTTTGCTCAACGCCATCGTCGCTGGCGACCTGAATGGAGACGGCAGGGACGATCTCCTGGTCCGTTCCGGGAATGTCGTCTACGCGAAGTCCGGCGCTCTGTTCGCGAGCGCCGATGTCTCCTCCATCACTGACACCTACACGGTCGGCGGTTTTGGCGCGTTCGCGGGCATCGGCAATTTCAATGGCACGGGCAACGTGGATTTTGCGATTCTCGACACGGTTGCCGACATCGTACACATCCTGACGGACGAGACTTTCACCGGCAACAGCATCAATCTTTCCGCGAATCCGGCCGCGATGAGGTTCAATCCGGGCGTTTCCTTGGATGGCTATGGGTTGGTGGCGCTCGGGAATGTGGACGGCGATCTGAACGGAGTGAACGGCCCCGCGCTCGCTGATTTCGCGGTGACGAGCCCGAATGGGACTTACCTGCTCGCGGGACGCGCCGCCAGTGCGCCTTTCACAACGGCCAACAGCACCCTGCCCGCGGACATCCTCGTGGGCAACTCAGGAAACTTCGACGGCGATCTTTACGGCGACTTTGGGGCCACTATCTTGGAACGTAGTCCCCGCCTCGACGAGCGTGGAGGCCAGTTGGTCCACGCGGTTGGCGCTCTCTACCGCGGTGGCGCCGGGTTCTTCAGCACGCCGCCTCATCCCGCTGTCATTTGGGAACGCTCGCAGGCCAACTATGTGGATTCGGCGGCGGCGACCGCCCCCCAAGGGTTGGTAGCCTTCGTGGGCGACATCAACCTCGTTGTTCCAACGGCCCCCCTCAGCGGCGTGTTCACCGTGGCTGGAGATGCGCTCACGGTCACCGCCTCGGCGGCCGGTTTCCAGTTCGACAAAGTGAATGTGGTTCTCGCGGCCACGCTCGCCACCGGTTCGGCGACGGCCACGCTCGACAAGTCTTCCGGGCCGGGCCGATTTTTGATCAACGTCAGCATTCGCTTGGACGGAACGAGCACGACCCAACAAATCGCCGCGGCCATCGATTCCCTCACCGACTACAACGCCGCGGGCGGAGATGGTTCCACGGTTGCAGCCGGCGCGACCTTCACCGATGTCATCAATGCTTCCCGCGCCAGAGACGGGCGCGATGATGTAGTCATGGCCGCTCTTCTCGGCGCAACATTGCGGGCGCATCATGGGATCGCGCTCACCAACTACTTCAATCCCTCCGGCAAATCCGCTCCTCTTGTCCCGCAGCCGCATCGATTTTCCCTGGCCACGCCGTCCCTGCTGCCGCCCCCAGCGAACAGCTCCCGAGGGGTGGACATCTCCGGTTCGACCGGGGTGAATCCCGCGCCCGATATCAACGAGGCGTTTGTGATTGAGGGAGTCAACGGCAACGAGCAGTTGGCCAACGCCCTGAACATTGGTGATTTCAACGGGGACGCGAGGGACGATTTCATGGTCTATGGCCGTTCTTACGCCTACATCCTTCTCGGGCCCTTCACTCCCACCGGGCTGGAGCAAGTGGCGGACAAGGCGGACTTCGTTTTGGATCTCAATGTGCTGGGCCGTCCCGCCGACACGATGGGTGACACCAACGCGGATGGGGTGGCCGATCTGGCTTTCTTGAGACAATCCGCGGGCACCGCCACGGTCACCATCTTCTCCGGCGGTGTCCTCCACGCGTTGCCGCGCGTCATTGATTCATTGAATGATCTGGATGGCCGCTACACGAGGCAGATCGTTCTCGATGCCGGGGCGATCGACGCGGCCACGGCGAAGGTCGCGTTGCTGAACTTCCTGGGTGAAACCAACCCGGCGAACGGCAAGCCTCATTCCTCCGTGCTCATCCTCGCGCAACGCGCCAACTCGCTGAACCATTACGGCTACATCTTTAGTGGCGGAAATCTCCCGGCCTACGGGGGCATCGTCAACCCCGCCAACCCCTACATGGCCATAGGCCCGTCCCACGCCGCCAAACGAGTCGATTTGCAGCTCTATACTTCCGTTGTGAGCACCGGCAAAATCGATCTGCCAGTTCCGAGCTCGGCGCAGAATACGACCAATACTGTTGCGGTTGGATTCCCTCAGGCCGTGGCAACGCCGAACGGCGCGACGCAAACAATCGCCGGAGTGCTGCCTGCGGCGGCTGTTTTTCCTGCGTCGGGACTGCCTCCCGGCCTTCCGGTTAATTTGCCGGATTACACCACCGTGTCGTCCAGCATCGTTGTCAGCGGGTTGTCCGGAACCATATTCGACTTGGATGTGTCGCTTTCCATCACCCACGGCTGGGACAGTGATTTGATCATCACACTTCGCAACGTCACGACCGCGCAAATCATCACTTTGATCGATAAGCGTGGCGGGAGCGGGCAGAACTTTGGTGGCGTCGGCAACTACACCGTGCTGGATGACGAGTCGTTCATTCACGTCGCCGCCGCCGCCGCTCCGTTCACCGGCACGTTCCGTCCGGAAAACCCGCTGTCAACCTTTGACGGGATCAGCCCCAACGGCACATGGACCTTGAGCGTCACCGATTTGTACGCTCCGGATCCATTTCTTGGCCAGTTGCGCGATTGGAAACTCTCGATCAAAACCCAGCCCGCGCCAGCCTTGACCACTTCCAACATCACTGTCGCCAGTGTCCCCGGGACCTACATGACGGATGTCGACTTCCGCCTGAACTTGTCGCATCCAAATCTGGCGAATCTGAAGGCCGAGGTCCTCGCTCCAAACGGCACGACCTTCCTGCTTTTCGGTTACGACACCGTTTTTGGCACACACCTGTCCAACACGATTTTTGACCTCACAGCCGCCAACGCTGTCGGGGCTGGCGCGGCCCCTTATGCCGGCGCGTTCCGGCCTGCGGATGGCGCGTGGAACACGAAAGCGGAGGGGCTTGGATTGGGTTGGGGCGGGACATGGCAGTTGCGTCTGACTCATCGCGCCGAGGGAACTGGCACATTGCTGGGCTGGGAAGTCGTCGCGAAGCACAATCAACCGGTCGAATCCTCCATCACCACCGGCAGCCTCACCGGCACGATCAACGACGTGAACGTGGCTCTCAACCTGGCCTCGACCGATGTTGGCGGATTGCAACTGAAGCTGATTTACAACAAGGGACAGCCCGGAAGCCAGGTCATCGGCCTCGTCGCCACGTCAGCCGCGCGCGATGGAAGCGGCTTCCTGCAGACCGTGCTCGACAGCGATGCGTCAGCCGGGCTGGGCAATGGCAGCGCAGCAGCCACGTTCGCTGGCACGTTCAAGCCCGACCTGTCCGGCTATATGCAATTGAACGGCGCCGCGCTCGCCGTCTCCAGCCTCGACGTTCTCACCGGACTTTCTCCAAACGCAACTTGGACGCTTGAAATCACGGACTTCGCTGGCGACCACAACAGCACGCTGAATAGCTGGAGTCTTCAGATTACGACCAACCCGGCGACGTCGCTTCTGCTGGTCGGCCCCGTCCCGGGGCCGATCACGGACTTGAACGTTCGCCTGAATCTCACTTATTCCGAGGTGCAGCATCTCAAGGTCGAACTCCTGTCGCCCGCCGGCACGCGGGTGAAGTTGTTCGGCAAGGGAGATCTCTCGGGCTCCAACTTGACGAATGCCGTCTTCGACAACGCCGGCCAGGCATTCAGTGCGGGGGCCGCTCCCTACTCAGGACGTTTCGCGCCTGTTGGGAATTTGGGCTTGTTCAATGCCCAATCCGCTCAAGGCACATGGCGCTTGGAGCTCACTGACGAAGATGGAACCAGCCTTAAAGGCATCGTCGTCGATTGGGCTTTGGAAATCAGCTATGGACCTCCGGATCAAACAAGTGACCCCGTCCGTCTCCAAACAACGGTGCTTGGCGATGTCAATGGTGACGGCTTGGACGACCTGGGGCTCACCATCCCCCATTTCAAGCATCCCGCACTTACAGCGAACTCGCCGCCTTCCACCGGTCGAGCCCACGTCCTGCCTGGACGCACGGCGGGCTCCGTCTTGACATTGCGATTGGAACACGACAGTGGCGCGGTGATTTCCGGCCAGTCCCTGGGCGGCGGATTCGTGGCGCTGGGGGATTTGAATGCCGACGGATTCGACGACTTTGCCCTCAGTCGCACGCGGGAAGACTTCCTGTCGGGCGGAGGATTGCTCTTGTATCTCGGCGGCCTCCGATTTTCGGCGGATGGAACCGTCCTGGCCCTCCAAGACTCGAACGCGGACAAGCGGATTCGGCAACTGCCCGCGGCGGAGTTTGGGGCCACTTCCCTCATCGGCGTCTTGGCGGCGACCGCGGGAGATTACAATGGAGATGGGTTGATCGATTTGGCGGTGTCTCAGCGGTCCGTTATCCAAACCACTGATTACTCCGACAATTTGACTCCTTCAGTCGTCCTGGGAGGCCAGCAACGGGGTATTGTGTACCTGTTCCACGGGATCATGAACCAGTCCAGCGACCTCTCTCTGTCCCAAGCTCAGTTGATCGTGGAAGGCGAGGGGGAGGCCGATAATATGGGTGCCTTGCCGGGCACGCCGGGCTTGGATGTGAACGGCGACCGCATTTCGGATCTGCTCTTGGGCGCCCCCCGAGCCGACGCTTTCGGCAGCGGCACGGCCTTGGCTGACGCCGGCCGGCTCTACATTCTCATGGGAGCGAATCTTCTCTTTGACCTCCCCGAGGTCACTGCGAACCTTGCGACGCGCACCATCAGTGGCAGCGGTGATTACCTCGTCAATGTCGGGACTGGCCGGCCGTCCGAATTCACGGATGCCGATTTGAATGGAGACGGATTCCCAGACGACACCCGCTATTCATTGCTGGCGGGGGAGAAGGAGCGCTGGTACCGGTTCACCACCTTGGGAGATGGGCAGTCAGGACATTACATTCGTCTGAATCCCCCGGCGGTCGCGGCCGAAACGAGGACTGTTAGGGCCGTGGATACGGGAACTTTGGGCGGGATCAGCCCCAGCATCACTTTGCTGCCGGACGGCCAGACTCTGAACATCCGCTCCGAATTGGGCCTTGAGTACAAGTATTATGAATTCGAAGGCCAGCCAAGGACGGTCACTTATAACCACTGGCAGTTCGTCTCCACAAGCTTCGGCGGCTACTGGGTGCCAGTGCCTTATACCGTCACCGTCTTTGCTTATCCTGACACGCTCGACAAAGCCTTTGCGGCGGGCACCTTGAAAGATTCAGGATTTGTGTCGACTCCGAATCTCGGCGTCGCTCGGCGGCCCAGCCTCTATGCGATGCGATTTGATGGATTCATCCAGATCACGAACGCGGGAACGTATTCGTTCACCATCGGTTCCGATGACGGAAGCCGCTTGTTCATCGATGCCAACAACGACAACGACTTTGCCGACGCCGGCGAGAGTGTCACGATCGACGGATTACATGGTTATATAGAGGGTTCGACCACGCCCGTGACGTTTTCCACTGGTTCGCATCAGGTTCGCATCGAATTCTTCCAGTGGTTCTACGGACAAGATTTGCGCGTGTTCTACAACGGCCCAGACACGGGCAACACGCGCGTCGAAGTTCCATCGACCGCCTATCGCAATGACGCGAACAAGAGGGTCGCGGTCGTGGAGTTCGATCTCTCCGCCTACCTTCCATTCCTTGACAAGCCGGAGGCCATGGAAAGCGTCAAACTATTCCTGAACTCCGCCGCGTCGGCCACTGGAAGCGTCCCTTCGAATATCACGGATCTGGCTGTGGTGGGCAACCGACTCTACATGCTGGCGAACGACACGACTGTATCCGGAACCCCGTGGCAATTGTATATATCGGACGGGACCGCCGGCGGCACGCGCCTCGTCGGCAAGATGAGCACCCAGCCCACGCATCTGACGGCGGCTGGGGACGCGCTCTACTTTGTGCGGGATGGAAACTCGGTTTGGCGCACCAACGGCGGCGAGCCCGCCCGCTTGGACGTGCAGAAGGGCGGGATCACCGCTCCGGCGTTGGACGGCACGGTTTCGGCTTTGCAAGGCATCGGCGACTCGCTTTACCTGGTGGAGCAACTGCCCGCCACGGACCGCTTGTGGTTCACAAACGGGGCTCCTCTGACTCAGTTGAGCGATCCTGTGGGGAGCCTGATTGGCGATCCCTCGAACCTGACAGCCGCGGGTTCGAGCATGTATTTCACCGCGAACTTCGACACGTCCACCGCGTTGTATCTCGTCCGTGAGGGCCGCGTCTCCTACGTCCGTCAAAAGACCACCACTCCGGCCACCAACCCCGTGGGCTTGGTCACCTTTGACAACGATCTTTACTATGTCGGACAAGCCAACGGAGAATCCGTCCTGCTGAAAGTCGAATCGTCGGATCCGACCGGTTCGCGTGCGGTCGGAAGCGTGGGTGGCGCGGACTTATACGAGTACCATCAGGCCGGCTCGACCACGCTGTTTATCGCCGGATTCAACAGCCCGCCCGGCGATTCCGGCCGAACCGCCGTCAGTCTCTACCGCCTCACGAGTGGCGATGTCCTCGATGAAGTGCCGTTCGCCGATGATGCCGGAGGTGGAGCGGTTCGCCAGTTCACCGATCTCGAAGTGTACAACGGCAGCTTGTTTGTGGCGGCGGAGGGCAACAAAGGCCGGGAGTTGTTTAAAGTCCAAGAGGACACCAACGGTTTGAGAGCCGTCCTCCTGAAAGACATTCATGCCTCTGGCGGCAGCGATCCCAGGGAGTTGACCGTGTTCAACGGCGCCCTCTACTTCAGCGCCACGGATGGCGGAGCGCGCACCCTCTGGAAGACGGATGGCTCCATCGGGCTCGCAGCGAAGGTCAAATCCACGCTTGAGGATCCCACGGGATTGACGACGCTGAGGAACAACAGCGGCTCTGATCTCGTCCTCGCATTCGCTGCTTCCGACACCAGCGACGGCACTGGTCGTGAGTTGTACACCATGGACACCGCCGGGCAGGTTCGCCATCAAGACATCCGCACTGGCACGAACGGGTCCGACCCCTTGGATTTCACCTCGGCAGTAAATCAGCTTTATTTCACCGCCCAAGAAAGCGCGTCGATGAGGGCGCGTTTCATCTATGTCGCCACGGGCAGCCCTGCGACCGACGCCGCCCGGCTTTTGATCGGCTCGCTTCCGACCGTGTCCATCGCGCTTCCCGGAACGACCACGGTTTTGGGCATCACCGCACCATCCAATGAGTCGCGCTACGACCAGATCAAGGTGGTCTTTGTCAATGATCGAACGACCTCCACTCCGACGGTTGATTTCGATGAGCCGGGCAAGTTGCTCAACATCCACATCCAGGGGGGAGTGACGACCGTGAATCAGGTCATCACCGTCGTGGACGCCCTCGCCGCCGTGGGCAACCCCGCGCTCTTCTGGAATGCGTCCCTCTCGGTGGGGACTGGCACCACGGTGATCAATGCCGCTCAAGCCAGCTCGGGAGCCGGCGGAGCCGGAGCCGCCGCCAGCCGCTCTTTCGTGTTCGAAGGCGCCGACAACGATCTCCTCTTCACCGCTGTGAACGTGGGATTGAGCGACAACGGTACCGTCGTGCGCTTCATCGACAACCTCGGCGTTGCCGCGGGCGGCACGCCTACTCTCAGTTACAGCGGGAGCCATTCGTCGCGAACGTTCACGTTCACAGGCGGTGGCACGCTGACCATCACGTCCAAGCAGCGTGGCGCGATTTACAACGGCACAAGTTTTGACTTGAACATCGACAGCACCCTTGTGGCGGGCACGGCGGTGGTCAACACGCCCACCGGAACTTTCGCGGGTGGGAACCTCTCCATTGTCGTGAGGGCCGAGTCCACCACCACGCTGGGCGCGGTTCTGGCGGCTCTGAACCGCGACCTGGCGGCCGCTGGCGATTTCCTCGCCAATTACTCCGTGTCGGTGAACGACGCCAGCAAGACCGTTTCAGAAGTGGCGGCGGCGGCGACGGCCAGCGGCGTCGCGCCCGTGCTCACCATCAATATCCGAAACGGCGACACGACCGCCGCCAAAGTCGCCACTCTGGTGAATACGGCCGCGAACTGGTCTTCTTCTGACAAACGATTTGGCGTGGCTCATGGCGAAGCTCCGAACACGGGCGCTGGCCGTCTCCACTCATTGGACAGCTCCCTCAACAACACGACCACCGATTCGACATCCGTCACGCTTGCCGGAGGAGCGCGGTCCTCGTTGGCTTTCCCGCTGGCCGCCGCCGATGCGCCGAAGCTGATCAGCTTCTCCACGACCATTGGAGCCACGAGCGTGGGGCCGGTCAACCTCAAGGGTCTTGCGGATGGCGCCGCCGTGGCGGCCGCGCTCAACGCGAGCACCAGTTTCTCGAGCGCCGGACTGAGCGCGGCTTGGGCGTCGGATGTGTTGACGATCCTCGATGATGGCGTGGCGTCGTTCACGAACGTTTCATTGCTCAAGAAGGAGGCGGTCGACGCTTCGATCTCTATCAGCAACGGAACTGCCCTGTCGCCCTCGACGGCGGCGATCCCGGTGACCGCGGCCAATATCGCGGCGGAAATGACGTTGAGCATCTCGCTGGCCGGCGCGGCGTCTAACTTCACCGTCACGGGCGTCACTGCTGGCAGCGGTGTTTCTCTGGCCTCTGGTTTGAACGCGCTCACCAGTTTCTCGACCACGAACAATTTGAAAGCCCTTTGGAGCGGTTCGACTCTCACGATCGAGGACTACAGCTTGCGCGCATTGACCGCCGCGGGGCTCCAGGCTCGCTCCGCCATCAATGGCGCCGTCACTTACACGGCGGGCACCGGCACCGTGGCGGCGGCGGCTGACATAACGCTGATCACGAGCCAAATCGCCGCCAACATGGCGTTCTCGATCACCTTGAACGCCACGCCTTACTCCACGACACTCAGCGGCATCACGCCCGGCGATGCGACCGATCTTGCCGCGAAGCTCGATGCTTATTTCACAGCCAACACGATTTCATTGGGCACGAGCCTGGCCGCGGGGGTCCTGTCCGTGAAACGCACCTCGGCCGTCGCGGCGGACGCGCTTTCCGCCGCGGCGCTGCAAGCCCCGTCCGCTGTCTCCGCGGCTGTGGTCTATGCCACGGGTTCCGCAGCCACGGCGGCCACCGCCGTGATCGACGTCACGGATGCCAACGTGACATCGAGCATGATTTTCCAGATTACGATCACGCCTCCCGGCACTCCTTCCAATCCTTCCCCCGCGGTGGTGACGGTCACTTTGGATGAGACGAAATTGACAGGCATCGCCACGGGAGCGGGCGCTGGTTCCGCTCTCGCCACGAAATTAGGCTCACTCACGGAGTTCAACTCCGCTCTGACCGCCGCCTGGTTGGCGAACCAACTCACGGTTACTCGCACCAACGGAGATGATCTCTCCGCGGCGGACCTCTTGAAAATAGTGCCTATCGTCCCCACCACGAATAGCACGGGCACGCCGGCGTCGACCGCCCAAGTCCGGCCTGGCGGAGCCAACAACGACATCGTGGTGACCGTCCAAGACGTCAAGTTCAATGGAGATTCTTTCTCGCTCGCGGTAAACAACTCGGTTGCTTTGCGTTTCATCGACGATGGCAGCATCACGTCGAACACCGCGACGGCCACTTACAATCACACGGCCAAGACACTGAACGTCAACATTCAGAACGGAGTGACGACGGCGAGCAGCGTGGTCGCCGCGATCGCGGGCTTGCGTTATGACGGAGTGAGCACTTCCTTCAGCTTCACCAGCGGAGGCGCCGTTGGGTTGGGCAACGCGGTCTTCACCGCCGTCGACGCGGGATCCAACAATGGCACCGGCGTCATCCACACGGGGTTCGCGCAGGCGACGGGCGGCGTAGCGCCTTCGGCTGGCGGCGCGACGATCAATCCCGCCGGCGATGATAACGCTGTGACGTACACGCTCTCCAGCGGGAGTGGCGCTTTCACCGTCAAGTACGATCGCAGCACGAATGGGCTCCTGAGTGTTTCCAAGTCCGGCAGTGACTACACCATCCGTATTGTTCCTGGTGTCACTCAAGCCAAGGCCATCGTGGATGCGGTACGAACCGACGGGCGGTTGTACGCGGCACTGAGCGCCGGGGACGGAGGCACCTTGGGGGCCGGGACCGTCAACGCACTGGAGTTGATGACGTCCAATCCGTTGACCGGAAGGAGCACGGTGGCGGACATCGCGGCGGCGTCGTTCAACGCCGCTTATTATTTCTCGGTCCGCAACACGGCGACGGGTGACGAAGTCTGGCGCACCGATGGCGCGTCCGAGACACGGGTGACTCCCTTGGGCATGGATCGCAGCGATCGGTTTCAGATCCTCGGGGCCACGGCGACTCACCTGTATCTCATTCGCACCGTGGCTTCGGGCACATCCCTCTACAGTCTCAACACCTCCCACGTTCTCACTGAGTTGAAGGCGGATCCGTCCGGAGCGAATCAGCCGCTCTCCAACATTTCTCAATTCTCCGTGGTTGGCAGCATTGCTTACTTCTCCGCTCAACAAAGCGCGACTCGCGGAGTGGAGCTCTACCGAAGTCTGGACGGAACCACAGCCGTCCTGATTGAGTCCAACGCCGCGGCCAACGGCAACGGGAATCCTTTGTCGCCCACTCTGCTAGGAGGTTATGTCTATTTCACGGCTCACACCAATGCCGGGATCCGGGCCTTGCACGCCGTGAAAACGAGCGGGACATCCCCATCGACCGTCGGAGGCCAGACCGCGGTCACCACGCCAGCTAACCTCGTATTTTCAGGGGCGAACCTGTACTTCTCTCGAAGCACTGATTTGCTCCGCACCATCGCCACGGGCATCGAAGCCACCACCGTGGCCACCCAAGCTCAACTGCAAACAATTGCCGCCGGCTCTCCGGTTTCCGTCTCCGGTCTTGCGAAGTTCACCGCGGTGGGCAGCGATGTGGCCTTCTCCTCGAACGCCGGCCAGGTTCTCTGGCGAACGAACGGCACGCTCGCGGGACCTGTGAAGCTGAACACGGGCGGCACCCTCACTGGAGCCTCCACGACCGTGATCGGCCTGGCCGATGTGTCCGGCACGCTGTTTTACACCGTGCACGAGCCGACTGCCGCCGTCGGCGCTCGATATAAACTCTACTTCCACAACGGGACAAACGAGATAAAGCGCGCGGAATTCAGCCTCCAGCCGCTCAATCTCGAACCCGCCCAGGACGTCTTGTTTTACACCGTGGACGGAATCCTGCGCGTCGCCAGCACCACAGCCGATCAATTGGTTTCTATAGTGCTGAGCGGCGGCGGCACCGCGCCCAGCGTCGCGGGTGTCGGCAATGTGGAGGCCATCGGCGCCAAGGTCTATTTCACCACGTCCCCTGGAGGCATGCTTTATCGAAGCGATCCGCTGCCTTCCGCGACCTCTCGCACGACGAAACTGCTGGAAGATTTCGGTGGCGGCTTGCTCGCTCCGTTCACGGTGAGTGTCCTGGATGGGGAAGCCGACGGGATTGTGAAGGTCTCCGATGGAGACAGCGCGGCGTTGTTCGTCTACCCGTCCGACGGGAGTCAAACCGAGATTAATCTCACCCAGGCCGTGCGCCGCTTCTTTGCCAATGGCTGGACCCGACTGGCGCTTCGAATAGCCGCCTCGACCGCGGAGCCATTTGCGATCCGTTCTTTTACGACGGACTCCAACACCGGCAGCACGTTGACGGTTAAGACCGCCCGGCAACCGGGGGTCCTGGCCGATGTCTTCAACAGCCAAGGAAGACGCCTCGTCACAGGGAAGGCCATCGTCGACCTCCGTGCCTTGACAGCCGGCTCCTATTTTCTGCGCGTCTACGATCCCTCCGTGCCGGGGCCGGGTGTGGCGGGACACGCCGGAGTGCAGAACGATGCGGGCGCCGTCTTCACGTCTCCCTCGAACCTGGCTCGTGTCGGTGACTCCTTGTATTTCACGGCCGAAGGCAAGCTTTGGCACACCAGCGGCTCGGTCGCGCTTGAGGTGCGCGACACCGCCGGCCGTTCTGTCGGCACGGGCCTTTCGAATCTCACCGACGTGCTCGGCGTGCTTTACTTCCTTCGGCAGAACGGAGCGGATTATGAGCTTTGGCGAGTTCTGGAAGGCGCTGCCGAGCGCGTGACAGGGACCCCCTTCGGAACGAAGCCGTCGGACCTGATTGCCGTAGGCAGTCGGCTGTTTTTTACGGCCAACGCTTCGGAACTGTGGACGACCGACAACGGCCAGGGGACCTTGGCCACTCCCTTGAACGGAGTCACCGCGGGGGCTGCAGCCTCGGAGCCAGCTTTCGTTTTGTTTAGCCCGCCTGGTGATAACAACAACATTCTTATCACGAGCCGCGGGCTGGGGGCCGGTTGGAACAACAAAACCGTGACCGTCATTCATGATGCCACACTGACCCAGGGACGCGCGGCCGCGTCTTACAATGGCGCCGTCCTGACCATCCGCATTCAGAGCGGATTCACCACCGCCGCGCGTGTTTTAGAGGCGGTAAATTCCCTGCCGGATTGGCACGCTTCATTGGCTTCCACGAGGATCAGCCTCTTCGTTGGCGGCGCGCAGAATTTCCGGGCGGCCGGAAATCGCCTCTACTTCACTCAGTCCGGCTCCTTGTATTTTAGCGACGGGGCGACGGTCGGTCAGCCGGCGGTGACCGACCTTGAATTGGGCAGCAGCCGATCCGACCGCGCCGCGAATCTGAACGGGTTCATTTATTACACCGTGGATAACGCCGCCACGGGACGCGTGGAGCTGTGGCGCGCGACCTGGGACGCGGCCAGTGGTTCCGGCCTCGGCGCGGGAGTGCTGGTCGCTTCCTTGCCCGCAAACACGGCGTCCTCCGACATGCTCGGCGCCGCCAGCGGTGTTGTTTTCTTCACCGCTATCAGAAACTCAAGCCAAACCGAACTCTGGCGCAGCGACGGCACGGCCGCGGGAACGATGAAGTCCGCCGATCTGCCAGGTTCGGCCGATCTATTGTCCATCGAACCCCAGTTCAAGATGCGCTTCGTGGACAACGGCTCCATCACGACCGACACCGCCACGGCAGGCTTCAATAATGGCGTCCTGACCATTAACCTCAGCTTTGCCAACACGACTCTGGCCACATTGAAAGCCGCCATCGATCCGCTATTCGGATTCGCGGCCAGTGTCTCGGGATCCGGCTTCCTTCCTGTCCTCGGCTTGACCGAAGCGGCCGCGGCCGGCGGCACCGATGCCGTTTTCGCGAGGTTCCAGGTGAAGCCTGATGGAGCGAACAACGATTTCCTGATCATCGCCGCTGCGGATGGTCCGGCATGGAATGGCAAGACATTGGAGTTCGTCCACAGCTCGGTCGTTTCCGCCATCCGCCAATCGCCCATCTATCTCGGCGGCACGGCGCCGTCCGTCCAGTTGCTGATCGACCCAGCGCGGGTTTCGACGGTGATGACTTTCAGCCTCGTCGTGAATGGCGCGACCCAAACCATCCCCCTGACGGGCCTCACCGCGGGCAGCGGCAGTGCGCTCGCCTCGGCCCTGTCCGCGAATCCTGTTTTCTCGGGCGCCGGCCTTGTGGCTTCCTGGGACGCCTCGTTGTCGCGATTGACGGTGGGGGCGGGAACCAACGTCACGCTGGCCAACGTGAGTCTGACTGGAGCGCGCGGCGGCCACGTGGATGCCGACGACAACGGAACGAAGATCACGGTCACGCTGAACAACGGAATCGCCAGCGCTTCGGCCGTCGTCGCCGCCGTGGATGGATTGGACAACTGGAATGCGGCGTTGGATGCCGCGGAAGCGGGGAACACCGGGGCTGGCGCGGTCAACAAAGACACCATTGGGGCTGCGGGCCTTGTTTCAGTGGGCGGCGTTCTCGGGGTTTCGTCAAAAGCTCTGCTGCGGCTGCCTGGAGCCAACAACGATCTCACCATCGTCAGCGACCGCCTGCGGGGGGCGTCGCTGGCTGGGACGAAAATCAAGGTGGTGGACACCGGCGCGATCAGCGATAGGTCGGCGTCGGCCGCTTTCGAGAGCGCCACCAATACATGGAGAATCGACATTCAAGGAGGAGTCACGAAAGCGGCCGGCATCATTTCGGCGCTGCTTGCCGTTCCCGATTTCAGCGGGGAAATCGACCCGTCCATCGAAGTGCTCAATGATGGAACGGGAGTGGTGCCCCTGGCGCCGCTTGTTTCCACCGTGGGCCGGATCATTGTTGGGCCAACCGCGTCGGGAGGGACGATCAGCATCGAGAGGGGCACGGTCTTCTTCATCGTGGATACCGGCGTGGGAACTCGGTATGAATTGTGGCGCGCTCTGGGAACGGGCGCCGAGCCCGTTTCGGCCACCTTGCCCGGCCCGGTGACCCATTTGACGCCGGTGGTGAATTCCCTCTATTTCGTCGTGAACAACGACACTTCGGCCAGCAAGACTCCCCCCACTCTTTGGAGCACGACGACTAGTTCTGCCGGAGCGCTCACCTACCGCCAATTGACGACACTCCCCGGAAAAGTCACCGTCGCCGCCACCGTGGGTGACCGGCTCTATCTGGCCATCGATCGGACGCCTGGAGTTCCCACGGATGGAGTCGAACTCTGGGTGACTTATGCCAGCGTGAATGGATCTCAGATCACCAGGTTCATACGTTCCTTCGTGGGTTCTGTGACGAGCATGGCGGCCATGGATTCGATCAGTTACGTCACGCTCGGAAGTCGAACCACCGAGCGCAGCGCGCGTGTCGATGGGATGCTGTTCGTGAGCGTGGCGAATCTCGGCGGGGGCCAGCTCTGGCGGATTTTCGACAACACGGAGCAGTACACCGCCAAGCTGGTGATGAACTCCACGTCCACGATCGGGGGCCTCACTGTGGTTCGAAACACCCTCTATTTCCTCGAAGGCGCCGGCAAGATGCATCGAGTCGGCGGCACTCTCGACGAGCCAGCCGTCTTCCTCTCGAGTTCTGGGGTCTTGAGTGCCCTGACGGCTGTGGACGGGGCGCTTTATTTCGTGGGTTCGGAGGGAGGCGCCGCGGAGCTGCGAGCCTCGACCATCCTCAATGGCAATCAGTTCTTTGAGCTCGTCGCGTGGGCCCCGTTCGCCGGCGAAATTCATCCGCAATCTGATCGCGACATCATCCGAGGCGGCGAGGGCGAGGATATTCTGATCGGGAATTCAGACCGCGACGCCCTCTTCGGCCAGAGTGGCGTGGACGCTTTCATCTCCGAATCGTTCGAAGCCCGCGACGCCGCGACGGGCAAAAACATTACCGCGCCCATTCCTTCCGAGGAATCCGTCATTCAGCCAAGGCCGGTGGACATCAACGTTTTCATCCTCGACTCGGCGCTTCGGGCGGCGATCGCGCAGGCCTTGGGAGTGCCCGTGACGACCGGCTTCAATGGCCAGTTGATCGCCCACGGGACGTTCCTGGCGAGTGACCTGTTCTCCGTGACGTCGTTGAACGCCTCTTATTTGAGCGTGACACAATTGAACGGACTCCGCTTCCTGTCGAACCTGGAATCCCTCATTCTGAGCGGAAACTCGGTGGCGAGCTTGAGCGAGCTCGCCCCGGGGTTGGACTCCGTGTCAGGAGCGCCTGTTGGCTTGTCGAACCTGCTCTACCTGGCGCTGGATCTTAACGGCGGCGTTTCGAGTGTCGCGGCCTTGTCGGATCAGAAGTTCTTCGATTCGCTGCGGGGTATCAGCTTGGATGGCGATGTCTTCTCCAGCAGCGCTTATTTCGACGTGCTCTCCTTGATGAGACGGCTCCAGTTCGTGAGTGTCAATGGCTCTACTCCGACGCAGTCCAGTCAGCTCGCGAACAAACTGACCGCGCCGAAGACAGTGACTTCCTACGACGGCTATTCTGATACCCTTCCAACCGGAACATTGATTCTCAGCGCGGGCACCCACGCGGCGGTGCGTGTCGATCCCTCCGGATCGGCGGATATCGGAGAGGAATTCCGCCTGTCGATGCCGAGCGGGCCGCTCGGCCCGTTAACCGTGGCCTATTACCGCGACGGCGTCTTCGTGTCCGAAGCGGCTTATACCGGCGTGACGGGAATCTATTTCGACGGCGGCCGAGGGGACGACATCCTCGAAGTGGACGCCTCCGTCACCTTGCCAGTGAGAGCCTACGGCGGTGAAGGCAATGACAGGCTGCGCGGCGGCTCGGGCGCGGCGAACTACTTGAACGGCGGCAGCGGGGACGATCGGCTGTTCAGTTCCATCGCCAACGACACGCTGGTCGGCGGAACCGGAGGCGACACTTTCGTCTTCGCGGATGGGTGGGGGGCCGACAGCATCGAAGAGCTCGCTGGCGAGGGCGCGGACACGCTTGATTTGCGGGGTGTCGGGAGCGTCGATCTCAGCTTCAACCTTGGAGTCAACACGATTTCAGGCTCGAACGTGACCACGCACACGGGCAATCGAATCGAGCGCGTGCTCGTGAACGCGTCCCCCATAGTGGATCGAACGTTCAAGGCGAGCCTGCCGGGTTCAGAGGCCTTTGTGACTGGATCCCAAGTCAGGATTGGAACGGACGCCCCCGTCAACTACCAGGGATTCAACCGCATGGAGCTGCTGATGGCCGGCGGAAAAGTTCACGTGGACGGCGAGGTGGTTCTCGACCGCGCGTTCATCGTCGCAACCGGGTTGCTCGAATTGAACGCCAGTGTTCGGGCGGCTGCGGGGTTCTTCGACTTGAGCCAGCCATTCACGGTCCCGCAGCCGCTGACCACGAGCGATGGCGCTGGAAGATTCACGCTGGTCCAGATCGGCCAGTTGCGAATCGTTCATGACGGTGGTGTGGGCACGTCCACTCAGCCTGTCTTCATGGAGACCGATGTTCTTGAGATCATCACCCGGGGGGCCGCCGCAAATGCCGCTGGAGTTTACATCGTGGAGCTGGACGGAGTTCGAATAGGCGATGTCAGCGTGGGGGGTTACAGCGACGCGGTGGCCGGGTACGCAAGCCAGCCGAGCGGCATTCAAACTCGCGGTGGAGATGTGTTCCTGCTGAATCTGACAGGCAACCTGGTGATTTCCAGCCCAGCCGGGCCGGGTATTGAGGCGTGGGGAGGGGACATCGCTCTGACCACCGATCAAATGCAGATCGACGCCGGCCTCCGAAGCTGGTATCTGGGCCAGACCGGCGGCAGCGATGCCGCGCGCGGCACGCTGGTCCTGCAACCCGTGAGCGCCTACCAAAGCATTGGCGTTGGCGGGGTCGCCACCGGAGACTTCCACTTGGCCAGCGCGGAACTGGATCATATCATCAACGGTTTCGGCTCGACGGCCCTGGATAGTTACGACGGCATCATCATCGGACGAGCCGACGGGCGCCACCAAGTGGAGGTTGGCACTTATGCCTACCGCGATTCCGTCACCATCCGCGCGCCGAAAACACCCGGGCATATCGATGTCATCGGAATCCTCAGCACCATCGGCAAGGCGAGAGTCCACCTCATCGGGTCATTCTCGACCACGGTTCTGTCCGCCGATGTGCACACCGACGGCGCGAACAAGCTTTATGACGACAGCGTCCGGGTCGGGGCGGGCAAGAGCGTCCTGATCAGCACGGGGCCGCTAGGCGGGGATATCACAATCGAAGGCCGCGTCGATGGCGTGACCGACACTTCGGGGCCGGGCGGCGCAAACGCGCCGGAAAGCCTCACGATTCTCGCTGGAACGGGCAACCTGTTGATTAAGGGCGACGTCGGCAGCCTCGAACCTTTGGAGAACTTGACCATCATCTCCGCGGGGAACGTCACCATCAATGGCAGCATCAACGTGCGAGGCGCCTTCCGCATCATCAAAGCGGCGGGAGTCGTGGATCTGGGATCACCCTTGAGCGTCGGAGGCCCCGTCGGAAATATCAGCGTGGGCACCCTCGATGTTAACTCCGCCGCCAATGTGATTTTCCAAGGAAACCTGACTGCGACGAGCGCCGTTCAGGAATCGATCCTTGTGACGACTTCCGCCGTCTCGGGCGACATCACTTTTAAACAAAACGTGACGACTGCCGGCGGTCTGAGAGTCGGCTCGGCCAAGAACGTAACTTTCAACGGAACCACGGTGATCGCCGGGCCTCTGGCGCAAACCACCGGCTCCGCCACGACCTTGTTCAAGTCCCCAGTGACCGCTAATAGCTTCAATCTCAACACCGTCGATCTCAATTTTGACGGGACTCTCTCCGTGAGTTCCGGCGGCAACGTCCTCCTCACCGCCAACGAGATCAATTTCAAGGGCGGCGCGGGGTCGGTCACCAGCGCGGGCACCGACAACAGCGTCATCACGTTGCGCCCGTTGTCTTCCGTGGTCCCAATGAAACTGGGCGTGGCGGCTGGCACCGAGCCTAATACGCTCGACTTGAGCGTAGACGATTTGTTGGCGGTCAATTCCAAGTTCAACGAACTGCGCCTTGGCTGGGAAAGCGCGACTATTCCAGCCACGCCCGGGTTGATGGCGGCGACCACGGCCTTGAGCCAAGGCGGCAGCGATCAGGCGTCGGCTTCCGCGCGCCTGCTTTCGCCTGATCCGAACAACGATTTGATTTTCACGGCGTCGACGCTTGGCGTGGTTGGAAATGACGTGATTGTGAAGATTTTCGATGACGGATCTCTCTCGACCAACACCGCCGTTGCCACTTGGATCCCCGGCAGCAAGGAGTTGATGATTAATGTGAGCCTGACCCGCACCACGGCTTTCAGCGTGATGACTCAAGTCAACGCGATTCCGGGACAGCCATTCCTGGCGACCCCGGGTCCTGATTACACGGACGGCGCGGGCGTTTTCTTGACGGGCATCGCTGAGCGCACGGCGGGCGGCGCCGATGCGGCGAAAGCAACGGCGCTGATACGGGTTCCCGGGGCGGCCAATGATCTGTTGTTCACCGCCTCCTCCTCGGGAGCGTCCGCGAATGGCTGGACCTTGGCCTTGGTGAACAGCGATGTTCCCACAATCACGCTCACGCAGCAGGCCGGTTCGAAAACGGTGACTATCCAGGCGCGCCTGAACGACGGACCGAACGGTTCAGCCCATACCGCCTCCCAAATCGCGACGGCAGTCGCTGGCGTTCCTTTTGCGGCTGAGTTGGCCCATTTGGCCGCTGTTCCCATCGCCGACGATGGGTTGGGCGGGGATGTTGAGCTGGGGCAGGCCACATTCACGAATCCGAGTTGGATCTTCGGAGCGACGATCGCGGTGACAGGCGACGCCTCCATAAGCGCCAAGGCTGTTCTAACGTCCGTACAAGGCGCGATCACGACGCCCGGCACCGCCGTGGTTTCCACCGGAGACCTGGTGGCGGCCGCGGCCGGCGGCATCCGCTTGAGAACCTCGGCCGTTTCCCTCGCGGCGAGCAGCAGCGCCAATGGTGATATCGTGATTAACGAAGCCGATGGAATCTTGTTGAACTCGCTCTCGACGGTTCGCGGTCATATCTCATTCCTCGGCGCCTCGGGGACTACGACATTGGCCTCGACTGGAACTGGCGTTGCCGCCACGGGCGGCGACGTGTTGCTGCAATCGTCCGGTTCCATTCTCCAAGATTCTGCTGTTAGAACCAACAGCCCCGGCTTCGACATCTTCGTCACTTCCCTAATCGGTTCTATCACGATGGATCCCGCAACGTCAGCCGAGACCGTTGGAGGTAATATCCGGTATGCCGCCGCCGTGGATGCCAACGTCAGCCGGTTCAACGCTCCGGCTGCCAAAGTCAGCTTGGTGGCCGGAGGGTCCATTAACGACGTCAACGGCCCCGCCCCCAACGTCCTCTCCAGCCAGCTGCGCCTCCAATCCGGTGGAGCTGTCGGAAGTGGAGCGGATCCGCTGGACACTCTCGTGGATGTGATCGCCGGGCAAGTGGGATCAGGGGCTTTTGTGAGCGAGGCCGATGCTCTGAACGTGGGCTCCGTCAACGTTTCCGTCGACTACTGGAACAGCAATCTGGCGTCGACAACCATCACGGATGTCGCCCTCGCGGGCATCTCGGCTCTGAGCGGCGGCTCCATCGTCCTCGTCACTCTGGATGGAACCCTCACGGTGGACCAAGCGATCTCAGTGACCGGCGGCGGAAACGTTCTGCTCCAGTCAAGGACTGCGGGTGCCAACGACAAAGACGTGCTTTTGAACGCGGCGGTTGGCAGCGTTTCCGGCGGCGTGACCGTGATTGCCAACCGACACGTCAGCCAGTTATCTGCGGCTGGGGCCTTCGGCCATTTGAACAGTTCCGGAGGCACTCTCGATGTGGAGGCGGAGAACGGTTCCATCAGCATGACTGACGGCGCCCGTTCCCGCAGCGAAGGGGGTGGCGTCAGCCTTCGCGCCGCTCAGAACATCGTTTTAGGCGGTGTGAACGCTGGCGGAGGCTCCGTGAGCCTGAAAACCTTATCCGGCTGGATTACGGATGGCGGGGACACGGACGTGGACATCGTGGCGTCCAGCGTGCGGGTCCTCTCCGCCGCGGGCTTTGGTTCGGGGACCAATGCCATCGATTTGTCTGTCAGCGCGTCCCTGGCGATTCAGGCCGCTAGCATCTACGCCGCAGAAGCCGACGACCTGCCCATCGGACTGGTGCCGGGACTGCAAGTGCAACGCGTGTCCCCAGCCGGCACGGCGACCCCGTTCCCGTCGGTCCCCGAGGCCGATCTGGTCGGCATCACTACTTCGGCGGCCAACGGACATATTGTTATCCGCACCCTGAACGGTGGGATCACGGTGGATCAACCCGTGCGTGCCACAGTCAGTGGCCACGTTCTGTTGGAATCACGCACGTCCTCCTCGGACGACAAAGACATCACGTTGAACGCTCCTTTGAGCACCGCCAGTGGCGGCATCAGCCTTCTCGCAAACCGTTCAGTCGTGCAAACACCGAGTGGAGATCTCGGCACGCCGGGCGGCACGATCGATGTGCTCGCTCGGAACGGCAGCGTCTCCATGGAAAACGGCGCGGTCGCGGTGAGCACTGGCGGCAATATCCGTTTTGCCGCCGCGTTGGACGTGATTCTTGGCGGGTTAAGCGCCTCCGGAGGAAGCGTGAGCGTTTCCGCCACGAACGGTTCGATCAGCGATGGCGGCGATGCGGATCCAGATGTCAGCGCGTCGAGCGCCCGGTTCACCGCAGGGGCCGGGATAGGGAGCGGCACGAATTTGCTCGACCTCGGACTGGCTCAGATCGCGGCGACCGCGGGAGTTGGCGGCATATTCGCGGCTGATGCCAATGACATCACGGTCGGCATTGTGGGAACGGTTCCAGTCCTTCGAGTGCAGGGAGACGGCTCGACCCTCACTGAAGAAAGCACGGCGTCCTTAAGTGGCTTAACAACGACTTCGGGGAACGGGAAGATCGTGCTGATAACTCTGAACGGCTCCCTGACCCTGGATCAAACCGTGAGCGCCCAGGGGAGCGGCAACGTGCTGCTGCAAGCAGGCGATAGCGCGGGGCTCAACGACAAGGATGTTTCGATCCGTGCGCCGGTGATGTCGAGCACTGGAAAAATCAGCGTCCTTGCCAAGCGCCACGTGATCCAATCGGCTGCGGGGGATATCGCCACATCGACAACGGCCGGATCGATCGACGTCGACGCACAGACGGGGTCCATAACCATGGACGACAGCGGGACTGACAGCGCGACGGCCGCCAGCGCCGGGGGCAATATTCGTTACCGCGCCGCTCAGGATATTCGGTTGGGAGGTTTGAATGCGGCCACAGGGAGCGTGACCGTGGTCGCGAGCGGAGGTGTTATCACGGACAACGGAGACACGGAGTTGGACGTCATCGCGGCGGCTGCCCGGCTTTCGGCCGGTGCTTCGATCGGGGCCGGGGTGAATCCCGTCGATACCGACCTTGTCTTGCTGGCCGCCCAGGCTGGCGCGGGGGGCATCTTTGTCGCCGATGCCAATTCCTTGGAAGTGGGACAGGTTGCCAGCGTGGCCTACGCCCGTGTCACCACCGCTGGCACGACCACCGCATTGCAAGACACTTCTCTCAGCGGTCTGGGCACCCTGGCAAACAATGGCTCGATTGTGGCGGTGACATTGAACGGGGATTTGTCAGTGACGCAAACCGTGAGCGCCCATGGCAGCGGCCATGTCTTGCTCCAATCCGGCACCACGACCGGGGTCAACGATAAAGACATCTTGGTCAATGCGAACGTCGTCTCGGCCGCTGGAAGTTTGAGCGTCTTGGCCAACCGGGATTTCAACCAGCTTGCCGGGGGGACTCTGGCAGCGCCGGGCGGAACAATCGACGTGGAGGCTATCAATGGCAGCGTCACCATGGTCGATGGTGCGACAGCGGCCACGCTCGGAGGGGCCATTCGCTACGCGGCTCTTTTCGATGTGGCTCTGGGTGGCATCAACGCCGGGTTGGGCCATGTGAGCCTTTTCGCGGGACGCGATATCACGGATAATGGCGACTCGCATCCCGACCTGGCCGCCGCCACGGCACGGCTGGCGGCCGGCCGCGGAGTTGGCGCCGGGAATTTGATCGAAACAGCCATTGACATAGTCGCCGCCGAGGCTGGCCAGGGCGGCGTGTTCCTGAAAGACCAGGATGCGGCGACGATCGGAACGGCAGTCGATCTGCCAGTGCAACGTGTGGCCACGACCGGGCTTTCCACAGTCCATCCGGCGACCGCAGCTCCCACTTTGAACGGGATCAGGACGCTGTCAGGTGATGGTTCGATTGTGGTGGCGACCCTGAACGGAGGTCTCACCGCGGCCCGTGCCGTGGGTGCTTCGGGGGCTGGAAACATTCTGCTTCAGTCCGGCTCCACCGGCGGCAACGACAAAGACGTGGTCCTGAACGCGGCGGTCTCCTCGGGATCGGGGTCCATCAGCGTTCTCGCCAACAGGGATGTGCTCCAATCCAGCGCCGCGGATTTAACCACTGGCGGCTTGGGCACAATCACCATGGAGGCTCAAAGCGGAAACCTCGGGATGTCGGACAGCGGAACCGACAGCGCCATGGCCACCACCGGTGGCGGCAACATCCGCTTGAAGGCGGGAGTGAATGTCCTGGTTGGCGGGGTGAACGCGGGTTCTGGCGACATCAGTCTCACCGCGGTTAATGGAAGCATCTTGGATAACGGTGACTCGTCCATCGACCTGATCGGAGATGAAGCCCGGCTCAGCGCCGGCGTCTCGGTGGGCTCGCCTCTGAACCATTTGGACAGCCGCATCCTCAAGATCGCCACGCGCGGCGGCGTTGGAGGCGTTTTTGTCACTGACGAGGACTCGTTGACCGTGGATTCCGTGGGCTTGGTGGAGGCCAATCAGGTGTTGGCCACGGGAGGAACGCAGACCGCAAAAGACGGCACTACATTGATCGGCAGCGCGACGGCGGGCCCGTCCGGGCATATCGTGCTCCGGACATCGACAGGCACATTAGTTGTGGCGCAGCCGGTGTCGGCGGAAGTGGGTGGAAACGTGTTCTTGCAAACCCAAGGGCTGGGTGGGGATATCGCGTTGAATGCCCTCGTCCGAAGTCCGGGCGGCAGCATCGGCGCAGTCGGCTTTGGCGGCATCACTCAAGCTGTTGCCGGAGATATCTCGACTGGCGGGGGGACGGTCGATGTGGAGGCGCTCGGCGGGTCCGTGACCATGGCGGACGGTGCGACCACTGTCAGCTCAGGCGGCAACATCCGTTACGCGGCGGCTCACGGCGTGGCTCTAGGCGGCTTGAACGCCGGAGCGGGGAACGTTCGAGTTGTCGCCTCCGCCGGTTCCATCCGTGATAACGGAGACGCGGACAAGGATATTCGCGCTTCTCAGGTCCAATTAGCCGCCTTCACGGGCGTGGGTGAGGCGCTGGTTCCCTTAGATGTTGCGGTGTCCAACCTGGCGGCGCGGACGGACAACGGGGTTGTGGCGATCCTCGAAGACGATGCCGTGAGCCTCGGCACCGTGCCCGGCGTGGGCGTCAATCGCCTTGGAGCCAACGGGGAGATGAGCTCGCTGGTTAATGACGGGCCGTTGTCCGGCGTGCGCGTTGTCGGATCAGGTGCGGTCCTCATCGCGACCGTGAACGGGAGCTTGACTGTCAATGAGGCCGTGAGCCTGGGCACCGCTGGCCACATCCGTCTGAACGCTGGAGCCACTGCCGGCAACGACAAGGACCTCCTCGTGAATGAGAGCGTAGCCACGGCATCCGGCAGCCTCACGCTTCTTGCCAGCCGGCACGTGACACAAACGGTGAAGGGTGATCTCAGCGCCGGAGGAATTGGCACGATCGATGTCCAGGCCCTGAATGGATCCATCTCGATGGCCGACAACGGAATCGATAGTGCCCTGGCCTCCACGAATGGTGGTAACATTCTCTACACGGCTTCCGGCGGCATCGCCCTGGCCAGCTTGAGCGCGGTTGGAGGCAACGTCAGCGTGTCTTCCGTAAATGGGTCCATCACCGACAGCGGAGATACCGCCCTGGAGGTGACCGCCGCGAAAGCCCGATTCGTGGCCGCGGCAGGCGTTGGCTTGGGATCGAATCATCTCGAAACCTCCGTCGGAGTTCTCGCCGCGAGGGCTGGCGCCGGCGGCATTTCGATCACAGAAGCGACGGATGTGTCGGTGGACACCGTTGAAGCTGTGATCGTGAACCGAGTGTTGCCGGATGGGAGTTTGGCGTCCCGCATTGACTCGGCTCTGAGTGATCTCACGACGATCGCGGGAGGCGGCAACATCGTGTTGAGGACATTGGATGGAACTCTGACGGTGAACGACGGAACGGCGATGGCCGACGCCATCGGTGTCAGCGCCCACACGTTTGGTAACATCCGGCTTGAGGCCCGAAGCGGTGGAGCCAACGTCGCGGACGTCATCCTGAACGCCGTGGTTCGATCGACCACCGGGAGACTCACAATTCTAAGCCAGGGGAGCACGAGGCAAGCGGCTGCGGGCGACCTGGTGACGTCGACAACCATTGATGTGGAATCGACTGGGGGATCCATCTTGATGGCGGATGGAGCCACGGCGCAGACGAGTGGAGGCGCTATACGTTACCGGGCCGCGCTCAATGTGGCCCTCGGCGGATTGAACGCCGGTCCAGGAGAAGTCAGCGTGACTGCCCTCTCGGGTGCGATTAGCGATGGGGGGAACTTGGACAAAGATTTGAGAGGCGCGCGAGCCCGGCTGGTGGCGGGAACGGGAATCGGCGTCAGTTCGGATCCGATAGACCTCAGTGTCGACATCCTGGCCGCCCACTCGGGGTCGGGCGGTGTGTTTATCGCTGAAGACGACGCGCTGTCCATTGACGCCGTTGGAGCTATCACGGTCAGTCGTGTGGAGCTGGACGGGGCTACGCCGAATGCGTCGAGGCAGACTGATGGCGCGTTGACCGAGGTGCGCAATGAATCTGGCGACGCCGCCATCGTTGTCTTCACGGTCGATGGAATGCTCACTGTGAGCCAGTCGGTGGCAGCCTCGGGTGACGGCAATATTCGGCTCGAATCGCGGACCGCGGGACAGAATGACAAGGACATCGCCATTAATGCTCCTGTCTTGTCCGGCACCGGCGACATCACGATCTTGGGCAACCGGAATCTAATCCAGAATGTCGTGGGTGATCTTTCGACAGCCGGCGGCTCGGTGGATGTGGAGGCTCTCAACGGCCTCATTGCCCAAGCCAATGGCTCCTTGACAGAGAGCGGCGGCGGCAACATCCGATACACGGCGGCGCTAGGCGTTACCCTCGGCGGACTGAGTGCGGGGGCAGGGCAAGTCAGCGTCACTGCACGCGGTGGTTCCATCCTCGACGGCGGCGACACACATCTGAATGTGGCGGCCGCCTCCGGCCGATTCAAAGCGGCTTCTGGAGTGGGTGCCACCTCAAATGCGCTCGAAACCGGGGTTGAGACCTTGGCGGCCGAGAGTGCGGCGGGTGGCCTGTTCGTTTCGGATGCAAATGAGGTGTCCGTGGGTTCGGTCGGCCCGGTCCTGGTTAGAAGGGTGGGGCTGGACGGGGGAACACCCGTCGGATTGAATCAAACGGATGCCTCGCTCACCGGGCTGACGGCCACCATTAGCGGATCCATCGTCCTCCAAACCCTCGACGGCAATTTGGGCGTCAACCAGCCCGTTGCGGCGGCGGCTGGCAATATTCTTCTCCAAGCCCAAACCACAGGCCCTGCCGACAAAGATTTGGTGTTGAGCGCCGCCGTGGCTTCGGCTGCGGGAAATCTCACGCTGATCGCGAGCCGCGAAGTCCGCCAAACGGCATCAGGGGATGCGGGCGCGGGCGGCTCTGGCACCATTGATGTTCAAGCCCTCAACGGAAGCGCCATCATGGCTGACGGCGCCGAATCCGTCACCTCGGGCGGTGGCATACGGTACCAGGCGGCGCAGGATGTAGTATTGGGATTTCTGAACGCCGGATCAGGGAGCATCAGTGTCACGGCCGTGGCCGGTTCGATTCTCGACGCCGGCGGGCCCGCCCTAAATGTCTCGGGCAGCACGCTTCGGCTGAATGCGGCGAATGGGATCGGCGCCTTGGGAAGTTCGGCGAACGCGCTCGAGTTTGCCGTGGCCGTTGTGAGCGCTCGCGCGGGTGCTGGTGGCGTGAATATTTTGGATCCGAACGTATTGGTCATCGGAGACGCGAGCGTCACCGTGCAACGAGTTTTGGCCAATGGATCCTCGAGCCCGCTGACAGACGCGCCCCAGAGCGATGTCGTCACCACCTCAGGCAATGGCGCCATCACGATCCAAGTTTCGTCTGGAAATCTCCTCTTGAACGATGGCACCGGGCCTTCCGATAATGTGTCGGTTGGGGCGCATGGCTCTGGAAACATCCTCCTCGCCGCTCCAAGCCCCGGGGCGGAGATCTTGTTGAATGCCGACGTTAAGTCCGGCTCGGGTCACATCACCGTGACTGCGGCGCAGAACATTGTCATGGCGCCGGGCGCCGACCTCGCCAGTGGCGGCGCGGGCGCTTTGTTCCTCGAAGCCGGCACGGGCCATGTGACCATGGCGGATAATTCGTTGCTCTCAACAGGCTCCGGAGCCGTGAACGTGGTCGCCGGTGTGAACGTGATCTTGGGAGGGATTAGGACAGCCGGCAACGTCGGAGTGACGGCGATCGCGGGTTCGATCACAGACGGCGGGGACACTTACAGAAACGTGACCGCGAACGGGTTGAAGCTCCTGGCCTCTCTCTCCGCCGGGAGTTCGGCCAACGCGCTTGAAATCGCGGTCGCCAGGGTCTCCGCCGCCGTTAACTCGGGAGGCATTTTCTTGGAGGAAGTGGATGGCATCACGGTCGGATCGGTCGATTTCAGCATTCAAAAGGTCAATCCCGACTCAAGCGCTTCCTCGCTCGCGCCGGCCGCTTTGTCTGATTTGGCGGCTGGTGGGGGCGGCCACGTGATCTTGGTGAGCCTATCAGGTTCGGTGACGATGGACGATGGATCGGATGGGGACGGAATCGCCGCCAGCGCCGCCGTTGGCGGAAATATTCTGATCGCGGCGTTGGGTGCTGGGGAAGACATCTTCGTCAACGCGGACATTCAGTCGGGCACAGGACACATCAGCGTCCTCGCGGGTCGGCACGTGCTGGTCGCCGGAGGATCGGACATTCGGACGGCAGGCGCCGGCACCGTGGAGGTCGAAGCGAAGACCGGGTCGCTGACGATGGCCTCCGACGCGGTCCTGCAGACCCAGGGCGGCAACGCACGAATCCAGGCAAGCGTGGATGTTTGGATCGGGTTGATTGACGTTCGAACCGCGGCGGATCGTGCGGGGAACACTTTAACGGATCAAACGGGCTCGTGGGGAAGCGTCAGCGTGACGGCTTCGGGCGGGTCGATTTTGGATTCGGCGCCCGCAGGTGACAATCAAATCAATTTGTACGCGGGCGCGCTGCGGTTGATCGCGGGAACGCGAGTTGGAGAGTTGGCTAATAATGCCCTCGAGTCGGAGGTTTTCACCCTGAGCGGGATGTTCGGCGCGGGAGGCTTTCGTTTGACTGAATCCTCGAATCTCACCGTTGACACAGTCGGCGGCGTGCCTGTGAATCGCGTTCTCAGCGGTGGTTCGACCGTTGCGGAAGCCTCGAGCGCCGCCCAGAGCGATCTCACGGGGAGCGGGGGTGGATCCCTCGTCCTGGAGACATTGAGCGGGGACTTGGTGGTTAACGACGGCGATCCAGACGGCATCGGAGTCAGTGTCCAAGGTTCGGGGAACATCCGGTTGTCGGCATCCGGTCTGGGCCGGGATGTTGTTTTGAACGCGCGCGTGGGGAGTGGAACGGGACACATCTCGGTTCTGGCCGCGGACCAAGTGACCCAGACGGCGAAAGGGAGCCTCTCGACGATTGGCGGCACGGTGGATGTTTCGGCGCAGAGCGGCGCGATTGTCATGGCGGACGGCGCTTCCACGGAATCAGGCGGCGGGGGCATCCGCTACCGCGCCGCAACCAGCATCTCCTTGGGCGGACTCAACGCGGGCAGCGGTGCGGCGAGTGTCACCGCGATTTCCGGAGGGATTTTCGACGCTGGCGACGCGCACCGCGATGTCGCCGCCGCAAAAGTGCGCCTCGTCGGCATCGGTCTTGGACTGGGATCGAATGCCCTTGAAATCGCGGCCGGGACACTCGCGGCCGATGGGGGAGCGGGGGGTATCTATTTGCTTGAGGATGATTCGATCGTCATCGATGACGTGGGAGTTCTGACCGTGAACCGGGTAGGGAACGACGGCGGGGTTTCGATAGGAACTCAGCTCAGTGATGCGCCTCTCAGCGATCTCACCGCCACCGGTGCTGGGAACATCGTTCTGAGAACCCTCAACGGCGGCATCACGGTAAATGGCGGCGCCGTTCCCGGGGCCGACACCGGAGTTAGAACTGGGAGCGGTCATGTCTTGTTGCAGGCCCAAGCGGTGGGCGCGAACGACAAGGACATCGTGCTCAATGCCGCTGTGGTTTCCATTTCGGGCAGTTTCAGCGTCTTGGCAAACCGCGGCGTGGCGCAGTCGCCCGCGGGCGATCTGGTGACCGCCGGATCCGGCACGATCGATGTCGAGGCGCGCAACGGATCCATCGTGATGGCAAACGGCGCCGTGGCCTCCGCCCCTGGAAGCGTCGTTCGGTATCGGTCGGCCCTCGATGTCGCCTTGGGCGGATTGGACGCCGGCTCCGGCAATGTCAGCGTGATCGCGTCCTCAGGATCCATCACGGACAACGGCGATGCCGATCGTGACGTGGTTGCCTTCGAGGCGCGGCTCAGCTCTGGAACGGGCATAGGCGCTGGCGCCAATCTTCTGGATACCGCGATTGGCACGCTTGCCGCGGTTTCTGGTGGCGGAGGAATTTTCATCGTAAATAACGGCCGTCTCACGATCAGTTCGGTGGGGCCCATCACTGTGAATCGGGTTGATATCGATGGATCACTTCCCGTCGCGCTCCGGGTCGTCGACGACGTTTTGATTGGAGCCACAACTTTGTCCGGTGATGGCTCGATAGTGCAAACCACTTTGGATGGCGCCATCACGGTCAATCGGGCAGTGACGGCTCACGGCCTGGGCAACATCTTGCTGCAGGCAGGGGACGCAAGTTTGTTGAGCGATAAGGATGTGGTCGTCAATGCGCCTGTGAGTTCGGGTGGCGGACGCATCAGTCTCGTGGGAATACGGCACGTGACTCAGGCCGTCGAGGGAGATCTGACCACGTCAGGCGCCTCCAGCTCTATTGACGTCGAAGCGCGAAGCGGATCGATCACCATGGCCGACAACGTTGTCAACAGTGCCCTCGCCAGCAGCGGCGGGGGCGCCATCCGATATCGGGCGGCCCAGAATATCCGCCTCGGCGGCTTGAACGCAGCCGACGGCAACGTCAGCGTTGTGACGGTTTCAGGCGGCATCTTCGACAATGGCGACGCCGCCACGGACATTGTGGGGGCTCGGGCTCGGCTCGTGGCCGGAGCCTCCGTTGGCCTGGGCGCCGATCCCCTCGAGACTCAAGTGGCGGTGTTGGCTGGGGAGGCTCGAGACGGAGGATTCTTCGTCACCGAAACCGATGATGTGGAGTTCGGAATCGTGGCCCGCGTGACTTACTTCCGTGTCCTTTCGACAGGCGCGGTGGACGAGAGGTTTGATGAGTCCTTGGGCGGTGTCACGACGTCCGGCGTGGACGGCTCGATCGTGGCCACGACGGTGGACGGGAGCCTGACGGTGAGCCAGGCACTGAATGCCCAAGGGGGTGGAAACATCCTCTTGCAGTCCCGCGCGAAGACCCCTGTAAACGATAAGGATGTCGTGCTGGGGGCAGTCGTGAAAACGGCTGGCGGCCACATCAGTGTTCTCGCTAATCGCAGTGTCCTTCAAACGCCGACAGGAGATCTCGAGACGACGACTGGCACAATCGATGTGGAGGCTTTCAACGGGAGTGTCGGGATGAGCGATGGCGCGATGGCGGCGACTCAATCCGGGGCTATTCGGTATGCCGCGCTTTTGGACGTTGGTCTCGGCGGGCTCAAATCGGGAACCGGCTTCGTCAGCGTTGTCGCCGGACGGGACGTCATCGATGGCGGTGATTTGGACATCGACGTCGCAGCCAGCGCCCTTCGCATCAAGGCAGGGAGAGGCGCCGGCGCCACGAATCTGCTGGAAACCGCCGTAGTTACCGTGGCCGCCGAGGCGGGAGCGGGAGGCATTTTCCTTAGCGACGTGGATGCCGTGACTGTGGGCGCCGTCGCGGGCTTCCAGGTGCGGCGCGTGGCTCCAACAGGATCCCATGCGGCGCATCCCGAGCCCGTGGATGCTGAGATGATCGGTTTGAGAACGTTGTCGGGAGAGGGGGCGATCGTGGCGCGGACAGTTAATGGGGCGTTGACGGTCTCCCGTCCCGTTGTGGCAGCGGGGGCTGGAAACATTCTGTTGCTCAGCAGAACGACCACCGCCAACGACAAGGATGTGAATCTCAACGCGCCCGTGTCCAGTGCCGGCGGTTCGATCAGCATTATCGCCAACCGAAGCGTGCACCAATCCGCGGCTGCCGATGCCGGCACCATGGGATTTGGAACGTTGGATGTCGAAGCCCGTTTTGGGACCGTCAACATGGCCGACACGGGAACCGACAGCTCATTGTTCACCACGTCCGGAGGCAATATCCGAGTGAAAGCTTTCGGCGATATTCTCGTGGGCGGTTTGAACGCGGGATCCGGGGATCTCAGCCTCGCGGCTGAAACAGGGGCTATAGCGGACAACGGAGACACGGCGGTCGATTTGGTTGGGGATGAGGCGAGACTCAACGCCGCGACTTCGGTTGGCCTCGCCACGAATCCTCTCAACACGCACATCCAAAGGCTTGCCGCGCGCGGGCACAACGGCGGTATTTTCTTGGTCAACAATGGTTCGCTGACGATCGACGAGGTTGGGACTGTAGCGGTCAACAGGGTGTTGGATAGCGGAGCGACGGAAACCCTACAGGACAGTTCTCCGCTGGGCGGATCGGCCACGGCCGCCGCGGGCGGGCATATCGTGCATCGGGTGTTGGCTGGAACTTTGAGCGTGAATCAACCTGCCGCCGCGGAGGGCGGCGGAAACGTGTTGCTTGAGACCCTGGGCGTCGGCGGAGATATCTCGCTGGGCGCGGCGCTGCGAAGCCCGTCAGGAAGCATTGGGGTCCTGGCGTCTGGAGGCGTGACCCAATCGGCGGCGGGAGACCTCCTCACTGGCGCCGGAACGATCGATGTGGAAGCCAAAGGCGGGTCCGCGATCATGATGGATGGCGCGACGAGCAGCACCACCGGCGGGAATATCAGTTACCGCGCGGCTCAAAATGTGGCTTTGGGCGGATTGCACGCCGGCGCTGGCGGCGTGATTGTCCGAGCCGTCGCGGGGTCCATCACCGACAACGGGGACCAAGACGAGGACATCCGCGCGGGTCAAGCCCAGTTGATCGCCGCAACCGGCGTGGGAACTCCTTCGGCCCCTCTGGAAGTTTCCTTGGTCACTCTCGCGGCGCAAACCGCCGCGGGCGGCATTTCAATTTCCGAATCCGATGCGCTGGTGATTGGAGCCGTGGCTTCGATTTCCGTGGATCGACTGGGGAGCGATGGCGCCATCGCCACGACGCTCTCCGACGGAATGTTATCCGGAGCGCGTGTCCTCGATACTGGTTCGGTGTTGGTTGCCACCCGGAATGGCTCCCTCACGGTGGAGCAGGCCGTGAGCGTTGGAGTGTCTGGACATATCCGGTTGAGCGTGGAGACGCTCGGAGCGGATGTTATGGACATCGTCATCAATGAGAGTGTTGCCACGACTTCAGGGAGTTTGACGGTGATCGCCAATCGGCATGTGATCCAAAATGTTCGCGGAGATCTTTCTGTCGGGGGCATGGGGACGATTGATGTCCAAGCCCGCACTGGTTCCATCACCATGGCGGATGATGGAATCGACAGCGCCCTCGCCTCCACCGCCGGCGGCAACCTTCTCTATGAAGCGGCGGGCAATGTGCGGGTGGGCGGGTTGCGAGCCGGGGCAGGCAATGTCGGAGTGATCGCGGCGGGCGGTTCGATCACGGACGGAGGCGACACGACGATCGATGTCTCGGGATCCAAGGCTCAATTGAAGGCCTCGGTGGGCGTCGGCGCCGGAGCCAATCATTTGGAGACCGAGGTGGGCGTCGTGGCGGGTTCCGCGGGAGCTGGCGGCATCGCAATCACCGAGACCGATGGCCTTCTGGTCAGCACCGTGGAGGCCTTGACGGTGAACCGAGTGCAAGCCGATGCGGGCACGATTCTCCGGACTGAGTCCGCGATGAGTGACCTGGTCACAACGGCGGGGGCGGGATCTATCGTGCTCCTCACGCTTGAAGGCACTCTCATTGTCCAAGACGGAGCTGGATCGCCCGATGGCATCGGAGTTCAGGCCCATGGATTGGGCCACGTCCGGCTTGAAGCGCGGAGTGCGGGTGCCAACACGGCGGATATCGTGTTAAATGCGATGGTTCGATCGGCCACCGGACACCTCACGATCCTCAGTGTGGGCAGTATTTATCAGAATGCATCCGGTGATTTGGATACAGCCGGCACCATCGATGTGGAGGCATTGACTGGTTCGATCTGGATGCTCGATGGCGCAACGGCCCGCACTCTGAGTGGTTCCATTCGATATCGAGCCGCCGTGAACGCCGTGATTGGCGGGTTGAACGCGGGCGCTGGGGCTATCAGCGTGACGGCCGCGAATGGGGCGATTTCCGATTCGGGAGAGATGGACAAGGATCTGAGGGCCGCCCAAGTGAGGCTTCTCGCGGCCGGCGGCATCGGGACCGGGTCGAATCCGCTCGAGAGCGTGATCAGGACGTTGGCCGCGCGCACCGGAACGGGAGGAATCTTCCTGCTTGAAGATGACGCCCTCGCCATCGATGTCGTGGGTGCGATGGTTGTGAACCGCGTGAGCGTGGATGGAACGGCGCCGGAAGGGCTTCGACAGACTGACCCGTCCATGACCGAAGTGCGGGTGCTGGCTGGCGACGGAGGCATCGTGCTGGCGGCGCTGGACGGATCTCTGCGCGTGAACCAGCCTGTGATCGCTTCCGGGTTCGGCGGAGTCCGTCTCGAGGCCCGCTTCAACGGTTCAAGCGACCAGGATGTAGTCTTGAATGCCCGAGTGGAGTCCGAAGTCGGGGATATTTCTGTCCTTTCCAGCCGAAATGTGGCGCAAACCGCGTCAAGTCGACTGGCCACCGGCGGAGGAACTATCGACGTCGACGCCTTTGGTGGAAGCATCAACCAGGCTGATGGATCGTTGACTGCGAGCGGGGGAGGGAATGTCCGCTATGCAGCGTTGCAAGATATCGCTTTGACTGGCCTCCATGCTGCCTCCGGACTTGTCAGTGTCACTGCTCGAAACGGGTCGATCCACGATGGGGGAGACGCGCATCTCGATGTCGTGGCGGGCGCGGCGCAATGGGCGGCGGGCGCGGGGGTGGGGACGGGCGCCAATGCGTTGGATGTGCGGTTGGGAACAGTGGCGGCTCGAGCCGGTGGAGGCGGTGTTTATCTCAGGGAGCAGGACGGGGTCGCGATCGGTTCGGTGGGGAGTGTGACAGTGAATCGCGTGGGGATGGACGGCGCCACTTCCTTTGGATTGATTCAAACGGACCCCGGTTTGAGCGGAATCCGCTCGACGGCAACAGGCGCGGTCATTCTCGAAACTCTGAACGGCACTTTAATCGTCGACCAACCCGTGAGCGCGGGCGGGCATGTTTTGCTCCAGGCCAGGAGTGTTGGGGTTGTCGACAAAGATCTGTTGCTGAACGCGCCGGTTTCCTCGGTCTCCGGCAGCATCACTCTGATCTCCAGCCGCGATCTCCGCCAAGCAGCCTCGGGAGATGTGCGGACCGGTGGAGCCGGGACCATTGATGTGGAAGCTGGCGCGGGCAGCGTGGTGATGGCGGATGGAGCTCAAGCCGTGACCGAAGGCGGGGACATTCGTTATCGCGCCGGCCAGCATGTTTCCCTGGGCCTGCTGGACGCCTCGTTCGGCGGGGTGGGCGTGACCGCTGCGGGTGGATCAATTTTCGACAGCGGGGGAGCGGGCGCAAACGTGGCCGGCGCCAGGGCGCGACTGAATGCGTTTGTTGGCATCGGAACACTCGGCGCCGCTGCGGCTCCGATTGAGACCGAAGTATCCACGCTGAGCGCGCGAGCGGGTGGAGGAGGCATCTCCCTGCTGGAGGCCACCTCACTGACGGTTGGCGACGTGGCGGTCACAGCGCAGCGAGTTCTGGCAAATGGATCGCTAACTCCTGTCCAGGATGCAGTTCAAAGCGATGTGGCCACGGTTTCAGGGCAAGCGGGAATAGTCCTGGTGACCAGTCGTGGCGACTTGATCCTCGATGATGGAACTGCGACGGCCGACAATGTTTCCGTGAGCGCCCAAGGTTCTGGCAATGTTTTCCTTGGCGCTCTCGGCAATGGAACCAATATCCTGATAAACGCGGATGTGCGATCCGTCAGCGGCCACGTGACTGTCTTGGCGGCGCAGAACTTGCGGTTTGCGCCCCAAGCGGATGTCGTGACCGCGGGTTTAGGCACGATCGACTTGGAAGCTGGGTTCGGGAGTGTGGCCATGCACGATCAAAGCTCGGCTGCCACGGGGCTTGGAGGGGTCAGAATCGTCGCCGCCGGGGATGTGGTTCTTGGAGGGGTTAAAACGGCCGGAAATGTTTCAGTCACCGCGGCGGGGGGAGGAATCTCCGATGCCGGCGGTGATTCCGTCAATGTCACCGCCACCGGACTGCGGCTCCGCGCGCTCACTGGAGTGGGCCGGCCTGACGATGCCCTGGAAACGTCCGTGGGGACTCTTACTGTCGCGTCGCCAGGCGGACCAATCTATGTGACGGAGTTGGATTCCCTCGTCATTGGGGCCGTTGAAGTCGGAGTTCAGAAGGTGAATCCGGGTGCGACGATCGCCACCGTGACGGAATTCGCGCAATCCGATCTGAGTTCTGGCGCGAACGGCAATGTTGTCGTCACGGCTTTAAGCGGCCAGATCACGCTTGAAGATGGAACCGACAACGATGGCATCGCTTTGAGCACCACAGGTGTGGGGAACATCTTGATCGCGGCGAACGGGGTCGGCGGCCGAGTCGTTTTGAGCGCCGATGTGATCGCCGACCGCGGCCACATCAGCGTCGTCGCGGCCGACACGATACTCATTGGTTCGAGAGCCACTTTGAGCACCTCCGGTCTTGGAACCATCGACTTGGATGCGGCGGCTGGTTCACTCATTCAAAGCCAAGGTCCGGCGATTCAGACAGGCGGTGGCAATATTCGAATGAGAGCTGGCGTCAGCCTGATCGTTGGAAGAGTGGACGCGCGAACCTCCCTGGATCGCGCCGCTTCCTCTCTTGGAGGGCAGACCACACTGTGGGGCGACGTCAGCTTGGAGGCCGGGCTTGGCTCGATCCAGGACGCGGCGGCGGACGGAGATAATCTAGTCAATATTTTTGGTCGATCCTTGCGTCTGAGCGCGGGCGCCGGCATTGGGAAATTGGCTGGCAACGCGTTGGAAACTGAAGTGGTGACACTGAGCGCCACGGCGGGATCGGAGGGCATGCGTCTCATGGAGTTCACCCATGTCACGGTCGATACCGTGGGCCTTGTCTTGGTGAATCGAGTGTTGGGCACGGGTTCGACGAATCCACGGCAATCGGCAGCTCCCCAAAGCGATTTGATCGGTGGCGTGAACGGCTCCATCGTGTTGGAGTTGGTTAACGGCTCGTTGACGGTGAATGAAGGCGATCCTGATGACACCGGGGTGCGAACCGAAGGCGTCGGCAACATCCTGCTTTCGGCGCAAGGATTGGTTCAAGACATCCGATTAAACGCGGATATCGAGAGTGCTCTTGGGAGCATCAGCGTGCTGGCGTCGAATGAGATTCGACTCAACGCGGATGTTGAATCCACAGCGGGCGGCGCTGGTACGGTTGAGATTAGGGCTGGCTCCGGATCGATCCTGATGGCTGAACGCGCGGCTGTGAGAACGAACGGGCGGAACATCCTGATGCGGGCCGGGAATCATGTGGTGCTCGGGATGGTCGACGCCAGGACTCAACTGGATCGAGGCGCGGGTGGCACGTCCAACCAGACGGACTGGGGGAGCGTCAGCATCGCGGCGGGAGCGGGTTCGATTCTCGAAGCCAGCGGCAACGTTTTCGTCCCGACCCGGGTCTTCGCATCGAGTTTGCGGCTTGAAGCGGGTGTTGCGATAGGAGGCTTCGATCTGCGGGAATACCGTTTCCAATACACGTCGGATCATTTGCTGTTCCCCAACAACCCGGAACGTTACCAGTGGTTCGACTTTGGCGTCGTTTTCAGCAAAGACCCTCAAGTGACGTTGGAAACGACTGTCTTGGGGAGCCAGAGGGACTTGTTCCGTGTGCTGGTGGCGGACCCGAATGCGACTTCGCAAATTGTCAGCGTGCAACCTCTCTCGGACAACCGGGTTCGGCTGATCGCGAACCGCTCGTTCGTGGCGCCTTTCAGCGGCCTCAATCCTTTCGAAATCGAAGTTCTTGTGGCGACCGCTTCGTCTGGCATCGGAGGCGTGAATCTATTGGAAGCGAGTGGGATGGCGACGGGAGCGGTCGATCTGGGAGTCAATCGCGTCCAAACTTCTGGATCCGTCGCGTCCGTCAGAGAGCCGGTTCAGAGCGATGTGGTCACGAAGGGCGGGGGCTCCGTCGTGCTCCGCACTTCAGCGGGCAGCCTCACCCTCAACGACAGCGACGCCGATGGCCAGGCCGTGACCGCCGGCGGGTCGGGACGCATCCTGGCTTCCGCCGAGGGGATTGAAGGCGCGCTGAATGTGAATGGCGGGGTGTTCAGCGACCTCGGCCATGTCAGCCTGATTGGCGAGCGCGGCGTTTCGTTCTCGGAAGCGGCGGCAGTGCGCGTGAATGGGCTAGGTTCCATCCGAGTGGAAGCGGCCGGTGGCAACGTTTCCATGCGCGACAACACGCTTCTGGGAAGCAACGAAGGCAGCATCGAAGTCACGGCTTCCGGGAGTGTGTTCCTGGGTGTCATCCAAACGGCCGGGAACGCGGCTGTTACGGCGGTGCGAGGCTCGATCCTGGATTCGGGAAACACGCGGCGCAACGTGACGTCCGGTCAGTTGCTGCTAACGGCGGGCATTGGCATAGGGATCTTGGGAACCCAAGCAGACGCGATCGAGACCAGCGTCGCTGTTCTGAGCGCGCGAGCCGGCTCCGGCGGCGTGAACATTCTTGAAGCGGACAATTTGGTGATCGACGAAGTTCGTGTTTCTTCCGCCAGAGTGGGCGTGGATTTGAGTCTTTCCACCGTGGTGGCGAGGCAAAGCGGCGTGGGGGCCACGGGCGATGGGATGGTGGTGGTGCGCACAGAAGCGGGGAACTTGATTCTGAATCGCAACTCGGAGAGCCCGACGGGTGCTTCGGTTCAAGTCGAAGGCGCGGGTCGAATCCTGCTTGCCGCGGGCGGATTGTCGGGAGATTTGGTTTTGAACGCAGGCGTGGCCGGCCGGGGTGGGCACGTGACCTTGCTCGCCGGCAACGACGTTTGGGTCGCGGATGGGGCGAGCCTCATCGTCGCCGGAGCGGGGACTTTGGATGTCGAGGCCACGAACGGCAGCGTCCTCATGGATCAGGAATCGAGGTTCCAAACAGAGGGTGGGAATCTCCGGGTACAAGGCCGCAAGAACGTTGTTTTAAGCGTGCTCGACGCTCGTTCGATCGATGATCGAATTTTGGGTGAAATGGCCTCCCAAGCACAATGGGGACAAGTCAGCGTGACGGCTCGGGAAGGGTTCATCACGGATGCCAACAGGGGCGCGAGCCAGGTGCATATCTTGGCTTCCGCTCTGAGGCTGCAGGCGGGCAGCGCGATCGGAGGGTTCGATGTGCGGACCTACCGATTCCAAATCACCACCGATTTGGTTTCCTGGCAAGACCTCGGGGCCGTGACCAGCGCCGGGGAGGTTGTGACCTTCATGGCTCCCAACCCTGGCGTGGCTCTCGCGTTCTATAGAGTTCTGCTCCCCGACGAAAACGCCACCACCGTTTTCGTGACGCCCGTCACTCTCCCAAATGGTGATATCCAAATCTCCTTGAATCGCAGTTTCGTGGGAGGGTTCTCCGGGCTGAATCCTTTGGAGATCGAAACCATCATGGTGTCCGCGGTGGCAGGCGTGGGCGGGATCAACTTGGTAGAAACGACCCAGACCGAAGTGGGGTCCGTGGCCGTGTCGGTGCAACGGATTGGAGCCTCCGGAGGCGTCCTGCCGATGACTGACCCGGTGTTGGCTGGTTTGTCCACATCGAACAACGGCACCATCGTGCTTGGCACTTTGAACGGCACCCTCACCATAGGGAGCGCCTCGATTGTCGGCGGGGTGGCTGTGGCGGCGCATGGAATTGGCAATGTGCGGTTGTCGGCGGGCGGCAGTGAATCCGATTTGATCTTGAACGGCACGGTGCGGTCCGCGATCGGTCATGTCACGTTGAACGCTTTATCAAACCTCATCGTGGGTTCAGGCGTTCAGTTGGTGACTGGTGGAGCAGGGACGATGACCGCCAGCGCCCTCAACGGCGCCTTGATCATGGCTGGAGACAGCCGTCTTACGACCGCGACGGGTGACCTGCGGCTTACAGCCGCCCTCGACGTCGTTATTGGCAATCTTGCGACGGAAGGCAGCGCCAGCATTTCGGCGGCGGCGGGTTCAGTTTCGGATCAGGCGGACGGGCTGGCACATCTCGCCGCAAGGGATTTGCGGCTTCGGTCTGGAGGCAGCCTCGGCACATCCGACAATCCTTTGGAAACGCGGATCTCTGTCTTGAGCGCGCGAGCCCAAACCAGCGGCATCAACGTGCTGGAATTTGACGCCCTCGTTGTTGGCGGCGCGCAATCCACGGTGCAGTCCGTGCGCTCCGACGGAACTCTGGTTTCCGTGAGTGACGGGATGCAGCATGGGGTGGCCACTGGCGGCGATGGCGACGTCGTCCTGCGCACGGTGGCGGGTTCTCTAACGCTCAACGCGGGAGCCACAGGGGCGGTCGATGCCGGGATCCTCGCCCAAGGCGTCGGCAACATCCTGATCCAAGCCTCGGGCGCCGGCTCCGATGTTTCGATCGCCGCGAATGTGGCGGCATCTATAGGGAGCATCGCCATTCTTGCCGCCCGAAACATGGATCTGCGCGCACCGTCGCTGATCTCTGCAGCCGGGGGCGGGACGATTGATTTAGAGGCGGCGGCCGGCAACTTGGCCATGTCTGATGGGGCTCGAGCGACGACTCAAGGCGCCAACATCCGGCTCAAAGCGGGCGGGAACGTTGTGCTGGGCTTGGTGGACGCCCGGGTCACCGAAGATCGAAGCACCGGCGGTTTGTCCAATCAAGCAGTCTGGGGCGATGTTGCGATAGAAGCCGCGCAAGGATCCATCTTCGACGCGGCGCCCGATGGCGACACGGTGGTGGATGTGTACGCCGCCTCGGCCCGATTGATGTCAGCCATCGCCATTGGTCTGCCCAACAACGCGATCGAATTGGAAGTGCGGACACTTGCCGCGAAGACGGGAACGGGCGGTGTGGCGTTGTTAGATCCCACAGGCTTTGAAGCGGGCTTCGTGGGAACGGTTCCGGTGGTCCGGCCCGACGCGTTTGGGGGCGGCACGTTCGAGCAGGATGCGTCCTCCCTGAACGAGATCGTTCATGAGGATCGCAGCCAAACCGGGAAAGGTCCGGCTTTGAGGTTCATCCCCGGAACACAACCCCAACCTGGGCAGGGAGGCACTCCGGTGCTCCTCCTGAACATTCAGGCGGGGGAGAGCCAGTCGACAGTCGTTGAGTTTACCGAAGACTTTGTCACTTGGCATGTGCTGGGAACGGTGTTTGGTCAAGGCAGCGTTTCCATCCCGACAACCAACCCGGTTCCGCGATTCTTCAGGATCCGCCCCTGAGCGTTGCGTTGCATCGGCCGCGCGAGAGGGCGGATGCCCTGAAATAATTCGTTTTCAGAAGAAGAAATGTTGCAATCCACCGCGCTTCCAAGCAAAGCTCAGCCCGCAACGCTCCCAGTTTATTGATGCCATTTTAAAGGGGAGCCATGAATTTCGTTTCTGAAAGTGAGGAAGCGATTAGGAGGCGGGTTTTGGCGGTGTAATCCGTGTGCCACCCCAAAGCCCGCCTTTCGCTTTTGCAACCCCGGGCCAACGAGAATCTGAGCCTGTCGGACCGGGGAGGGAGTAATACTACATTCCAGCCCGGCAAGGCTGGGAAACCGATACCTTCGGCGGGGCAGAGTAGTACGAAGCCGAAGAAGCCATGATTATGGCCTTGGAAGCTAACAGTATTACCGGAAATGAAACGACCGCTTATCGCGGTCAATGCGGAGTCTATGAGTTTTTCTTCTCATGCAAAAGTCGGCCCAGGTACGGCAAAATTGCCCTCTACGATGTCAAGCGACTGTCTGCCAATCTCCCTATCCGTGGTCCGATGCCGCCTGACGCCCTATGAAGCTTTCCCCCCTTGCAACCGCTCGAATACTTTGTTGCTGAATTCCATTTCACTCTCAACACACGCTACGACGCCAAGAAGCCGCTCGAACGAAAATTGGAAGAACTCCAGGCCGTGCCCCGGTGCGACCAGCGGCCCAACGATCCCCGGCGCTGGACGGTGTCGATCCATCTGAAATATCAGCCGGCCGTTGAAACTAACACGCCCTACATCATCTCGCTGACCCTCGTCGGCGTGTTTGAAGTCACAAAGGATGTGAAGGAAATGGAAATCGATTTGTTGTCATCGAATTCCCCATGCCTTTATGAGCTCTGAGCACGCCCCGCCCTCCGGGCTGGAGCCCAATGGATCGCTGGCGTTGTTGCTCAGTCCTCACAGATCTAAGGATAGGCTCGTCCTTCGCGCCTAGCCAGCGATCCATTGGGCCGCCAGCAAAACAGGAAGTTATTTCTGCGCGGACCCTAAGCTCGCCCTATCGAGGTTGCGACAACGCCGCGGAATCGTGTTCCGGACCATTATTTCTCAAACGGTGGATGACCTTT
>SXGS01240823.1_pt1 | contig 80214 bp, 70 predicted proteins | sample 3174681 | NCBI WGS metagenome assembly SXGS01 (sample SAMN11356861, study PRJNA531348) | freshwater metagenome | isolation source: freshwater sample F1-80 | place: China: Fuxian Lake, Yuxi | collected 2017-12-25 | reverse complement strand
GCTAAAGTTCAAGCGGGCGACGTTCATGCCCGCTTTGATGGCTTTTCTCAGATTTTCCCGTGAACGTGTGGCAGGTCCGATGGTCGCTACGATCTTAGTTCGACGGTCCGCCAACATCCTTGATCCCCCGGTCAGAAAAGAGTGGTTCAAGCCTGCCGAGACTTGGTCAAGTTTGCAAGTGTTTCCTCATGTTTGCGGTGGATCTGATCAACCTCTTTTTTGTGCGAATCTTCTAGCTTGCCGAGTCGATATTCATACTGTGACGCTTGAGTCTTCTGTTCCAACGTCATCTTCTTTTCGATCTCTTTTTTCTGTCGATCGTTTACAGCCTGAAGATCCTTCACCTCTTTCAAGTGACCTTCTTGCATCTCAGCGATTTGGCGCTCGTACCTTACGCTGATGTCGGCCAACTTCTGTTGGAATTTTGCGTCATTCTCCTGGGCTTGCTTTGTGAATTGCGAGAACAACTGCTCTTGATCACGTTTGGTACGTTCACGCATTTCGCGCAAGGTCGTCTCGAAATTCTCCTTCATGGCGCCGGCTGCGCGCTCGAAGTAAGCGCGCATTTTTCCCTGCTCCATGTCGTTGAAGCTTTTTAACTTCTCAAACCGAGTGTTGTTCGAAGTCTTTTCCTGCGAGAGAACTTTATCCGAATCAGATTTGGACTTCGAAAAGCGTTCTTCGTTTCTCAGTGTATCCATCGCCTGCTTGTCTTGATAAAAGCGGTGCGACTGGTTGAGGACTTCAGAGTGTGTCTTGTTGACTCGATCGATCTCTTCTTTTGTTTTCTTGTTCGTCGCCTGCAAGGTTTCTTGTCGCGAGTCCTCTAAGGCATTGATATTGGCCTGCATGGAGTCGCGAAGATTGTCGAGCTCGTTGCTCTTTTGATGCTCAAGACGCGTCCGCAGACGAGGCTGATCTTCTTTAAGCTTCGTATTCTGCGCTTCCAAATTGTGAATGCGGTCACGTAAGCGCGATGTCCCTTGCTCGTCGAGATCATCGCGAATTTGCTCCGTTTCACGACGCATCTTAGTTGCGGCTGCTTCATAGCGCTCGCGAATTTTGCGAACCGAGTTATCGAGAGTCTCTCGCTGGTTCTCTTGAGAGATGCGGTTGTTCTCCCGCTCGCGCTGAATACCGATAGTATGATCACTAATGAGTCGATCTTTATCCATCGTTCGCTGATGCTCGACCCGCTTGACGGCCTCGTCGCGGTTGTGGCGCAGCTCTTCCGCGTGCTGTTGAGAGGAAGCAATGCGCTCGTCACGATCTTTCGCGACTGCACCCATCTCTTTCTCGTGGGCTTTCTTCAGTTTGCCGAGCGTTGCGGCCGACTGCTCTTGCTGCGCTTTGCGCGACGTCGAAACGTACTCCTCAAACTGCTGATCTTTGCCGCGAATTTGATCTTCGTACGTCTTTCTGAGCATTTCCTTTTGGCGATCCGTCGTATCACCAATGCGACGAATCTCGCTCTTGAGCGCACCTTCGGTTCGGTCTTGCCGAGTGTCTGCATCGGTTGCGATCCTTGCGAGCTGCTTGTTGTGCATCTCGCGCAGTTCATCGATTTCTTTTTGATACTGCATATCGCGCCGAGAAAGTGTTTCGCGAGTTTTCTCGCGCATGGCTTCCATCTGCTTGGAGTGGTCTTCTTTCAAACGCTCGATTTCGGAAGCGTTCGTCTCCGTGAGCTTACGGACTTGTTGTCCGTGCTTTTTGGCAGTCTGCGCTTCACGCTGCTCGTAGGTTTCGCGGGTACGGCGGATTTGATCGTCGCGGTCGGAACGATCGGCGGAATTGATCGACATTGAGTCTTTCTCCTCCATGAGAAAATCAATGAGTACGGACTGGATTTTTAGATTGTAGCACGGGCCTTTGATAGAGCCGAGGCGGAATCATGAGGCATCACGACATCCCGACTTCGGACTAGCGGAAGCTTTATTCTTCCCCAAAGACCCGCTTGCGGAACATATCGCGAAGCTCGCGGTTTCGGGCCTCGGCACGGCGTTTCTCGCCGTTGCGACGAGCCTCTTCGGCCTGAAGACCAGCAACTTTGCGTTCGTAGAGTTCTTGATGGACGACGGCGACTCCTTGCGCGGCCCGCTGCCAAACTTCATGAAAAGCTTGAGCTTGCGATTCGAACTCTGCTTTTGATCCACGAAAAAGCTTTGCCCAACGCTGGAGGTGCGACTTAAGGGGAATTGGCGACGGAAGACCGATACGAGCCTCACCGTTCAAACCGACTTTTCCAATCCAGTTCTCTAATCCAGGCTCGATCAAAATCTCAGCTCGCGAGCCGCGCGGTAAAATCTTGATTTCGGAACCAGCACTCGACACGAGCACTTTTTCCGAATCGCGCTCAAGCCACGCCTCACCCGGGCCTACTTCGATCTCGCCAAACTCGGTTAAGACTTTCAGAGACGCTTTTGCTTTGATCCACAACCGGCCAGAAACAAACCGCAAATCACTTTTGTCCACTCGCAAGATCGTCGTTTTTTCATCGAGAACCATTTCACTTTGACCAATTTGAAGATCGGCGCGCCCTTGCTGAGACGTTCGCAGAGCGCAGGGCCCTTCAGCCTTCCAGCACTGATCGGGTTGCTCGAGCACAGAAGAAATCGAAGTTAAAGATGGCGCTGGGGACTTGTCCGCTCTAATGGGAGATTCATGAGCTTGCTCATGCTTCGCCGCATGAGTTTCTGCGCGCACGCGGACTTCGAGCGTGAAAGCCGCGAGAAATAGCAAAAACCTCATGGCGGTCGAAACGGTAGGCATCATAGCGCAACCGCCCTTAGACTAGCATCAGCCTGCCGAATCAACGCTTCTTGCTTGAAATTCGCAAGCACCGCCCGGTAGATATCCCCGGCGTCTTCAAGTCGATCTTGAGCTTCGTAAATCACACCCAATCGCAGGAGCGCAAAACCAGTGAGTTCGTTCTCGGGAAAGAGGGACACCATCTGCTCGATTTGTTCAATCGCGCCTTCAAAATCTTTGAGCTGATAGTTGGTCTCCGCCAAAAGAAAATAAGACTCAGCCACGTGAACTGAAGCGGGATGTTTTTCGATTAATCGCTGAAAGAGCTTTGTTGCATCTTCGAACCGGCGGTCGCGGAAGGCGGTTTTAGCGCGCTCGAATAAGCCCGAGGCGCGCTCGATCGCGATCATCTCCCCGCTTTCACCGAGAACACTTGCAAGTTGGCGAAGCGGATATGCGGATTCCGGCGAACGCCCTTTGATCGCATCCGGCAAAAGCGTGGCGACATGCTGCTGGTAATCCGCCAACTCATGCTGCGCGAGTTGCGCGCGGAGTTCGGCCGATTCACGCTCTTTCTTCAAAATCTCGACGCGACCCTTGAGCTGATCAACTGGATTCAGACTCTCCTTGAAGAGAGCGTGAAACGAGATCAATCCCGAGACGATCAACAAACAAAAAGAGACAAAATGCGAAGTCTTCATCGCTGATCTTTTCGGCAGAAAGAGCATGCGAATTGAGACTCGACCGATGTCGGGCCTAGGTGAAATTGGGGAGGTCAACGACTTACACTGATGTCTCGATCTGAGACGTCAGCTTCTACAAAAAAGTTTCAGCTACGCCTAGCAGTGTCATGGAAGTGGGGTATGGCGCCCCGCGCGAGAACTCGACCACTTAACAATCCGTCGAGAGATTTGAGTGATTGTGATTTTGTTGGAGCAGTTCAAGCCAGACCAACTTCAAATCGCTTGACCATAAATCACCCGGAGAATTAGCTTCAGCCCCCAGCGTGAGAGTACGGAGGGGAACAAGTCGTGAATAAAGCCGAGCTGGTTGAACGAGTTGCGAAGAAAACGGATCTAACGAAAGTTCAATCTGAAATCGTCATCGACGCCGCTCTCGAAGTGATCGCGAAGGCCGTGTCTAAAGGCGATGAAGTCAAACTTGTCGGCTTTGGAACTTTCTCGCGCAGCACACGCAAATCCCGCACAGGTCGCAATCCCAAGACTGGAACAAAGTTGGTTATCCCGGCAGCGAAGGTTCCTAAGTTCAAAGCGGGCAAAGATTTCCGCGATCTCTGCAACTAGATCTTTTCGCTCGGCTGGCTGCGCGCAGCTTCTCGATCGGCGGCCGTGTCGGCTGATTGATTAAATAAACTCAGTTCAGCGATCTTGATTTTGAAAGCTCGAATTTCAGAAACAAGATCGCGTTCATCCGCACTCGCAATAGACCGAGCCCTCGGCGACCTTCGATTCGCATCGTTAGCGCGCACGTGTTGTCCCTGCCCACTCATCGACATCAAAAGAGCGCGAGAAAGCGCGCGAAGGCCTTCATACTCTTCCAAGAAGGCCGATCGATTCGGTTGAAAACTTTTGGAGAGATGCGCAATTCCTCTATCGACATTGATGACTTGCTGACGAAGCGGCTCGCGGCTATTCGGATCCGATAGCACGGTCGCCTCGCGAGCTAGACGCTCAAGATTTTCAGCCGAGTAGAAAAGTGCCTTCTTCTCTCTTTGCAACTGATCCGAGACTGACTTGAGATAGGCCTGGAGACGCTTTTCAAACTCTGCGCTGCGCTCGCCCCAGAAAAATTCTCCGGTCGCTGCTTGCACTGGGTTCTTCGAATCTTCGATTTTCAATCTGTAACGACCTTCATTCAGCGATTCGCGACCCAATTCGACGATCATCATCGAACCTTCGTTCTTCACTTTTTTAATCGTCCGATCGTAGCGAAGGCGTCCGACGATGTCGCCTGGTCTCGCTACCACGCGAACGATGAGACGGCGCACGGAGATCTCTTGAAATCCTGACGTTTGAAAACGAAGAGTCGCCTTCTTCCCCGAAAAGCTCGGCGCAATCCCGAGGACCTCGAACTTCTTTGCCGGACCGACCACGGCGGCAGGAACCTCACCGGAAGGATCTTTCGGAGCCGCGTGCGTCGTGCTAGACGCGATCTGCAAACCCGCTGCAAGCACGAACACGATCGAAAGTTTCTTCATCCACGGAAGTGGACCGATCAAATCATCACCAATCGCGTCGGCAGGACGATCCTCTTCGACGAAGTCAACTTTGACTAAGGAGGGACGAGATATCCCCTCTCTTCGGAAAACGCTCTTGAGCAATTCGTCAGATGAAGGAAGAAAAGAATTCGCTTCGGACGAACCGGCAGCGGGCGATTGAGTTTTGAGTTCGACAGGTCTTGCAGGACGTCGATCGAATTCCGAGAGTTCTCCTAACCGCTTCCAAGATGCAAATCCCTCACGCCAGGCGACGCACGCGAAAGAGACTTCACCTGCAGCCAGCTTAGCGGCCACCTGCGCCGTCGTGAACGGTCCGTCCATCTGGTTATTGATGAGAAGGATCCACTCGTCCTTTATCATCGCCATCACAACCTTTCCCGCTTGCTTGGCGTTGGCGCTGCTTGAAGCGGACCAATCTCTCGCAAGATTTGTTCGTAATCTTTTAGGAAACCTTTAGCCGTCACGTCACACCGGAGATACTGTACGATCTCCCTTTCGCTCAAAGCCCGAGATCGATGCGCCAGATAGAGTCTTTCGCCCATCATCCCCCCAAGAATTCGCGCAGCTTCTAAGTAACTCGCCTTCCTACGCGCCCGCACTTGAAGAGCGCGTCGACGCCCCTGCTTGATCCACACTAGCTCACTCATGAACTGATCGAGCGCCAAACGCATCGCCTCACGCCCCTGCTCAGCGGGCCCGGCCAGTGCAAGTTGCGCCTTCAAATCCGTGAGCGTTTCGGACTGACGTTTATGATTGATGAGCTTAGAAAAAAAATAGGCGACGGCCTCCACCCAGATGAGCGCCGGGAAATCGGTGGGCATATTCCAGAGAAGTCGCTTTCTCCCCGAAAGTTTTGCGTGAACGTATTGGCCCGCAAGACCTGCTGCGTGGTTGATCGTCGCGCGGGCGAGAAAGCCGCTTCCTGAAGAGGGAACAAAAAAACTGCGACCGGCCGCTAAAAGACCACGCGCGCACTCAATCTCCGAGCGTTTGAGCCTGTGCTCGAGTTGCTGCCAGATAAGATTGTCATCCCCTGGATAAACCGAGAGATCATCGAGCTTGAACTTCTCAAGCCCCAGATCACGGGCTGCAAGTTGAATAAGCCCCGCCACTTGATCAGTTGGGTCGAAGTCTTCGGCAGCCGCTTCGTCACCTCGATCGAGATTTGAGTCATCCGCTCTTTCCAAGAAAAGCAGATAGCTCTGCCATTGAACCCAAGGCGGCGAACTCATCACGCAGTAGCGGTTGCGTCCGAGCTTTACGACATCGGTACTGAGCTCGAGACCTTTTCGCGCAAGCTGAAAATAAATTCGCTCCGAATTCAGATGCACGATCAAATCGCGAAGTTGAAAGCTTGCGCGAAATTGATCGCGGACCAATTTCGGAAGGTGCGATTCCGCTAAATGGAGATCGCCGAAGAGAATGTAGAGCAAAGAAGCTGGACTTCGCAGATACGCATCGCGGATACGCAGACTTGCGTTTCGCTCGCGGACTTCGAGACTCGCGTGATGCCTGGACCCCGCGGGCTCATTGAGCGCCAGGAGCTGGAAACCCTTTTTTTTCGCGAGTTCCAAGAGAGGTCGATAGTTTTCCCAAGGAAACCCCCAACTCTTCTCCCAGCGCGAGCGTTTGCGAAGCTCCTCGAGCGAGATGGCTCCCGAGGTATAGAGATCAAGCCACTTCTGTACGTTGACGCCAAAACATTCGAGAGCGAGCGTCACGGGCCGGTCAACCGCTTGAAGATCTCTAAGAATCTTCAAATGGGTTCGCTGCGACTGTCCAAGCGCATGAAAATCCGCTCCGTAAACAAGATCAGCTCGTTCGATTTCTCCGATCAACTCCGATTTACTCGAAAGCTTCCAGCTGCGCCGAAATTCCGACTCATAGCGCAGCCGGTAGGCGCGCACATCGTCGCTTTCGTCACCTAGACGCGACTGAACCTCCGCTTTGACTTGCGTCAACAAAGCTTGGCGTGCACGGATCCACGTTAGATCAGGTTTAACTCGAGCGGGCTTTCTCATCGTCTTTTTGCCTTGAGCTCCTTCTTCTCCATTGTGGCAGATCTTCTTGATTTAACAAAAAAGATTGGTTGTAATCCGATCGTGACAAACACCAACGAGACCTCCTCAAAGTATCCGGGTGCTTCTTCCAAAAATTCTGGCAGCTCGCGCGGCTCTCAGGCTTCGACCAAGACTTTCCTCTGGGTCGCAATCGCGAGTACCGCATTGGCCATTCTGGACCACGGCTATTTGCTCGCCGAACATTACCGTCTTCGCTTTGGCGAAGCTGGTGGCAAGAGTCTCTGCGATATCAGCGAGACCATGAGTTGCGCGGCTGTTTCAGCAAGCAAGTACTCTGAGTTTCTCGGCGTTCCGATGGCGATGTGGGGAGCAGCGGCGAACCTAGTTCTCCTCCTTCTGCTCGCTTGGTGGCCGATGACGGACGAAAACAAAAAGCCGGCGGCCCGCCGAAATATTTTACTCGTCTCAGGTTTCATCGCGATCGCCTCGATCGTGATGGGCGCCGTATCAAGTTTCTTGATTCAGAAACTTTGTCCCTTCTGTATCTTGGCGTACGTGCTTTCCTTCATCTCGTTCGGCGCTGCTTGGCTCGCTCTTCGTCCGAGCGCCTCGCGCGGCACCAAAGCTCTCTCGATTCCTGGGTTTCAATTTTCGGACCTTACGCCGGTCTTGGTGCTCGCTGCCATCGGGGCCGTCGGGTCGATGATCGCCAACGACCAGGTGAAAAAATCATACGGTTTCCGCGACATGGGTCCCTTTGTTCAAGAAAAAGTCGCAGAGTGGGCTTCAAGCCCGCAGGTGCAGATCAACACGCTCCAGCCTCTCGTAAAAGGCGCTAGTCCCGAAAATGCGAAGATGACGATCGTTGAGTTCGCGGACTTCCGCTGCATCCATTGCAAGCACGCCTCGCCCGTATTGAAAGCCTTCGTAAATGCGCATCCGGATACGCGCCTCGAGTTCCAGGCCTGGCCTCTAGATGGCGAATGCAACAGCGCCATCTCCCGCGCGAACAATGCTTCCTGCCTTCTTGCCCGTACAGTTTACTGCGCAGAAAAAGCGGCACCCGGAACCGGTAAAGGTTGGTCGGCACACGACTACGTTTTCGAAAATCAAGAACGTTGGGTTTCGGTCGATGCGATCAAAGGCGCGTACGCGGAGATTGCCTCAGCAAGCGGGATCGCAGCTGATCAACTTGCGACTTGCGCAGATTCCGACGAAGCGAAAGAGGCTGTTAAAAAACAGGCGGATGTTGGCGTTGGACTTAATCTTCAAGGCACCCCGACCATTTATGTGAACGGACGAAAACTGCAAGCCGGCCAAGTGCTTTCGGTTCTCTCAGGCGTTCACCAAAATTTGACGACTTCGAAGTGAAATGCTTGAAGGTAGCGTGAGCCTTACGGTTTCGCGCTACCTCACGAAATTCCGACGAGTGAACGGGTCATTACTAGAAGTCCCAAGAGGAATTTAGAGACCGAGCTTATCGAAGAGCCAATTTGTAAGCTCTCCGAAGCTCGAGTCGACGACAACAAAGGCGGCGGGCAAAACGCCGCGCGAAATCTCCATCAAAAATCCCACGACCAAGACGGCGAAGGCTGAATAGATCATCGCCTTTACGACCAAGACGGTTGAACGCACATCTTCAAGTTTTACTTCACGATCGATTTGCTCAATTTTTCGAAGCGTGGCTTTGAGATCGTCAAAGTGCTCCATCGCCCGATCGAACAATTCTTGCTGCTTCGACATCGCCAAATGGTGGAGCCCAGGAAAAGAACGCTTCGCTTTAACAGCGTTGATCAGATCGACTGCGTATTTAGAATAGCGCTCGGAGCGGACCGAGAACTGCGGATAAGCGGCTTTGGCATCGCAGTAGCGACGAAGCTCTTCGATAGCTCGCTCGTAGTTTTCGGTCGCAACGTGCGACAAAATCGTATGCCTCATCGTGTCGACTTGACCGATATCGCGGACGCTCGCCTTCATGCGGGCGGAGAACTTGGTAGTCAGCTCCCGTTCCTGCTGCTGCTCAACTTGTTTTAGTGCGACATCAACGGCCTTCGAACCCATGACGTCCTTATCGGCCGCCTGGACGGGAGTTGATAGATTCACCATCGAGAACTTCGCGCTAAGACTCAAAGCTAGACCTCGACCACGCGCCGTTTGGCAAAATCCGTTTGGTTTTGAGACGATTAAGGTTGAACCAGACCTAGCCCGTTTGCCGTCTATGTTTCGAATCGAACGCGGGCTTGATCGGAATTTTCCGGAGGATGCAGATGGGCGCAAGCTCACGGGACCGCGACCAACACTCACCACTTCCCATTCCGCTTCCGACCGAACTTCCCGCGGCGCCGGATCTTTCACGACTCCCCGCTCACATCCTTCACTCGGGCACGGTGGAAACGCTCATCGGTCAAAACGATGACCTCATGGCTCGATTGAAGGTCAACATTCGCCGCAACAGCGTTCTTGAGCAACAAATCATGGAACACGAGCGCGTCGGCGGAGAGCTGATGCGCGCAAATCAATCCCTGATGTCTCAGCTTCAAATTCTTCAGGAGAAAGACAAACTTCTCCGCGAGAAAACGGCCCGCGCCGAAAATCAACAAGACGATTTGAAAGAAGAGATCACGCTTCTAAAGACAATGCTCGACGCCGCCGAAGAACGCATCGAAACCCTGCGCCCGAGCGAGCGCTATCGTTCGCGGATCCGCTCCATCGTACGCCCCTTTGTCGATCGCTTGAAATCGCAACTCAAGGCCGAAAGGGCGACGGTATTCGCTCGCGAAGCGGCCGTGAGCGATTTGCGCGCCAAACTCAGCGAGGCCCTCGATGAAGTTCGCGAGCTCGAGAGAAAGTCCGCTCGCGATCAAACAAGACTTGTTGAGCATTACGAGAAATCGCAAACGGAAATGTCCGCGGAACTCGAGAAACTCCGGACCGAAACGCAGCTTTTGCGCGATAAGGCTTCGCGTTTTGAAGTCGCGACGGAAAAACGGGCCGATGCGGAAAATCGCAACATCTACCTCGAGCGACAAGTTCTTGATCTGAACGAAAAGTGCCAGCTCCTCAAAAAGGAGGCCGAGACTCGCGCTCAAGAGATCAATTCGGCAAAAGATGCTCAAGCAGTGGCTGAACTGGAACTCTCAAAACTCCGTGACCAGTTTGAAAGCCTTCAGACGGTGTGGGCAGAGACCGAGAAGAAAATGGAAAATTCGAAGTTGCAGCACGAAGCTCTCAACCGCCTCAATCAAGAGCTCAGCCGCCAGTTGAAAGAGAAGAAGTCTTTATCGCCATCCGGTGAGACCGGAACAACGCTCGACTGTTAATACGAGGACTCTGTTTCGTCGTCATCGGCCAAAGCTATTTTGGCCGCCGTGCCGGTCAAGGGTTTGGCTGGCGCCTCTGATCCCGCGTCCACTTTCAATGAAAGTAAACCATAGCTCGCAGGTGCCTGTTCTGAGACAGCATCATCTGCTACAGGCGCGGCAAACGCAGCTGCCTGGTGCCGAGGCTTAGGATTTAAAAACGCTTCAATCGCGCTCGCTTCCGTCTCGTGAATTTCAATCGAGTTTAGCGTCGTCGCAGAAAACACTTTCCGGAATTCAACACCAACTCCGCTAAATTTAAACGGCGCTTTATTTTTATCGGCGAAATCTTGCAGCGTCTCGAGAAACGGTAATATTCCGGAACTTCCGACAAAGCTCAGCGAGGTGAAATCAAAGATCACTTGTCGCCCAAGAAGCTGCGTCATGCAGGCTCGACGGAAAGGTTCCGCCGTCTCGACATCGACTCGGCCTGCAAGATGGAGAACGACGATGTCGTTTCTTTGGGTGATTCGAGCCTGCATGAAATGACTCCTGTTCATCGATCGAACGCGACCTTAGTCAGATCATAGCGCGATGTTAAGAGATCGTGAATGAGCTTTGAGGGCTAGATTTCGACTAGATGTTTTTTTACTAGGCGCTGGCGTGCTGCAACCTGGACTCCCCAGACCTCAGCCAGATGAGCGAAACAACCGATGTTTATTTAGATTCCTCGCTGAGTCCGCCGGGATAAAAATCAGGAGCCGCGGTTTTCGCCCATGAAAGCATACAAGAAATTCCTCTCCTACCTAGTTTCACCCTTTGCGCTCGGGCTTCTCGTGACGTTCGGGATGATCTACGCCGCTCTCGATTACTACTCAAGCCGCCATCAAGTCTCGCGCAAGGACAAGTCGCTCGCCGGGCTGATTCAACAGATCCACGAAAAGACCATCGATTGGCGACTCACCGACCGCGGGCAGCAACTGGGATCTGATCGCGTCGCGATCCTGGCCATCGACGAGCGCTCAATCGAACAAGAAGGCCGCTGGCCGTGGCCCCGCGAAAAGATGGCCGCGCTGGTCGAAAGAACGCTTGCTGACGGCGCTAAACACATCGCGTTTGATATCGTTTTCTCTGAAGAAGATCAAAACTCATCCATCCCCACACTTCGCCGTCTGAAGCGAGGACTTGCCTCGCAGCAAAAACTCACTCCCGATCTCGGCGGAATGATCGAGACCGAGATTGGTCAGACCGATGGGGACCGCGTCTTCGCGACCACAATCAAACGCCACGCGGACCGATTGATCCTCGGTGCGTATTTCGATGCGGCCGAATCGCGGCGTCCTTATTCCGAATTTTGCTACGACGCTCGTTTTGAGCGCACCTACGAGAGCCGGTATTGGAAAAAAGAAGCGCTCCCGATCACCGTCGTGGATCAGCCTCTGAATCAGCTTCGATTCCCGTCGCTGATCAAACAACATCTCAGTGATTACTTCGTTGTTCTCGACGTCGTCCGCGCCAACGAATGGTTTGAAGAAAATAAGTCGATCGTGCCGAAAATCCAAGAATCGCTTGAAGACCTCTCCGCACTCCTCCCGGCGGAAGCTTACCCAGGACTGTCGACTTTGTGGATGAATAACGATCTCGAAGGAGCAAAACCTTTACTCCAGCAAATCGACCCTTCATTGGGTACAGATGAAGCTGTCCGCACCGTATTCAACCGTTTCGGCGCGGCCTTTACAAAGCAAGAAGCCGCTCACCTGCAACAAACCGTAAAAAAAGGAAGCAGCACGTATTGCGATCACTTCCTAACGGACGCCGATGAACTCTTGAGTTTCGAGCGTTACAAGATCTTGTGGGGCGATGACGAAAGCTCCAAGGAACAATTTGCTTCTCACGCCTTGCAAAACCTTTGGCCGAAGATTCTCGCGTCCATTCAAGCTTCGTCCCGCGAACCCGCCGAAGCAAAGAACGAATCCTTCGAAACGGCACTTGAGCGTTATCGTCGCGACTCTCTTCCAAATCCCATCGAGAGTGTTGAGCGTTGGTGGGTGAACTTCCCGCTTCTCGGCGAAGTCACAAAACATACCGGCTACTTCAATGCCAAACAAGATACGGACGGGAGCATTCGTCGAACTATGCTCCTTGCGCGCGCCGGAAATGCGTACATGCCCTCACTTGCTCTCAAGTCTTTTCTTGTTGATAACGGCGCCTACGCCTTCGCTACGATTGATCTTGAAAACGTCGGGCGCAACGAAGCACGAGCCAAAATCTTAAAGTCGCTTGAGATCTCCGACAACCAAGGAAACTTCATCCTCTCGATTCCGATCGATAATCACGGCGACATGATGATCAACTACTCCGGCGGTCGCAACATGTTCCCTTACGTCAGCGCCGCCGATCTTCTCAGTGATCGCCCTGATCTTCTAGTTGAACAACAGGTCCGCGATGCTGAATCTGGTCGCTGGACCATCCAAACAAAACGCATCGACAAAAAGGAATTCCTCAAAGACAAAATTCTCATCGCCGGCGCAACCGCCATCGGCGTCTACGATCTTCGCGTCACACCTTTTGAGGAGAACTACCCAGGAGTTGAGACGCACGCGAATGCGCTTTCAAACCTGTTGGTTGAGCACGCGCGAGCAAAAGGCGAAAGGATTCCCGCCTCGGCGCCTGGTTTCTTGCGCTCGCACCCGGGCGAAGAGCGCATCATGTGGATCGTTCTTCTCGTCATGGGTCTGACGATCTCGGCGCTTCTTTCTTACTTTGGTTCAATCGCTGGGTTAGGTATCACCGGCGTCGCCCTCACGGGCGTGTACGCGTTCGATAAATACTATCTTTTCCGCTCAGGCATTGTGACAACGGTCCTTTTCCCAACGATTCAAATCTTCGGTACTTTCGTGACACTCACTTTCTTCAAGTACTTCACGGAAGAAAGAAAAAAGCGCGAACTCAAAGGTACTTTCGAAAAATACGTAAGCCCCGCGATCGTTAACGAGGTTCTTGCTGATCCCGAAAACATCGAACTCGGCGGGAAGAAGATGGAACTCACCGTGATGTTCTCCGACGTTCGGGGCTTCACGTCGATTTCGGAAAAGCTCGATCCGCGTGAGCTTTCAAATCTTTTGAATTCTTACCTCACCCCCATGACGGACCTGGTTTTTAAAAACAAAGGCACGCTCGACAAATACATGGGCGATGCGATCATGGCGTTCTGGGGCGCTCCGATTCATTTCCCGGACCATGCCAAACACGCGGCTCGATGCGCGCTTCAAATGATCTCGAAACTTCGCGAGCTTCAGGAAAACTACCGCGCAAAAGGTCTTCCCGAAATCGACATCGGAATTGGACTGAATAGCGGCGACATGAGCGTTGGCAATATGGGCTCGGATACGGTCCGCAGCTACACGGTCATGGGAGATGCGGTGAACTTAGGCTCTCGCCTCGAAGGTATTAACAAACAATACGGTACACGCATCATCATCAGTGAGTTCACACAGGCGCAAATCAAAGACTCCTTCGTTACACGCGAAGTGGACTGGGTACGGGTCAAAGGAAAAGCGCAGCCCGTGAGAATCTTTGAACTCATGGGTGAGGGAAAAGTTTCTGCCCAGCTCGAGGCGCTTTTAACCGCCTTCAACGAGGGCTTTACGCGTTACCACGAGAAGCGATTCGGTGACGCGATTGAATGTTTTCAACGGGCCCTGGAAGCGTCGCCGGATGACGCAGTCTCTCAACTCTACATCAAGCGCTGCGAAGACTACCTCGCCTCGGCGCCCCCGGAGAATTGGGACGGCGTTTGCGTGATGAAAGAAAAGTAAGCACGCACTCAAGGGTGCGCCTTGATCCCCGTTGGGATTTGATTCTCGTTGGGTGAGACCTTTTACGGTGACAGGCCTAGGTGTTTCTCGCTAGGCTTTCACTTCTTATGAAGGCCTTCTCATCCGGTAACGGCATCTTAGATTTTCTTGCCTTTGTTGCGCCCGCAGCTTCGCGCCGCGCGACTGTCTTTCAATTTGCCGCGACCTTGGTCTTTGGTCTTTGCTTCATTTTATTTTCATTCGCGCCAGGCGCACAGGCCGCAAGTAGTACCGTGCGTATCCCAGGCGGCGGAACCATTCAGATCCGGGCCGATAACCTCAATCGCGATTTTGATTTGCGCACCGTTGTTCTCGACGGAAACGTAAAACTCATTTACGACCAACAGTACATCAGTTGTGATCGCGCGGTGATTGATGAAAATACGCTCACGATCGAAGCGATCGGGAATTTGGTCATCAGCTCTCTTCAGGCTTACGTTGAAGGCGATCGCGCAACTCTCAACTACCGCGACAACACGGGCGTAATCGAAAATGGTTTCGTCAAAAGCGGCCAGGTCATTTTCGAAGGCGAAGTCGTTCGCAAAACTGGCGCAAATACGTATGACGCCCAAAACTCATCCTTTACCGCGTGCACAACTTGCCCCGCCGCTTGGACGTTTCTCGGCTCCCGCATGCGGGCCGAAATCGGCGGCTACGCGCACATCCAAAATCCCGTTCTGCGCGTCGGCAAGATGCCGGTCCTCTACCTCCCGTATCTGATCGTGCCGCTGAAGAGCGAACGTCAATCTGGTCTTCTCGTGCCTTTCATGGATTTCACGAACGGCGACAACGTCGTTTTGGGTTTTCCGTTTTTCTGGGCGATCTCACGAAGCCAGGACGCAACGCTTACTTTAAAATCTTATTCAAAGCGCGGTCAGAAGGGACATCTCAATTACCGTTACCTGCTGAGCGATACGTCATCGGGTGAGTTAAATACCGCACTTTTGAACGACGTTCAGTTTCCGCGCGAACCCGCGTTCAATGGACAAAACATAGGCTCAAAACAGCTGCGTTGGTTCATCAACTACGAGCATAAATACGATCTACCCTTCGACATCGCCCAAAAGTTGAAACTCAGCTTGGTCAGCGATCTTTTTTACTTGCGTGATTTTTACGACGAGCTCCCCGGACGCGGCGACCCCGCTCTCGAGAATCGCTTCAGTCTCACAAAGAACACCGAGCGTACTCACGCCAGCGTGGACGCGGCCTACTACATCAACCTTCTCAAGTCGGATCCCCTTGCCGACAACGATGACGCCGTTCATCGCTGGCCGGAACTTCGCTACGCGCTCACGGAACGGCCCCTTTTTGGAACGCCGCTACTTTTCAACCTCAACACCAACTACGTGAACTTCTCGCGCGATCAACTTGCTTGGGATGACGTGACTCCATCGAGCGGAACGTTCCGTGACGAAACGAATTACGATCGTACGCGAACGGGCCCCGGCGGTGGACGCTTTGATCCGACCATCGATTTGATTCGCACGGGTCAGCGCTTTGACCTCACGCCCGAAATTTCGTATCCGTTCAAAATCGGTCGGGTCATTGATGTCTTGCCAACCCTGCAATACCGCTTCACGCAGTACGCGTTCAACCTTGCGCCCAGCAACCCGGATCAGGCATTTGAAGCAACTCCTCAGCGCAGTTTCGCGCGCGGAAGAATTTCGGCTCGCACACGGTTTCATCGGATCTACGGAGATCAAGACGCGATACCGGCGCCAATCGAGCCGCGTGTCTCGACTACCAGCTGGGTTGATGCCGAAAGCCGGGCGCAAGAAGCCGGCGCGCAAGTTGCTCCCGCCAACCGCCCGAGCCTTTTCCGCCACGAGATTGAGCCCGAGATCATCGGGACGTCGACGCCCTTCATCTCGCAGCCAAATCATCCGTTTTTTCAATCGACGAGCCAAGTCCCGAGCTTTCTTGATGCCGAGCCCATCAGCAACTCTAGCTTCTTCGGAACCGCCGCAGGTGCGGGCTTGAGCGGAATCCAATTCGACTATTTCGACCGACTTTCGAACTACCAAGCGGTCACCCTCGCGATCACAAACCGTTTGGTTCGTAAACGCTGGCTGAGCGGCTCGCCTGAGTACCGCCAGATCGCAAGCCATCGACTCTCGGCAAGCTACGATTTTGCCGAAGCCAGCCGGGATCAGGCTCCCCGTTATCCGATCTCTGACATCTCAAGCCTCTTTGATCTTCGCCTGGATAACGTGGAGATGACGTCCCTTGTTCGCTTCTTTCCGTATCACCAAGTCGCCAAGTCCTCATCGCGCCTGCGTTTGAAGAATGAAGATGCGCGCAACTATTTCGAAGTCGGTTTTGACCAGGATTTCCGGATCACTCGCGAACGAGCGGAAACTCGCGAAGAGTCAAAGATCATCACTTTTGGGGTCGGCTACGGCGCTCGTTACTATACGGTTTTAGGCTCGGTGAATTTCGATCCCCGCCAATCCGAGCGCAAGTGGTACGAAGCACAGTCGTATTCGACCGACATCAGTCTTCGACCTCCTGGCAACTGCTGGGGCCTCATCATTCACGGCGAGCGACTTGTCGGTGGTGGCGGAAATTTCAAACTGAGTCTCGACTACAATTTCGGCGGAGAGAGCGGCTGACTTCAGCCGCCAGATCAAAACTCAAGAAGACGGATTTTGGCTTGGGCGCCTTCCCACGAACCTTTCTCGCCGATAACGGGAGAAACGTAAAATGCGGGCGCTTTGAATTCGCTTAGCTTGGCGACTCGCTGAGCCCCAAGTGTTGGAAGCGACGAGTTTTGAATGTAACCAGGCGGGAGGTCGTCGTCATCGTCCGCGGAAGGTCCTCCCGAGACGATGTACGCACCAAGTAAAATCCCGGCATAAAGACCCAGCGATGCGCCACGCGCGACCTTGTTGAGATTTTCGCCTGGGCGGTCGGTGAAGGCTAACGTCGCGGCACCGACCATCGTTCCGGCCAGAACGCCGTAACTGCAACTCACCAAAAAATCTCGCGTTGCATCGGCATGCGCGCGCGAGGATGTGCCGAGCGAGATCGTGAGAGCCGCTGAAAAAACGAGAAGATTTCGAAAACTGCGCGAGTGATTCAACATCGTGAATTCAGTCTCCGTCCGCCTGCTTGAGCCGTCAATCTCAACAAAGCTCGACGTACTCGATTTCCGCCTTTGGGCCAAGCTGCCTCACGAGAGCTAAGATTAAAATCACTTCCTTTTCGCTTGCCGCCTCGAGCGAGGCGCGCGCCCGCAACAGGCGCTGTCGCTGCGAAAAACTCAGCAGAGCAAAGTCACTCTCGGTTTTTACTTCCACGATCGTGTAACCAAGACGTGTTTGGAAGAGAAGATCGACTTCGGCAAACTTGGACCGTTTACGGTGAGCAATGAGTTCTTCGTGCAGACGCTCGACGCGGTCTCGAGCGACGAGCCACTCAGAAAGGATCCATCGCTCGTTCTTCGTCCAAACTCTCACTCCAGTGTTCGCGCACGCCCGCAAACGTGCTTCGATGGTGCACGCATGGTCCATGCTTTTGAATCGCCGCAAGGTGAAGAGCGGCGGCGTAACCTTTGTGCTTGGCGAATCCGTAGACAGGATACTTCTCCCCGAGCTTCTTCATGAAAGAATCGCGCGCCACTTTCGCGACGATGGAGGCCGCCGCGATCGGAAGAGCCCGCAAGTCGCCTTTCACGATCGGCGTTTGCGCAAAGCCCGGCTCAAGGCGCGGAACTTTTTGGTTCCCGTCAACGAGCACGTGCCCCATACCGACGCCCAAATTTTCAATGGCCCGGGACATCGCAACGAACGTCGCTTGCAGAATGTTGAGCCGATCGATTTCACCCACACTCGCAAATCCGATACCGACTTGCGCGACGTCGTGAATGAGAGCGGAGAGTTTCTCGCGACGAACTTCGGAGATGAGCTTAGAGTCCGTTACTCCTTCGATCGCGAAATCGGGCGGCAAGATGACGGCAGCGGCAAAGACTGGACCCGCGAGGCACCCGCGGCCAACTTCGTCCACGCCGATGACAGGTGAGGGTTCAAAGCGCGACCAATCGACTGGCTCCCAAATCACCCCTTGGGATTTCGCCTTTGTCGGAGCTTTCGTTGCTGGAGTTCTCTTCGCTGCGGACTTCACTCGGCTGCTCATAACTTTATCTCAGATGATTTCTAGCGAGGTGACAAGCCCCAAAAACAAAAAGCGCCTGGGTTCACCCACGCGCTTTGTTGCTTCGAATCTTTCACCGAACGTCGGAAGAATTATCTCCCGAAGCACGGCCGTGCCTTCGATTTTATTCTTTTAGACCGAATCGACCTAATCAATGGGCTCCGTCATTGACGAAGCCTTACGTCGTTCGTTCGTGCCAATTACTCAGCGGCCGGAGCGGCTTCTTTCGAAGCAGCTGCTGCGGAGTTGTCATCTTTCAAACCAACGAGGGTCGAAGTCAGACGAGCCGCTTTTCCTTTGAGGTCGCGGAGGAAGTAGAGACGGCTGCGGCGAACTTTACCGCGTGCAATCACTTCAACGCGATCGAGCGCGGGGCTCGAAAAGGGGAATGTTCTTTCAACACCAACGCCGGCCGAGATCTTGCGGACCGTGAAGGAGCGAGCAACGCCCTTGCCTTGTACTTTCAAGACAACGCCTTTGTAGAGCTGGACGCGGTCTTTATCGCCTTCGCGAATGCGGACATAAACGCCAACTGTGTCGCCTGCTTTGAAATCCTGGATGTTTTTGTTCTTCTGCGCTCTGTTCAGCGTGACGTCGCGGACGATGTCAGACATGGAAATCCTCACAAAATCTCGAATTATGGAAACTAAAGATCCTTGGAACTACCATGGCCCCAGGAGGCGGTCAAGACAGATACTGACGGCTGAGCGAACAGATAAGTGTCGGTAATCGTCTTGGGACGCTCCGCGAATCGGCTCCAAAAGGTAGGTACACCCTTTCATCACCTCTTCGGTGAGGCCAAAACCCGTTCCGAAGAGCAAAAAGAGCCGCTCATCGCTCTCCTTATTCTCTTCAAGCTTTGCCCGCAACTCACGGAAGCTGATCGCAGGAACGCCCTCGAGCGTCCGGGCGTGAGTCGCTACCAGCCAAGGTTTCCCGCCCCAGTCCTTAATGGCTTCCTCAAGGCTTTTCGCCGTGTGGACCATGGTAAGCGAAGTTTTGCGCATGGGATTGAATTTAGAGCCGTCGCCGATGCGCCAATGCTCTAAAATTCGGGAGACGAACATCAATTGATCATCCATGGGATGAATCAAATAGTAGCGCTCGATCCCGTACACCCGCGCTGCCCTCGCGATATCATGAACATCCAGGTTTGTTATATTGGTGGCCACCACCTTTTTTTGACGATCGTAGATGGGGTGATGGAGAAGTCCTATGGCGACTTTCATTTCTTTTTCTCTTTCTGAGAGGCGCTCAATTTTGCTTCGAGCGCATCGAGGTCCTTAAATCCGCACCAGGCCTTCTCTTCTACCGAGAGTTCCGAAAAAACGGCCCGCGCTTCTTGAAAAACTTTTACGGAAGCTGCTTGCACAAGCTCCGGGCGACGATCGAGGGTGACGAGAAAACGGAGCGCTCTCTTCCATCTCTCGATTTTTGCGTGGTTGCCGCTTAGAAGAGCCTCGGGCACGCCCTGCCCGCCCCACTCACGGGGCCGCGTAAATTGCGGCTCCTCAAGCAAGCCACTTGCCCCACCGAAACTTTCTTCTTCCGAAGACTGCTCATTTCCGAGAACGCCCGGCAAAAGCCTTGCGACGGAATCGATGATGACCAGCGCGGGGAGTTCTCCCCCACTCAAGACGTAATCACCGATAGAGATCTCTTCATCCACGCGCGTATTCAAAAAGCGTTGATCAAGTCCTGCGTAACGACTGGAGATCAGAACAAGCTCATCCAGGCTAGCGAGCTCGCGAACTTTTTTATCGGTCAGCGGTGTACCCCGCGGCGAAAGGTGAATCACGCGAGGACGCGCGGACAAGTTCGTTTCGATCGAGTCGAGCGCTTGAGCCATCGTGTCCGCAAGCATCAACATGCCGTCGCCTCCGCCAAAAGGTCGGCCATCGACTGTCTGGTGCACGTTGGACGTGAACACGCGAGGGTTTAAGGTCTTTATTGAAAATCGATTCTCACGTAGCGCTTGCCCTACGACACCGGCCTTGAGCGCCTCTTCGATCATTTCGGGGAACAGGGTCAGAACGTGAATGCGCATGAAGCTTCCGGAGTTTGAACCGCTACTGAATTTCGTCGCCGTCGAGCTCACCCAAAAGACCCTCGGGGAGATCGAGGTGAATCTCTTTGGATTCGAATTCAATGCGCTCAACAAACGCCTCGACGAAGGGGATTTCGAACTCTCCCCAGTTCGTCTGGATCACGAGCAAATCTTGAGCGTTGTTGGTCGCGAAGTTTTCAACTGTGCCAACCTCGCCTTTTTGCTTCGTGAAAACGCGAAAACCTTGGATTTCTTTCAGGTAGATCGTCTCACCTTTTTCAGAAACTAAGAACTCACCGGGAACTTCCATGAGCCAGCCTTGTAAACTCTCAGCCTCATTGCGATCTTTAATCTCGTTGGTTTTGGCAATTAAACCATTTTTATGGAGACGGACAGATTTAACCGTAAACGTCTTCGCCGCGACTTCGGGCTGATCTTCCTTGATCAAACGGATTTCGCTTAGCTTTCCGAGCCATGCCGCTTCGCCGGCGAAGAGCGCGATGAAGATTTCACCCTTAATGCCGTGGGCGTCTTTCACTTTCCCTACGCGAACAAAGTCTTCCGCTTGGTTTTTAGTCTCGTTCGTTTTCTCATTCGCCATGACTTAACTCCTCCCATTACCAGGAGCTCTCAAAAAATAAAAAAGGCGCCTCTTTGTGAAGAGTCGCCTTGTGAAGAGTCTCTTATCAAGAGTCGCCTAATTCTCGTCTCGGATCTCATCGAAGGTGATCACCTTCGACCCCTCGCAAATCAGCAGCCAGCCGGCCGAGCGCGCCCGCGGAAATTACTCCACGATTTCGAGAACAGAGCGCTTTTGGAGCTTCGTGCTTGCAGCATTGAGGATCGTACGCATCGAGCGCGCCGTGCGGCCCTGCTTACCGATCACTTTTCCGAGATCGTCTTTGGCGACCTTGAGCTCAACAACCGTTGTTTGCTCGCCCACGACTTCGTTGACTTCAACTTGGTCGGGATTGTCGACAAGCGACTTCGCCATGAACTCAACAAGGTCCTTCAAGCTGGAATGATCGTAGCTCATTATCTACCTCTTGCGGTGAGCACTCGCGGCCTCGCCAAACGAAGCCGCTTGATAAATCAGATCTCTTAAGCTTGGCCCGATTGAGCCATCTTCATCAAGGATTTCACGCGGCTTGTGGGCTGCGCACCTTTTTTGATCCACTCGTTTGCTTTTTCAAGGTCCAGAACGAGCTTCTTCTCTTGACCACGGGGATTCGGGTTGTAGTGCCCGATGACTTCGAGGAATCGTCCGCCGAGCCACGCACGCGAGTCAGCAACTGTGACACGGTACTTAGGACGCTTCTTAGAACCACCGCGATTTAAACGAATAACGACCACTTGAGAACTCCTTCACCGCCGTCCGGATTTCATGAGCCTATCTCGCCCTAGGCCTCGTTCCGCGCAGATGACTAAATTAAATTGAACAAGTTAAATTACAAACCGGCAGCCCCAACCTGGGTGCGATGAGAAGGCAATGGCCGCGCGGGAATACGAAGGTTTACCCGCACGACAAGGACTCTGGCAAGCGGTAATTCCCATGCTAGGTCCGCACGCATCGCGCGCAGACCCTGGTAATTTCTTGGGATTTGATGATCCCCATAGCTCTGCGAAAGTCAGGCTAGGTCGAGGAACAAAGCTTAGTAGCCAGCAGCCGTGATCTTTTCCACGATCTTGCGGATTTCGGAAGTATCGACCGTCTGTTCTTTACCGTCGCGCTGAGCTTTACAGCTCATGTTCGGGTACTTAGCGAGAAATCCGTTAGCTTTGGACTTACAAGTGCGCACGTCATCTTCCGTGAGGAAGTAATCGCATTTGAGAATAACGTCGTTGTAATCGAGGACCGTTTGGCTACCGCAAAGGCCGCTCGTATTCTGCTCGGGAGTTCCGACGTCAGCACTTTTCGCGCAAGCAACGAGTGAAGAAACTGCCGTAAGCAAAAGTAAACCCTGAAACACTTTCATGAATTGTCTCCTATATCGACATTAAAGCTGATAGCGCGGTGCATTGCGAAACCCGAGCCAGTTTCGGGCGGATCCCGAGATTTCGCGGACCTCAGCAGGTGCCATGATCGGAAGGGGCAATCAACTCGGAGGTAGTCGCGAACTCAAACGACCGTTCAGCTTTAGGAACAACTCACTCAAAAACAGCGATCTCGTTACCTGTGTCCGCGATCGCTTCTTCGCTTAAGAGGACTGTACCGTCGTTTCGACAAAGGACGTCCGCAGGGTTGGTTGCAAAGTAACCGGGCCCGCGCGAAGCGCAGCCTGATGCTCCCCAGCTATTCAGCGCTACAAAATAGCAGCGCTTTCCCACTTTTTCGCGTCCAACGATCGCCATGGCGTGGCCGACCCTAGGTTCAGCATTGCGATTCTCAGGAGCAACGAAGCCGTAAACGACAGGCTGATGACGATTCATTGCCTGGTGCATGACAAAGGAAAGCGGAAGTTCTTTTGCCTGCGACCTTTTCTGAATCTTGAATTTCGGGACATCGATCATTCGACCGCGGCAGTTTTTTTCTTCAAGCTGAGTCAGGAGCTCCGGGAAACTTCGGTCGCGTGCTTCCCACAAAATGCCCGCAATTTCGTGCGGGTAAAGGTTCGAAAACAAGCGCTGGACCGAGTGCTCCTTACAGAGCGCATTCTCAAGCTTCTTGCGAGCTTCTACCCCTTGTTCGTCATGAGGCAACGCCTGCGAGGCGTAAAGGTGAGCATGCATCTGGCGCAGCTCCAAGTAGCTCTCGGCCCAACTATTCATTTTTTCGGGAGTAAAGCGAGTCGAGACGAAAGTTTGCGGTCGTGTGGGAAGATCTTTCTCTAGACAAACCTTCTGCCCGTTGACCGCATCAAGCGCATCTTCGAGTACGGTTCCATTGACTAGATACTCATCGATGTCTTTGTCGCGCTTAAAGTAAGCTTCCATCGCTTTCGAATCGATCACGCGATTGGCGATACTCAACCGCGAAGGAGTAATCCGGTGCTTGAGTGCAGCGGCGGTACCCATCACGTGTGCAAAACAAAACCCAAGGTTGAGCTGCTCATTTGCTTGGGGCGTAAAGTATTGCTGAAGCTCAGCAGCTTTTAGGGGATTGGAAACTTTCTTTACCGCCTCGCGCCTCAGATCAACGTTTTCACATTCGTACTTCGCCTGCTGTGCAAACGCGTGAGTCGAGATCGACATTAGAACAAAGACGATCAAAGAATTATGGCGAGTGATATGAGAGCTTCCATTAAGCATGCTGCTCTAGCATATCAGCAAGCCGCCTAAGTCCCTGCCAGGCCGTGGTCCAGAAAAGTTTTCGCTTTGGGAAGTCGAAGAAAAAAAAAGGGGGCTACTTGCACCCCTAGTTCAGCCATTAGCTTTTAGAAGGGAAAGCGCATTCCCGGGAACCCGCCGCCGCGACCTCCGCCGCCAAGTCCCATCTTCATGAGTTGCGACATCATTTTCTGGCTCTGCTCAAATTGCTTGATGAACTTATTCACGTCGGAGACTTGAGTGCCCGACCCGTTCGCAATGCGCAAGCGGCGCGAACCGTTGAGGATGCGGTGATCGGCTCGCTCTTTTTTGGTCATGGACTGAATGATGGCTTCGATCTTCTTTACTTCTTTATCGGGTGGAGCCATGTCTTTCATCTGCTTCATCATTTGGCCCATGCCCGGAAGCATGCCGAGAAGCGATTCCATTCCGCCCATCTTCTTCATCATCTGGAGCTGCTTGAGAAAGTCTTCGACCGTAAATTGATTTTTCGCGATCTTCTTGGCCGATTCGCGCGCCGACTTCTCGTCGATCACTTCTTGCGCTTTCTCTACGAGGGAAAGAACATCTCCCATGTCGAGAATGCGCGAAGCGAGGCGATCTGGGTGGAACACTTCGAGCGCGTCGGATTTCTCTCCGACACCAAGGAATTTGATCGGCACGCCCGTCGCCTGACGGATGGAGAGAGCTGCGCCACCGCGCGCATCACCGTCGACCTTTGTGAGCACGAGGCCCGTGAGACCAAGACGTTGATGGAAGCCTTCCGCAACGTTCACGGACTGCTGACCGAGCATGGCATCAGCAACCAAGAGAACTTCTTTAGGTTCCCAGATTCCTTTGAGGCGCTGGAGTTCACCCATGAGATCCTCATCGATCTGCAGGCGACCAGCGGTATCGACGATGACAACATCAATCATGTTCTCTTCGGCCCACTTCTTCGCTTGCTCGAGGATCTCCTCGGGCTTTTGCGTAGGTTTCGAATCGAAGACAAGAACATCGTTTTGCTTACCGAGGGTTTTTAACTGATCGATCGCCGCTGGACGATAGACGTCGGCCGGAATTAAGCCGGGTCGTTTTGCGTATTTCGCCCGGATGTGTTTGGCGAGTTTCCCGGCCGTTGTTGTTTTACCTGTTCCCTGTAGACCCACGAGGAAGATGACGCCAGGTTTTCCGCGGACGACGAGTTCTTCCGTCTCTCCACCTAGGACGTTTACGAGTTCGTCGTGAACGACTTTAACAAACTGCTGACCGGGCGAGATGGATCCCATCACCTCTTGGCCGAGCGCTTTTTCCTTCACGCGGTCCATGAAGGACTTCACAACCTTGAAGTTCACGTCCGCTTCGAGGAGACTCATGCGGATGTCTTTGAGCGCGTCTTGAATGTTTTCTTCCGAAATTCGCGACTGCCCGCGGATTTTTTTTATGCTGCCTAAAAGTCTATCGGAGAGTGAGTCGAAGATCGCCATCGGGTTACCTCATCGGACGAGAGTCGCGCGATTATGTTTCATGCGAAAAGTGCCGTCAAGTGAGTGAAAATTCACAGGTTCTCTTGTCAAACTCAACGTCCTTACCAGCGTGTATAGCTTCCCTGCCTGAGGGCCCTCAAGCCAAGGAACTGGAAGAGGACCAGTGAGGCAAGAGAAACACCCGCCGCCAAACCCACGTCAACGTCGCTAACGCCTAGTAGGCCGTAACGGACGCCGTTGATCAGGTACAACACTGGGTTGAAATGCGCGACGCCCTGCCAGAAGGGGTGAAGACCTTTCAGCGAAAAGAAAACGCCCCCCAAATAAATGAGTGGAAGCAGAATGAAAGATCCGATCGCGCTCATCTGGTCGAATGTTTTCGCCCAGAAAGCTACCGCAACGCCTAAATTCGCGAATGTTAAACCGCCGACCGCAAGGAAGAAAAGAAGATGAAAAGGATGCGCAACGGCAGTGAAACTTCCGTCGATGACGTACTGAAAGACTTCTCCCACCGCGTAAGTAACGAACCCGACGAGCAGTCCGCGCGTGAGCCCGGCAATGGACATCGCCCAAAGAATCATCTGGGGCGTCAGCGGAACAACTTTGAGATCCTCGAGATCGCCAGAAAACTTCCCGGAAACGATTGAGCTCGAAGAGTTTTGAAAGGCGTTGTTCAAAACACCCATCATCACTAGACCCGGAATCAAAAACGCCAAATACGATACGTTATTCTCAAGTTGAATGTTCGCGCCCAGACTCACGCCGAAGATCAGCAGATAGAGCGTTGAGTTCACAAGGGGTGTAAACACGGTTTGAAAGATCACTTTCATGAACCGCTTCATCTCTCGAACGTAGAGAGAAACAAAGGAATCCCACGGTCGCAGCTGAACTTCTTTGCGGAGGATTTCCGTTTGCGTCGCGTTGCTCATGACTTTGCCTTTGTTAAACCGTCCGCTGAAACGTTATTAGATCCTTCGCCGAGTACGCGTCTGAGAGCGTCTTCAAGATTTCCCTCGCGGATCACGAGATCTGCGATCGACTTCAGATCCATGCCGAGTCCGCTTAATAGATCGCCGGCACCCATGTTCGACGGCACCTGGAAGATGAGTTCCTCCCCCTGACGTTTTACGAAATAGGGACTCAAGAGATTTTCGGGAACTGCGCCTTTTACGCGAATCACAATTTCACGTTTGGTTAATTCTTTGATGAGTTCACGCGTTGGCCCGAGATGGCGAAGCTTTCCTTTTTGCAAAATCCCGATGCGATCACAAAGCTGCTCAGCCTCTTGAATGTAATGAGTCGTGAGTAAAATCGATAGACCGGTCGCTTTGAGTTCCCCGACAAATCGCCACAGCGACTCGCGAAGCTCGATATCGACACCGGCCGTCGGTTCATCCAACAAAAGAAGTTTAGGCTCGTGAACGAGAGCTTTTGCGATGAGAAGGCGGCGCTTCATTCCGCCAGAGAGCTGCTTAACTTTTTTCTTCCGATGCTCCCAAAGCGAAAGCTTTTGCAAAAGCCAATCAATGCGGTCGCGATTTTTTCGCCTTCCGAAGTAACCCGAATGAAACTCTAAGATCTCTTCGACATCGAAATAGCCGTGATGAATAAGTTCTTGGGGAACAAATCCCGTGAGCATTTTCGTGCGCTCAGGATCTTCTGTGACATCGAGTCCGAAAATCCGAGCTTCACCTGAGGTCGGTTTTTCAAGTGTTACGAGTGTCGAGATGATCGTCGTTTTGCCTGCGCCGTTGGGTCCGAGCAGGCCGAGAATTTCGCCAGGCCGCATCTCGAAACTGACGTGATCCACCGCCTTCAAAGTGCCGTAATCTTTCACGAGATTTTTGAGCGCGATCGGTGGATGCGTGGAGATCTGATGCGTGGATGAAGACGATGAAGAGATTGAATCAAGAGGTGCTGTCATCATTCACCACCATCACCCAGAGAGTTTTGGTGAGTCAATGCGCGTGCGTCCGCACAACCGCGCACCGCTGCTGATCAAGATCGAACTATAACTATTATGTTTCGCAATCTTGCGACTCTAGGAATGATCATCTCGACTAAACGAGACGATCTAACGTCTTTAGAGTTCGAGCTGAGCCTTACCGGTCCTTGCCGCCGTGATGGAGGATGCAAAAATGACATCTGGGTTTTCTTTTTTCGCCCAGTTCAGGTCCCACTCTTTATCGAGCAAAAGAACGGGCTGGTCGTTCATGTCACGATAGAGTGTGAAGTTGCCGTTGAGGTTGGTAACGGGGTTACCATCTTTGTCGCGCGGCCAACGGGCGACGGTGAACCCGAGTCGATTCAACCTTACGTCGATGTTGTATTCATCTTGAAGACGGTAAAGCAGAACTTCAAATTGCAGTTCACCGACGACGCCCACGACAGGATCTTGCGCTCCAATGAAAGGATCAATAAAGAGCTGAACGGCGCCTTCTTCGGAGATCTGCTTGAGGCCTTTTTGGAGCTTCTGTCGCTTCATCGCATCCGAAACACTAAGCTTCGCAAAAAGTTCGGGCGGAAACTTCGGAATATCTTCGAAGTGAACGATCTTGCCTGAAGTGATCGAATCCCCGATTTGAAAATTTCCGGTGTCGTTCACACCGACGATGTCGCCTGCGTAGGCCGTGTCGACTGTCTCACGCTCCTGAGCGACGAATTGCGCCGAATGCGCAAGCCGAATCTCGCGCCCGAGGCGGGCGTGATTGACTTTCATCCCGCGCTCAAAAGTTCCTGAGCAGATGCGCACGAAGGCCACGCGGTCGCGGTGACGACGGTCCATGTTCGCTTGGATCTTGAAGACAAACCCCGTGAAAGTTTTGTCGAGTGGCCTCACTTCGCCCTCTTTGGTCTTTCGAGGAGCCGGCGGCGGCGAAAGATCAGTGAAGAGATCCAGAAACGTATCGACCGCGAAATTTTGCTTCGCACTTCCGAACGTGACGGGACTGATTTCACCGCTTAAGAATTTCTCTTTCGAGAACTCTCCAAGTGTTCCATCGACGAGCTCGATCTCTTCTTTCACTTGCGGGAGAATGTGGGGCGAGATGTATTCTTCCCATTTCGGATCATCGAGACCGGAGACGGGAATGATCTCGCCAATTTTTTCTTCGTGCTTAGGATGATAGAGCAAAATTTCTTTGCGGAGCCGGTGGTACAATCCCTGAAATTGCCCGCCGAGGCCGATCGGCCAAGTCATGGGATAGCAGTTCATCTTGAGTGTCGATTCGATTTCGTCGATCAACTCGAGAGGAAGTTTTCCCTCGCGGTCGCACTTGTTGATGAAGGTGAAGATCGGGATGTTCCGGTAGCGGCAGACTTCGTAGAGCTTTTTCGTTCGTTCCTCGACGCCTTTGGCGACGTCGATCAACATCACCGCGCTATCGGCAGCGACAAGCGTCCGGTACGTGTCTTCGGAGAAGTCTTTGTGACCGGGAGTATCGAGCAAGTTGACGCGTTGGCCGCGGTAATCAAACTGAATGACCGACGACGTGATCGAGATTCCGCGCTGCTGCTCAAGCGCCATCCAGTCACTGGTCGCTGCTTTCGTACCCGCTTTGCCTTTCACCTCACCCGCTTCGTGAATCACGCCCCCGTGATAGATGAGCTTTTCCGTAAGCGTTGTCTTACCCGCATCCGGGTGAGAGATGATCGCGAAAGTGCGACGTCGTAAAACTTCGTTTTCAAAATTCGGGACATTCAGTTCTGACATGATGTCGACGAACCTAACAAACGCAACGCGTGAAAGTCTACCATTCCTTCGCCGGCACATCAGGCAGCGACCCTTAAACGATCTGTAGTTGAACCTTTGGGCTTGCGGGCGCATCATCGAGAAACCATGAGTATGACATCGTCGGATTCCGCAGCGCCTGTTTCTTCAGCACCTCCCGTTTCAAACGATCGGGCGACGCCGCTTTTGAGTCGATCCTCCAAAGTTGCCGCAAAACTCAATGAGCGTGGAAAAAAGCTTGATGCGCGCATCCTTCGCGTTCGCAAGAAACTCCGTCTCTTTCAGAATATTCGGCTCTCGATTGCCGGCCTATTTTTCTTAGTCTTGGCGCTTCTTACGACCAAACCCGAATGGCGCTTGGAGCTCCCGGTTATTGCCGCCTTTGTCGTGGTCTTTGGATTCTACGTCGCTAGAACCCGCCGCATTGATCGCCACTTGAATTTGCTTCGGCGCTTACGTGTTTTCTGCGATCGACAAGAAAAGCGCGCACGCGGCTTGCCTTCTGGTCGCAGCTTCGAGGGCGCCGAAAAGGCCGCAACAAACTTAGCGTTGAATCATGATCTCGGAGTTCTCGGCAGCCACTCGCTCTGGACCCTTCTCGACGAGACCCTCACCGAAGGCGGCCAGTCGCGTCTGCTGGAGTGGATTAGCCAAAAACCGCTCTCGGCGACCGACATCAAAAAGCGACAATCGCAAGTCCGGGCTCTGCGGCGCGAGCGGTGGTTTTTCACGCGTCTCGCGCTCGTGGCGGATGCCGATGACTTCCGTCTCTCTAGCTCGCAGATCCTCAAGTTTTTGAAGAAACCTTTCGTTGCCGGCCGCTTCAACCTGATCGTCGTGGGAACCTGGCTGATTTGGATTGCGGCGATTGTCTTGATTGTTTTGAGTCTCCGCGCGGGCTGGAAGCTTGAAGGCTTATTCTTCGTCCTATTCGCGGCGTCGAGTCTCGCTTTTTTGAACAAAGCTGCGGCCCCTTTCGCAAAGGGCGTGGGGCTTTCGCATCACTTGAGTCTCCTTGCTCCTATTTTCGAAGCTCTGGAAAACCGCAGTCAAAAGAGCGAAGCGCTTCAGCAGCTCTGTCCAGTGACGAGCGGCTCAGGCCCTTCTCGACAGGCACGGAAACTCAATGTCGTCTTAGCCTTCATGAGCGTACAGGCGAATCCGCTCGTCTATCTCATCGTCAACGCGATTGTGCCGTGGTCATTGACGGGTACGTACTTTCTCGAACGCCGTCGTAAGCGAATTGCGTACACTTTTCCGCAGTGTCTGGAAGAACTCTCGGAACTCGAAGCCCTCGCCTCTTTGGTGATTTTCGAGTATTACCAAACTGACGTGTATCCGGAGGTCAAAGACGCCGCTCGTAGACCGCCGCTCGCTTTCAAGATGTTGTTTCATCCGTTGATTGATCGCGAACGGGTCGTGCCCAACGATTTCCATTTTCCCACAGGTAAAAATTTAGGACTCCTTACGGGCTCGAATATGTCGGGCAAATCGACTTTCTTAAGGACCATCGGCGTCAACCAGATCCTCGCCAACATTGGCGCACCGGTCTTTGCTGAGAAGTTCGAGACCTCGCCGCTGACAATTGAAACGTGTATCGAAGTCAGCGACTCCCTGCGCGACGGTTTTTCTTACTTCTATGCTGAAGTTCGACGCCTCAAGGCCCTGCTCGAGACATCGAAACACGACCAAGCGATGCTTTATCTGATTGATGAAATTTTCCGCGGAACGAACAATCGTGAACGCCACATCGGAAGCCGTGCGGTCATCCGAACGCTTGCAGCTTCTCCGCATTCCATTGGCTTCATCTCGACTCATGACCTCGAGCTCACCGCACTTGAGAGCTCAAGTCCGACTGTCTTGAATCTCCATTTCCGGGAAGAAATTTCACCCCAAGGCGAGATGCTTTTCACGTACCTCCTTCGCCATGGCCCCTGCCCGACGACGAATGCCCTTAAAATCATGGCCGCTGAGGGCATTGAGGTAGAGGACCCTTAAGTCAGGGCTTTAAATTTGACTGACCGGCCTTGAGGCTCGTAAAACTCTGGGCTTATATGACAAGCGCTTTATCTTCTCCCGAAATTCAGATTGCGGCTTTCTACCATTTTGCTTCGGTTGCGCCCGAGAAAGTCGATGAACTCGCAAAACGACTCGAAGAAATGGGTGTCGAACGGGATCTCCGGGGATTGATCATCTTCGCTTCGGAAGGCATCAACGGTACGATTTGCGGCGCAACGCAAGCTGACGTCTTAGAGTACCTAGTCGCCGTTTCATCTTTGCTCGATTTTCCTCGCCTTGATCCCAAGTGGAGTGAGGCGCCCTCGTGGCCGTTCAAAAAGTTCCGTGTTCGCGTGCGAGAAGAAATCGTCACTTTAGGGAAGCCAGAAGTTCAACCTCTCGCGCCGAAATCGCCGACTCACCTCTCACCTGAAGAGTGGAATAGAGCGATGGAAGAAGACGATACCCTCGTCCTCGATACGCGCAATTGGTACGAAACACGCATCGGAAAATTCACTGGTGCGATCGATCCGAAAATTTCGGAATTTCAAAATTTCGGGACTTACCTAGAGGAATCCGGAATTCCCAAGGATAAGAAAGTTTTGATTTATTGCACGGGCGGAATTCGTTGCGAGAAGGCCCTTGTTGAGATGAACAACAAAGGCTTCTCAAACGTCTACCAACTCGACGGCGGGATTCTGAATTATTTAGCCCAGTTTCCGAACCAAAAATTCGAAGGCGAATGTTTCGTTTTCGATCACCGCGTAGCGGTCGATCAGAATCTGAAGCCCACGACTTTCTACAAGATGTGCCCTCACTGTGGGCAGCCGGCGGACCAAACGATTCAATGCTTGCGCTGCGACCAAGATGCGCTTGTTTGCGTGGAGTGCATCGAAAAACCTCAATATAAGACCTGCTCAAAGAACTGCTCTTACCACTACGAAATCGCGCCCGGTAAAAAGGGACGCAGCCAACACCAGGGTTATCGTTTTGTAACGATCGGCAAGGCGAGAAGCGCGCGGATCAAACCCGCCGAATCCGCTGGCGGCCAGGACCCTCAACAAGCTTAACTCCGAACTTTAGAGTTTTCCGAGCCACGTCGCGAAGTCGCGAACGTGCTCGAATTGATGGTGGGCGCGTTGGCACTCAACTGCGCTCCAGTAAGGGTTCCATTTTACCCGCACGGCTTGCGCCCCTACCTCACGCGCTGCCATCATATCGTGGTCATGATCGCCGACCATATACACTTCATCGGCTCGGCAGTTGAAGCTTTTGACAACGCGAAGTAGCCCTTCCGGATTTGGTTTGTTGATCTGAACGCAAGTTCCGCTCGTGCAAGACTCAACCAACGCTCCGAGACCACTCGATTCGATAATGATTTGCGCAGACTCAAGATCACGGCCAGTCCACACGGCTACTCGTGAACCTTGTTCACGAAGATGCGCCAGCGTCTCGACAATGCCTTCGTAAGGGCGAATGCGTCGCGCGTCTTCGTTCGCGCGTACGCGCAATTTAGCCATGCATTCGGCCACCGCATTCGCCCCGATATAGCGCTCGATTAAAACAGCAGGCGATGTAGAGAGAGCCTCGATGAAGTGCTGAGCGCTCCACTCCACTCCTTTTTCGGCGAAGATTTCTCGCATCGTCGTGTCGTATGGTCCGAACGAATCAACGAGAGTGCCATCGAGGTCGAAAACCCAGTGCCTCATTTCATTTTCCCTTTTCCTCCTGCTTGTAGGCCTTGGCAGGAGGGAGGGTCAAGGAATGAACAGTGAGCTTTATATCAGTGTGCCGGCGCGAGGCCGACGCCCGGATTGATGGGATACGACGCCGATGCACCAAACTGATTGGTCACATGCGCTTTGATCGCGTCCGCGCAACGGATCTGGCTCTTAACTAGGAGATTTGCGAGCATCTGAGCGGCTTTATGCATTTTGTCTTCCGCAACGGACGTGATAAACCGGCCGGATTCCTCTTCAGAAAGCTCAAGCTTTTGCAGAATCGTTGCGTATGCGGCGAGCGAAAGCTCTTGTTTATTCGAAAGTAGGCGGCTTAAAGAACTTGGATCCAAGTTCAGGTACTTAGAGAAAGCTCTAAGAGAATAGCGTGGATTGCGAGCTTGCCTCGTCTTCAATTCTGTCGCAAGTAGACGGATGTGGTATGGCGTGTTGGAATCATTCATCTGAGCACCCTCCTTCAGATCAGTTTATGCACTCCTGAATTATTTATAATTCGTTAAGACCGAGCCAGTCGAATGACAAAATCTGTTTCATTCACCGGTTTCGTCAAGCCTGTTCGGTGTGCTTCGAACCTTCCTTGGCTCAACAGACTAAACCAACTTCAACTAAACAAATTTGACTGATATTGCACGAGTCAAAAATTTATCTCCGAGCCAACGAGCCTCGATTCGTCGCCAGTTGTTTATAAATAAGTTTTGATGATGAGGAAGGAGAACAAAAACTGTCTGCGCCAGCGGGCCGGAACAAACCCTCTAAACTCTCACAGGTTCTGTTGCGCCACGAAAGACAGGCGTTTCACCTCGTAACGAGGCTCGAAATGGTTCACTTTACTGTTGCGCCAGAAAATCAACAGTCGTCAAAGCAACGTGCTTTACGTAGCGAAGATTGACCGCCCCAGCTCGTCATTAGTCGGGGGAATTATGAAATTCATGAACTCTGACGGATTTTTTCCCAACGCCTGTGCTTGAACGGCTTACGATTAAGTAATGGCAACAGCCCGAATTCCACGAGTTCTACTGGTCGACGACAGCGTTGACCTGATTAACTATCTCTCCTTCCAGCTCCAACGTGCGGGCTTCGAAGTTTGCACCGCATTTGGTGGCCTAGAAGCCGTTAGACTGCTCGAAGAGGATGGGGCCTTCGCCGCGGTCGTCGTTGATCTTCAGATGCCTCACGGAGACGGATTAGGCGTTTTGGAAGCCATTCGCTCAAGCGGAGGCGAGCTCCCCGTCTTTTTGATGAGCGGAGATTCCAAGCTGAACGATGCTCACGCCAAAAAACTAGGAGCCACGGGCTTTCTCGCCAAACCTTTCGCTCCGTCCGCTCTGACCTTCCGGATCATGAGCGCTTTAGCGAAATCCGGCTGAGATTTAAGAAATAAACGGTCGGTCTTAACCGATCATCAAGGTCGTCCAAGCATTTGGTTAAGCCAATGTAAAAGCTTGAGATTACTGGCTTTAGCCTGATTGACACCTCTCCTCATTCCATCTACCCCAGAAGGTGTAGCTTAGTTTCTCTTAACCACACTTCTCCGGGTTTACCACTCTGTGAAGTCCGAGAAATTTGGACGCAACGGTCAGATGAACATCTTGATTGCCGCCATAGCACCTGACGACACCCGAGAGCTGTCGCAAATACTCGCTCCGTACTCGGAGTTGACGCTCAAAGAAGTGCAACTTCCTGCAGGCGAGGTCTTCGACCGAGCCGCAGTTTTTGGCGCCATGGAAGAACCGCATGTCGTTTTAGCCAAGGTTCAGAAGGCTTCCGCTGGCGGAACGGCTTTCATCCGCGCCCTCCGTGGGGATGAGGATCTCAAATCGGCAGGACTCATTATCTATTCCAAGGGCGGAGAATCCGAAGACAAAGCGCAGCTTCTTGAAGCCGGCGCCGATGACGTCGTTTCTTGTCCCATTTCTCCCGCAGAACTCCGTGCGCGAGTGTTAGCCCTTGCACGGCGCCTTGCCTACGGCACGGATGCGACGACTGAAGACGAAGATATCATCAAGGTTGGTCCCCTGAGGATTTACACATCTTCGTTCCGGGTCTTCGTTGAGGACCAGCCAATCAGTTTAACTCTTACCGAGTTTCGAATCTTGGAAGTTCTTGCGAGAAAAGCCGGCGGCGTCGTTAAACGCGAAGATCTTTTAGCGTTAGCCCTTAAAACACCGCGCGTTTCAACACGGACGATCGATGTTCACATCACGTCGCTGCGGAAAAAGCTCGAGAGACCAAACCTGAAAATTGAAACCGTACGAAGCCTCGGTTACCGGCTGCAGATCGAGTCTTAATCTTCAGCTAGTCGCTCTCAGATTGTTGAGATCTCGGCGAAATCTCAAAATGAAATCGGCCGAAGTTTTTTCTTCGTTCAGGCGCTCTTAAGATCTCGTGCAGAATCGCGATCCCCACGCTCCGAAACCCCATAAATACGATTTAGACGGCAGCTCGGTCGAAGCTCTCGCCTTCAGACACGAGGCAAAAGTGGTTGGCTTTGCTGTGCCAGATTCTGATCCCTGGTAGTCTTGAGTTAGAAGTTCAACAGGCAAAAAGGCTCGGAGCCGGCAAATGTTAAAAATCGTCAAACCTTGGGCATGCATCTTAGTCGCGAATACACGCATTGGTCAGCTGCGCCGAGCGCCCGATGGTAGTAATCACTTTGAGCTTCTCGGTGACGGCAGCGAACTTCTCAAAGGCGTCCCGGTGATGGCGATCGGAAAACCGATTTTCGCCGTCGATGCGAACAATCAAACAATTTTAGTTGTGAAGGCGCGGTGCCGCGTGAACCAGGTTTTACTCAAAGACATCTGGCTCCCGTTTGCGCGCCTAGAGAATTCGCCGTCAGTTGCAACATCAAGCTTAGCACCAGAGCGATTCAGCGCGGCTTCCTGAATCTTTCGTAAGGCCATTTCGGCATCGATCGAAGTTTAACTTCGAACATAAGCAGCAGATGCCGCCATCGCATCGATAATGGATTCAATAAGCGCCGATCGTGTGGTCGGTTTTGATAGATATCCGTCAAACCCCGCTTGCCGAACTCGGTCAAAATAGTGGGTAAAAGCCGTCACCGCCACTGCGGGTGTGTGCGTCCCTCGCGATTCTTCATGCTCACGAAATCTCCTCATGAAGGCGCAGCCGTCCTCATCCGGCAAACCGATATCGCTAACGATCACATCGGGATCATAACCTGGCAAAAGCTGCCAAGCCTCTTCGGCTGAAGCTGCGGCCTCCACTTCACCGCCGGCTCGACGAATCATCCGACTAAAGAGGGCACGAGCATCCAGCATATCTTCGATCAACAAGACTTTCAGACCTCGTAGGGCTTCACTTGTTGGCGTAGTCGATCCTCTTTGTTCAAATTGCATGGTCTCGTCGCTTCGTTATAGGGCTTCTCTCATCAACTTGTTTTTCTATTTCTCTCTTAAGCTTCTCAGTTGAGCTTTTCATTTGGTTGGGCGTTGCTTTTAGCGAACCCAATGCGCGGCTGTCGCTCACTGCCTGCACAACAAACCTTTTCGACTTACTCAAGCTAACTCTGCTAACAACTCAAAACCATTGATGCTTTCAAGGTATGGAATCTTCGAAGCGACTCTTCGGAGTCAAGCCTCGAAAAAGCTGCTTGCGGCCTGAAGTGTGGTGATCCGCAAAAGAAGTGCGCACTTTTGCGCAGGGTGATTAACATACGCAAACATCTCGTTAACTCGGCCCTCGAATCATTCTGACTCGTTGAAGCCTCTTCCTCGGCCCGCGGCCATTGATCTTTGCAGCTGCTCAGCGTAAAACTCGTTCCACCTCACTAAAATTTAGAAAGACAGTGCGAGCTTTATGATCAGCACCTCAAATATCAGCCTGCGCTTTGGCGGGAAGAAACTCTTTGAAGACGTGAACGTTAAGTTCACTCCCGGAAATTGTTACGGACTCATCGGCGCCAACGGCGCGGGGAAATCGACGTTTCTCAAAATTCTCTCTGGTGAGGTTGATCCGAACACCGGTGAAGTTCACATGAACTCTGACCTTCGTTTATCGGTGCTCAAGCAGAACCATTTCGAGTACGACGAAATTCCTGTCTTGAAAACCGTCCTTCGCGGCAACTCGAAATTGTTCGCCATCATGGAGGAGAAAGACCGTCTTTACGCCAAAGCTGATTTCAGCGAAGCGGACGGCGTTCGGGCGTCTGAGCTTGAAACTCAATTTGCGGAATTGAACGGTTGGGAAGCGGAAGCTGAGGCCGGCTCCATGCTTGAAGGTCTGGGCGTTCCGGTATCTCTTCACGAGAAGCTATTGAAAGAGCTTGAACCCGCGCAGAAGATCAAAGTCCTCTTAGCGCAAGCTCTCTTCGGCCAACCGGATGTCTTGCTCCTAGACGAACCGACGAACCACTTGGATATCTACGCCATTCAGTGGCTTGAAGAATTCCTCTTCAACTTTCAGAATACGGTCATCGTCGTTTCGCACGATCGGCACTTTCTAAATAAGGTCTGCACGCATATCGCCGATATCGATTTCTCAAAAATCACAGTTTTCACCGGTAACTACGACTTCTGGAGGAAAGCAAGTGAGCTCAACATGCGTTTGCGGTCTGACCAGAACAAGAAGAATGCGGACAAGGCCGAAGAACTCAAGAGCTTCATTCAGCGCTTTAGCGCGAACGCCTCGAAATCGCGTCAAGCTTCTTCTCGCCAGAAGCAGCTCGAAAAGCTCGACATGAGTGAACTTCCCGTCTCGAGTCGTAAACAACCTTTCGTCGGCTTTGATCCGAAGCGCGAAGCCGGAAACGACATTCTCACGGTCGAAAATTTGAGCAAATCGATCAACGGCGAAGTTGTTCTGAGAAATGTGAGCTTCCGGATGCAGAAGGGCGAGAAGATCGTTCTTCTCGGGAGAAACGACATCGCAAAGACGACTTTGATGGAGATCCTCGCTGGAGAACTTCTGCCAGATTCGGGGACGGTTTCCTGGGGTATCACGACCACTCAGACGTACTTCCCAAGTGATAATTCAAAACTTTTCGACTCGGATGCGGCTACACTTGTCGACTGGCTCCGACAATACTCCGAAGAGAAAGACGAGTCCTTCATTCGGGGATTCTTAGGCAAAATGCTGTTTAGTCGCGATGAAGCTCTCAAAAAACCAAAAGTTTTCTCTGGAGGCGAGAAAGTTCGCTGCATGCTCGCAAAGATGATGCTCTCGGGAGCAAACGTTCTTTTGCTTGATGGACCGACCGCGCACTTGGATCTAGAAAGCATTAGCGCCGTAAACGAAGGCATAGTCCGCTTCAAGGGCAACGTGATCTTTACTTCGCACGACCACGAGTTCATCCAAACCGTTGCGAATCGAATCATCGAGATCGAACAAACGATCATCGACGATCGAACGATGAGCTACGATGAATACATCGATCTGAAAAAGCCGGTGGCCACCGCGTGAATTGGAAATCGCTGAAGGCTTTGACACTCACCCTAGCCTGCCTCATGGCAGGCTATGCCTTTTACAAATTCGATGGCGACCCCATCGTAGCCGGATTTTTTACCTTCGGTATTCTTGGCATTGTGCTTAGCGCTTTACGTGAGAAGCCCCCTGTGACCAAAAAATCAAGTGCGACGCCTGAGGCAAAGTCTTAGTCTCTGCTTTCCAACCGGGAGGCAGCTGAAATGAGACCCCATCCGAAACCGAAACTCGCTCTCCTTCTCATCAGTTTTTTCTTCATCAGCGCATGCGCCCGCGGGAGTGACCAAGCAAAGTCCAACGAGAGCGGCCCGACGGCAAGGCCTGCAGAAATACCGAAGGCTCAGCCCACGTCAAGTGAGTGCGGTTTTGTTCCACTCGAAGGCGAGCAACTTCAGTATTGCTTCCGAGACCTGACACGCCAAGCGAACGCCAGCACTCCTGAGGTTACGATTATCTATTACTTCCATGGACTTTACGGGAGCGTGGATGACCTTTTCTCCGGGCCCGATCAAAGACTTTTTGAAGCTTTAAAAGCGATCTTCGGATTACGACTCCCGATCATCGCCAGTTTATCCCTTGGTTCGACAGGAGTGTTCGGCCCCAACACGGAAGAGATCGTCGCTCGCGGCCTGCCTTCGGTTGAGAACCTCATCGCGCCAGGAAAGACGGTCCGTCGCGTAGCGATCGGCGGCTCGATGGGAGGGCACAACTCACTACGGATTGCCGCAGAAAAACCGGGAACCTTCAGGGCCGTCGCGGCTCTCTGCCCTGCACTCGCGACCTTCAACGGTCACCGCCAGAGTGAAGTAGATGCGTACATCGAACGGAACAAAAATGTTCTTGATCGGGAGTTCTTCGAAAAAGCGCTCGTCTATTATAAACAATCTTTGTCGACCGACGAAGTATGGACCGCGAACAATCCCTTTACCCTCTTAGACCAGGGTCGGTACGATGGGCTGCCTCTATTTCTTTCCGTGGGGCGCCAGGATCAAGTCGGCTTCCTTGAGGGATCGCGGGAGTTTAAAAGGCGCGCTGATTTACGTCCTGCCATGTCGATCGATTATCACGAGGTCACGGGTCCGCATTGCGCCTTCGATATCCCCTCTTTCATTCGATTCGTTTACGATCAAAGTTAACTGCGCGAGCTCTTTCACTCATTCCCAGCCGATGGGGAAATTTTCCACTTCGGCGCAGCCAAAGTGGGACGAACGTACCGCTTCTGACCCGTACTAAATTCGTTTTCTCCGTTTAAATTCGATTTAATCGCGGCACGCTTGCTGCTCATTCAGGTTCTGAAAGCACAAATGCGCTTGATTGCGCTCTGCTTAGCTCTTTTGCATTTTCCGACTTTCAACAACCTGGAGGTTTCTCGTGTTACGTGCTGCGATCGCATTTTTCGTATTGGCTCTTGTTGCAATGCTCTTCGGTGCAACTGGCTTTGCCGGCGTGTCGATGGACATCGGCCAAACCCTTTTGATGGTCTTCCTCGTTCTTGCCGTTATTAGCTTTGTCGCCAGCCTCGTCACGGGTCGCAAAACGACTCTCAACGGTCTCGCTTGGATCGGCCTCGCAACGGCCATGGGTCTTGGCGGCGTTGCGTGCAGCAGCGTAGAAAAGAAAGCGGACGAAGTTTCCTCGATCCCTTCGGCGGACACGGTAACTGCTGCTCGCGAAGCTAAAGCTTCGAACGTTGTTGAAGTCAATTTCGACAAAAATTCGTTCGTCCTCTCAGAAGGTCATCGTTCAGCGCTCGCGAACATGATCAACCAAGTAAAAGCACAGGGCCAAATTGAAGACGTAAAAGTTCTCGCGTGGGCTGACGCCGCTTACCCTTCTGACGCAAAGAAAGCGCTTCCGAAGGCAGACCGTGAACTCGCAAAGAAACGCGCTGACGCGATCTCGAATTTCATCCGCTCGGAACTCGCAGTATCCGACGTCGATACGCTCAACATGGCTGAGCGTTCGGGCGCTATCTCTAACTTCTTCAACACAGATGACGCTCGGTTGAAGCGCTCAATGGAAAACGCAGGCGTGACAGGTAACGACGCAAACAGCCTTACAGGCAAAGTGTCGCGCGCTGTCGTGATGGTCATCACGAAGTAAAAACGATTCGACTCAGTTCTAGGGCTTCAGGAAGATCCCTTGTTTGAAGAGAGGCTGCCATCACGAAGATCGCAGCCCTTTTTTAACGGTCGTTTTGACCACCGCATATGAAACTCGATGAAATTAGAGGACCTTGAAATGTCAACTAAGACCAAAAACGGTAAAAGCCCTCTTCAACGCAGTAACACGAGTCGCCGCGGTCGCGGCTGGATGCTCGTCGTCACGGTCGTTCTTCTTCTGATCGCGACGGCAGCTTGGATAACGACCTACACGCGCGCGGTGCTTCCTTCTTGAAGCTCGCTTCCCATTCTCGTGTCAATCAGCTAATCTCTCGCCCTCTTAACCTGCTGGAGCAAAGTTTTGAGGGCGATCGTCTTTTGTGCCTGCCTCATTTGCATATCTGTTGTTCCGAATGCGATGCTCGCAGCGGAAAGCTTCTCGTTTAACTCGGAACTTCCCGCGCTCCTCTCGAGTAAGGCTGCTTCAACTCATCGTTTGTCTGTGAATTCGGAATCAGGTTTAAGCGTAATTCTCTTTCTCTCTCCCGATTGCCCGGCTTCAGTTGCGCATGAACCGTACCTAGAAAAACTGCGAGCTGAATATTCTTTCGCCAAGTTCTCCGCCATCTACTCGGGCTCAAATGAAACTCTTCCGAAGGTGCGCGCTCATTTCAATTCTGCGAATTTAAATTTTCCGGTGCTCCACGATCGGCACGGAGAACTGAGACGCAAATTCAAAGTTCTAAAGACGCCTACTGTAGTAGTTCTTCGCGGCCCACGAAGAGAGTATTTCGGCGGAGTTACGGACAGCCACCGTCCCGATCGCGCAGGCATAGAATACTTACGCGCGGCGCTCGAAGATTTGAAAGACGGTCGCACCGTTGCGACTCCGCAGGGTCACACACTCGGATGTTACATTGGTTCCTAAATGTTAAATGTTAAATGCAGACTGCTAACGAAAGGTAGAACGCAGATGATCAGACTCGCACTCAGTTACGCGGCCCTCCTCTTGGCTCTTCAGCTTCCCACGGGTTGCGCGAAAGCTGATTACGTAGATCTTCAAGGCACCGTGACCGACACGGAAGATGCCAAACCTGAGGCACGTTCTTGCGATCTGCGCTTTCCCGCACATGGCCTTTGCGCAAGCTTAGTCTGGAAGAAAGCCCCTGCGAAAAACGTAGATTCACCTTTTACTCTTTCGTTCTGGAAAGAAGCGAATGGACCCGCTAGCGCGAACGTGAAAATCGATGACGCCCTTGCCGTAGAACTCTGGATGGACTCAATGGGGCACGGAAGCGCGCCGGTTGAAATCGCCGAGAATACCAAAACTTCGAATTACGACATCACTCGCGTCATGTTCATCATGGCGGGAGACTGGTCAGTCCGAGTCACGATTGGATCAGGCGCCGAAAAAGAGCGGGCCGCACTGTATCTCTTGGTGCCCTGATGCGGCTTTCGAGTTCGCAAGTGATCCTCCAAGCTGCTTTCGTTTTAAGCGCAAGCTTGGCTCAAGCCTCAGCCTGTTGTGGCGGAAGCTTTTCGCTTCCCGCCTTCATCCTTACGGATGAAGCCGCGCAACTCACGGCGACCTATCTCGTCTCCCGGCCCATAAGTGATGTGCTTGCGTCGGGAAAATGGGTTCGCCGAACAGATGACGAACTCCAACAGACGTTGCGGCTTGATTCGGCGATTTCAGTGTCCGACCGATGGCAGGTCAATTTCAGTGCGCAAACGTCCCGTCGTTCGCGAATCGTTAGTGGCGACTCCCAGAGCCATGTAAATCTCGGTGACATATCGCTGAGCGCCGCCTACGAGCCGTGGTTCGAAGATGGCGAATCGCTTCTTCGGCCGAAAACACTCTTCTTTGCCCAACTTCTCCTGCCCACCGGCCGGTCCATTTACGAAGCAGAAGACCCGTTGGCTCTGGACGTAGCAGGACAAGGTCACTTCAATTTAGGATTCGGCGCGATTTTCATGAAAGTCTTCGCGCCTCGATGGGATGTCTTCGTTTCGCCCGAAGTTCATCGCGGACTACCTCGGACCTTTTCGACTCCAGAGGGTGATCTACAGACTCAACCTAAGTTCGGCGGAAGCTTGAGTCTCGGTGGGGGCTGGAACTATTCAGCTTACCGCTTAGGTGTAACGCTCACGTCCCTTTACGAAGACGGCATCGAAACTGACGGCCGAGTGACGACGCAGCCGACTCCCCAGCGATATAGTAGCTTGGCATTGAGCCTAGGATGGTTGATCACTCCGGACTGGACGACCTCGATCAATTACGCTGATCAGAGCCTACTCGGAGCTCCGTTGACGACTGTCCTAAGTCGATCCGTGAGCCTCACGCTCCAGTACCGCGCCCTTCGTTGATTCGCTCCGGAGAGCATTGCGCTGCTCTCCGACGCGACTTTCACGTCCGATCAAGGACGACTCATGCATTCATTGAAACAGCTTGTGAAGTCATCGCCGTCGCCGCCTCCACTTGTTGGCTTACACTCGAGGTAGCATTGAGCCGGATCCGGACGAAGCATTTTTTCAGCCTGAAGGAAGGAGACTTCGGTTGCTGCTTTCTCAGCACAAGCTTTCGAATCAGTCGAATCAGCGGCAAATACTGAAGCCGAAATGCTCATTGCCATTGCTAAGATGATATTTGATGCGACCTTCATGATGAACCTCTCTTCGTTTAAACGGTTTTTGTTGTCTATTTTTTCTTTGGCGTTTCTTAGGCCCGCGTTCGACTCGCATCTTTGGCCGACGGTAAAATCGAACTTGAGATGTGCGGCGCTCGTTCCCAGAACATCCGTTTGAAATTCGAGCTTACTCCTTCGCGCGGAGCAAACAATTTAAGTGTATGTGGTAGCCGTGTGTATATTCCTATGAAGGTACCGCGTCCCGACGCTGTCGAACTTTTTGACGATTTCATCGTCTGTGAGTTCCGTCAGTGCCGCAATTTGTAAGCCCGTGGCTAAAAGTTACAAATCACTTTTGCTACGGCAGACAATCCAGCCAGGCCGAAACCTTGCTCTTAAGCCTCTCGTACGGTCGGGGCGACGTGCGCCTTAGACTTCAATTTACAATTTAAGCCCGGTCTCCGGGCGTGACGGGAAGATTTATGAACTTCAGATTCGTTCTTCGGGGCGGACTCGCGATCCTGATGCCACTTAGCGCACAGGCTACCACGGTCGACTCCATGATCACGACGCTCAAATCACAACCTTATCAAACGTCGACGTTGAACGAAGCTGAAAACAAAGCTCTCTTCAACAATTACTGTGTTGGCGATGCGAGCTCGCCCGAAGTTCCGCAACCTAATTACTCAAATCCACTGGTTAAGGGAGCGGCTCAGAAGCTCTCCTCAACACAAACGGAAGCGAGCTCTCAACTCGTAAAAAAAGCGCTCGAAGAGTTCGACTCCGTCGTGGAAAACGCGAAATCCAGCACTCAGGTTCTGCTGACTTCGACTCATCCTCAAGTGAAAGCACTCGCGCAACAAATCGCGCAGGAGGTTGCGAAAGCAACTTCGCAAACTGGATTTTCGAAAGAGTCGAAAGCACTTTCTGAGCAAATGAGCAGCGCGATCGTTAGCTCGGTCGGCAGCATCGCAAACCCGCTCATCACGAATCTTCCCAACGAACTAACGGATGTCGATTACAACAAACTTCTTTCGATCGCTAAGGCGATGCAAGCGCATATGAAGATCCACTTCAAAGGCGTCGACTTCAATGCAATCGCGCAGGCTGCTGAAACCCTTTCCGCTTCATTAGCCCAGGAGTTCGGTCAGGTCGACAACCAAGTAGTCTCTCAGAGCGCGGCCGTCCTTCTTGCCGCGATGGGAACAATGAAGGTTGAAGACGGAGATTACTTAAAGCAACAACTCAAGCAACTCAAAGAGACGATGGAGAAGAACCCGAACGCGAAGCCTGGCGATGTGGTTATCTACGCTTCAGACGTGATTTGGAGCTGGAATACTTACGCCATCGAAGCCAAAGTTGCGGTACCTCCGACGGCTGCGCAAGCCTTCACGGCTCTCAAAAAGCAATACTTCAACGGGCAATCTGAAAACGGCGCAGCTTACTTAAAACAAATGAACGATGCCATCGCCGCCATGAAGAAAAGCCCTGGCGTCGATAGCGAGCAAGAAGTTCTCTACTCGCTCAGTTCGATGGTTGAACTTCTCAAAGGAAATTCGAGCTTGAGCGCGAAGTCAGCCTCAGCTTTGAGCATTCTCGTAACGGAAACGGCAAGACAGTCATCGACCGAAGTGATGTCGGCCGTCGACCAAATCGTTACCCATTTGCAAGCCGGCAACAAACCAAATGCCCTCAGCTACGCGCAATCACTTTCATGGCGCATCCGCTCACTGCTTGAATTCCCAGCCAATAAGCCTCTGAAGGATCTTTACGCTCAAATGGAGAAAGAGACCGCTAAAGCCGATACGGCGACGGTTATCGCTTCAGGTAAGTCACTTCAAGAACTCATGGTGAAGCAAGGCGCAACTCAAGAGGAGATTTTGAGCGGGCTTAGCAACTTCCGCTACAACTTGAGCGAAGTAAAAGCAGCTCTCCAGCCCGAAACGCAAAAGCTCGTTGATCAGCTTTCGGCCCTCGCGGATCAAGCCGACAACGTCAGTACTCTCAAATCTTTGGTGGCAACGGAAACTCCTTCGAGCAAAAAAGCTGAGCACTTCTACTTCTATTCGCCCGTTGCGAAGATCTATCGCAGCAAGGTTCCGGCGGAAGCTCCAAAAGGAACGGTTTCGGACGCACACACATTCCTCACGCAACTTTGCGGTGAATTCCGTGACCGCGCGACAATGATTGAAGCAAAGCTCAAGTGGGCAAATAACATCTTCATTCTGCCTGCGAGCCAGTCTCAAACGTTCACGATCGACGTGAAGAAAAACGTTTGGGCGCAGATCCCGGCTACGGCTTACGATCCTTACTTGCGTCTCTCGGAATCAGTCTGGGAAGCCAAGCGTGAAGCAGCTCCCCGCTACGTGACGATCGGCTCGGACACTCAAGTCGACAACCCAGTTCTCGGCTTTACCGTGTGCGAAACGAAGTACATGATGTCGGAGTACGTAGGGAAAGAGAAGACGTTCGACGACTTCAAAGCCTACTACGAAGGTTACAAGACTTACCGCGAAGGCTGCTCGCAAGCCGATCGCAAAGACTACTATAACTTCCGCGGCGACTCGAACTTTAAGCACTACTCGCCTGAGTCCAACGGCATGATCTGGTACTCAACGAGCCTTGCTCGCGCATGTGCATCGCCGACTCAAGCGAAGCCGAATCAAAACGGCTACACCGATGAGGATTGCAAAAAGTATTTCTCGCGTCCGTTCCACTATCGTTACAACGCGGCTCGTGCAGGTCTTGCGACTTGGATGTTCCGTGACGATCGACATGCCGAGAAGTTTGCAGCTCAAGGTCAAATGGTTGCGATTTATCCGCACCGTTTCCCTGAACTTGCCCCGCTCGGCTTCACGTTCGAGAAAGAGTCGACAAATGATCTGTTCGAGTTCGACACGAAGTGGCTCCAGATTCCTGGTGCGTGGAATACGCCTGACTTAGGCTTCAACGCTCTCTTAGGTCTCGGCACGCCTTCGGCTGATCAGTATACGACTTACCGCCGTCTGCAAGATGCGGTAGATCGCCACACGGATTGGTACAACTCGGGCTATAACGACAAAAACGGAACGATCAAAGACCAAGCTTACTCTCCGTTTGTTGCTTCAAGCTACGAAATGAGCGAGTCGGATAACTTCACTTCTTGCGGAACAACAGTCCAGTGTCCTCCGGATGGTCTGAAGCGCTGGATGTTCGTCTTCCGTATCAAGCCCGAGAACGTTTACAATGCGGCGAGTGTCTTGAAGAACGAGCCGGTCAACTTCGACAAGCACTGGTTTGACGAAACTTCATTCGGTAAGAGCCATCTCGCAGACAGCGAGAAAGCTTGGGACCGTCTCGGCTCACCGATGGAAGAAGAGCTCGACTCTGTCCTCTACCTCATCAACGTCAACGATGCAGGTGGTGGTCATTTCGGCGAAGAGGGTGACTGATTCTAGCTGCCATGTTCTGAGCTAAGTAAGGCGCCGATTCTTCGGCGCCTTTTTTTATTTTGACGACTCCTTTGCCTTTTGAACTCCAAGCCTAGTGCGGCCGAAGAGTGATGCTGCGCTGCTTGAGTGTCTCGTTCATCCTCACTTGGGCCGCCTTTGACTTGAACTTCGTAGGGCGCGGCTTGGTCCTACTTTTCCGGCAATTCGCATTATGTTACAACGCACGCAGTTGATGAACTGCTGCCTTGTCTTAGCCACACGCAGTGGCTATGGTTTTTCCATGCACAAGTTTATCTTTTCCCGGAAAGCCGCAGCCACGCTGCTTTTTTCGAGCCTCATTGCATCGAGCGTCTTGTTGTCTTCGAGCGCGGAGGCAGATCTACCACCTGAATTATGGCGCGAAGGCGTTGATGTTCCCGCGGGCGGGCGGGCGAATATTCTGCAGAGTCCGATAGCGGATTATTTTAAAAACGTTGAAGCTGGACGGTTGCACGCGCAGATCTACCCTGTGAGCGTGACGGGCATCCTTCCTCCTTATGAACCTTTCAAAAAGCTCACTGAAGTCAACAAGGGTGGTTTTCTTAAGGAACTCTTCGAAGCCATTTTCCGAAAGCTCGTGGGCATTAAAAGTTTCGGCGGAGTTCTGACTTACCTCGGGCTTCATCCCTACCCGCAGGCGAGTGATGAAGGCGTCTACCAAGTTCCTTTTCCGGATGGAGTCAGACCGGACTCACCGGTGGGATTCGGTTTGATCGAGCGCGGAGGTGCGCAAGGTTTCACCTTCTCGTGCGCGGCCTGCCATTCTTCAAACCTCTTCGGAAAAACCGTTTTAGGAATGAGCAATCGCTTCCCGCGGGCAAATGATTTTTTCGTTCACATGAAGCCGGCTCTCCTCGCTTTAAACATGCCGCTATTTAAAAAGTGGACGAAGGCGAATGCGGCTGAGATGGCTTTGCTCCGTTCATCGCGCGAGAGCCTTCGCCAAGTGGCAGCGATCCAACCCATCACTCTGGGGCTCGATACGTCGCTTGCGCAGGTCGCACTTTCGCTCAATATGCGAGAGGATGATGCGTGGGCAACGCCTTCGGAGTGGGCCCAAGCGTTCCCTCGTGAAGATGAGTTCTTAGATGAGCATCCAGCCGATTCCAAACCAGCTGTGTGGTGGAACGTTAAATACAAAAATCGGTGGCTCTCCGATGGCAGCGTTGTCAGCGGAAATCCAATCTTCACCAACATCATCTGGAACGAAGTCGGACGCGGAGCTGATCTGCGGTCTCTGGAAACGTGGCTCGCCGAAAATCCAAAAATCATCGATGAGCTGACAAGCGCGGTTTTTGCGTCCGAAGCTCCGAGATTTACGGACTTCTTCCCTGCCGAAAAAATCGATCTCGATTCTGCAAAACGGGGCGAAAAACTCTTCGTCCAATCTTGTGCTGGTTGCCATGGGCATTATGAGAAGGCGTGGCATTTACCCGAGGCTCAATCTCTGAGCGCTGCTGATAAACTGAAAACAACTTTGGTGCGACCTCCGGTAAAAACCTTTGTGGTCGATGTCGGAACCGACCCGTACCGCCACCGCGGAATGAGGTCGCTTGAGAAACTCAATCACCTCGCGATCTCGCAAGCGAACGGGATCGTGATCAAAGCGCAAAAAGGGTACGTGCCGCCACCCCTTGTGGGCATTTGGGCCCGTTGGCCGTATTTTCACAATAACTCGGTTCCGAGTCTCTGCGCCCTACTTACTCGGTCAGCGAAGCGTCCGAAAGTTTACTACTCTGGCCACGCTCATGATAAAGAGCGCGACTTTGATTCGATCTGCAATGGCTATCCAAGCGGGACGCGTGTTCCCCAGAGCTGGAAGACCGACGAACATCGTTATGATACAAGCCGAGCGGGCATGTCGAATGAAGGTCATGACGAGGGGATCTTCCTCAAGAATGGAAAAGAGATCTTCACGGGTGACGAGAAGATCGCTTTGATCCGCTTCCTCCAAACGCTCTAAAAAAAAGGGCTGGTCGACCAGCCCTTTTTATCGCACTTTTTGTACCTAACCTCAGAGATCGCGCATGACCATTTCGCTTGCGGTGACCGACTGCGAGTGAATGTCGTGGAACAAGATGATGCCGCTCCCTTGGGATGCCATCTGTTTCTTCACGCGCTTGTAAATGCTCGTCGGGCTTTTATCCGACCAATCGAGACTATCGACGTTCCAGAACATCGGAGTCATGCCCTCAGCCGCGATCATCTTCCGCACCGCTGAGCCCGCTTTGCCGCAAGCACCGTAAGGGCAGCGGAACCACTTGGGGCGGTAGCCGTAATACTTTGTCAGAAGAGTTGTCGAATCGACGATCTCCTTTTTGAGACCGGCTTGACCGAGCTTCGTTAATTGAGGGTGCGAGTAAGAGTGGTTACACAAAGTCATGCCTTGAGCATTAGCGTTGTTCACAATACCAGAGCGGCTCGGTACGTTCTGTGCGAGCCAGAAGAACTTTGCCTTTAGACCGTGGGCACGAAGATTCGCCAAAATCTTCGGCGTGTGCGTGGAATGCGGTCCATCATCGAACGTGAGCTGCCAGCTTCCCGCGCTGCGGTTAGCAATGGCGTGTTGCTCAAGGAGAGGTTCTACGATCTCTTCCACAACGCTCGGCACTAGCGCCTTCACTTCTTTCAGCACGGCTTGCTTTTCGCGGAGCGAGCGTGGAGCAGCGGCAACAGCTTCTTGTGATGTCGCACGAGAAAGCTCTCGGCCGAGATCCGCGATCTCCGAATTTTCGAGCTCCGCGAGTTCAGCGTACAACGTCTCATATTGAGCCGCGCGACCCGAGGTTTCTTTCATGACCAACTTGAAAGCCTCGACGAACTTCACTTGAACTTCGGTCGATTGATCTTCTACAGCTACGAGCGATTTCATCAAGAGATCGCGGTCGTGTTCAGCCAATACTTTTACCGCAAGAAGTTGGTGGTAAGAGTTTTTCGCAAACGCAGGTTGTGGAATCTCACCGCGCTCACGTGCGGCGACATCGGTATCGAGGCCCGCATCGAACTCTGCGAGTGCAGATGTCTTAACTTCATCGAGCAAATCGATGTGGCTCACCAGAGCTTTGAGGGCCGAATAAGGATCCTCGGAAGAGAGAAGAGCTTGAACCTCGGTATCGGTCGCAAGCGCTGCGCGCTCGATTTGACCGTGAGCATTGACCTGTGAACCGTATGCGACGATCGCTACGGTAAGAAGCGTGAGAAACGAGCGGGCTGTCATAAGACCTCCGATACTGGTTTAGATGCCCTGTCGATAACGCAGAGATTTTGGAGAGTCACGCGCCAACTCTCCTTATTTGCGGCGGCCCCCGTAACGGAGTGGTGAGCGTGAGAACTTTCAGATATCTAAACTTGATCTGTGGATGCTTTCGGTCTCCAAGATCGAGATGGCATCTTCGATCACCTGCTGTGCAACTGACGACGGGAATCCCCTCATCTCGAGGGCTTGCTCGGCCTCATCGCGAAACGCGTAGTTCCGTGTACGTGCATCGAGCGGCGCCCCTTCACCAGGCTCAATGATAAACCTCATAAATTGCGGCGTTCCCATGAATGCCGTCACGGCCCAAACTTTATCCGGTGTATATGCTTTCATGGCAACTGATCAGATCACGGCGTTTGGCCACGCACTAGATCAGGGAACCAAAACCCGACCAAAGTCGCCGCGCTCAGGGCACCGGCCGCGCAACTTCCGTACTGACGATTGATCCAATTAATTCTCTTTAATGCCGTGAATTGTGCTCCGGCTAAGAGATGCATTGTGAGACTCTCACCCGCGTTTCCATTGCGATCGATTTTCGGCGGAAGGAAAATGAACACATGAAAAGACAAAGTGTTTCGATCTTAAAAGCGTTTCTAGTGTTCGCTGGTTTTGCAATCGCCACTATCGTGCTGATCGGAGCTTATGCGGCTCTCCGGAAGGATGAGCCGCTCACGCCGGAATTAGCGTCCCTTCTGGAACAGAAAGCTCAGCCCACCCTACAGGAAATCGCAAGTTTCAAGTATCTCCTAACTCTGCGGCTCCCGGCTTCAAGGCAGACTGACAAACGCGCTGATCAAATTTATGCGCAAATGGAGCAGAATTTAAAGCTACCTTACCTTGAAAGAAAGCGCGTTACGCTAAACCGGGAAGAGCTCATCGAGATCTACGAGCCTCCGACTTCTTGCCTGAAGACCGTTTTCTGCGCTGAAACGAATTTCCAAAAAGAGAGAGACTTGATTTCAGAGTTAATCGAGAAGAATTCCGAGTTGCTCCGTAAATTTGACATCGCCATTGGAATGGGCCCAGCGTACGTCGAACCAGCTCTCGCGCTTCAAGCAACGGCTCCAAGTATTGAGCTTTATCGCTTGTCGCGAGTCAAATACCGGGAGCTTCAGCTAAAGTTGTATCAAGGCAGATACAACGAGGTACTAAAAAGCGCTCTGGCAATACACGACTACTTTTCGAAAACACTAAAGCAGAAAGCCTCGCTTCTTGAAGTCACCCTCGCCTTCCATATGCTCGCTCAGAATCGAGAGTTCCTTTCGAGCGCCGCGCAACATGTCTCGGAATTTCGTAAAGCCTTAAGTAAGAGCGATCCCGGCAAACTTAAAGTGGATACGCCTTTCAAAAAAGTAGCTCTCAATGCCGCAACCTTTGAACTTCAGTTTTCTCAGGCAGTGCTCGCCTCCTCGGGCGATCTCTGCTTTTTTGAAGCCGCATCTCTTGGCGGTGGACCGGACGAATTTTGCCGTCCCAACGTGATTCGACTGACTTTGCAAAAACTCACGCCTTATTTTTTGAAACCGAATCGCACGCTCAATGAAATTTACTACAGCCATGACCGAGCTGCGCATGAGGCCGTCTCCGTGCAGAATGAGTCGAGAATTCCTGATACCTCTTCAGACGTAGCTGGCGTCAAACTTTTACCAATCGATAACATCATCGGCGAGAACCTCAAGAAACTGATCGCGCATCACTACGATCTGCAACTACGCAAACTTTACCAGTTGCACCAGAAGACCTCCCCGCCTCTTGAGATTTAGAGCTCCTTCCTTGCTGCCAAACGGGGGATGGAGCAGGCTCTACCCCCTTCTATCTAGGCTCCGATCAATTATGATCATATCTTCTCCCCACCACGACGTTCCGAACCGGGAGGAAGACCCATGATCCGCGCTTTTCTAGCTTTAACCATCTCGTTCGCCTTTGACTCCGCGTCCGCCAACGACTTTGATCACGACATTAAAAAAGAGTTCCGTGCCTTGGCTCTTCAAGCAGCTCAACTCAACTCCCAAATCGGTCAGAAGAGTTGTTCTACGTCCGTGAAGAATTGGAGGATTGTGAAGGAGTCCTTCAAAGTCGAAGATCCCCATGCGCTCGGCACTTTCAAAATCGCTCCGAAATCCGACGCATCAAGTCCTTTTGTTTACTTGATTGAAGTCGTTGACGGCGCCGTCCTCCGCGTAATCGCGGACTGCCCATCTTGTTCGTAATTCCCTGACTTAACAATTGTTTAGCCCCGTTTTGGGGAGGATGTGACCGCCCATTTGACACCCCCGGCTCTCAGCTGGCATTCCTTCGATCCTACGAAAAGCGGACCCGGTATGGGTCTTGAAACCTGTTCCCTGTGAACGGCCGGTATCTTGAGCGTGAGTAGCCGTCACGCACCGCCAATTAACGGGAGAAGGTTCATGCAGACTAAAAAAACGAAATTGCTTTTATCTATCGGTTCCTTCGCGGTGCTTTCGACGGCGGTCGCTCAGTCGGTCACGATCGAGTCGGTGCTTGGTGTTGCAAAATCGATGGGAGCCTTCGACATCGAAGCCCACCCAAATCTTGAGAAAAAAGAAAAAGACGAAGCTGACTCAATTCTCAAATCAGCCGCAACCATGTTCCACATCCAAATGGCAACAGAGAAGCAGTCTCGTGATGCTCATGCAAAAGGTCACGGCTGTGCGGTGGCTGAATTTGAAATCTCGAACAAAGTTCCGACGGAATACCAAGTCGGTGTCTTGAGCCAACCCGGAAGAACGTTCGACGCTATCGTCCGCTTCTCAAACGGCTCGGGCACAACGAAGGCGGACGGCATCCCCGACGGTCGCGGCCTTGCGATCAAGGTTCTCGACGGTGCGGCAAACGGAAATCTTCTTGGCACAGGCACCACGCAAGATTTTTTACTCATCAACGGAAGTCGCTTCTTCATTCGTTCGGCAAAGGACTACGCCCTTTTTAACCAGATCGTAGCGCAAGATAAAAAACCTGATCGCTTCTTCCTTGAACGCGCGATTCGCGAGGCTTTAAGCGAAGCAGGACGCAGCGATAGTGAAGATCTCTCAAGCGAAACCGTTATCGCACCAATGATGCCGGGAGTCCTGCAGCTCGCCAAGGATCCCAGCATTTTACAAAAAACGATTGCGACTCTCTTCCCGCAGGCCTCTGCTACTGAACAACAGCTCATCTTCGGATCTCTCGCGAAGAAAGCGATGGCTATGACAAAAGCTCAAGCTCCTCTGGAGTTGAAAATTGCGGCAGCCCTCGCGCGCCCCATCGGATCAGCGGTTACCGAGTCTTACCATTCAATGGCAAGCTACCTCTTAAAGTCTGGTATCAGCGCTAAACGCGACACGGCCGTTAAATACAGCGCACGACCTGTCGACTGCCAAACGCGCGCGCAACTTCAGCCTGAGGCTCCCATTGATAACTTGCCTGAAAATGGTTTGCGTCTTGATCTCGGGGCTAAACTTGCTTCGGGTGAGCGTTGCTTTGACTTCTTCATTCAGCCGCTTCCGGAGAATTTAGATCAATTAGCAAAGGTCAAACTCGTTGAAGATCCGCGCTTGGATTACGGCACGCCCGAGATTTTGGTGGCGAGCCTTAAGCTCCCGGTTCAGAACTTCGACACACCCGAAAAGCAGAAAGCTTGCGAAGATCTGAGCTTCAATCCTTGGCAAGCTGACCCGGCTCACCGCCCATTGGGCGCTTTGAACCGTGCTCGCAAAGCTGCTGTTACAGCGAGCTCAATCCGTCGTCATTTCGTGACGGGCGCTGAGCGCGTAGAACCAACGACTCTCGAAATTCTGAAGAACAAATAATCTGCGATCGGCAGGAGCTAAGCTCCTGCCTTCTTAATTGAGATTTGCTTCGACGGGAATCGACACAAACGGCGTCTCGCTGTTGAAGCGTAGTTTGATCTCATGTTCCGAAAAGATAGACCCTAGCGGCAGTACGCGGGAAAACTGCGGAAACAAATTGCTAGTCACCGTAAAACGCAAAATTTCGCCGCGTTCCACTTTGTGAAAAACCGGGCAGTCGCTAGTTAGTTGAAGTTCTCTCCGGCCATCAGCGAATAAGAAGCGTCCCCCCACCAGACAGTTGGAAACGAAAACTGACTCGCCTTTCAGATTGGTTTTCGAGATCACGACGGCCAAATCCATTCGCGGCGCATCGGTCTCAACGACCAGTGAATACTTAAGCTCACCGAAGATAGCGAGCGAACGATCCACTTCCCAGGAAAGGTTGAGATGCTGACCGGATGCGAAGTCATTAAAAACTTGCGGTTGATAAAAATACGAGGCCATACGAACCATCGGTGAAGCCGGTTGCGCAGATAGCTTCACTCCCTCCTGGCCGACTTCTGTAGCAAACAACTTTTGACGAGGGAAATTCGAGAACGGCAGCCGTGCGTGCGCTTTCAATCCAGGCTGATTGTGGCTCACCAATAAGATTTGAGAATCTTCAAAGCCCAACGCCTCCCCTTTTAAATAATGTTTGAGAAGTGCTGGAATTCTCTCTTTCAGTTCTGGCGCTAGGTAGTCGAGGTCTCGCCCAACGGGCGTTGAGCTTTCGTGGTTCCAGTAACCAAGATAGAGGTGATGGTTTGCGGGACGCCGAGAATGCGCTTGGACTTTGCGAAAGTTTCTTAGAGTGTCCGGAAGGTCTCCGTCTACGGCCATTCCGGCAATATGGTAAGTCGGGACCGTGATCTGCGGCAGGAGATGAAAAATCGAACGCGTCTTCCAAAAGGGATGTTCGGGAGTATTGATGTAAGGAGCAAGCCGATCCCATTCTCGAACGTTGGTCCCAAAGAGCACGTTATCGTACCCGCTGGGATCTGGCTCCGAGAGAAGCTGCATGCGGGCTTTCTCTTGAAAGTCCGCGCTAAAAGGCAGGCCTTCTTGAGTCTGGATGTAACGGAGGTAATCGAGCAAAACGAGCTGAACGATTCCGTTGGAGCTAAAACCATCGGTTCTCGCGTTTGTGGGAGCTCCGCCGGCTAGAACAACCTTGAGTGTCGGATGATTCGTAACGCCTGCCGCGAGGGCCGCGAATCCATCATACGAAGTGCCAATGATTCCAACGTTTCCGTTTGAGAAAGACTGTTGATCGAGCCAATCAAGCGTGATCTTCGCATCTTCAACATTGATTGGCGAAAACAATTCGAATTCACCACCTGAACGTCCCGTTCCGCGAACGGATTGAACAACGTAGTGATATCCTTGAGTCCACGCCCACTGCGCCGTGGCTGAGTACGACACCGCATCAAGATCTAAAACTCGTGTGTAGGGCGTCCTTTGAAAGAGGACCGGACGAGGCAAACCCTTACCATCTGGATGCAGATAGAGCCGCGTCTCAAGACCGACACCGTCTGCGGCACGAACGTGGCGAACTTGAGGCATTGGAGAGCGGTCTGCGGGAAACTCTAGGACAAAGGCGAAGGAGGAAAGCTTACCGCGCGAGTCGCTGGCAAGATACGCAACGCCGACTTGCTTGTGCTCGGAGTGAAACTCGAAGTGCCCAACTTGTTTTTGGGGATTCCACTCAAGCTGTCTAACGCTCTCGCAGCGCCCTAGCCGGTCAGCTCTCGCCGAAAGACTACTGACCACTTGTTGAGGAACTTCGCCGGTGAAATACGACTCAGAGAAAATCTCCCTGAGTTGTTCAGCTTGCACATCGGGACGGAAATTTGCGCAAAGGTCTTTTAAAACCGATGGTATCGTTGATTCTGCCGCTTGGATTGTGAGTGCCGCCATCAACGACAAGAGAAAAACTAAAATTCGCATCCTGCTCCTCCAGCCCTGAGACCGGGGTTCTCTCACAAGATGAGTTCGAGGTAAACAATGGTTTACGGCTGCACTTTGCCCGACCAATCGTTTATGAAAAAGCCCCGAATTGACCTTTATTGATTATGAACCGTTTCCATTCTTTTTCAGCTTCCATCAAATTCATCTGAAAGATTGACTTCAAAGACTCTTCAAAGTTTTCGGTTCGCCCAAGATCTGTAAAGAAACGACGTAGATTCGTTTCGCCTCCACGATCGAAAAGCATCATGATGAAGCTAGCACCGACTGCATAACTATAAGAATTGATGCGTCCGCTGCTATCGCGTGAGTAGGCGCGCCAGTCAAACACGCGATCAAAACCGAGATTTCCAATCTTGAGTTGCTCAAGCGAGAGCCTCAAGGCGCGCTCGCGAAACTTTTCGGTCTGCCTCAAAAAACGAAACTCCTCCAGAGTCGCGAAACCCTCATCAAGAAATCGAAATTCTGTTTTGAGGTTTGCGCCATAGGTCAGCTGACAAAGCCCTAAGTGAGCGGCTTCATGAGCAATGACTGCAGACTTTCGCGTTGGCGGGACTGCCTCATCAATCACGATTGTGTTGGTTGCGCAGTCAAACTTAGACAGTCCATTGCCTTTTTTGGAGAGCACTCGAATCTTCGTTGGGAATTCATCTCGGAAAAAGACTTTCATTTGCCTTGCGACCGGCTCGAGGTGTCTGAGTTGAAGATTCTGCTCGTCAACGAATTCGACTGATTTTGCTGTCGCCTTTTCGCTGCTCACGCACAAGCCGAAACTAATAAGTAAAGCGCCCAACAATTCGCGCACGGAAGCTCCTTGAGAAGATCTCGCGTTTTCCTAGGGTCATACGGCCGCAAGCCTCGCAAACCCTTAGCTCTGAGGCAACTTCAGAGTTGTGTCTCGAATCGAGATTATTCGTCCAAAAAATGACCGTCGGATCGCTCCCATCGTTTGTCTAGACTGAACTCAGATCGCATCGCGGTCTTTGTACGTCTTCATCATTGGGGGTATGAAATGGGGTATAGATTCTTGAGTACGACATGGCGGAGCACGGTTGCCGTGGCTGCCTTGACCTTGGCGATCTTCGTAAAACCTGCGCACGCCCAGATGCCGTCTGGCGCTAGTGGTGCGCTTCCCGACCAGCCCGCAAACGTGGTTACTGAATCTTCGGACCGCGCTGCAGTTCAGCTCGGAGTTAAATTCCAAAGCCGTGTCGCTGGCCAAATCCTCGGCATCCGATTCTATCGCGCCGTTGGAAGCAGCAGCGGTTTCACCGCGAGCTTGTTTAATTCATCCGGTACTCGCCTCGCTTCGGCGACTGGAAGCGCAGAAACATCTGGCTTCCCGAAATTTGTTTACGTGATGTTCCCGTCTCCCGTCACGATCAGCGCCAATCAGACTTATGTTGCATCGTACTCCGCACCCGCTGGTCAGTACTCTTATCAAGCACGCGGACTGGCTTCCGCTATCTCGAAAGGAGATTTGACCCTTCTCGCAAGTAGCGCCAGTGGAGGAAACGGCGTCTTCGCTTATACAAGTAACGTTGTGATGCCGACGCAAACTTACCAAGAGTCGAACTACTTGGTGGACGTAGTTTTCCGTCCTGGAGTTGCTTCCAATGTTCAATCGGCACTCCCGAACTCACCTTCAGGCGTGACCACCGCACAAAGCGATATGGGCTCAGTGAACTTGGGCGTAAAATTCCGCAGTAACGTAGCGGGACGCATTCAAGGGATCCGCTTCTATCGTACAGTTGCAAGCTCGTCGAACTTCAACGTGAGCCTCTACAATGCTTCCGGTTCGCGCTTGGCGAGTGCCTCGGGCGGAGCTAACAGCGCCGTGCCGGGATACGTCACGGTACGATTCGCTAATCCGGTAGACATTGCAGCTAACCAAACTTACGTAGCTTCGTACCTCGCACCTCGCGGTCAGTACTCCTACGTCTCAAATGGTCTCGCGAACGCAATTTCATCTGGTAACCTCACGCTTCTCGCAAGTGGCGCTAACGGCGGTAACGGTGTTTACGCGTACTCTGGTGGCGAGGTCTTCCCGACTAGCTCGTGGAACAGCTCGAACTACATGGTCGACGTTCTCTTCGAAGCAGGTGGCTCAGGCCCTAGCCCGACACCTACTCCGAATCCGACTCCCACGCCTACACCGGCACCAACTCCTACACCCACTCCTGTTCCTGGAACACGTGATCCGTTCGAACATCCTTTCAGCAGCACAAGCTTCTGGAACACTCCGATCGGTTCAGGCGCTACATACCAAGCTTCGACTGGTCAGGAAACTCGCGACATGGTGAACGCTGCTCTTGGTTACCGTTGGATTGGTGCAAACGCGATTCAAGTGAGCCGTTCAAACTCAGCTGCACCTTTGCGCACTTGGAATATCACTGGCGGTGCTGAACGCAACAGTCTCTGGACTTACGGAAACGGAAACTCCTTCCAGATCCGCACGCCTGATAATCTTCAGTTCCTCACGGTCGACGGCTGGTCCATCACCGTAGAAGATAACGGTCGCTTCTTCCTCGAGACTTGGCTTGCAGAACGACGCTCGGATATGAACGTAAACGTGCACTACGTAGTGCGAAACGACTTGCGCGGCGAAGGACGCGTGAACGATGGAAGCCACGCCGGTATCCGTGCAACAGGCTACTCGCTCCTCGGTGGTTTGATCCGTCGCAGTGACTTGGCTCAAGGTCGAATTGCCCACGGCATTGCAATGGCGATCTCAACTCGCCAAGCTAACGCCGGCTCTCCCCGTCACGTATGGCCGGCAACTTTCTCGGATTCAGGTATCGGTTACGAAGGTTCCATCCCGCTCGGTGGTCTCTTCGCGATCCCTGCTAACGTGAACCTTGATAGCCTTGGACTCACGACTCCTGAAGGTCGCATGTTAGCCCGAGCGTTCCAAGAATTCGGTGGCTACGTATCAGATACAGCTGGTCCTTCAACGAACGTCATTGCCTATACGGAGACGGGCATGACTCAAGCACAGATCGATGGATTGTTCGCTGACCTCGATAAGATCGTCCCGCAGCTCCGCTACGTGACGAACAACTCGGCGGCGGCACCGGGTGGACCAGGAAACCGCATCGCGGCTCCTCCGGCTCCTCTCGCTCCTTAATGTGACCCTGACCTGACCTAACCCTGATCTTGACCTTTACGACCTCTAACCACTAGCCCCAGGCGCTCCGCGAACACGGAGCGCCTTTTTGTTTTCGGATGTCAGGTCCGCTCAAGTGCCGCACGAGAGAAGCTTCAGCTCCTGCACCAGCTCGTATTTATTTCCTTTTATTCGACCTATGAAGGCACCTTGCCCGAGCCCTGGGGTCAGAGAGTAGGTCTCGCCATCGAGCTGAAAATAGACCGTAGAAGCGGCGTGAGTCATTGCTTCGGTCTGGAGCTGCTTTTCTAAGCCTTTGCCGATCGCCGTCTTTATAGCTTCGGTGCCTGTACTTTTCTGAAGAACCTTCGTGGAATTCGGGACCGCAATTCCGTACGTTTGAGAAAGACGTTTGGAATAAGCACCTGAGAGGTAAACATCTGGATAATTGGTACAATCGCCTTTTTTCTGAAAATAGATCTTCATACCTTTGAGACTGACGGGTTCCGTAAGAGTTCCATCCAAAGTGAAGACCCGCGCCTTTTCTTCGAGTCTGAAAGCTTTGCGAAACGCGGCAAGATCTTTGATCTCTACAACACCAGGCTTTTTTGATTTCATAAGACGGTCTATTTCTGCCTTTGTTTCGCTTGGCAGATCAGCTGTCCTCATAACTTCGAATCGACCTTCATTAAATTCTAAGAATCGAAGATCGTCTGCGAAGGCCTGTTCTCCGAAGGAATGGCAGGCCGCAATCGATGCAAATAAAAACACTTTATAGTTCATAAATAGCCCTTTTCAAAAAAGAAGCCGCTGTCTCAAGCGGCTTCTTTCAGAACTTCTCTTTTCTGATTCTCTTACTTCTACTTCGCCGGCGCTGCAGCCGGAGCGATAAACGTTTCAAAGTTCTCTTTTGCTTTTCTCATTTGCTGGTTGAAGTCGAGCTTTGCTTCCGACTTGATCTGCGCCCACGTCGCGAGATTCTGAACACCGGGAACAGACTTCATGCGCGTTCCAGCCGTCGCGTGACAACCTAAGCACGACGACTCGGGGTTATCGACAGGGCCATTCAATCGGTACTCAATTTCGTTCGATTGAGCGCCTTTAAACACGATGCTGTGACCTGTGTGCGATGCCAGGCGAGAATCCGGACCCGCAGCCAGTTTCGGAGCTTCGAAGTTTGTCACGATTCCCATCGGACGCATTTTCTTGAGGCCTGCCGGGAGATTTTTAACATCCAGAACCGGGTGACGCTTACCTATCGATTTCATCGCATCAGCTTCTGCATCGTAAGCAGGATCAAAGTAATACGTGATCATGACCCAGTTTGCTGTTTCAGGATCGGTTCCTTTAAGTGTCGTATCACGGACGGAAACGTCCATCTGCACATGGCGAACTTCGTCCAACGCACGAACGTTTGAGCCAGGACCACTTACGTTGCTCGTCCATTTAAACGCACCTTCCGTACCTGGGACCTTCGCGTACGTGAAGAGGAATTTTACGATCACACTTCCATCATTGAAGAGCTCTGCTTTCGAGAAGTCGGGAGCAGCTTTGCGCGCCGTCGACGGTCCGAAAACATCTTCGAGAGTTTTGCACGCAAAGGAGTTGTAGTACGCCACTCCCCAGTTTGAACCTGGGTAAGTTCCTTTGTACAAATCCATCGTCGGGCTTGGCTTCAGGTCGAATTCTTTCGTCATGCCGTGAACCCATTCGCGTCCCTTGGGACCCGTCGCCTGCCAAGGCATGTGGCACCAATCGCGCACTTTGTTGTTCTCAGCGCGCAAGTTGATATCTCGGCGAGCGCCGCTCACGTTCTCGAACATGCCCTCGTAGACGTACTTTTGAATCAAGAGCGAGAACTGGTAAGCACCTTCGGCCGTGCTGATATCCATGCCCTTCCAGGGGCGATCATTCTCGCGAATTTTCATTCGCTCATAATCGCCAATGAGCTTAAAGCGCACCGGGACTTTTTTCTCATCACCATTCTGCGGCTGATCTTCGATCACAAAACCTTGCTCGCCCACGCTGGCAGCGTTAGCGGGAGCGCGGCGTGCGTTGGCCATCTCCGGCCATTCGGGAGCATCGAGTTTAGAGACCTCGTTTTTCAGCGTTCCACCTACGCCGATTCCGCCTTTATCCGCTGTACATTGCGACATGCGGAAGAAGAACTCTGGATCTTGCTTTGCGGGAGCAGCGCCCTTTTTGGTCGCGGCCTTCGTGCGATCGACCTTGAAGCGAACGCCGAGAACCATGCCGTTTTCACTTGCCGCCGTTTGCGGAACGCGAGCTCCTTCGGCGAGGTTTGCTACAGTATGTTCGGTGCGCTCAGGGTTCATATACTGATCGCGAACAGCTTGGGCCGAACCCGTGAAACAAACGACGTGGCCCTTTCCACGATTCGATTTTGTGTTCACGTTTGCGAAGTAAAATTTTGAGAGAAAGCTCGTTCGTCCACCATCGCGGAACGAAGCCCAACGCTCAGGCGTGATGACGTCAACGCTCGTTGCGAGTCCTTTTTCGTAAGTGAAGTACTTGATCGAGACAGGTTCGTTGTCGACTGATTGAGCCGAACCCGCCGAACCAGTAGCCGGCACTTTTTCTGAAGCGACGCCTCGTGCTGCGGTCGAGATTTCTTTTTCCCCGCTCGTGCACCCGTGAGTCGCAAGCGCAATGACCGCCCAGCCGGCGACAGATCCCATCCATGCCTTTTTCACTCAACACTCCTGTGTGGTTTACACCATCAGGATAGCTTACGGTTTTGCGAAGGCAAAACGTCTTGACCGGGACTCGACCTTGGTACCCGTTTCCCTTTGCAGAAGCGGTGCGTTCGCGCACCGCTTCTGCAAAGGGAAACGGGTACCACCGTCAAAACTTTTGACGACCCTTGATTACTTACAGCCATCGGCCCAGAGCGGAGTTCTTATGATACAAACTCCTTTGTTCCTAAATCTCGGCAATCCAGCGGAGCCCTGTATGTCGCTCACACGAGTAGCTCAACTCAAACTGTTGACATTCGCATTTGCGACGCTCTCATTGGCGTCGGTGGTGCATGCGCAAATCCGGATGGACGACCCTTATCTTTCCGGTCGTGCGAAGTACGAAAAGTCGCTGAAAGAAACGAAGCTATTCGAACAACTGGCGGCAGAGCAAAGAGGTTTCGTTGACGTTCCTCTCGATTACGAAGATCCAAGTGCGGGATCGACATCCATCTTCTATCGCCTGCCAAAGGCCTTCAACGCTGCTCAGCCGACGCTTCTCTTCTTCTACGGCGGCCCCGGGATCACTTCTCTTTCAGGTTTTTTTGAGCGGACCCTTCCCGATTTCAACGTCGTTTACTTCGACCAGCGAGGCACGGGGTTCTCGTACCTACCGACACTCGCTGATCAGCTAACACCTCGCTACTTTTCCTCCGAGCATTCAGCCCGCGACGCCGCCCGGGTCCTGGATCATTTGGGAATCGAAAAAGTGGGCGTCTACGGGCATTCTTACGGTTCCGTCGTCGCTACGATCTTCGCGCATCTCTTCAACGACCGAGTCAGCGGAGTCGTTCTGGAGGGTACAATCTTCGAGGGAACAGCGAACAGCCGCGCCGATCTCCACCGAATCAAATTAATTCAAAAGGTCTTCGATTCTCTTTCTCCCGGAACGCAAGATCGGATTCTTGAACTTAGTAACGACGGAGAACTTCCCAAACACTGGTTCTCAAGTTTCGTAAAGCCCAACATGTACGGCCCAAACTTCGAGACGTCTCTCATCGCGCGCATCGAGAATCTGATGAAGAACCCGGCAGCCTCGATCGTAAAAACCGTACGGGAAGAGATCGACGAAAGTTATCTGCGCGTTGAGAACATTTACTTTGCCTCGATCATGCATCATCAGATCAGCTGCCAGGAATTGTCGCTTGGTCAGACTTTCGGAGGCTGGCGTTCTCAATTCAATGGCCGCAAACTCGCTCCAACCGAAAATGCGGACGCACTCTATTGTGCGAGTATCCCAGGTTTGAAAGAGAGATCAAACCGCACCTTCAAAGCCTCACGCTACCCAATTCATGCCCCCGTAACGTACATTCAAGGAACAACCGACGGCGCCACACCCGTCGTCGGAGCTATCGAACATTACCGTCATGTTGCTAAGGGCTCAGCGCATCTTTTCCTCGTAAAAAATGGCGGGCATAATCCAGCGATCACCGAATTGTTTGAATCGCCTGAAACTCAGTGGCACAAAAAGGAACGTCACTTGATCAGCGCGATCGTGCGCGAGGCACTTCAAGGTCGAAAAGCCGATTCCGCAAACATCAAAGCACTCGGTTGGCTTGAAACGTCGAAATAAAAAGGCGCCCGAACCAACGGCGGTTCACTCGGCGCCCCGCTCCTATAGAGAGAATGACGAGGCCGCATTAGTGGCGCGACTGACTCATCGATCGTTGCTTTTTCTTTTGGGATGAACTCAGCGCTTTCGAGTGGCTTTTGCCCTTTGATTTCATCTCAGACTTGCCGCCGCCGCGAACACCTGCGGTGATCTTTTTGTCCTTTGTCGCGACCGAGATGTTTTGGCCTTTCTTTTTCGAGGAGGCGTTCTTCTTTTCAGGCTGGGTCAATTCGCTTGCTTCGCGTGCCTTCAAGGCGAGTTTTTTGATCGCATCGCGAGCGTTCGATGAATCCGCATCAGCCCCTGAAGCTGCGGTCGCCGCTTCGCTGCTATTTGCTTCTGAGCCACCATCTTCCATGCGGACTTCGTCAAGGTGATCAGCACCCGATTCAAGCGACGCGGCCTGAGCTCCAGATGCATCCAAGACGTTGCCGGACTGAGCCAAGTTCATCGAGTCACTCAAGTTATTCGCAACGGTCGTTTCCGATTGGTTTCCGGAAGACATTCCCTGATTGACGATCTGCTCGTGCTCCAAACGTCCCGCTTCAATCGCGATGGATCGCCGCTCGGTCAAACGGGTTTTCGGCAAGATGATCTCGAGAACTCCATGATCATGATGTGCTTTGATTCCAGTCAGATCAATATCGGCACCGAGTGAGAATGAACGACTAAATCGCGCAAATTCCCGCGATTGTTTCGAATCGCCTTCGCCATACTCATGACGGCGTTCCGCCGTGATGGAAAGAACGTTGTCTGCAAGATTGATTTTCACATCTTCCTTTCGGACACCCGGAAGATCGATAAGCAAAAAAATTCTTGATTCGTCCTCGTGGAAGTCAATTCCCGACTCGGAAGTCTCGCCCTTAGAGGATCCAACTTTCTGGGAAAGAAATTGCTCAAACTCGCGGAACAAATCTCCGAGGGAATTCTTCAATCCTAGATCTGAAAGCAGGTTCTTATTTGACCGGAACATTTCGGGGATACTTGCCATGTTGATTCCTCCTGTTGCTAAAGCCAGTTGGCCTCAAGATCTTTTCTCCGATGCGGCCTTTTGAGCAAGGCCCACACTCAAGATCTCGCGACAACGGATGATTTCCGAACTCAAAGCCAAGCTAAGCGCGAACAAAGGTCTCGCATGCCCGGTCCATGGATAGACGTTGGTGATTTCTGATGACTCGCAGTTTATGAGCGCGAGATTTAGTGACTCACATTTTCGCAAGGTCGTTACATCTCGCGTTTTGCTTCCATCGAGTGACGTAAATCCATGCGTCCTTCACCTCGTCTCCTGAAGAACGCCATCGATTAGTAGCAATAAACTCGGCGAGCGGCGCGGGATCCGCCAGGATCAGCCCAAAACTCGATTTGGGTCGTTAATTTAGATCTACAAAGTTGCGCGGTATCGAATCGATAGTTTTGGCTGTAAGGCGCTTTGCGAACGTAAAAAGTCGCCAACGAAGCCCCTTTGGTTTCACTCGGTAACGGTAAGACCTGAATGCAAAACGGTGATCGAATCATTTGAAGTTCGACTTCCGTGTCGCTGCCAAGTTGCTCGAGCTTCCTACAGAAGCCGGTTACCTGCTTCTGAATTTCATAAGAAACCTGCAATCCCGCAAACTTCAGATGCTCAATCTCGTTAGAGCGACTTCGAAGAATGATGTTAGCAGACTCATCCGTAATCTCTGATTTTACGGTCTTTTTGTAATTGAGCCTTTTGATCAACTCTGAATCGAGAGTTCCTCGATTTTCTTTTGTCACGGTCATGAGGAACCGGGTGATGCTGCGAGTGACTTCAGGGTCTTGACGGCAATTTTTACCTACGCAGGTTGGAAGCTGGAGAGCATAGATCGCTTCATGAATCAACAGGCCTACGCGATCTTCAGGTGTCAATTGCAGCCACGATCCGCGCGCAACCGAGATTGTTTTTAAAAACGGAAATCCGCGGACCGCAACGGGAATGCGTTGGAAGCCCTGTGGAGCGACATCGTCATCATCGGTGAGCCACAGAAGCAAATCCTGCAACTCCCATTTATACGAGAGCAAAACCGCGTAGATGTGGATACCGAGCCCTGGCAGATTAGCGTCGATGTCGGTCATTTTACGCAACAGAAGAGACGTGTCGACACCAATGGCTTCAAATACGAACAAGGTCGACATCTTACTGATATTTGGGTCAACAGTGAAACCCACTTGAGGTTGCTGATATTCGCCATCAACAACCATATCACGTAAAACGATTCGACCCTGAATCTGGAGTCCCTCACCGCCGTTTCCGTGTGAATGACCGGCCTGCGCATCGGTGTTCGGCAAAAGAAAACAGACGACCACCATCCGAAGAAAAATGGAGAGACTGCGCTTAGTTATTGCTTGCACCTTCATTCACCCTCGAACGCTTTTTTTGTGGTCTTCCGGGATTTCACTTTCAGCCTCAAGAGCGAGGCAACCCGAAAAATAACCAGCTCTCGTAAAATGTTCCAGACGCTTCTTGGAACGCACGTTATTTGTTGTCTGAATCCACTACAATTATTAGATCAAGTCATGCGCAATCGACTCTTTCGCGATCTACTGAAAGCTCATATCAAAGAAATCCAGCAGCGAAATCCTGCCTTTAGCCTGCGGTCGTTTGCGCGTAAGACCAAAATCAGCCCCGGAGCGGTGCACGAGATCCTCAAAGGGCAGCGCGCCTTGTCACCGGAGATGGCCAAGAAAATTGTCTCGACTCTTCAGCTCAGCGAGACCGAGCGCGCAAGTTTCGATGAGGCTATCGATGGAACCGACGTTGAACGCATCCTGCTCCCCGATGAGGCCGAAGAGCTGATTCAAAACTGGAAGTACTTCGCGATCCTGTCATTCTTCGAGCTTGATGAACCGGTGACCACACCTGAGGAAGTTTCTCGCCGCTTAGGAATTTCGGCCACTGAATCGCGGAAATATTTCGATTACCTCGAAAAATTTGGGTTCGTAACACGCGACTCCCAGGGGGCGTACCAACACTCGGGCCAGCAATGGGCTACGCGCGACGGTGTGCCCTCAACGCTGCTAAGACAAGTGCATAAAGACGGGCTCTCGCTCGCGGAGAACGCGCTTGAGTCCGTACCGGTTGATGAGCGAGATTTTTATTCTCTCACTTTTGCCGGCTCACCAGGAAAACTCAAGATCGCCAAAAAAGAGATTCGAAAGTTTTGCGATAAGCTTGAGCGTACGATGGGTCGAGGGCCTATCGAATCAGTTTATAAGCTCTCTCTTCAATTGATCCCTTTGGACGAACGGATCTCAACTCACCCAACTCGATGAAGCCCGCACGGGCCTATTGCCAACCGCCACCACGAGAGGCCTAATCAGAGCTCTTTTCAGGACATAGGTCGCGTGCTCCAGAATCCTAGCGGATCAAAATAAACGACTCTCAAGCCTGTCCCCACTTATCATTTTGATTCAAATAGGAACGAAGTGGCCTTTAAACGGGCAGCCTTCTTCAATGCCGCTGGAGGGCTTCAAACAATCAGGTAAATCGATTGCGGGCTCCGGGTGATTCCATTTAACCTTGAGATATGAATTCGACTCATTCTCGCGCGAAATTAGCGTTTTCGATCGTCTCATTCCTGCTCGTCCTTACGCTTTTGCCCGACGCCGCGAGCGCGGCCCGAAAGCTCCATCTCACTCCTCTTGAGACATCGACCATTCACGGCGGAACCATCAATGAAACCAGCTGCGGATCAGCCGACATGATGAACGCGGACATGTACGGCACGCGCTCCGGTGTGCGTCTCGCTTATCATGTCTACAAGTTCGTCTTTAGAAATCTCTCGCCAATTCCCCAAACTGTGATTTTGCGGGTGCTTCCCGAAACGCAACTTCGAACATCTAACTCAGGTGGAGAATTGCAGATCAATCGTTACGCGGGACCACAACGAAACGTTAGAGAGAACCACGACATCAGGATCAATCTCAGACCGTACGATACAAGCTCTACGAGCGTGAAGTTCGTGGCGACTGGAGACCGATCCCAGATTGTGCCCCTTGACTCAGAAATCATCTGTGAGTCGACACCGCCTCCGCCAGCGCAGACTTGTTTAGTGATCGACTCCACTCTGGTCGCAGAAGTTGAAATCTTAGAAGACCGCGGAGCCGTCTCCGGCTCGGTCTCGACGGTTTATCACCGCTGCTACGGTAAAGTTGACGTCTTAAGATCAACGCCGGTGAACAAAGACCTTAACGGCGGCCGTCCGTTTTAATCACCAAGTTAGGCCCTGGTGTCCGCGTTCGTCGGCAGCCCTGTCGAAGGTATAGTCACCTTCTCCTCAAAGGTTTCCGTCAAGACAGGCTCTGAAGCATCCGCAAGAGACGCATCCGGGCCTCGAGTTTGCACATCTTATCCACGTGGCACACGTGGAGATAACGACCAAATACCAAATGCTTACGCGGGCCCGATTGATGGCGCTAGGAGCGTTATCAACCATGTTAGCGCTTATTGGGCTAACTACGAGCCGCGCATACGGTAACGGACCACCACCCCCGCCCACGATCGTTGAACCCTACTCAAAGGCAGCGGTTGCGTTCGATGACGAAGCTAATCATCGAGCGCGCACGAGTCTGAAACACTTCCTCTCAACTTTTGAAGTTATCCGAATTTACTTCGTCGAGGCCCCAGGCAACGGCCACCAGAGCGCAAACCTCCGCATGATGACGCGACTGCGCGAGCTGGGATTTAACGGAGAGTTCCAAGCCGTCTATCACGAGTCAAATGCCGCAAAATTCTCTTACCTTCTTCCGGGCTTTGATCCTGCGGCGGTAAAAACGATTCAGCATCTTCAGCCCGAAGGAATTGGCTCATTAGCTCTGATCGGTGAATCCGCAGCAACAGCACTGGTGAGTGAAAAAGCTGAACTCGGATTCAGCGGCGCAAACGATCGCCCAACCGATCTGTTCTTACTTCGTAGACTCAATGTGAACTCACTTGTTCAGCTCCAGCCGCGCAAGTGGAGCCAACGTCATTCCAAACGTGAGATCCTCATTGCTTCAACTAACGAAGCCGTCTCTTTAGACCATCTGGCACCACTGGGCTCGGCAAGCCAGCTAAGCGAGATCTCGGATTGGGAGACGCTGATAAAGCGTGAGCTAGCGGTCTCAAATCAGCTATCCGCTAAGATCGACGGGCTACGGGAACTTGTGAAGTCCATCGACTCCGCCGATGTTATGCCGGCCTACTCCCTCGATTTTCCGTTTGCGCCGGATCTCTTGATGGAGAAGATTATCGGCGGAATCCAACAAGCGTTCCTTTCCCAACCATCTCTCTTTGAAAAACCTGTGATCATCCCGATCTTCACCGAATTCAAAGATCTAAAGAAACGCGAGGCCCTCGCGAAGAAACTGAATGAACTCGGCGTCACTTATTTGGATCTTTCGTCGGCGGAATTACGAAACACACTTCATTCGATGGGAAGGCAGCAGATCGTGGCCGTGCAAGTCGGGGCCATGCCGCCACGGATCTTTCAGGGGATCTTCGCCCGAGCTACTTTGCCGGCTCTGCTCGAAGGAAAAAACCTTTCAAATACGATGGTCGATCTCGGACTCCCCTTCATCAACGTGACGGGAAGCGGAGTTGATGTTGAGAATGAATTGATCAAGCTCAAACTGCCCTCCAAGAGCTTCGACGCTTTCATGTCGATCAACCATGCGCTCAAAGAAACGAGCGGCTTAAAACCGAAAGCAGCCGCTCTTTCGGTCGCGAATTATTTGATTGAGCTGAGACGCACCGAGAGTCCGCTGCGGTTGGCCTACGCTGCCCTTGCGAACAATCCTCGATCTCTTAACAACGACCTCGTCGGTCAGTCGTTGTTAGAGCTTCAGCGAGCGATGGAAAAGCGTGGACTCACGATGAACCGGTGTGCCGCGTTTTTGAACGGGAACTAATGACTGCTCAGCCTTAGTTCTTGGCCTCAGCGTTCGACATAAGAACTAAGTTGATCCAGTCGAGATGATGACCCAGGTTCACGTAGTAATCATTCGTAAAGCTTTCGTAACTTGTGAGCGCCACGAGCTCCAAGCCAGATTCAGTCTTAAGGAAAATCGGGCCGCCGGAATCCCCAGGAGCAGTCCCGTACTCCTCGATTAACTTCATCACGACCTCGGGATCCCTAGGCATCACCGAATCTTGAGGATGGTCCGTTGATAAAATGACCGGGTACTCGACAAAGTAGAGCTCGTTGAACAGTCCCTGTTCGTTTGCCTCTTCACTGTCTTTTGATCGATCTCCGAAGCCTGCCGCGACTAAGACATCTCCGTTTCGGTACACGAAACCAGAGGGCGCAACCGGAAGGGCATCATCGGGCGCTGATTCTTCTAAAAAAACGATGGCGAGGTCAGCACTCCGAAGATTGAAGTCGGATTCGCACGCATTGAAAGACGGCGGTGCACAATCAAAAAGAGACCCGTGATACCAGGGATGAACAACGATCGACTTTACGTCGCGGACTCTTGAAGCTTCAGCCTCTTCATATTTCGTGATGAAAGCGACTAAAGTGGCCTTGGGATCAAACTTGCTTTCACCTTTTTTGCCTGAGAGCTTCTCGAAACAATGTGCTGCGGTTAAGACGACGTCGCGACGGATCAGTACGCCAGTACAGGTAGTTAGGTTACCCTGGGAGCTCTTTGTTTCCAACAACACGGTCATCCGCGCAATTTCAGATCCAGGCTCAACCGGCTGACCCCCGACGATCCGCTGTGAACCGTTTGCTGAGACGATGCTGCCAACTTCGTTCGAGCTTCCGCAAGCCCCGAGGGCGAGAGTCGAAATCAAAATAAGAACGGTATATAAACCATTTTTCATTAAAAAGCCCTTGGGTTGAGTGCCGACAATGTACAGAGCGTGCCGTCACCCTTCAACTTCTATGACATTTCGCCAAATTTTTACATTCACCTATGGTACCCATTCAACTTCGTACGATCGCATTGCGACCGGGCAAGCTCTAGAGTAGAACCGCCGCAATCCCAGGAGTTTGGAATGATCAAGTCCCGTGGACGCCGATTGGCGTTGGCCGCATCGCTTTTCTTTCTCGCGTTTCCGTCAGCATCGAAAGCTGAAGAAGCCTCGACCGATTGTTTTAAAGAATCTCGTGTCCAGAAAGAACTAGCGAAGGACTTTAAGCTCGACTGGGCTTCAAGCACTTACGCTCATTGCAATTCGCAGAATGCCCCCTTCTCGATGGCGAAAACATTGCTCTTTCTGAAGGATCTTCCTTCTTTCAAAAAGAGTAAAAATGGCTTTGGGCAACCGACTCTCGGCTCGAGTCCCTATTCCTATTTAAAAAAGAACGTGAAGAAGTTCTCCTTTCGGCCCGACGATGATCCCGAGTGCCTAGATGGCTCTCTCGTGTTCACTTCATCTGACGACAAGGAAACGCTCTTCTTTTGCGAGAAAACTGCAAATTACCGTGAGTTTTACGTTGCTGCCGCAATCCTTCACCAGTCTCGACATCTCAAAGGTAAAAAGCATGTCGCGTGTGTCCGCGTGGGTGCGAGCGATTGTGACGAAAGCTTCGAATCAGGCGGAGGTCTTTCCGTTGAGACTGAATTCTATCTCGGATTAAGTGAGCTAAAGGAAACTGACGAAGACATTCGCGAAGTCGTAAGACAAGACGCCTTCAATAAGCTACGAACTCGTTTCAACACTCTCCACAAAGATTTGAAGGAAGGCGCGGTCTTTGTCACTGCGACCGAGAACAAACTTTATTTCTTCGACGGAAAAAAAGCAGTCCCTCTCACGAGTGAAAAACCAAACGGCATCCCGGTCTTCAACGGGACAAGTGTTGCGTTCCTCGAGGCGGCTGAGGGGTACCAACAAATCGTCGGCGTTGATGGAATTCTGGATGAAGATACGCTCAAAGATCCTTTTTTGCATTCTCTCCCCGAGGATCAAAAGAAGCTCCTAGTCGACCGCTACTTCATCAACGAACAGGTTTGCTATCTCCTGCCGAACAGTGTCAGCTGTTCCGATCCAGCGGATTCTAAGACTTTCGCATCTCTCACTTTTCCTGAAGCCGCCGAAAAGGGTTTGAGATTCGTTCGCTTCAATTACGCCCGCGAAGACAAAGACCCCTCACGCCTCTTTGTCGCAACGGAATCGGGCGGCTTTTACGAAGTACCGAATGACTGGGAGTCAATGAAAGCTGGGCTACCACTTGAGCGGGTTACACAACCGTACCCGTTTGGCCTCCGCGGCATCGTGGCGCTTGGTGAACGCGAGACACTGCTATTGACGACTCATGGAGTTGTCGTAACTAAATCCGAGGGCAAGGCGCCAGCTTACAAAGTGAGCCCGCTGTCATCGTACGGACCGATGAAAATGATCGCACCCTATGTTTGGTCGGAAAAGTTTCGCCCGAAGCCCTGAGAATCTGAAAGAGAGCTGGATGGCGCTTAGCTAGGCGACGTCTCAATTCGCTTATTGACCGCTCTTTCAAAGCTTGTCTCGAGTCGATTTTCATTGCAGAAAACTGCCTCATACAAGATCATGTTCACTCATCTCTGGAGTTTCTAACTCCAGAGCAATACATCATTTAACTTATGGGTCTGGCTGTCCGCAAACCAGCTAGAGTATTGCAGTGGTAGGGTCACCATTGAACGGGTGACCTATGCGTACGTTCCCTTTGGGCCGTCTCCAGGCTGTTACAATTACAACCTTACTGTTCTTCATCCTCACGCCGCGGTTCGCTTGGGCGATCATCACCGCTGAAGAATTCAAACGGAAGGTTCACGACCTAATGGTCATCTTTATTCCTGCAATCTTAGTCGCTTCGGTTCTTCTCGTCTCAGAATTCAAAAGACGAAGAAGGCTAAAGAACCAAAGCGATAGAACGCGAGTTCGAGCGAACTAACTACACGGAGTTCTACGAACACCGAAATAACTTCTGATCCAAATTTTCAGATGGCCTCAGGGAGGTCCAACATTGTGGCTAATCAAAAACTTCGATTTCGGCCTTCGCAGCCACTTACCTTAGGCGTTGATGTCGAAGTTCAATTACTGGTTCGTGATACACTTGACCTCAAGCCAGCATCACCAACGGTACTGAGTCTCTGCAAAGGAGAGAAAGAAAAACTCAAAGCAGAATACCTTTCTTACTTTACTTTCCTGGAGAGCCTTTTCTCAAAAGTCGGCAGCTACGAGCGGCAACGTCAAATAGCAAAAAAAGCTCCGGCGATTTGAGACGGGTAGCTGATTTCAATTGCAGAAAATTTGAGGCCGGGCATCCCCTTTTTCGAAATCCCTCTTGAATCGAAAGAAAGTACGACCGAGAAATGACTTTAGATATCGCCGAATCTCTCGCGACCTCACTTTTTGCTCTTGCGGTCATTCACACGTTCATGTGCAGCCGCTTTCAACACCTTGCCCACAGATTTCCCAAAGGTTCGGTCGCAGAGAACGTCTTTCACCTTCTTGGAGAAGTAGAGGTCGTTTTTGGCGTATGGGCTGCGGTTTTGATCGCGGCGCTATCGGCGCTTCTTTCTCCGACAGAAGCTGTTCGTTATGCCGAATCTCTCAATTTTACCGAGCCTATGTTTGTCTTTGCCGTTATGACCGTGGCAGCGACAAAGCCAATTATCGATTTCGCTCGGTGGGCCATCTTCACCTTCGCGAAAGCAATACCGGCTCATGTTGAAGTGGCCATCTTTGCAAGCTGCTTATTAGTTGGTCCTCTCCTGGGGAGTTTCATCACCGAACCCGCCGCTATGACCGTCACGGCGCTGATCCTCCGCGATCGTTATTACCGAATGCCAGGCCTCTCGACGCGTTTTAAATACGCAACCCTCGCCGTGCTCTTCGTCAACATCTCAATAGGCGGTGTACTCACGCCTTTCGCAGCACCACCCGTGCTCATGGTGGCCTCTAAATGGAATTGGGATATCCACTTTATGTTCTTTAACTTCGGTTGGAAAGCAACAGCCGCCGTCTTCATCAACGCTCTGCTCGCGTCAGCTTTTTTGCGGACGGAACTGAAGGCTATTGCGGGCGCTGTCCCGCCTCCGGTCGCAGCCTATTCTTCACCGATTTGGATTACGATCGCACACCTCTGCACATTGGCCCTCGTGGTAGCGACAGCTCATCACCCGGTCATCTTCATCGGGGTTCTGCTGCTCTTTTTTGGCTTCACCACCGCCACGAAAGAGTACCAAACTGAGCTTTATATCAAACAAAGCCTGTTGGTTGCTTTTTTCTTAGGAGGTCTAGTCGTTCTTGGCGGTCTTCAAAGCTGGTGGCTGGCGCCGCTGCTCGCTGACCGGCCGGACTGGCTCCTCTTTTTAGGTACCACTGGCCTTACCGCGATTACCGACAATGCCGCCCTGACCTATCTGGGTTCTCTTTTACCGAACACCGGAGAGTCCTTCCGTTACAGCCTAGTTGCCGGAGCGATCGCGGGCGGTGGGCTCACTGTCATCGCAAATGCACCGAATCCCGCAGGGTATTCGATTCTGCAAGAAGGATTCGGCGATGACGGAATCAAGCCGCTCTATCTTTTCCTCTTCGCTCTGCTGCCGACGGTGGTGAGTATGCTTGTACTTTGGTTCGCGTCCTAAGCTCCACGATGATGTAGAAAACTTCGAATACGCTTGATCACGAATCAATGATTGAGTGCCCGAAGTGTCATACCTTTCGATTCAAACCGATGGGTTCTGGGCGCCCGTGCGCCACAGAAGTAATTCGATGGTAGGGTCGCCGTCGCCTAACAAATAGGTGATGGTGTATGAAGAGAACTCTGCTTCTGACCTGCGTTCTTATTGCAGGACTCGTATTTTCCCAAATCATTCCTCTGATGTCCGGAGCGCTTCCGCCTTCGATTGTATTTATCCGTCAGTTCCTCACTTTGGCTTTACTCGCTTTCATCATGATCGAAGTCGGCAGGGAATTCGATATCGACCTGACAAACAAAAAACAGTACGCCGTCGATTACGGAGTTGCGGCTACAGCAGCCGCTTTCCCGTGGATTTTCGTGACCGGGTATTTCCTGCACTTCTTAATGCCAGAGACTTCCTCAACCGGCCGAGCTCCGTGGATGGAAGCTTTGCTAGCCGGTCGTTTCGCCGCGCCGACATCGGCAGGCGTGCTCTTCTCAATGCTTGCGGCGGCTGGCCTTGCGGGCACGTGGGCCTATAAGAAGACGCGAATCTTAGCGATCTTCGATGATCTCGATACCGTTTTGCTGATGATCCCTCTGCAGATCTTGATGGTTGGTCTCGTCTGGCAACTCGGCGGCGTAGTTGTTGCGATGGTCATGATGCTTTTGCTCGGATGGAAGTATTACGGCAAGCTCAATTGGCCAACAACATGGCCCTGGGTCTTAATGTACGCCGTCGCCATGACAGCTGTGAGTGAGATCATTTATGCATTTTCCAAGAGCCCTGATTCTGGAGTCGGCTTACACATCGAGATTCTTCTGCCGGCTTTCCTTTTGGGATGCGCGATGAAGAAGCATCCGGCTGAAAACGTCACGGTACCCGGCGAAGATGAACCCGGACTCAGCGGCGAAGAAAAAGCAGGTCTCACCATTTCTGTCGCCTTCATGTTCTTAGTCGGTCTCTCGATGCCCGCCCTCTTCGGCGCTGACGCAACGATGACCGCCGGAATGAGCGGTTGGGTGCTCACGCTTCACGTGCTCGCGGTCACCGTAATTTCGAACCTCGGGAAGATGTTCGCGGTGTTTTTCTACAAGAAAGAAGCCTCGCTGCGCGAGCGCCTTGCGGTTTCAATCGCGCTCTTTCCCCGCGGCGAGGTTGGCGCCGGCGTTCTTGCAATCTCTTTGGGCTACGGAATCGCAGGTCCGTTCGTGAGCGTCGCCTTCCTCTCGTTGGCATTGAATCTAGTCTTGACCGGTGGATTCATCTTCGTGGTGAAGAGACTTCTCACGGCCTCCCCAGAAACGGCACAGACCGAAAAAGCGGGAGGCGCATATGCTCATTGAGTCACTCCTCCTGGTCATCGTCAGTGTTCTGCTTTCTGGGATCGGTGCTAGTTTTTTCCACGAAGGTTGCGCCCATACGCGACAGAGCGATCGGCATGATCGAGTCGTGGGCTTTGCTGCTCTTTTGGTCTCGGTCAGCACTCTCGCAATCGGTTGGTCGCGATATCTCGAAGGAGCAAACCAAAGTTATGGCTCAGCCTCTACTTTGCTTACGCTTCTGAGTTTATTGTGGCCGGTGTCTTTCGTATCTGGTTGGTTCTCTCGGCGAGTTCGAACTCTTCGACAGTTCCTCGTGATCGTGACGGGCGCGCTCTCCACGGTCTGGTTGATTGCTCACGATAATAAATTGAGTGCGTCTGATCTTATCCTAGCTTTAGGCCTTATCTTTTGGCTTGCGAGCTTTGCCTTGGCCTCAAGGCGGAGGCCGATGAATTCGCGTGCGCCGTGATCAACCTATAGGCATTTATAACGCATAATGAAGAACTTCCTGCAGTTACAGAATTTCTTCCCTCGCAATATCTTAGACGGATCGGCAAAGCTAAAGTCGTTTCCACCGTTTTTAGGAAGCAGCATCACGTCCGTAAACGTCCCGATTTTACCAATCAGTTCATCTAATCCTTCAGGTTAGCTACGTTAATCACGACGCCGGCTCACGGGCGACTTACATTTCCTCACGCCACAAAAGCTGGATGCTCATAAAGTAGAAAATATGAAACTGATTTTAGCCGCAGGCTTCTTGCCGCTGCTAGCGTTCTCAATCATCGCCGACGCCGCAACTTAACCTCCGAGAACATCCGGCGGCCAACGGTCGAGGGCGGCTGCGTTGTTGAATCCTATACCTGGAACGGAACCTTCTTTTCTCGCGAAGAACTTCCTTTATCACTGGAAGGAAGCCAACTTCGCAGTGAACTAGATCAATTCTCTGTGCGTGTTGGTTATCTGCTCCCTTATCAACAGCCCATTCAGATTGGGATTACAGCTACCCACGTGAACCAGACTGAAAACCGTTCTGATTCCAGCGCTACCGCAGCCCTTGAAGTCTCTGAAGTCAAGTTAGGCATACTGCTTCGATTGTCGCTCAACGAAAGCACAGGCTATTCACCGAGTGTCTTCTGCAAGTTCAGTCCAAAGAAGTAAGAGGTCGGCGACGCCGTCTCTCACGGCTGAGGCAAAAACTTCTGCGCCTCGGCCGCGAGAAAGTCCGTTTCTTCCGGATCGCAGTTGGACTGGCTCACCACATAAATGCGGTGATGACCCTGATCTTTAAAACCACGCGCACGCGTCGGCACAATCTCCACGAGGCTCTCGTCGCGAAGTGCCACCCGGCGGGGCAAAACGGCGACGAGCGAGCCCGCAACAGCCGAGGCGCGAAGAGCTTCGAAGCTATCGCTCAATATGAAAGGCTTGATGCCATCGAGCTGTTTTACAAACCGTGTGAAATATCTCGGCAGTCCATCTTTGCCAGGAGCAAGCGATCCGTACCCGTATTCGATGAGCGCTGACCAACCTTGCTGCGCAATCGGATGGCGAGCCGACGCAAAGAGTCCCAGACGATCTTCGGAAACATCTTTTATGTAGAAGCGATCTAGATCATCGACCTCGGTGATGAGAGCCGAACAAAGTTCGCCCTTGCGGACCATCGTGAGTAGATTTGCCGTGCGGGAAATCCTCAGCGTGAGCTTTAAATTTGGCAACCGCTCACGGAGAGAATGGATAAGTCCAGGCAGCACGTCGATCGCGATACTCTCGTACGTTCCGAATTTCAACCATGACATCTGCGGAACCGGCGCATGGTTGATGTTCTTGAGTCTTTCAAACGCATCAAAAGCAGGGCGCACGATTTCGAGAATCGCTAGCGCATCCTGGGTTGGAGTGATGACGCCGCGATCACGAATGAGAAGCGGCTTTCCGACTGTACTCTCAAGGGATGACAGGGTCTGAGAAATCGCGCTCGGCGAAACTTTTGCTTCGAGGGCTGCTTTCTTCAGGCTTCCCGACCGAATGATGAGGTCTAACGTCCAAAGCTTTTTAATTTGATCGACATTGAGATCACGCATCCCCGAAGTCGTAACAGACTGGCCTCGCGAGGAAAAGACAAAGTTAACTCATGAGTAAGTTTAACTAAACGAGACTTTGCTCAGCGAATGTTGCATTTTCCACGATGAATTAGGAGCTCGGACCTTCGTGTCTCGTGCTCGAACTTCAATAGCGCATCAGATCCGAGATCTGGGCGCTTTCGCCAAAAGGATTTAGCCGTGCTCGATAACGAAAACAACGCTGAGGCAGGCTCCGCGCAGAGGGAGCCGCAATTCAAAGTTTTGGAGGCCTATAGGCCTCCGTCAGACCCAAAGCTGTTCACTCGTAACTTCTACTCAACTATGAACCAACGACGCTCGATTCGAAATTTTTTGAGTCAGCCGATTGATCGAGAAATACTAGAAAATGCAATACGCACGGCAGGTACTGCGCCTAGTGGCGCGAACGTTCAGCCTTGGTACTTCGCCGTTATACAGTCTTCAGATTTGAAAGAAAAACTCAGACGAGAGGCTGAAGAAGTTGAAACTGCTTTCTACACCTCTACGGCCACCGCTCAATGGCAGCGAGACTTGGCTCACCTCGGTACTGGTCCAAAAAAAGACTATCTAAGCGTAGCTCCAGCAATCATCGCGGTTTTTACCCGTACCGAGGTCGACTCTGAAAGAAGTTACTACCCACTGGAATCGACAGGGATTGCGGTCGGTTTCTTGCTTGCGAGTTTACATCAAGCGGGACTTGCAACTCTGACACACACGCCAAGGCCCATGTTCTTTTTGAACTCAGTGCTGAACCTCGACCGCACCTATCGTCCCTTCATGCTTGTAATCACTGGCTATCCCAAAGAGCCCATCTTGGTACCCGATATCTCTCGGCGACCGTTTGAAGCCATTTGCGATTTTTTCTGAGTAAAGACGAATCGGAGGCAGTCCTTTACCGGGCGCTTCCGAGCGTTTAGGATGCACGCATGCAACCGGCTCAAAAAACCTTCGGGACATTCTTAGCAGCTACTCTCATCTCAGCCTGCGCCACGACGTCCGTCGCCGCGCAAGCACATCAAGCAATACGTGCTCCAGCAGAGCAATCAGGCTCATGGTGCAAGAGACTGATGCCGGGTGCAGCGAGCCGAGATGGCGTTGAATTGTCCCTCTCAAAAGCTCATGCGGTACGGCGCTTTTTCGGAGTGAACGCGAAATACTCCGAAGTCGATCAAGTCTTAGCGCGAGTCCTTGAGTTTCGGTCCATGCATCAAAGAGTTGATCTTGGTCTCTACGCCTCATCGCTGCCGGAGACCTGCACTCATGCTGCCGCCACCGTCAAAGCCGGCCGACTCACGCAAACGGAGATCAAGGACGAGGTCGCATGGGTCAAGCCGGGCCTCACGATTCCTGATCTTCCCGGTCAGCTTCGCGCCATTGTTCTTGATTTGAGAGACTATCCAAACGCGCCCGAAGCGCGAAGTCTTCTAAAACAAACGATCAGCGCCATCGTTAAAGGCTCCTTGACGCTGCCTGCGAGAAGCGCACGTCACCATCTTGGAATGACGGACGAACATTTCTTCCCCGTCAGTGTTTATACGAACGCGATTCAAACGGTTGACGGTGTAACAATCGAGGGCGCGAGATACGAAGCAACCCCTCTTTTCGTACTTGTTGGAAAACAGATTTCACCGGATGCAGCTGAATTCGCCGGCGCCCTTCGACTTGCTCGAAAAGCCCATCTCGTCGGTGAAGATTTGCCATCGTCGATTGCCGAATCTGTTTGGTTTGGCGTCGATCAAGAAGGCCTTGCCTTCCGAATCCATGACTTGCATTCCGAACAGCAACGCTGGCCCGACGTAATTAGAGCCGACATGACGATCGACGAGATGTCACGCCGACTCATACAAGCGGGCGCTGCGCTGACAGCAGTTCCTGAACCCGTAACGGCATCAAACGATCGTCCTTCCTTTCAATCGGCTACGCCCTATAAAGACATCCAGGCCGCCAAATACGGTCGCGGCGATTTGCGAGCAGCCCTTCTCGTCGCGCACGGAGCACTTCGACTCTTCTTTCCAAATTTCGACGATCTCGGTGATCGCATTGACTCTCGCCTCCTCTACCTGCTCGAAAAGGTCGACGCGACAACGGGTGACCTTGCACTCGGAGAACGACGCAAGTTCCTTCGATCTCTGTCGGCTTCCTTGAGAGATGGCCATAGTTTTGTGTTCGCGCAGCCGAAAGATCCGGACGTGAAAGGATATCTCCCACTCGTTCTTGAGACGATTGGCGGCCGACCCGTCGTACGTAGATCAGGGGTCGACGGCATTTTGCCAGGCGACACGATTGTTGAAATTGACGGACGCGATGTCCGCGAAATCTACCGAGAGGAACTGGCACTCTCCTCGTCATCTAGTCCGGGCTATCGTTACGACATTGCCACCCGCGAACTGATCCGCCTCAAGCAACCAATAGATTTGAAAATACGCGGTCTCGGAAATAATGCGAAGATCCGCACGCTTCGCGTTGATCCCGTGCCTTTCGAAAGTTTGCTACCTCTGCAGCCAAGTACGCCGATCATCCGGAAAAGCGGGTGGCTTTCCGATCTCGGCGAAAGCAAAACTTATTTTTTGAACTTGAGTGAAGAGAGCGTCAACTCTGTCGAGGTCTTCAAAACACTTCTTGCGGAAGCGTCTTCGGCCGAGCATCTCATTCTCGATGTGCGTGGGTTTCCGCGCATCGATCTTTACGAGGTTGCGCAAAGACTCATCTGCACGCAGGCCGGGTCGCCGGTTCTAAAAATCCCCGTTCTCTCTTCTCCCTTCGATCGAGATTTTGTCGTCCGCACGCGTGAGCTAGTTCCTCTTGCGGGGCCGAACTACTGCGGTCCGCTGACGCTTCTCATCGGACCCCACACAGTTTCGTCGGCCGAGCAGCTCTCTATGATGTTCGTCGACGCAAAACGCGTTCGTGTATTTGGTGAAGACTCATCAGCAGGTGCGAACGGAAACGTCACTGGAATCCAGCTTCCGGGATCCCTTGTTTTAACCTTCACCGGGATGAAGGTTCTGCACGCAGACGGTTCGACCTACATTGGGCGAGGCATCCGACCTGATGTTGTTGTCCCGCTGACGGCTGAAGATCTCGCAACTGGTCATGACACCACTCTTTTGCGAGCCAGCGCGGACTGACACCAATAGTTTTCGTTTTGTTCGCAATCGTTTGTAAAACCTCGTGAAGTGATTGTTCTTTAAGCAGACTTTCCCAAAGTTCCCTCGCACGAATTTGGCACTGAGTTGGTGGCAAACAGAAAACATTTTCTGACTGGTGTCAGAAAATCGTCCCGCTCTTCCACCAACAACCAACACTGGAGGTGTCAGTGAGTCATTCCAATGATTCAAAAAAGAAACTCGTCATGGGAGCGATCGCCCTAGGCAGTCTAGCAGCGAACAATCAAATCCAATTGACGATTGAGGAAATCGTTCGCGCGTGGGAGTCGCCCGAATACCGACAAACTCT